>ERZ826242.14-NODE-14-length-324327-cov-12.580081_pt1 | contig 324327 bp, 271 predicted proteins | sample MGYA00519871_ERZ826242 | MGnify/ENA primary metagenome ERZ826242 (study PRJEB31778, sample SAMEA3449226) | human gut metagenome | biome: human gut; feature: human-associated habitat; material: faeces | place: United Kingdom | collected 2010/2012 ... | reverse complement strand
TACCATAAGCGCTAAGCTCTGTCTGCGCCTTTCGGCTTGCCAATCTCTAAGCGCTCTGGGCATCTGTTGCACCGCTGATCTGTCCTCGCTTTCGCTCGTCATTCTCAGGGTGCAGACATCATACCATAAGCGCTAAGCTCTGTCTGCGCCTTTCGGCTTGCCAATCTCTAAGCGCTCTGGGCATCTGTTGCACCGCTGATCTGTCCTCGCTTTCGCTCGTCATTCTCAGGGTGCAGACATCATACCATAAGCGCTAAGCTCTGTCTGCGCCTTTCGGCTTGCCAATCTCTAAGCGTTCTGGGCCGCAGTATCTTCCTCAAAATCAAAGATTTTGGGAACATTTGCATGAGACCTTCCGCTGTCTGCGCTGCAAACAGGGACAGGACTTCACCTGTTGCACTGCCGCCCCTTCTGAACTTTCGCTCGTCAGACAAAAAATCCCCCGAAGAACCGAATCTCCGAAGGATCGGTGCGGCAGATTATCTGAGTTTTTTCGCCTCTTCTTCTCTCTGCCTGCAAACTTCTTCCCAGCTGGGAAGCTTTTTCAGTTCTTCTGTCAGACCTCTCATAGCCGCCGGAATGTCGATGTTCTGAGGACAGATCTTCGTACACTTTCCACAGGCGATGCAGGCGGAAGATCGCTTCTCTTCAGAAAGGCCGTCCAGTCGTATCGCAGTGATCACTGCGGAATGAAACCGCAGTTCGTTATAGACAGACAGCAGCATAGGAATGTCCAGCTGCATCGGGCAGTCACCACAGCAATAGCGGCAGGCCGTGCACGGAACGGAATTTTTCATTCCCTCCGCCAGTTCCAGCAGCTTCTCCCTTTCCCCGTATGTCAGCGGTTTTTCCTCGCTGAAAGTCTTCGCATTTTCGACCATCTGCTGCATCTCAGACATACCGCTGAGTACCATCTTAACATTCGGAAGATCCTGGACAAAACGCAGCGCCCACGCCGCGCTGCTCTCTTCCGGGCGCATCTTTCTGAGACAGGCTTCTTCCTCCTGTGACAGACGGGCCAGCCGTCCGCCCCGGATAGGCTCCATCACCCATACTCCGATACCGCGGTCTGTCAGCATTTCATACTTTTCTTTGGCTTTCTGCAGTGTCCAGTCAAGATAGTTCAGCTGTATCTGGCAGAATTCCATATGTTCCCCCGCATACTCCAGAAACTCTTCCAGAATCTGTATGCTGCCATGACTGGAAAATCCCAGATGCCGGATTCTGCCCCGGCGCTTCTGCTCCGCAAAATACTCCAAAATTCCCCATTTCGCATCCGTGTAGACCTGAATCGAGTTTTCGTAGACATTGTGGAGGAGATAGAAATCGAAATATTCCACGCCGCATTTTTTCAGTTGCTCCTCAAAGACAGCTTCCGGATCATAAGTACTGCTGAGCTGATGCCCCGGATACTTCGTCGCCAGATAATAACTTTCTCTCGGATACCGGGACAGAGATTCTCCCATGACGATTTCCGACATTCCTCCGTGATAAGGATATGCGGTATCGAAATAATTCACTCCGCACTTCATGGCATAATCTACCATCTCATTCACCTGTTTTCTGTCGATCTCTCCGCTTTCTTCCGAAAGCAGCGGCAGGCGCATGGCGCCGAATCCCAGACGGGGGAGAGTCAGACCTTTAAAATCATTTACCAGCATCATTTTTCTCCTGTTCTTCATTTCAGAGCTGCAATTAAAAAAATCATACCACAAATCACCGCTGTCGAAAACGGCGGTGATACACCGACAAAAACAGGCAAAACAAAAAAGTCCGAAAACCGAAACCGCTTTCCAAAAGTCAGATTTAAAATCTGACGATGGAAAATCGAATCCGGCCTTTCGGACCGTTCTTTTCCTGTTATTCAGACTGAGGTTAAATTCCCGATAAATTCGAGCAGTCAGAGCAGTGAAACGATTCCACACCGTTTTGGCAGTCAAATCAGAGCGCCCGCGGCATAAACCACGAGAATCGCCGCCACGGCCACGACCACCAGACTCTGCTCGAAATACGCCAGAAGAATTGCGGTAAGCGTACCCGCAACAGCCGTTACGACGCTGCCTGTAGACCATAAAATCGACGGAAACGTCAGAGCGGAAAGCACCGCGTAAGGAACGTAATGCAGGAACGACCTGATATATACATTATTGATCGGTCTTCGGAAAACCACCAGAGGAAAGACTCTCGGGATATAAGTGACGACCGCCATGACGATGATACTGATCAGCACTTTCACTGAGCTTCACCTCCCTCGGCAGCCCCGCCGCCTGCCGCTTCGATGACATCTGCGGCAGACCCTTCCGGCTCATTTAAATCTCCGGCAAAATGTGCGGCCTCCTCCCCGGTACGGGACGATTCAAACCCACCGTCCTCTTTTGCGCCGGACGTTCGAATAGATTCCTCCGCAGCATGAGAAGGTTCAGAAACACATTTCTCCTCTCTGACGGGAAAGAGGACTGCCGCCGTTCCGGCAGCGGCAAATGTGGCGATAATCACCCGAAATCCTTCGGAAATCACAGAAAAAAGCGGGATCGTACTCAGAGCCACCATGACCGCTACAGATAGCAGAATCGTAAAGACGACAGGCCTGGACTTTTTCGCCGGCGGAATGATAATCGCGATAAACATCGCGTACAGAGCGATCCCCATGGCGTTTGCCACCGACTCTACCAGAAGTCTGGAGATGAGAGCTCCCAAAGCTGTTCCTGCGGTCCAGCCGGCCACGGGTGCCGTAATCAGACCGTACATGTAAGAAGCGGTCAGCCTCTTCTTTTCCACAGAGGCGATAGCGAAGACTTCATCCGTCACTCCGTAGCCGATGAGAAGACGCTGCCAGACACTCGTCTTTTCCTCCAATCTCTGAGAAAGAGCCAGAGACATCAGCATATACCTGATATTTATGACAAATGTGGTCAGAGCGATTTCAAAATAACCCGCTGAAGCGAAAATCAGTTTCGCCCCGGCAAATTGCCCTGCGGATGTCAGATTGCTCACCGACGTAAAAACAGTCAGAAGCACCGGAATGCCTCCCGCCACCGCCATTACGCCAAAGGTAAAAGATACCGGAAGATACCCGAGCCCGATGGGAATACCCTTCCGAAATCCGTCGATATATTCACTTTTCCTGTTCATACTGCTTCTGTTTCTCCATCTATTTCAAATACTCTCAAAATAATCTCAGCCTCCGCTGTTCTCCGCGCATTCAATCTATCGTATACAGCGGACATTTTTATATTTTATAACATTTGATATATCGCTACAAGGAGTAATTTGAACGGAAAGCCTGTTCTGATCCACCGTCATAGAAATACCCGGAGATTCCACCGGATCTCCTTCCCCGTCTTTGCCGCAGCAGCTCAGCGCAAGTGTACAGACGGACGGCGCAGCGCCCGTCTTTCCCTACATAATGCCCGTCTCATCCAGTTTTCTGTGGAAAAATTTCATCATCCGGATCAGCGGCTTGCGGAATACCGTGCCGAAGATCAGGAAAATCGGGAAATACACACACATCTTCATCAGACTATGAACGTAATTGTGGCCGTAAAATCCTCCGATGCATTCCCGCATAGCGTTGATCCCGTGAGTAAACGGCATAAACGGATTCAGATCATTGAAAAAGCTCGGCGTCAGCTCTACCGGGAACGTTCCTCCCGCGCCGGCGACCTGTATGATCAGAAACACGATATAAATCGCCTTCCCCACATCCCCCAGGCAGATTGTCAAAGTATAGCCGATATTGGAAAAAGTGACGGCGGCCAGCACGCCCACCAGAAGAAATCTGCCCGGAGCCTCGCACTGGATTCCCAGAAGATACAGATCTCCCAGACAGATGATGACTGCCTGTATGATGGAAAACAGCATAAAAATCAGATAACGGCCCAGATACAGATGATAATGCCGGTATCGGCTCAGACGGATTCCTTCGCTTTCTTTTACATCTACTTTCAGTAGCGCCAGAAGAAGCGTACAGCCCACCCATATCGCGAGAATCGAATAAAACGGCGTCATCGAAGAACCGTACGTCTTAATCGGATACAGCGTCTTCGTATCCAGCTTTACCGGCGACGACAGAAACTCCGCAAATTCTGCCGTATTATTCGCATAATTGTCAAAATCTACACCGAGAGCGTCCTCCAGAACGGTCTTCACGTTGACAGAAGACTGAATATCGTGAACATCTTCCTTCAGTTCCCGGAGATTTCCGATGCTCTCGATGAGAGTATCATTGAAACTGCCGATCAGCTCTGCTGTCTTATCTATGACATTTTCGGCCGAAGTCAGGGATTTACGGCCTCCGTCAATCGTGATATCCAGATAAGGCAGAATCGACGACAGGTCGCCGCTGGTCTGAATCAGCTGATCTGCAGTATCGGCCAGATAAGAAGCGCAATTTTCGATTTCATCCTTCGCCGTACCGTTGAATTCCCTGACCGCTCCAGTCATGAGACTTGCAGCTTTGCCCGCGTCTTTGCGGATTTTTTCGATATCCGCCGCCGTCACTTCGGCGCCGTCTCTCAGATCCGACGCCATTTCATTCAGTTCGTCCCTCACCGTCTTCAGCTGATCCGCCGTATCGGAAAGACGGGACGCTGCAGATCGCAGAGATTTGACCGCCTTCTGAAAAGAATCATAAAGACTCAGTGTAACCGTCTTATCCGGATCCTTCGGATCGGTAATCGTCACCTGATGTTCTTCTTTGATCAGACCGCTGTCGATAGACTTCTGAAGCTGATCCGCCAGGCTGGTGCAGAGTTCCTCCATCTTTTGAACCGGCTTGATGCAGCGGCTGACTGCGCTGCTGATATCTTCTGCGGCGCCGGCGGCACTGTCCGCACCGGCGATGATGCCGGGAGACGCATCCTTCAAAAGTCCGTCAATCAGAGAGACAGATTCATCCGTGGTATCCATCAGCAGATCCAGCGAATCGATCACACCCGAAAGAGAAGCTCCCAGATGATCCGCGGAACCGGTAACCGCATTTATGGTATCCTCTGTCTTTGTCAGAGATTCAGAAGATTTATCCAGCGTCTTCTGAACCATCTCGAGAAGAGAATCCACCGTATCTCCGGTATCCTTAAATACGCTTAGCAGCATCCGGGTCTCGCCCAGGTGATCGGAGACCTGCTCCAGCAGTGAAATGGCATTTTCCAGGGATTTTTCCGCATCCACAGGAGAAAGATCCGAAAGATCAGAATCTGCATACGCTTGATACAATTCGATAATCGTGTCGCAGATCATCGTCATTCCCTGATCGATAAAAGTAGCGTTCACCTGCTGCTGAACCGTGCTCATCGCTGTATTTGTGATTTTAGGAGCGATCGCATTCTTCTTTTCATTTACATAATATTCTAATTCAGGACGCACCATCTCCGGCGTCAGAACGCTCATCATGTCCCGGCTGAAATCATCGGGAATGACGAGTGCCGCATAATATTCGCCGGACTCCACGCCTTTGATCGCGTCGTCCTTGCTCATAAAGCGCCATCCGATGCTGTCGTTGCCCGCCAGAGAATCCACGATAGAATTTCCTACATTGACGTCGATCCCTTTTAAACTGTAGCCGTCGTCGCAGTTGGCCACCGCTACGGTGAGATTTCCGGTATTTCCGTAGGGATCCCAGCTGGCCTCGATATTGAACCAGGCGTACAGAGAAGGAAGCGCCATCAGGCCCACCGCGATAATCGCCGCTATAGGGTTGGTAAAGATTTTTTTCATATCCCAGCGGAATATCGAAAAAATCTTACCGCAAAACATCGAAATATTTTTCCCGATCTTTTTGATCTGGTCCGTATTTTTACTCATACCGTCCTCTCAGCCTCCCGCCCCTGTCTGTCAAAAATACCGTTCTTCAGAAGATATGTCAAAGCGATTTGAGCCATATCGTCCGGCGGTATCTTCATCTCCTGATCGAGCCACAGCAAAAATGTATTAAAGATTCCTCCCGTATGATAATAAACCGCATACAGCTGTTGTGAATCGTCAGAACCGTATACCTTTTTAAAGTAATCGTTAAAGGCGTTCAGCAGCAGATGCGACAATCCGGCTTTATGGATGATCAGAAAGGTCTTCTGATACTTATAAAAATGATGAAACATCTCCGGAAGACAGCTGGGCAGAGAAAGCTCCAGAGGCTCCCCCGCGTAAGCATCAAATTTATCGATAATTTCGCCGAATATATACTGAATAATCGTTTCTTTCGATGTAAAATTGCGGTAATAAGTGGAACGATTCACCCCCGCCTCCGCGGTAATCTCCTGAATCGTGATCTGCGAATAGGCCTTTTTCTGCATAAGGTGCAGCAGGGCCTGTGAAATATAGTCCTTTATCATCTGTCGCGTGACATTTTTTCTTCTCATAATCTCCGCCTGCTCTCTTTCGTTTTCCGCCCTCCGGCACATGGGCCGCAGATCTTGAAATCAGCGAAAAGCGCCTTCAGCCGCAGTACAGAAACAAACAGAAGATTCGTCTCAAATCCCTGATCAGGCGGAAATTTACCGCCTCGTGAGACGAATCTGCCGGACTCTGCTGCGACTCTAAAGAAACATTTGTCGCTTTATTTTAGGCAATCCTTCTGCAAAAGTCAAGACAGGAAAAAGATATATGCAAAAAACACCGGGCCCGCGGGAAGGGGTTCCTTCCCGCGGGCCCGGTGTTCGGTATTCGACAAAAATAATCCTGTCTTCCGGCGGTATCTGTGTTTCCCCGCTTCCGCAGGTTCCCGCTATTCCGTCTGCTCAGTGAGCCGGATACACTTCTCCAGCCACTCGCAGGTCATCGCCTGGCGCATGATCGCTCCGGTCAGCACCAGATAATCGCCGAACTGAGGCGATGTGCGCGCCGGTACGCCGTCGAATTTTTTCATCTGTTTTTCGAGATAAGCCCGGCGAAGCTGATGCTGTGTCAGGTGATTTTCAAACATCTCCAGTCTCCGTTCCACCGGCAGCTCATTGGAAAAAAAAACGCGGAGACGAAAGGTATCTTTCGGCGTCGGAGAAATCGGCTGATCCTCTGCCAGCCATTTTCGAAAAGACTTTTTCCCCGCCTCGGTGATCGTATAGATTTTCTTTTCCAGTACGTTTCCGGTAATCGCCGTCTCAAAAGTGATCATCCCCTCCTCCGTCAGTTTTTTCAGCTCCGGATAAATCTGACTGTGCTTTGCATTCCAAAACTCGTTCAGAGCGGATTCAAACTCCGAAGACAATTCATATCCGCTCATGCTCTTCTGATTCAGCAATCCGAGAATAGCATATTTCAATACGCGCATGTTCTTTCCTCCTGACGCATATGACAAAATCCGATCGTCCCTGTATCTGCAGACTGTATTTTTGTATTTCCGTGAGCTTCTGCCACTGATAGAAGTCCCGGAAGGCGAATGCCGCCCGGCGCCGCATCGGAATCCTTCTGCAGCAGGAAAATCCAAGTTCCGCTTTCAGCAGGCCGCTTTCACCGCGGCGCATAAGCCGGCGGCAGATCCAAACGGGCCCTCTGACACTTTCCCCCATCTGAAAAAGATTTCCTGTCGCTTTCATTATACATTGATTCCCGCAGATATCCAAAAATAAGTTTTCCGCAAAAAACATGTCACGCAAATAAAAAACAAAATCATGTATGTATTGACATGTTTTGATATACATGTTAGAATGCAGACATGAAAAAGAGATCAATAGCAATCACCGTTCATTCGACAAGGAGGACAAAATTATGGAGTACAGATACCCGCATCTCTGCAGCCCGATTACATTAGGCAACACCACATTTAAGAGCAGAATTTTCTCCGCTCCGATGGGAGGTACCGATATCACGGCTGACTGCTGTATCGGACCGAAATCCACCAAGTTCTATGAACTCCGGGCAAAAGGCGGCGCAGCCGCTGTCACCGTCTCGGAATGCATGGTTCATCCGGAAACGGACGGAAGTCACGCATATCATCTGGATCTCTCCGTTCCGGGAAGCCTTCCGAGTTTCACTTACACTGCAGATGCACTCCGCCGCCACGGCTGTATCCCTTCCGTAGAACTCTCCCACTCCGGTCAGTTCTCCGGCACTTATCTCGCGGATAAGAACAAAAAACAGGGGCTGGCGCAGTGGGGACCTTCCGCGGGCGTCCGCGCCGACGGCCTTGAAATCGGCGAGCTGACAAAAGAAATGATCGACGAGATCGTAGAAGCTTACGGCAGGACAGCCGCCCTCGCAAAACGCGCAGGCTTCGAAATGGTCATGGTACACGGGGGACACGGCTGGCTGATCAATCAGTTCCTCTCTCCTCTGTTCAATTTCAGAACGGACGAATACGGCGGTTCTTTCGAAAATCGCGTCCGTCTGGCTCAGGAAGTACTGAAATCCGTAAGAGAAGCAGTCGGTCCGGGATTCCCTATCGAATTCCGCATGAGCGGAGACGAATTTGTAGAAGGCGGCTACCACCTGGATGAAGGAATCAAAATCGCCCAGGCTGTAGAAGAATATGTCGATCTGATCCACGTTTCCGCCGGTACTTACCAGAAGACGTTCGGCATCACACATCCGTCCTGGTTCGAAGATCACGGACGCAACGTCTATCTGGCGGCCGAGATCAAAAAACATGTGAACAAACCGGTGGCCACTCTGGGAGGTCTCAACGATCCTGAAATGATGGAAGAAATCATCGCATCCGGAAAAGCGGACGTAGTGGAAATGGCCCGCGCCCTCCTCGCCGATCCGCAGCTGCCGAACAAGATCTACGAAAATAGAGATGAAGAAATCGTCCGCTGCCTGCGCTGCTTCACCTGCATGGCTGAGCGCGGCGTCACATCCACCCGCCGCTGCACCGTCAATCCTCTGATCGGAAGAGAAGACGAAGGCCTGGGAGAACTGGCTCCCGCTCCGAAGTCCCGCAAAGTTCTCGTGGTAGGCGGAGGACCGGGCGGACTCTACGCAGCTTATACCGCTGCCCGCCGCGGCCACAAGGTCGTGCTGTGCGAAGCCATCGACGAAGTGGGAGGACTCCTGAAGGGAGAAGCTGCAATTCCTTTCAAATATGAAATGTATCAGCTGGGCGGTACTTACAGACTCCTGTGCGAACAGGAAGGCGTGGAAATCCGTCTCAATACGAGAGTGACGAGAGAATATGCAGAAAAAGAAGCGCCGGACGCTATCATCGTCGCCGCAGGCAGCGATCCTGTCCTTCCGCCGATTCCGGGTCTTCGGGAAGCGAAAAACATGATCCTCGCCGAAGACTATTACCTGGAAAAAGATCGCGTCGGCGACAGTGTCATCGTCTTAGGCGGCGGTCTCGTAGGCTGCGAACTTGCGGTATGTCTCGCCGACCTCGGCAAAAAAGTGAAAGTTGTGGAAATGCGTTCTGAACTCTGTCCGGACGCAAATATCAGATACCGCCCTCTTCTGATGAAAAAAATGGATGAAGTCGGTATCGAAATTTACACGGACACGACCTGCAGGGAAGTCACTTCCTCCGGTGTCGTCTGCACAAAAGACGGCGGGGATCTCGTTCTGGAAGGAGAAACCATCGCGGCGGCGCTGGGCTTAAAAGCCAACACTTCTGTCGTCGAAGAGCTCAGAGGCATCGCGCCGCAGTTTGCTTCCATCGGCAACTGTGTACGTCCGGACACCATCACTTTCGCGGTATATCAGGGGTATCATGCCGCTCTCGATATCCACTGAAGATAAGAAAATACGAAACAGCGGCAAATTCGATTTGCGGTATACACATATATGATATTACCGCCGTTTCTCTCCATCTACAGACAGGAAAATGAGAGAAAACCTCTCTTTGCAAAACACTCATAACTGCAGCACATTATCACACGAAAAAGAGGCGGGGCCGTCGGAAAATCGACGGCCCCGCCTCTTTTCTCTCGTCAGATTACGGGAGAAAGCAGACTGCCGAAATCCCCCCCCCGCGCACGACATAAGAGAAATCGGGATGCGCTTCAAAAGCACATCCCGATTCTGCGATCGCTTATTATGTGAGCTTTCCGCACTAATAGATACCGAGTAGGCCGCGCCTGCAGTCCCCGCCCGATACTCGCCTTTGACCCGTGCCTTTGGCTGTATCATCTTTAAAGCACCGCTGTCGGCCGCTGCCGCTTAGTGATGGAAAAGTCTCAGACCTGTGAATGCCATAGCGATATCATATCTATCGCATGCCGCGATGACATTGTCATCGCGAATCGAGCCCCCTGCCTGCGCCACGTATTTTACGCCGCTCTTATGGGCTCTTTCGATATTGTCTCCAAACGGGAAAAACGCGTCGGAGCCGAGGGAGACGCCGGACATCGTCGCCAGCCATTCTCTCCTTTCCTCAGGTGTCAGCGGCTCCGGCTGCCGGGTAAATACCTTCTGCCATTCGCCGTCGCGGAGGACATCATCGTAATATTCGGAGATATATACGTCGATAGCGTTGTCTCTGTCCGCACGCTTGAGATCCTCCTTAAACGGAAGACTCATCACCTTCGGATTCTGTCTCATATACCATACGTCCGCTTTGTTGCCCGCCAGTCTGGTGCAGTGAACTCTCGACTGCTGTCCGGCGCCGATACCGATCGCCTGTCCGTCTTTCACATAGCATACGGAATTCGACTGGGTGTATTTTAAAGTGATGAGCGAAATGAGAAGATCTCTTTTCGCCGCATCCGGAATATTCTTGTTCGCTGTGGGCACGTTTTCCAGGAGCGCTTCGCTGATCTCCGCATCGTTTCTGCCCTGCTCAAACGTGATGCCAAATACTTCTTTTGTCTCTTTCGGTGCGGGAACGTAAGACGGATCCATCTTCAGCACCAGGTAAGAGCCCTTTCTCTTGCCTCGGAGAATCTCCAGAGCCTTATCTGAATAAGAAGGCGCGATAATACCGTCAGATACTTCTCTCGCCAGGAAACTTGCCGTCTGCTCGTCGCACTCGTCGGACAGAGCGACAAAATCTCCGTAGGAGGACATTCGGTCAGCCCCTCTCGCTCTGACATAAGCCGTCGCTACGTCTGTAAGCTCGATCCCCTCTACAAAATATACGCTCTTCAGCGTTTCATCGAGAGGAACCGCCACCGCAGCGCCTGCAGGACTGACATGCTTAAAAGAAGCGGCCGCCGCAAGACCTGTCGCTTTCTTCAGCTCTGTTACCAGCTGCCAGCTGTTAAACGCGTCCAGAAGGTTGATAAAACCGGGTTTCCCGTTCAGTACTTCAAAAGGAAGTTCTCCTTCTTTCATATATACTCTCGCAGGTTTCTGATTCGGATTGCATCCGTACTTTAATTCGAGCTCCTTCATCTTCTGATCCTCCTGTTGATTCAAAATCTGCCGGATAAAAACTTATCTTCTGTCATTTTATCATACGAAAACAATGAGACCGACATAAAGCCATATTTTTGTTCCGGATCGCCCTTCCCAAACCAGCAAAAGAGACGGCGGACAGACAGGCCGGGAATCTCATCCCACAAACACAAGTCCTATACGGACAAATAGAACGTCTGACCGGAAACGGCACGTTTGTCGAAGCCTTCTCATATGAGACAAAAACAAAAAACCGACCCTCCGGGTTCTTCTGCCCAGACGGTCGGCTAACATTCCAATTATACTTCCTGTGGTCAATTCCACTTCCGTCAGTCGTATAACTGTATCTATATTAACATCGAAAACAAAATATTTCAAGCATTAATTTTAAAATCTAATCCCTTGAAAACTCCGGAGACCACCCCCCGGATCTCATAACATCAATATCCGCTGAAAAGCCGGACTCTGCCGCCCGGAGTCCTCATGCCGGACGGCGGATTCCGCCTTTCGATAAACAGGAACGCTGAATGCTTCTCCCCTTGCTGCAAAGAACGTCCCTTGCAGATACGTCCTCCCTGATCTCAGGCCTGAGCCAGATTATACTGTCCAGCGAATAAAACCAGACCTTCCGTATTGTCGCGGATGACAAAATAAAACGGTTCGTCCGCAATAAATTCCCGGATCAGCGGTTCGCGTTCCGGCGGCATCTCGGAGGAACCCGCTCCCATAACCGCAGTTACCGCCGCAGCTTCGGTTCCTTTTTCATCTACCGCGATATAAGACTTCTGCAAAACGGTGTCGAGAAAATACGCTCCGCCCGGCAGAGAAGACGGATCGACGATCGCTGAAAAATCCGATTTTCCACTGTCATAAGCGGTCACAATTCCCATAGCTTTCAGCGCGTTGTCCAGAACCGCACTGTGTTCTACTTTAAATTTCGGCACAGAGATTCTGACCTTCCCATTTTCGAATTCCGCCTGATCCAGAATATTCTGAAGATCTGCCATTTTCTCGTCGGCCTTGATCAGATACATACTGAAATCAGCGTCGCGGTAAATCTTTTGGATCGTTCCGTCCGTATCATCCGCTTTGTAATTCTTATAATCCAGTTTCACCGCTTCGACGCCCGGCGTACTGTAATAACCGAAATTATCTGTCTGATTCATAAAATCGATCTTTGACCGGCTGCCGTCAGCATTATAAAAATCCCCTTCTTTCGTATCCTGCTCGGAAAATTCCTTTTCCCAAGCCGCTTTAAAATAGACCGCATTGACGAGAGCCGTCACAAAATCCCGATTATTTTCTGAGAGAATCGTCGGAATCTTTCCCTTCGTTTTTTCATTTACCCAGGCGTTTACTTCTTCGACGGAATCGGAATTCGTCACCTCTCTCACTTCAGCTCGATATTGCAGCTCCATCTGTCGTCTGTAGTCCGGAAGAAATGCGCCCCTGTCTCCGAACCAACTTTGATTCAACCAGATAGAATTTGCTGTCTCCAGCGATATCACATCCTCAAAACCATCATATTTCTTCAGAAGGGCTTCCGCACTGTCGCCAAAATCATCGATATCTTCGATCTGAAGAGCACTCAGCAGCTCTTTTTGCGTCTGTCCTTTCGCGCCGGCAGTCAGCATCGCCAGAGCCATCTGTGCGGAATACGGAGATATCGACCAGTTCTTTCCCTCAGCTTCTGTCGCCACCGCTTCCGAAAGATTGTCCGCAAACGTCTTTTTCTCCGGAACTGTCACCGCACTGATTTTCAGATCCCGTACATTTTTGATCCACTGTGAGGCATCGGCCGCACTCACCTTATCCAGCGGCCGAAAATTCCAGCTGTTAGAATCCTGTCCCTCAGTTCCGTCATCCCGCTCCTCGGATATGATTCCGTACATACAGCAGGCTGCCACTCCCTCCCGGGCCCATTCCGAAATATTTCCGCTGTCCGGAAGACCCGTTCCGCATCCGGCAGGCAGCTGCGTATATTCATAATCGAGATATCTCCCGAGAATCGCCGCGGCTTCCTGCCGGCTCAGACTATCCTCCGGGCGAAACGCTCCGCTTCCATTGCCATTGACCAGCCATTTCGCATACGCCCAGCGAACGGCCGCATCATCCTCCCCGACATCGGAAAACGGATTCTCCTCCGACGCATACTGCCGCAGATCTTCCTCCGACGCCTCCGCCAGCATCGAAACAAATCCCCCTCTCGTCACCTCTTCTGCTTTCGAAACGGCAGAGCCGTCTGAAGCCCGCATCTCTGTAAACGCTCCGTTTTCCGCCTGTCCCGGCGAACTCCCGAAAACCGTAAGCGGCAGGACGAGACAGAAGATGAGAGTCAGACTCAGAACCCTCTTTCTCTTCAGCATAAAATCCCTTCCTTTCTCATAAATTCTTTTCAATCCTCCCGGAAAATACCCGACGAATCCTCAGCGAAATATTTTCCCATTGTTTCACATGCAGATACCCGGCATACGCCTCATCACCGCAAACTCCGCTCTTTCCCAGGGAACGGAGTTTCCATCCTCATACACGCGCACAGACAGAATCGGCCGGCAGCCGGACAGAGCACCTCCTTTCTTTTGGATTACATATATAAAACACAGAGGAATTTGAATTTGTGACAAAATTTTTCTGAAAAACGTAAATTTTTCTCTCTCAGCCGGCGATTTCAGCAGCAAAACCTCACGATTTCAGACGAAAAAAGAAAAATCCTCCGATACAGCGCGCTGTACGGAGGATTGACGGCGGGAAACCATTTTTTACCTTCTGCCCTTCTGGACTTCCGCGATGATATCGTCCATCGGCGTGTCCCAGAGCCCTTCTCTGTGTTTGATCGCAGTCGCCAGATAGAGATCCGCGTTAAAAGAAACAGACTCCAGTTCTTTCGGCGTGAGCTCCCGTTTCACCACCGCAGGACTTCCCATGATCAGAGAATTCGGCGGAAATTTCTTGCCCTTCGTGATGAGAGACCCGGCTGCAATCAGACAGTTATCGCCGATTTCCGCACCGTCCATAACAGTGGAACCCATTCCCACCAGCACGTTATTGCCGATCTTTGCACCGTGGACGATGACGCCGTGTCCCAGACTGACTCTTCTGCCGATGACGACAGGCTGCTCGCCGTGAATCATACAGCAGTCCTGCACATTGCTCTCCTCGCCGATGACGACCTTTACCACATCGCCGCGGATCACAGAATTGTATAAAACCGCTACGTGATCAGCGATTTCCACGTCGCCTTTGATTACCGCACCTTCTGCGATAAAAGCTTTCTCACTGATTTTTGCCATTATGATATCCTCCTCATTCTTTATAATTAAAATATTAAAAGCGCAGCTGTTTCATTCGGAAGACGCCGAAAAAATCCTCTGCGGCGTTCTCCTTCTCCGAAAAACCGGCTGCTTCGCGCAAAATACGCAGCAGCTGCGCAGCCGATCCCAGGCTTCTGCCCGCCTCGCTGAAACCGCCGGCCGATTGTTTACTCCACGCCGTCCAGCGCGTTGAGAATCGCCGGAATCACTTTGTGCAGATCCCCTACGATTCCATAATCCGCCACTTCGAAAATCTGAGCGTTTTCATCCTTATTGATAGCGACGATGCATTTTGACTCCTGCATGCCTGCCAAATGCTGAATCGCTCCGGAAATTCCACAGGCAAAATAAATCTTCGGACGAACCGTGGTGCCGGTCTGACCCACCTGATGGCTGGCCGGAATCCATCCTGCGTCTACCGCCGCACGACTGGAACCCACCACGCCGCCGAGACGGTCCGCCAGCCTGCGGATCAGCTCAAATCCCTCCGGACTGCCCAGACCGAGACCTCCGGAAACCACTACGTCCGCATCGGTGAGAGAGACATGTTCCCTCATCGACTTGACCACGCGAATGACGCGCTCCCGCAGCTCATCCGCTTCAAAAGTCACATCGAGAGAGACCAGCTCCGGCTGACGCTGACGGTCGTACGTAGCTTTTGCCATGATACCCGGACGGACAGTGGCCATCTGGGGACGATGGTGCTCGCAGACAATCGTGGCCATGAGGTTTCCCCCGAAAGCCGGACGCGTCTGCATCAGCTTTCCGTCTTCCGAATGAATCTCCAGCTTCGTACAGTCCGCGGTCAGACCCGTCCCGCATTTTACAGCGATAGATGGACCCAGATCACGGCCGATATGCGTCGCGCCCAGCAGAAAAATTTCCGGTTTGTATTCGGTCACCGCCTCATAGATCACCTTGGTATAAGCGTCTGTGGTATATGTTTTCAGCTCCGGCGCATCCGCCGCATAGATGATATCCGCGCCGTAGCAGCCCAGCTCATAAACGATCTGATCGATATTTTCACCGCAGACGATAACGCCCAGCCTGCAGCCGATTTCGTCCGCCAACCTCCTGCCTTCTCCCAGGAGTTCGATTACTACCGGCATCAGCGCATTGCCTCTCTGCTCTGCAAAGACCCAGACATCGTGATATTCCTGGATATCCATGCCGTTTTCCGCACTGCTGTCCACTTTTTCGAGAGCGCCGAATTTGCATACTTCCAAGCAGGAGCCACACTCCGTACAGGACGGTCCGATTTCTGGAAGTTTCTCTGACATCTGAATGGCGTCAAAGGGACAGCTTCCGGCGCACAGGGAACAGCCTCTGCATTTTTCATTGATTACTCTGATTGACATAGCAGCGATCCTTTCTCTTACAGTACGTGTTTTTCCATGAGCTTAGACACCAGGGACTGAGCCATTTCGTTCACCGTGCCGGCGAGCATTTCGCCCTTACCCTTCGGCGGCGGGGTGAAACTGCGGAATACCTTTGTCGGGCTGGCGCTGTGGCCGCAGTCCTGCGGACGGATATCGAGATCCCTTTCGTCCCAGACAGTAATCTCCTTTTCGTATGCTTTTTCGATGCCGATGACAGTCATATATCTCGGCCGGTTCAGTTCTCTCACCGCAGTGAGAACGCACGGCCGCTGAATTTCCAGGACTTCGTAGCCATCCTCTAACTGACGTTCGAGGATCACGGAATTCTCCCGGATCTCTCTGATGTTCTGCACATAGGTGGCCGCAGGCAGTCCGAGACGCTGCGCCAGCTGAGGACCGACCTGAGCGGTATCGCCGTCGATGGCCTGTCTTCCCGCGAAGATAAAATCGTAATCTCCGATCTTCTTTATGCCGTAGGCCAGTGTCGTGCTGGTGGAGCAGGTATCCGCACCGCCGAAAGCGCGGCTGCTGAGAAGATAGGCATCGTCTGCCCCCATGGCCAGACATTCTCTCAGCGCATAGGAGGCCTGCTGCGGCCCCATGGTCACCACATCGACTACCGTACCGGGATATTCATCTTTTATCTGAAGCGCCGCTTCCAGCGCATTTGCATCGTCAGGATTGAGAATGCTCGGCACGCCGTCGCGCATCAGAGTTCCTTTGACGGGATCGATTCTGATCTCCGTCGTATCAGGCACCTGTTTTATACAAACGATGATTTTCATCTTCCGCACACCTCCTACTTGCCGACGATCTGGCCGGCGATGACCATCTGCTGAATCTGGCTCGTACCTTCATATATGGTAAATACGCGGCAGTCTCTGTAAAGCCGCTCGATTTTAAACCCTCTCACAAAACCGTAGCCTCCGTGAATCTGCAGAGATTTTGCGGCTACCTCATTGCAGATCTCCGACGCGTAATACTTTGCCATGGAACTGGCCAACGTGCTGTTTCCGCCGTTATCCTTCGTCACTGCCGCATCATAGACCAGTTCCCTGGCCGCTTTTACCTTTGTGGCCATATCGGCGATCATAAAAGCGATACCCTGATGCTCGTACAGATATTTACCGAACTGCTTCCGTTCTTTGGCATACTTTACAGCTTCATCCAGACAGGCCTGTGCCACACCGAGAGACTGAGCCGCCACGCCGATCCGTCCCACGTCGAGACACTTCATAGCATCTGTGAATCCTTCGCCTACGCGGCCGAGAATATCGTCTTTATGAACGCGTACATCCTCGAGAATCACGTCGCTGGTGGCACAGCCCACCAGGCCCAGTTTCTGCTCCTCCTTGCCCAGGCTGACGCCGGGAAGCTTCATGTCCACGATAAATGCGGTAATCCCCCGCTTTCCGGATTCCCGGACGCCGGTATTCGCGTAGATGACAGAATAATCCGCGAAAGGAGCCATGGTGATAAATGTCTTTCTTCCATTGAGAATATAATAATCGCCGTCCGGTACCGCTGTCGTTCTCATATCGCCGGCATCTGAACCGCCGCCCGGTTCGGTCAGTCCGAAAGGAATGACGATATCGCCTTCCACCATCGGACGCAGGTATTTCTGTTTCTGTTCCTCCGTACCTGCGATGAGGATAGGCATGCCTCCAAGAGAATTCGGCGAGTTCACATACAGGCTGCCTACCGCGCTGACTCTGGCAAACTCCTCGATAGTGATCGCGTAGGCCAGATGATCCGAGCCCTGACCGCCGTACTTTTCAGGAACTTTAATACCGTAAAAACCTGTCTCTGCCATCTTCTTCTGAATCTCCGCGGGAAAAATTCCCGTATCTTCCACCTCATCCAGAATTTCCGGTGTCAGCTCCGTTTCCGCAAAGCTGCGGGCCAACTTACGGATCAGCTGATATTTTTCTGCCAACTGCATCGAAAACCTCCACATCTATTTGTTTCAATTTCTATCTGTCTCGTCATTACTTCACGTTTAAAATTATACAATATTTTCGCAATCTCTTGTTGAAGAAAATCAATATACAAAGGAAAACCGTAAAAATAAATTACTTGTCGTCTGTCTCTTCTGTTTTTCCGATGCGACGGACTGTCCCGCCTGTTTTCTCACCTATAATTACCAGAATATGATATAATGTTTCCAAATATTTCTTCAACTTGCCAATCGTCTGCCGGTAAATCAGTTGAAAATGGCGAGCCATTCCACGGAATTTCCACAGCATCCGCTGGATGCCCCGAAAAAGTAATATGCAAAAACACGAAATGAACCACAGGAGAGAATCATGAAAAGAAAACATGCACTTATCGCAATCCTAACCCTTGTACTGTGTCTTGCTGTGCCGCTGGGCGCCGGCGCCCACTCTGGCCGAACTGACGCAAACGGAGGACACAAAGACAATAAAAACGTCAGCGGACTGGGCAGCTACCACTATCACTGCGGAGGGCACGAAGCTCACCTGCACCCGAACGGCGTCTGTCCTTATGCCTCATCCGCCTCGTCTTCGTCATCGGGTTCTTCCGGTGCGGCATCGTCAAAATCGTCGTCCGGCACCTCGGGCGGTACGTCTTCTGCAGGCACTTCTTCCAAAACCGCCGCTTCCGCGAATACCTCCGCCGGAACGGTTTCATCAAACAGCGAATCCTCCGGTGCCTCTGACGATGCCTATCAGGCGGGTTACGATGCCGCAAAAGCTGATTTCAATGAAGAAAAGCAGACATTGACAGAGGAAGCTTATGAAAAAGGAAAGACTGAAGCGCAGAACGAAATCGATTCGCTGCAGGAAGAAAACGATCAGCTGAAAACCGAAATCCAGCAGGAACAGTCGTCTTCCGGCTCCGCAGGCGCAGCCGCCGGTATTCTGGGCCTTGCTGCCGGAGGCGGAGGCGGATACTTTCTTGCGCGCAGGAAATTCCGACCGTAAATTTTTCCCCGATGCTTTCCTTCCGGGAAGCAGATGTCTTCTCGGGAAAAGATCTTCACCGGCAGACGGAAGACAGACAGGGCGCGGACGCTCGCAGATATTCGAGCGTCCGCGCCCTGTCTGTCTTCCGATGACTTTCTCCGAAAACCGCATTTCTGCGGATTGCCCCGGATCCGCCGCTTCTTTGATCTCTCTGTCTTTCGCAGACGAAAAAACGGCTGCCTGCGGCGGCTCTCTTCTCCCCGGCTCCCTCACGCCCGCCGGGACAGATATTTGATCATGATACGTTCCAGCTGAGCCATATCCACAGGTTTTGCGATATGTTCGTTCATCCCCGCGCTGACGGCGTGATTGATATCCTCTGCAAAGGCGTTGGCCGTCATCGCCACGATCGGCATCTGTTTTACATCTTCTCGGTCCAGACTGCGAATGGCGGCGGTGGCATTGTAACCGTCGAGTCCCGGCATCTGAATATCCATAAAAATCAGATCGTAATAAAAAGGCGCGGAACTTTCTACCAGAGATACCGCTTCTGCGCCGTCTCTCGCCCACTCTACCGATACCCCCGTCATCTGCAGAAGTTCCCGGGCGATTTCGGCGTTGAGCTCGTTATCTTCCGCCAGCAAAATGTGCTTTTCTTCGAAAAGGAGTCCTTTCGTAAAGACCGGAGCGTCCTCTTTTAACGGTTTCCGCGGTATCGTCAGTTCGCGGAAACTGTTGACCAGTCTGCTTTTAAACAGCGGTTTTGACAGGAAGTGATCCACCCCGGCGGCGCGTGCCTCCGCTTCGATCTCCGACCAGTCATAAGCGGTGAGAAAAATGATGGGAATCCCCGGTCCCACCGTATCCCGGATAGCTCTGGCGGTGGCGACGCCGTCCATATCCGGCATTTTCCAGTCTAAAATCACGGCGAAATAACCGTCGTCGATCTCGTGGCGGTTTCTCACTCTGCGCACCGCTTCTTCCCCGCTCAGACACCATTCCCCCTGCATTCCGATATCATCGAGAATCAGACAGGCGCTTCGGCAGGTAATCTCATCATCATCCGCTACGAGAACCGGAAGATTCAAGAGATTTTCCGGCAGTTCCACATCGTCCTCCTGAATTTTCAGATGAATCGTCACAACAAATTTCGATCCTTTTCCCAGTTCGGATTCCACCCGAATATCTCCGTCCATCATCCGGATGAGATTGCGTGTGATCGTCATCCCCAGACCGGTGCCAGTCACCTTACTGAGGCGGCTGTCTTCCGCGCGGGTAAAAGGTTCGAAAAGAACTCTCTGAAACTCCTCGCTCATCCCGATGCCGTTGTCTTCGAAACAAAACTCATATTCTCCGTAATTTTGACTGTGAGACGGCCTTTCCTGCAGAGTCACATGGATTTTCCCTCCGTCCGGCGTATATTTGACGGCGTTGGAGATCAGATTTACAAAAGCCTGCTGAATCCGCAGACTGTCGCCCACGACCCATTCGTGCTTCAGACTGCTCACGGAAACCTGGAGTTCATGGCTGTGCTCGTTGATCTGCGGAAGAACCATCGTCACCATATTATCGATGAGATCCGCCAGATTAAACTTCCCCTCCTGCAGTTCGATAGCTCCGGACTCGATCTTATTCATATCGAGAACTTCGTTGATCAGACTGAGAAGATGTTTGGAAGCTGTGGTAATCTTGTTGAGACATTCATAGACACGTCCGGTGTCTTCGAGATTCGCTCCCGCAATAGCCGTCATTCCGATGATGGCATTCATCGGCGTACGTATATCGTGGCTCATGCGCGACAGAAAATCCGTCTTGGCCATATTGGCGGATTCCGCATAGCGGTAGGCGTCCTGAATCGCCTGCTGCTGACGGAGTTTTTCGATCTTCATCTGGTCGATATCCGACTGATACATGATTACTTTCATCGGAACGCCGTCGCGGGACTCCGCCGTCTGGAAAGTACTGCGAAGCCATGCGCGGCCTGCAAAAGCAGTCATGTATTCAAACTCCATCCTGCGGTCTTTCATCAGCATCTTCCGCAGGGTCTTCGTATCGGAAAACCGCAGAAATTCCTTCTGAAATTCAGGCGCTACGATTCTCGGCATGATCCTCGGCATCATTTCGCTGTAGCAGCCGGACTCTTCCAGAGGTACGACGTGCTGAGCATTGTAATATAATACAGAATAACGATCTTTTTCCAGGTCGATCTCAAAAATGCCGATATAGTCGTCTTTAATAGTCTGGAGTACTCTTTCCAATTTACGGAAGTTCTCTTCTCTCTTCTTCAGCTCGGTCAGATCGGAAATCGTACCGAAAACCTGTCCCGGATCGTTCTCCGAGAATACGACGTTCGCCGTTATCCCATACCAGCGAAGAGCCCCTGTCTTCGCGCTGTAAAGCTGGATCTGAACCAGTTCGTCGGATCCTTTTGTAAACAGCTCATTTAATATGATAATATCGCTTTTCGGACAGAATTCGCCCTGCCTCAGGCGGGAAAAAAAACGTTCGAACTGATATTTCACTTCCACACCCTCGCATTCCGAAGGCGGAGCGAAAATCGTCAGTACATCTGCGTCCCGGTCGAAGCGATAGGTAAACCGGTCGGAAGAGTAGACGATCTGACGGTAACGCTCCTGTTCGCGGTCGCGGATATACCGGTCGGTGATATCCCGGTAGATTCCCACCGCGGTGCCCGTATGTACGCCGCCTTCTTCAAAGATCGCCCGGAGCTTCAATTCCTGAATCGATTCTGTACCGTCGGCCCGGATCAGTTTCACAACGCCCCCGGCCTCGGCATCACCGCCGAGAATCGCCTCATGAATCCGCAGATATTCTTCGGCAGAATCTTCCGCGATAATTCCCCGTTCCATCATCTCGTAAGGAACACCGGGCTGTTCCACAGTTACGCCAAAAGCCTCCGCTGTCTGCTCGTCCACGAAGATCGTCTGTTTTTCGATATCATAAGTGAAGACCAGACTGCCGGATTCCTGGGCGGCGATCTGAAACGCCTTCATGCTGCTGTAGAGCTTCCGATTGATTCCCCGCAGTGTTTCTAGTGTTTTTTTATCCATCTTTTTTCCTCTCTGTGATGGCCTTTCCTGAGCGCCGCATCCGGCCAGAGCCTGAATACCGGGCTGCCGGTCCGCCGGTTCGCCCGGCGGAATGATCATTTTTCATGTCTTCGTTCTTTCTCCAGTTTTTTCAGAGTTTCTCTCAGGATCTCCGGATCTGCCGGCTTAGCGATATGGGCGTCCATTCCTGCGGAAAGTGCGTTTTGAACATCTTCCGCAAAAGCGTTGGCCGTCATCGCTGCAATCGGAATCACAGCGGCATCCGGATGCCCGCAGGCACGAATCTTTCCGGCCGCGGTATATCCATCCATCACCGGCATCTGAATGTCCATCAGAACAGCGTCGTAATATCCCGGTTCCGACCGCAAAAAATAATCCAGAGCCTGCTGTCCGTTTACCGCCACTTCACATTTGGCGCCTTCGATCGACATCAACTCGCATAAAATTTCAGCATTGATTTCATTATCTTCTGCCACCAAAAACCGCTTTCCGCGGAGAACGTCCTCGTTAGGGACGACGGAGCCTTTACGGTCTACATTTTTCCCCGTCTTCTGAATCGTCTGCCGCAGATCGGACTCCAAAAACGGCTTTGGCAGAAAAGCATCGACTCCCGCTTTCTTCGCCTCAGCCTCGATTTCAGACCAGCCATGGGCTGCCGACAACAAAATCAGCGTGTCTTCCCCGGTCTTTTCCCGTATGCGGCGCGCTGTCTCCAGGCCGTCGATCTCCGGCATCCTCCATCCGATAAGAATCACCTGATACTGCCGTCCTGTACAGAGAGCGTATTCCACCGCCCTGACCGCCTCTCTGCCTCCGGTAGTATATCGGATCTCCACGCCGGTTTCAGACAGGAGTTCCCGTACACTGAGACAGAACTCCTCTTCATCGTCCACCGCCAGAATCCTTCGAATTCCGCTCTGCCGCCAGAATCTCAGATTTTCATCCTCTTCGGCCGCCCTCAATTCTAAATCCAGGAAAAAGCATGTCCCTTCGCCCAGACGGCTCTCGACGGAAATATTGCCTCCCATCAGTTCCACCAGATTCTTCGTGATGGCCATCCCCAGTCCGGTTCCCTGAATTCCGCTGATCGTCGTATTTTGTTCGCGGTTAAACGGCTCAAAGATCGTAGCTAAGAATTCTTCGCTCATTCCGATGCCATTATCCCGGATTTCAAAATGCAGGCCGACGCGTCCTCTGGCCGGACGCTCCAACGGCCGGATGGACAGCAGAACACTGCCGTTCTCCGGTGTATATTTGATGGAATTAGACAGGAGATTGAGCAGGATCTGACTGATGCGAAGCTTGTCTCCGAGAAATTTATCCTGCTTTAAACCGGTGACCTGTATTTGAAAAGACTGGCCTTTCGCGCCTGTCTGCGGACGAATAACCGTGTCGAGATCCTTTAAGAGCCCACTGAAACTGAATTCCGCCAGATTCAGAGTTGTCTTTCCGCTTTCGATCTTGCTCATGTCCAGTACATCATTGATCAGATTAAGCAGATGCTGACTGGAAATCGTGATCTTGCGGGCGTATTCCTGCACTTTCCCCGGCTGGTTCATATCGCGTTCCAAAAGCATCGCAAATCCCACGATCGCATTCATCGGCGTCCGTATATCGTGAGACATATTGGACAGAAAGCTGCTCTTCGCCTCGTTTGCGCTCCTGGCGATATCCAGCGCCATATCCAGACGCTCCCGGTCCTGACGTTCCTTTGTGCGGTCCGCCATGATGAGAATGAATTTTTCCCGGCCTTCGATATCCATATGATACAGAGTCTCCTGATACCACTGACGCTGACCTGTCTTCTGATGAATCCGCTCCCGTTCGCAGCGGAGACTTCCTCCGACGGGGATTCGTTTCATCTCTTCCGAGGTCAGTTCCTCCTCCCTGCTTACCGCCGAAAATGCGAGAACGCTCAGGTCTTTTCGGATTTCTTCCGCAGGAATACCCAATAACCGTTCCACATTTGGGCTGAGGTATTCTACGCTGTAGTCCCCGGGAGAAAACATGGCGAAAATATCCGGCATATTATCCACCACTACGCCGAACAGCTGCTCTCTGTACTTCAGTTCCAGCTCTTTATCCCTGAGATTTTTGCGTCCGCGCCGCACAACCGCTACGAGACCTACCTCCGCAATCAGAAGAAACACCGCGGTAAGCAGAATCACCGTAACCAATTGCACCTGATTCATACTGGCGTTCACCCACCTGCTGCGGCACGATACCCAAAAGAACCCAGTCCTGAAAGCCCACCGGCTGATAAGAAAGATACTGCTCCCGGCCCGTCATGCGAAACTGAATCATCCCTTCAACGCCGCTTTCCATATCGCGGCGGATCTGATCCAGCTGATCGTCCTTCAGATCCGAATTTTCCTCCATAAAAGTGAGATAATTATACGGCTGTTCTTCCTTTGTCTCCGCTGCAAAGAGAATTTTGCCGTCGGGATAGACCACATAACAATCCGATTTATCCGAAAAAGCAGATACGTCCAGCACCTGCTCCATATCCTCATTATTGTAGCTGATTGCGATCGCGCAGTAATCGAAACCTTTGTAGCTCTTCTGCTTTACAGGAATGGCAAAGACGGTAAGCGCACCGCTGCCGGGCTGCATACTGTCCATTACGACGTTTTTCTTCTGTATGACCAGATCATTCATCTGCTCCCCAAAATCCAAAGTCCCCCGTTCGCCCTGTATCGTCAGATAGCTGCCGTCACAATTTAAGAAATAGAATTGAGTAAATCCCCACTCCCCCCGGCCGGAGTCCAGATATTCCTGAATCTCATCCTCTTCCCCGGCTTCGATCGTGTGATTGATATAGTAGCTCCAGTCAGACAACAGACTCCAGTTTCTGGATACCAGAGACGTAAACGTTTTATTTACCTGGCTGTATACCTCCCGCAAATGGCTCGTGCTCTCTTCATAAATTTTATTCGATACAAAATGACCGTATCCGAAACAGACGGCGAGAACGACAACCGTACCCACCGCCGCTAAAATGAAATTTCTTTTCTTCCGCAAACCTACTTCTCCCCGCGCTCTCTGCAGTCCGATCAGGACAGAGTTTTCACAGACACAAAAAGAATCCTCCTCTGCCTCCGCCCTTCTCAGATAAGAATTTTGCCGCACCCGCAGCATCCTCGCTCTCAGGAAACGGCAAACCGGCTCATATTTTCGGCAGACGTCTGCGCTCTGCCGCGGACTGCAGTGTCTCAGGCCCGGAAATCTCTGTGTGCCGGCACAAAACGAACTGTATTCTTTCTATCCAGAATCTATATGAAAACCTTTGATACTATCAAATACAAAAACTATCATTCCAATCGGAGAAAATCCGGATAAACTCACGCGATCGGAACGTGCGAATGACTTCAACACAGCACCGGAAAATATCTGTTCCTCCGGATTTTTGCGCGAGACCGCGATTTTTACAGAAATCCGCAAATCATGCCCGCCGTCTATCGAGGAAAGGAAAACAGGTACTATGTTATAAAAATAACAGATATATTATATGGTAAAGTATGGCAGAAAACAATAGTCTATCTTTTCTCGCGGATCAGTATACAATAAACAAGACTCCGGAAAAAATGGCGAGAATCTGAAGAAGAGATCTTAACTGCAAAGCGGAAAAAACGTCAGAGCCGGGAGCACCGCCGTAAAAATACGGCGGTGCTCCCGGCTCTGATACAAGATTTCTCCTGCCATTCAAAATATCTATTCGCTGAATAATCCGGCAGATAAATAGCGATCCCCGGTATCCGGGAAGAGAACGACTATCGTTTTTCCCTCGTTTTCCGGCCTTTTTGCGAGTCCGACTGCTGCAAACGCCGCTGCGCCGGAAGAAATACCCACCAGAATACCTTCACTTCGCCCGATCAGCCGGCCTGCAGCAAAGGCGTCATCATCGGAGACAGGAATGACCTCGTCATAGATCTCCGTATTCAAAATTTCCGGTACAAAACCCGCGCCGATTCCCTGGATTTTGTGGGAACCCGCCCTGCCGGAAGAGAGCACTGCCGACGATGCGGGTTCTACCGCCGCCACGCGAATCCCTGGATTTCTGCTCTTCAGGTATTGTCCGACGCCGGTGACCGTACCGCCTGTGCCCACTCCCGCTACAAAAATATCGACCGCACCGCCGGTATCGTCGTAAATTTCCGGCCCGGTATGTTCAAAATGCGCCTTTGGATTCGCCGGATTTACAAATTGCCCCGGGATAAAGCTGCCCGGTACTTTTTCAGCCAGTTCTTCGGCTTTCGCGATAGCGCCTTTCATGCCTTTCGCCCCCTCTGTCAGAATCAGCTCCGCGCCATAAGCTTTCATAAGCTGTCTCCGCTCTACAGACATCGTCTCCGGCATAGTAATGATGACGCGGTATCCTTTTGCCGCCGCTACCGCCGCCAGTCCGATTCCCGTATTGCCGGACGTCGGTTCGATTATGACAGATCCCGGCGTCAGTCTGCCGTCCTTCTCCGCTTCCTCGATCATGGCTTTCGCTATGCGGTCTTTCACGGAACCCGCCGGATTGAAATATTCCAGTTTGGCGAGAAGCCTTGCCTTCAATCCGCATTTCTGTTCGATGTGTGTCAGCTCCAACAGCGGCGTTCTTCCGATCAGCTGATCGGCTGATGTGTAAAGATTCGACATGATATATCCTCCTTAACGCTTTCTTACAGCTGCGAATCCCAGTTCCAGGTCTCCGATGATATCATCGATATGCTCCGTTCCCACGGACAGACGAATCGTATTCGGCAGAATTCCCTGATCTTGCAGTTCCTCCTGACTCAGCTGAGAATGAGTGGTGGTCGCGGGATGAATCACGAGACTCTTGACGTCTGCCACATTTGCAAGAAGAGAAAAGATTTTCAAATGATCGATAAACCGGTGAGCCTCTTCCTGACCGCCCTTGATCTCAAAGGTGAAAATCGACGCGCCTCCGTCAGGAAAATACTTCTGATACAACTCATGATCGGGATGTTCCGGCAGAGACGGATGATTTACTTTTTCCACCTGAGGATGATTTTTCAGATATTCCACCACTTCTCTCGTGTTTTCGGCGTGACGCTGGAGCCGGAGCGACAAAGTCTCTACGCCCTGCAGCAGCAGAAACGCATTAAACGGAGAAATCGCCGCGCCGGTGTCGCGAAGCAGAATCGCGCGGACATAGGTTGCGAAAGCGGCCGGACCCGCCGCTTCGACAAAGGAAACTCCGTGGTAGCTGGAATTTGCCTCCGCAATTTCGGGAAACTTTCCGCCGGCCTTCCAGTCAAATTTACCGGAATCCACGATCATTCCGCCCAGAGTCGTACCGTGCCCTCCGATAAATTTCGTAGCGGAATGAACGACGATATCCGCTCCGTGTTCGATCGGGCGAATCAGATACGGCGTTCCGAACGTATTGTCGATGACCAGAGGCAGACCGTGCCTGTGAGCGATTTGAGCGACGGCATCGATATCAGGGATATCGCTGTTGGGATTCCCCAGGGTTTCCAGATATACCGCCTTCGTATTCTCCTGAATCGCGCCCTCTATTTCCGCGAGATCATGGGCGTTGACGAAAGTCGTACGGATCCCGTAATGCGGCAGAGTGTGTTCCAGCAGATTATAACTGCCTCCGTAAATTGTCTTCTGCGCTACGATATGTCCGCCGTCCTGTGCCAGCGCCTGTATCGTATATGTGATCGCCGCCGCGCCGGAAGCCAGCGCCAAAGCCGCCGTACCGCCTTCCAGCGCCGCGATTCTCCTTTCCAGGACATCCTGTGTAGAATTTGTCAGACGACCGTAGATGTTGCCCGGATCCGCCAGTCCAAAACGCGCAGCAGCATGAGCGCAGTCATGAAATACATAAGAGGTCGTCTGGTAAATCGGTACGGCTCTCGCATCTGTAGCGGGATCCGCCTGTTCCTGTCCGACGTGAAGCTGCAGCGTTTCAAATTTATAATTATTCATATTTATCATCCTCTTTTCTCTTAAAGCCGAAAGAAAACTGCGACGTCCTGTTCAATCAGAATGCGCAAACGATTTCGGCATAACCCGGAAACATCTGTTCTCCCGATCCGTTTGAGGTATCCCGGCCGTCACGCGAGACCAGGAAAGAAACCTCGCCGCCCGCAGCGACGGGAATATCGGCACTGTGCCATAGTCTCAGATTTTCCAGCGCCCGAACAGATAAACTTTTTTCCGATATCACAAAAAAACAGAAGCCTGCGTACAGCGGCTCCCGGGCAAACGGCAGTGAAGCGAACTTCTCACCGCAGGAGAAGCGCAGGCGCACGGCGGGGCGGCTAAATGCAGCAGGCCGCGTAATATGCCCGGGAGAACAGCATTCGGCAGCAAAACATCATGACATTGCAAACATTTATCTTACAGCTCTTCATCGCATCCGCCTCCTTTTCCATCTGTTGTACTCAAATCTGATGGTGTCATTTTGCGCCTATTTACCTACTATGTCAATAGGTTATTGGAAGTATTATCAAAAATACATTTCTCATCTTACAGAGATCACTCTCTGCTAAAAGAAATGCGAATGATCTGTGTCTCGCCCAGACCTTTTGAACAGAAAGCGGAAAATCCTTTCCCCGTTCCACACGGTGTGCGGTGAAAATACGAAAAGAAAAACGCCGAGACCATTGATATCAATGATCTCGGCGTTTTCCCTCTGGAGCTCCCGATCGGACTCGAACCGATGACCTGCTCATTACGAATGAGCTGCTCTACCAACTGAGCCACGGAAGCATGCGATATAAATCTATTGCTCGTAAAGAACAGTAGAATTTTACCATGTACTTTTTATACTGTCAACATTTAATTTTATTTTCCCGGACATCGAAAGTTATCGCACTCAAACGGAGCTTTACAGCCATCTGATGCGGAGACAAAAATCGTGCCATTTTCCCTCGAACATCCGCTCTTATCTTAACAGAAACTACAACTTTTTTGAAAAACAGATAATCCTGTTCGCTTCCGAAAACTTCATAGCCATATGAAACCGCAAGCTGTCGAGATTGTCTATCTCGCAATCGCTGGCAAATTCTCTGCAGCCGTTCGCTCTCGCCCATTTCTCACATTCAGCCAACAACTCCGCCCCGTATCCCCTGCCGCGACAGTTCTCTCTGACAAAAATTCCCTCTAAATAACCTACCGGACTTGTCTTCGTTCCCTCCACATAATCAGATCTCAGCTGACAATAGGCAAACCCCGCTGAAACATCCCCTTCGTATTTCAAAAAGAACCGGGCGTTTCCTCTCAAAAGGATTTCAGAAAACTCGTTTCTCAATTCCCCTGCGGAATGTCCCGTCCACATTAACGCTGCCAGCTCCGCTACCTTATCAAGATCTCTCTCTTCCGCTTCTCGTACCATTTGCATTCCTCCCTCCGTTTCAATCCTGATCCGTTATCTCTGTTGAGTATAACAGAAATATTCCGAATCAGCTCCGCAGTTTTTTGTATCAGATAAAAAACACATTCCGGAAATCCCCGCAGGAATTCCCGTTATCGCTGCAAGATTTCCCTCTGAGCCGTTTTCCGATTCTTCACACAGTAGCAAACGACATAAATTCTCGAAAAAAGACATAGTTTTATCATAAAACAGTTTTATCATAAAACTAAATGTGATATAATGTCTGCACCCTGCGGCTGACGGGTGTCAGCGACGGCAGAGTTCTGCGCTCAGCATAAGATTCAGATAAAAAATGATAAATAAAAATAATTCCTTTACAGGATCGATACATGGAGTGAAACGATGAGCAAAAACAACGATACTTTATTTTATTCCAATCTCCGCGAAATTCGCGACCTCAAACAGATGATCAATGAAAGCTGCAGCCTGTTCGCAGACCGCACCGCTTTTCTCGTGAAGAAATACAGAGGCGGGGAATATCTGCAGCTGTCCTACCGAATGCTGAAAAATGATATCGACGCGCTGGGTACAAAACTCATGGATATGGGCCTTTCCGGCAAAAATATCGCCGTCATCGGTTCCGGATGTTACGAATGGATGGTCTCCTACCTCGCCGTCATCTGCGGCACAGGCGTCATCGTCCCCATCGACAAAGAACTGGAATCCTCTGCGATCCAGAATCTTATCGAACGTGCGGAATGCGACGCCATTTTCTACACATCTGATGAAGCGAAAAAAATAGACGCCCTGACAGGCGTCAACTATAAAATTGAAATGGAATTCTACGGCGACCGCACCGATTTCGGCGAACCCCTGATCTACCAGGAAAAAGAAGGCGTCTATTCCTGGAAAAAGTTTGTCGAAGAAGGAGAAAAACTGATAGAAAGCGGCCGCAGGGAATATATCGACGCGCCGATCGACGCCGATGCGATGTCCATTCTTCTGTTTACCTCCGGCACTACAGGAACACCGAAAGGCGTTATGCTGAGCCATGCCAATATCGCCAGCAATATCATGGACGTCTGCCGTGCCAGCGGCATCCAGATGAAAGACAGCAACCTTTCCGTTTTGCCGGTACATCATACCTATGCCTGCACATGCAACCTGACATTTCTGTATGCCGGCGGCTGCACCGCTTTTTTCGAAGGGCTGAAATACATCGTCAGCAATCTCAACGAAGCAAAGCCGACTTTCTTTGTCATCGTACCGCTGATCGCGGAAATGATCTATGACAGAATATGGAAAGAAGCCAGAAAAACAGGCAAAGAGACACTTCTCCGCCGTGCAGTCGCTGTCAATAATAAGACAAAAGCCATCGGCCTGGACGCGGGCAGATTTCTCTTTAAAGCTGTCACCGGAAAATTAGGAGGCAGACTGAATACAATCGTAAGCGCCGCTTCCGCTATCTCCCCGGCGATCGTAAGAGGTTTTGAAGATTTCGGAATCACCGTTCTCCAGGCTTACGGGCTCACGGAAACGTCGCCGCTCATCGCCGCTACCCCGCGTCTTTCCAAGGACCGTTACAAAAAAGCGGGGTCCACCGGCCTGTGCAATATCACAGGAGAATTAAAGATCGTCGGCCAGAATGCCGACGGCATCGGCGAAGTCTATTTCCGCGGCCCCAACGTCATGCTCGGCTATTACAAAATGCCGGAAGCTACGGCTGCGGTCATGGACGGCGACTGGTTCAACACAGGCGACCTCGGTTTTCTCGATCCGGACGGATGGCTCTATCTCACCGGCAGAAAGAAGAATGTCATCGTCACGAAAAACGGAGAAAATATCTATCCGGAAGAAATCGAAATTATCGTCAACAACCATCCTTTCATCAGCGATTGTATGGTCTATGCGGCGCAAAAAGACGGCAGCGATATCGTAGCGGTCCAAATTATTCCAAATATGGAAAATATCATAAGTAAGCTTGGAAAAGAGCCGACGCCGGAAGAGCTTCAGAAACTCATGAAAAATATTATCGGCGACATCAATGAGACGATGTCCAGTTACAAACGAATCCGCAGCATCGTCATCCGCAAAGAGGATTTCGTCCGTACGACGACAAAAAAAATCATCCGAAAAGATAATATTGAGTCTTAAAAGAATCTGAACTTAGCAGCGCTTCATCCGAACATATATGTAGAAAGAAAATATAAATAAAATATGAGGAGGTATTCGATATAGCCGGATACCTCCTCTTTCTGATATAATTATATTTTATGAGAAAAAATATAGAAAGGATCCGCAGTAAAATTATGAACGAAAAACATATGACCGATTCAAAAAGACGACTCATTTTTATGAATCTTCTCGTAAACTGCATCGCATCGGCGCTGCTTTCCACCGCGCTGACTACAGCGCTCCCTCCGATCATCGAGGACTTCGGCGTCAGCGTGTCCACCGGGCAGTGGCTGACCAGCGGCTATTCGCTCGCCATGGGAATCATGATGCCTCTGACCGCTTTTCTCATCACGAGATTTTCCACAAAAAAACTGTATCTTACCGGTGCGGCAGTCTTTATTCTGGGACTGATCATCTGTATGCTGTCGACCGGTTTTGCTGTGATGATGTCAGGCAGAATCCTGCAGGCTCTGAGCGGAGGTCTGCTGACCTCCATGACGCAGGTGATCATTCTTTCGATTTATCCCGCCGAGCAGCGCGGCACCGCTATGGGATGGTACGGTCTTTCCATCGGCGCGGCGCCGGTCATCGCTCCGTCTCTGGCAGGCTTTCTGGTGGATTTCTTCAGCTGGAGAATTATCTTTCTGCTGTCCGCCGTCATCATGGGCGCCGCTTTCGTCCTGGCAGTTTTTCTCTTCAGCGACGTACTGGAAACGTCAAAAAAGAAGTTCGACTTCTTCTCATTCTTTCTCAGTATTTTCGCTTTCGGAGGCATCACTCTCGGCCTCGGAAACGTCAGCAGTTATGGAATAACAGAACCTTCTGCATTTCTTCCTCTGCTCGTCGGTCTGCTGACCGCCGTGATCTTTACCCTGCGTCAGCTGCGCCACAGAAAACCTTTTTTAGAGCTGCGAATATTGAGAAAAAAACAGTTTTCCCTCAGCGTTATCGGCAGCATGCTCCTCTATCTGGTCATGATGGGATCCTCCGTCCTCATGCCGCTGTACGTTCAGTCGGTCAGAGGCTATTCCGCCACCACGTCCGCTCTGGTCGTCCTTCCCGGATCCCTCGCGATGGCGCTCACCAGTCCTTTTGCCGGCAAACTCTACGATAAAATCGGCATGAAAAAACTGTTTGTCGCGGGAGCGCTCTGCCTTCTTCTGAGCAATATCGGCATGATATTCACCACGATGGAAACGTCAATCTGGATCGCCGCAGCTCTAAATACCGTAAGATGCATTGCCATCGGCTGTCTTCTGATGCCGCTGGTCACCTGGGGAATCGACGGTATCGATGACAGTCTTACCGCTCACGGCACGGCTCTTCTGACCTCCCTGCGAACTACCGCAGGCGCGGCGGGCTCCGCGATCTTTGTCGGCATCATGGCCACCAGTGCAGCGCGCTTTACCGCCGAGCTGGGAGACGGAGCCCAGATTCGCGGCGTGGATACGGCTTTCGCCGCGATGTCTCTGGGTTCCGCCGTTCTTTTCGCCGTTTCGGTTTTCTGCGTCAAAGAAAAAAAGAATACTTCCGCAAAAGACTCTTAACGTCAGCGTGTCCGGCAAGTGCAACGGCAACTCCGCTTCACTCCCCGGACACGTTTTTTACATTCTAATGACCTTCAACCGCCGTTTCCCGTTTATTCCACACTTCCCACAATCTCTGCCGCAGACATGCGGGATACCTGCCGAAGGGGTATGCAGGTAGCGAGAAGACAGGCTGCTGTGGCCAACAGCGCCGCCTGTGCCGTCGGAAGAAAAACAAATCCGGGCAGCTCTGCAGATCCCGTTTTGGCAGACTCAATCAGAACGGTGCAGATATAACCGGCTGTCGCTCCGATGACCGACGAAATGATTCCGTAATACGCCCCTTCCCAGAGAAACGTGCGGTACAGACTGGAAGTACTCATTCCTACGGCTCTCTGCATCCCGATTTCCGCCTTCCTCGTATGGATATTCGTACTGACCGTATTAATGATATTTAATATGCCGATCAGTCCCACGAAGAGAATCAGCCCCCAGGCCAGCAGATTGATCTGAGCGAAACTTTCCTCGATCTGACGGTCGGTATCCTCAAAAGACACGCACACCGTTCCCTCCGCCTTTTCACAGAACTCCTCGAGCCTGCGGCCGAAAGCATCCCGGTCGGCATCTTCTTTCAGAATGGGAAGAATTTCCGTATATCGGCTGTTTCCCGTAATTTCCTCATAGACGCTGTCGCTGACGATCACCTGAACACCGTTGACAAACCCGTCGTTTCCCACAGACAGATAGCTTCCGTATCCGTCCACCGTTTTAATGACGCGAAGCGGCTTTCCTTCTGCGGTAATCGTACTTCCGGCCTTTACAGATGTACCCGCCAGTCTCTCCTCTCCGGCGGAAACAGACAGAGGATTTCTGACCACACATCCTTCTCCGCTGAGAACTGCAGCTTTTTCTTCGTCGGAAAGCTGATCCCGGAAAAATCCCTCGAGATAAGACTCATTCAATCCGACGAGCTGAAACGTCTCTCCGGGCTGCAGGATCAGATCCGCAGAAATTCCCCGGGGACTCATTTTATCGTCGAGCTCGTAAAGGGAAAACTGCATTGCCGGAATTTCCCGGACGTTCTCATCTGCCGCCAGCACGCTCAGATCTTCCCTGGAAAAGCCCTGCGCCTCATTGACTACAGAATAATCTCCCAGATGCCCGCCGTCTGTCCCCGCCGCGTTCAGCAGAGTCACAAACCCCTGAAGAGCGATAAATACCGTGATGCTCATCACCAGAGATAAAATCGTAACCGCAGTGCGCCCTCTGTTTCTTCTCAGATTGAGACGGGCATAGTATGCTTCAAAACTGCGGATTTTTCTGACGCGGCGATTTCTTCTCTTTATCCTGACACCGGTGCCGGACATCGCTGTAACCGGCGAAACTTGTGCCGCGCTGCGGGCTGCCGGAACGGCGGCGAGAAAAGCGAAAAGCAGTGTGATCGCCGCGCTCAGCAGCAGAAAGATCCATTTCCCCGAACTGTTTGTCCGAATCAGTTCCTTCAGTTCTGCGGCGTCCTGCACCAGAAAGATTTCCGGAGACAGCAGCCCTGTGGCAGCGGAGAGAATTCCGGATGCGGAAAGCAGTCCGGTTAACAGCCCCACGGGGATTCCCAAAGTGCACAGAAGAAGAATTTCCGCCGTGACGATACGATACAGCTGTCTCTTCTCCCCGCCGATCGCCCGGAGAACGCCGTACTGCCGGCATCGTCCCGAGACCGCGATCTTCAGTATATTGTAGATGACCAGACCCGCCGCAAAGAGAATTAGAGCTCCTGTAAAAACGCTCGCCGCTGTCAGAAAAGAAAAACCCTGATCGGAATCCTGCGAATCGGCTGCCTCTTCATCGAATCTGATCCCCATCGCTCTCAGATAGACGGTATTATACACCGTATCCAGATCGGAAACGCCGAGTTTTTCCGTGAGGTCGTCCATCGTCTCCTGAAAACCGGCGGAATCCGACGTGCGGATATCCACATTGAAATATCGGTAAGAAGGCGGAAGAACCGTCTCCGACGTCCCTTCGCCCACGACGCCCTGAACCGCTCCCGCAGCATATCCCAGATAATTGCTCTCTAAAATTCCGGTGAGAGTAAAGTCCGCGGTATAGTCATAGGATGAGGTCTCGATTCCATGACGAAGCGCTTTGGAGACAGAAAGTGTGATCCTGTCTCCCGGCTTCCCGTCAAATCCCAGATATTTCAGAACGTCCTCCGGCAGCGCGATTTCCATCGCTTTCTCCGGCAGGCGGCCTTCTTTCAGCCGTTTTACCGCGGGATAAGCGTCCAGACTGCCGTCAAAATATTCGGTCAGTCCCAGCTTCAGGACACGATTGATTTCCACCGTACCCGCCGCGGAAGAAATCCCCGCATAAGAAATTCGCGGATCGCTGCGAATCGCAGTCACCTGCTCCTCGCTCATCTGAACAAAAGAAGCATAACGGCTGCCGCCGATGGTCACGGCCTGCTGCTGCCGCATGGCGGACAGGATTCCTACAGACTGGCCGATAACGGCGGTCATCATGGTAGACAAAATCACCGCGATGAGAATCAGAATCGATGTAACTCTCTGTTTTTTAAGATAGCGAAGAGCCAGTATCAGATAAGATCTCATGAAGCTGTCACCTCCGTCAGAATCCCATCCACGATGGAAAACTGCCTTTTGGCCATCCGGGCGACGCGCTGATCGTGAGTGATGACGATCAGCGTCTTATTCATGTTCTCCTGAATGCCCGCCAGCAGCTCCATCACCTCGTTTCCGCTCTTCGTATCCAGGTTTCCGGTGGGTTCATCGGCAAAAATGATATCCGGTCCGGCGATCAGCGCCCGGGCGACAGCAACTCTCTGCTGCTGCCCTCCGGACAGCTCTCCGGGCAGATGATCCAGGCGGCCGGCGATGCCCAGCAGTCCCGCGATTCGGTTCAGATCGGTCTCGTCGGGACGCCGGCGGTCCAAAAGCAGCGGCATCATAATATTCTCTCTGGCGGTCAGCACGGGAAGCAGATTGAACTGCTGAAAGATAAAACCGATATTTCTCCGCCGAAATGCAGATAAAACGCGGTCGCTGCCGCTGTGAATGTCCTTTCCGTCATAGAGCACCGTACCGGAAGTCGGCCGGTCCAGACCGCTGATCAAGTGCAGCAGCGTGCTCTTTCCGGAACCCGACGGGCCGACAATCGAAATAAAATCCCGGTCACAGATTTCCATACTGGCGCGGTCCAGCGCCGTCACCTGATTTTCGCCGCTGCCGTAAATCTTTGAAAGTTCTTTTACGATAATACTCATCATCCCTTCTCCTTTTCTGCGATAAATATGGAAAGACCCCGTCCTCCGAGGAATTTTGCTCTTCTGTCAAAACTGCGGACTTCGGTCAGGCGAAAGAAGCGATAAAAAATACACTCCTCTCATCTGAGAAGAGTGTATCCGACAAAAATCAAGATTTTATCAAGATTTTGAGATTTTCAGTTCTGCCGTGACGACGGCTCCCGACGCACCGTTGGTCAGATGCAGACTGCCGCCGTGTTTTTCGCAGAGCAGACGGCAGATATAAAGCCCCATACCGAAATGTCCGGGGTCGCTCTTATCTCCCCGCACAAAAGGCTGCATACCTTTTCGCAGAAGTTCCTCGGAGAATCCCTCTCCGTCGTCCTCCACTTTTAAAATCAGACGATCCCGGCGTAAAGACAGAGCGGTGCAGATCTCTTTTTCCGCATAGCGGCCGGCATTGGTCAGCAGATTTTCAGAGACGGCGGAAAAAATAGCTTCGTCCAGCCAGAGAGGCGCGCTGTCGCTGCCGTGAAAGGCAAAGACAAGACGGACGCGGCAATCCTGCAACAGCAGTCCCGCACCCTCCTGAAAACCGGCCCTGATCTTTCCGAAGGAAATCGCTTTGGGAATGCAGGGCGTATCCTCCAGTCTCTGAGCGCTGCTCATCACTTCTATATAATCGGCGATGCGCTCCGTATAGCGACTCATCTGCGCCAGATTTTTCCGGATATTTTCCGGCAGCAGATTGTCCTGTACCAGGCTTTTTTCCATCAGGCGCACAGAACCTTTCAGCACGGTCACCGGATTTCTCAGATCATGTGAAAACGCGGCGTTCAGCCGTCTGCGCTCTTCCGCCTGGCGCCATAATTCCCGGTTGTTTTTCTGCAGCTGACCTCGCATTTTTTCGAAAGCGGCGCAGAGCTGTCCCAGTTCGTCGCCGCTGTCAGAGGAAATGGTAAAATCCAGATCCTGTTCCATAATCCGCTGCGCCCCGCTCTGCAGCATCCGGATCGGTTCTCTCAGCTTGCAGCGATAGATCACCGCTCCTGAGACGATAACCGCTGCGGTGAAGTAAATAACCGGCAGCACATACTGGAGCGACTGAATCAGATTTGCCATTCGCCACTGTTCAGCAGAAGGCGGAGAAGCAAACTCCGAAGACACGGGATTTCCGTACAGATCGTATTCGATTTCAAGGCCGGCAGGAGCGACCTGCTCTCTCAGACGGATACAGACCCAAAAGGTGACGGCCGTACAGAGGAGAGCGGTCAAAAGACTCAAAGCGCTCACCAAAATATAGAATCTGCGCAGCCCCATATTTCTCATTTTTACGCTCAGCCATTCCATCGGTAACCGCACCCCCAGACAGTCTCGATATAGTTGTGAAGCGTCTTTTCGGAGAGTTTTGCACGGACTTTCCGGATGTGTTCCAGAACAGTATTGCTGTAGCCGGCGCCGTCGACGCCCCAGATCGTCTCATAGATTCTCTCCCGGTCAAAAATCTGCCTCTCATTGAGGGACAGAAGCTCCACGATATCGAATTCCCGCCGGGATAAAGGCACGGGTTCGTCTCCCACCGTCACCCTGCGTGCGGAATAATCCACGGTCAGCTCTCCGAAAAAACGGACGGCCGACGGCGCCGTCCTGCGTTCCTCCCTCCGAAGATGCGCTTCCACCCGGGCGCCCAGCACATCGATGTCGAAGGGTTTGACAATATAATCGTCCGCTCCCGCGCCGAATCCTGCAATCTTATCTCCGTTCTCCAACCGGGCGGTGAGAAAAATGACAGGACAGGCCACATGTTCCCGGACGAGTCGGCACACTTCCAGCCCGTCCATCCCCGGCATATTGATATCGAGAAGAATCAGATCCGGCCGCTGCGATATCTTCTCCAGAGCGGATGTTCCGTCCTGAGCAGTGATCACCTCATAGCCCAACATCTCAAAATACCCCTTTATCATTTCGACGATTCCCGGCTCGTCGTCTGCGATCATGATTTTTTTCATCGCCCCGCCTCTCCTTTCACTGCTCTCCGAAAGACGGGTGATAAAATTGTCCGCCTTCTATCCAGAGATTTCCTTATCTGCACAAATAAATTCCGAAAAACAGATCTTCTGCCGCTACAGAATCTACTGTAACAAAAAATACCGCCGGCGGACAATAGGCCGGCGGTATTTTTCTGTTTTGTTTTCGCTGTCCAGAAGAAAGGACGGCGGAATCCGCCGCAGAGACGCGAGACAGCCGCGGTCTTTATGGATTAAACCGATTCTTTTCCCCACACTTCCTCTGCGATCTGTCTTACCAGAGCCAGTTTCGCCCACTGCTCCTCTTCCGTCAGTTTATTGCCAATTTCATTGGATGAAAAACCGCACTGCGGACTGAGATATAATCTGTCCAGCGGAATATATTTCTCCGCTTCATGAATACGGGCGATCACCTCCTCCTTCTTTTCGAGAACAGGGGATTTCGTCGTGATCAGTCCGAGAACGACTTTTTTATTGCCCGTAACATATTTCAGCGGTTCAAACCCTCCGGAACGTTCGTCGTCATATTCCAGATAAAAAGCCTCCGCATTTTCGTCTGAAAAAAGGATCGGCGCTATCTTATCATACGGTCCGGATGCGGCATATGTCGACTGATAGTTCCCCCTGCACACATGAGTATTGATCACCAGGTCCTCAGGCTTTCCCTCAATCGCAAGATTATTGATCCGAAGATATTTTCTCGCTTCCTCTTCGATATCCGCTCCTGCGCCCAGTTTTTTCTCCCAGTATTCCGAGTCGACCACCATTCCCCATGTGCAGTCGTCCAGCTGAATATTTCTGCATCCGGCTTCGTACAGTTCTCGGATCACCGTCCGGTACGCCGCGGCGATATCCTGTACAAGCTGTTCATAATCCGGGTAAACGCCTCTGGTCTTTTCAGCATTGTCCGCCCTGAATAATTCAGACAGCATCTGCGCAGGCGCGGGAATCGTCTGCTTCGCGACAGTATTCTCATCTTCAAACTGTCTTAAAAATTTATAATGATCCACAAAAGGATGACTTTCTCCTGTAATTTTTCCGGTCACCTCTACAGAAGTGTGATACGTCTCCATCCCGTGAAAGAAATAACCGTGATCCAGTTCTATCCGTTCCACGCCGTTTAATCCCCACATAAAATCCAAATGCCAGCTCTTTCTGCGGAACTCTCCGTCCGTAATGACATGGTAACCCGCCGCTTTCTGTTTTGTTACCAAATCCGCAATGCAGCGATCCTCCGCAGCTTTCAATTCCTCCGCAGTGATTTTCCCATCTTCAAAATTTTTTCTCATGGAGATCAGTTCTTCCGGACGAAGAAAACTCCCTACATAATCATAACGAAATGGCGTTTTTAATCTGCTCATATCTTTCATCTCCTTTTTCTGATCTATGTGATTTTCCGCCGCTTTTGAGAACTTTCCGGACACTTCCGGTCCCGGCTGACCCGCGCCGCGGTCTGCAAAGTCTGCCCTCTCGCTCTCTCATTTCTGTTTCAACTGTATTTCATACCGATTTTAGCGCATTCTTTTCCCTTTGAAAAATATATAAAAAAAGCGGTTCGCCATAGTCTGAAACTATGACAAACCGCCGTCTGCGATTCTCGCCGCGAGCCGCTCAAATATATTTTCTCAGAGCTTTCATATAACTTTCACCATACTGCGTAAGCGGCATATTTTTCTGCCGGATGGTTCCGATCCTCATATATTCTTCGACGAGCAGAGGAACAGCGATGATATTCGCCCCGTTGAGCTTCCTGCTGATGACGCCGGAACTTACGGTATAGCCGTCCAGTCCGATCACCAGATTAAATAAAGTCGCCCGGTCTCTTACCTTGATACTTTTTCTGCGGTCAAGAGTGCTCAGTATTTCCTCTGAGAAATAGAACGAATTATACTCTCCCTGTTCAAAAGAAAGATAGGGATAATCTTCCAGATCTTCTATGGAAAGAGTCGCCTTCGCCGCCAGCGGATGGCGTGAAGACAGGAAAACATGCGGTTTCGCTACAAACAATTCCTCAAAAAGCAGATCGCTCTGACGGATAAATTTCATGATCACCTCTTCGTTTTTTGAAGAAGTGTATAAGATACCGATTTCACTCTTAAGCCTGCTCACATCCTCTATAATCTCATGCGTCTGCGTCTCCCGAAGGACAAAATCATACTGTTTGCCCCCGTATTCCCGAATGACATCGACAAACGCATTGACCGCAAAAGAATAGTGCTGACAGGAAACGGAAAAATGTCTGCTGCCGGCACCTTTTCCGGTAAATTTCTCGGTGAGGAGATCCGTCTGCTCCAATACCTGTCTGGCGTAGGAGAGAAACAAATCGCCCTCATTTGTGACGGTCACGCCCCGATTTGTTCTGCAGAATATCGTTATCTGCATTTCCTTTTCCAATTCGCGTATAGCATTGGTAAGGCTCGGCTGCGAAAGGTACAGCCTTTTCGCCGCTTCGGTTATATTTCCGGTCTTTGCAACCTCAACCACATATTTCAGCTGTAACAGGGTCATGACCAACCGTCCTTTCCAAACAGTACAGAGAAAATCCGCCGCCTGCGGAGGCGGATTCCGTTTTCAAACTTCCCACCTGCACTTTTTTAAATCCACATGGGTGTCGTCTTTCATGGGCACCCCTTCCTGCCGGAGCAGATCCGCCTGCTCCGGCCATCCCGGCGCCAGCCTTCCCGCGTGGTTTACCACCCGGTGACAGGGGAAACTTCCGTAATACTCCGCTCTGCTGAGAACCTTTCCCACCAGTCTGGCATTTTTCTCTCTGCCGATCAGACACGCGATCTGGCCGTATGTGGCAGTCCTGCCTTCGGGAATCTCTTCCACTGCGGACAGAATCTCATATATCAAACTGTCATCTAAAACACGTTTCATTTTTATCATTCCTCGCTTTTGTCGCGGGCAAAGTTTTATTTCAGCTCTTCATCACTATAACATTCTGAAGCGAGTTGCGCAAAGGGCATTTTCACAGATGCGGCTCATCGGATTCATTCCGTCGGATTTAGTTCTCTTTTTTTATGTCAACAGAACATCGGTATGAAAATCCTGGAGACCGGCAGGATAGTCCGTTCACAGCGATAACTTTTTCCAATAATAATTTCAAAGCCTCTATGTAAAGAATACGCGCACATCTGACAGCAATCATCGGTGGAATCAGTCTTCGTGAAGTAATATAATATGGGAACGATATCTCTTCTTCCGCGATGCGGAAGAGGACATCTGAAAATTTTCACGCCGCAGGATCTCTCACGGAAATCCCGGAGAAAGACAGTCCGGTCGCGTATCCCTAAGACCTCTTCAAATTCAGACCGGATGCGAAGGAACAGACCGTCGCTCCGGTTTAAACAGGATAAAGATAAGAAGAAAAACGGATAAGGAGGACAAATAGATGAATTTAGGAAACAACCTGTTCCATGCCAGAAAAAATGCGGACTCTCATAGGAAGGTATCGCACAAAAGCTGGGCGTCAGCCGACAGACGATCTCAAAATGGGAAACGGATGAAACCGTTCCGAACATCCGTCAGTCAAAAAATGACGGTATTGTATAATATATCATTAGACGAGCTCATCGATTTTGACATCGACGTCAGAGAAATTCAAGAAGTTATCGGCAAGACCAGCGAAAAAAACGGAAGAAAAAATCAACTGGACAAATGCATGAGAGGGGAGAAAATATCCTATCCTGCCCAACTATCAGGATGAAGTGAATATCGCCGATTATACCCGTAGGCTCGGGGAATATGCTGGACGAAATCAAAGAGAAACACTGGCTGAACGAACAGGACACAATGCTGATTCTGAAAGATATTCTATACCAAGTCTGGAAAATCCGAAAAAACAAATCGAAATGCTGAAGGCCGAACTTCCCCACGAGAAAATTTCATGATAGTTGGCTGAAGTTATCTATACAGACAAATAAGACAGATTGTCCTGATAATCATTATATGCACTCGACTATATTATACAAGCAAACTCAGTTAACCAATAAATAAAATCCCCCAATACCCCGCTGAAAATTCAGCCGGGGCATTCCTATCATTTTAAGTTTTCCGTCTCTTTTATCGCTGTCACTCCGCCTCTTCCTCCAGAGCCTCGATCAGAAAACTCACCGGCCGGAAGCCGTCGTTACATGAAATCATCGCTGACTTTTTATTCTTCATCCAGCCATTATAAAAATCCTCACCGCCATGAGTCAGCGTCATTACGAAACCTGACATAGTTTCCCATGCACTGTCGCACATTCCGTCAGGCTTTTTCCAGCCGTTTGCAATAAACACCTGTCCTACCCTCATATCACAGGCATGCTCTATGGGATTCTCGTACTTTTCCATCAGATCTTTATAGTAGGCCATTCTCATCGCTGTAATTCTGCATTTTTTCATATTTTGCTCCAAATTTCTGTAACACTGACCTTAACTTTATAACACTGTCTTACTATATTCCTTGCGTTTCTTCAAATATTTTAATAATCCGATGTTCATACAAAGTACTTCTGTCTAAAACAGAGTTAGAATATTTTTTAGCTGTATTATAGGCTTTATTCACTTTGTGCATATGATATCAAGACTGAATCAATTGCATTTAATAACGGTCGAAACCTACTAAATTCTATACTTTCATAATTAGAAAATATATATTTTGAAAAAATTTCCTTTCCATAATATTTTTTAATATCATACTGATCTTTTAAACACAATTCCTTACCATCTATTTTATGTTTAATAGTTTCTTCTAAAAACAAATTTTCAATTTCACACTCGTCCTTGTTATCAACCAATGGATTAGTAAGTAAATATACGTTTCCATCTTCTTTTAATTTCAAATGAAGATTATCTCTCAATAATTGAATTTTATTTTCTTCAATTTTATTTTTATTAATAAATTTTTTTAATGGTCTTTGACTATTTATTTCATTATCAAATAGAAAACAAACTGGTGCTTTAGGTTTAGAACCCATCTTACAAAAATATTCATAATAATTAGGAAACTTTATTTTCTCTTTTTCTGTTCCATCGATAAAGTATTGATAAATCTGTTGTATTGTATCACCACCATATAATTGTATTCCAAAAAAATATCTTAATTTCTTACTCTTTCTAAGAAAATACAGCTTAAATTGAAAGTTTCCATCTTCATCCTTTGATATAAGTCTCGGATACTCTTTATACAAATTTTTGAGCGCAGCTTTTATATACCTTACATCAGTTTTTCCTTCAGTTACAATTACAGGCATACTATTATTAAAGAAATATTTATAAAAAAGAAATCTCCGATATTCTCTTTCTCTTCCATTAAAATTCATAAAATCTCTTTTAAAATTCATAGAATCTCTTTTTTTATTTTCTAATTTATTATTATACCAGTCCAACTGATTGATAAATGAAAACCGTCCTTCTAACTGCGCCAAAGTACCTTGACTTCCATCTATTATAAACTCTCCTTTTGAGTATAATGCATGAGCCATAGACTTAGTTACTCGACAATATGTTTGATTTACATTTAGTTTTTTATTAACAACTAGTCCTGTTACAGTTTGCCTATAATCTCTAAATTGCAATCTTGTCTTTTTATCATTTAACTTAAATCCTGCACGTTCAATCTCTTTTTTTAACGCCGTTAGAAAGTCATGTTGATTTTTTTCAAATTCTTTATTGTTTGTAGAAAATGTCAAATCATCAGCATATCTTGTATAATTCAATTTATAGCTTTTAGCTATTTTAAGTAATCTATTATCCAATATCTGACACATCATATTTGTAATGATTGGGGATGTAGGAGCCCCCTGAGGTAGAGTTCCCTCGAAACAAGATAATTGTGCTATTACAACCGCAACTTCATTTGGTAAAGAAAAGTTTCTATTTTTTTCAAAAAAACCTCTTACTCTACCAAAATGAAAACTATTAAAAAAATCCTCTAAATCTATGTTAAGTAGATAACGTCTATTCCTATGAATTCTTGCGTTTGTAATAATACCTTTGTGCTTTTCAAACCCATGAGAAATATTCGGATTTATTTTGTATTTTTTCCAAATATACACTTGATATTCCCAAAGAGCATCGGCAAGTCTCTTTTGTATATACTTCAAATCATCTTTAGGTGCATTAATTTTTCTTACGCCGCCGCTTTTCTTTGGTATTTCAAATGAAGAATAATAACTATCGACTTTCTTTATATATAAAATATAAGTTAACTTATTTCTTGGAACTCCCAAAAAATCTGCCAGCTCATTTCTTGTTGTAATATCACAAAATTTTTTCATTGTAAACTCTCCAAATAAATAGCGTATGATAACTCATTATGCAAAACAGCAATTACATTAAATTAAATTACATTAAATTAAATTACATTAAATAAAGTTAATAGTATGTAATAAAGATGGAGGAGCAGATCTTCCTACCATTTTAGTCAACACCCGCGATACGCGAGTACAAGATCTTATCATACGCTTTGTTTATTATATATCAAATTCTCCTATTGATTCAATCTACTCTAATAATTTTTAGTATATATATGTATTACACTCCAATTATAATATAATGTGAAAACTTCGATCTTTTATTATGTTTTACATATTTTTTCACAAAACGTTTCAAATGAAAAATCCGAAAAGTTTTCGTTCATTCTCTCTACATTTTAAGCATGCGCTGCCAAGCGTATAATGGAAAACAATCCCATTTCTTCTTTCTTCACAAAAAATAAATGCGCCCTGACGGACGCATTTTAATCCTGGCGGAGAGTCAGGGATTCGAACCCTGGGCCCTTGACGGGCACAGCATTTCGAGTGCTGCACGATCGACCACTCTGACAACTCTCCGCGTATATGCCAGCCCTGTTTTTCGTCTCTCTCAGAATCGATCATCACTGATTTCTGAAGATCCCGGACGAAATCCCAAGGCAGAACTCACGAATATTCCGTTTATGAAAACGGAAAGTCCCGGCATCACGTCGTGTCACAGAAACACTCAAAACGCCGAAACCGTAATCTTTCAAAATTTACCTGTATATTTTATCACTATACGTCTGTCTGAGTCAATCAAAAAATGCCCGTATTAAGATCAGATTACGATTCCTCTTCGCGATATTAATATCCCATGAATCTTTTGCGGGCAGTCTTGAAAAAATGATCATAAGAAATATAATGATAGCAACTTCACCCTATAGAAAATGGAGACTGAAAAATATGAAAACACTCGAAGACGCAGAGAAAAAATACGACGATAAAAACAGGGCAGAAAGCGGATCTGTGCGGGACAGCACGCGTGATACCGACACGATCGGCGAATATGACCGGCTGATATTCGCTGTCCTCCAAGGCGAAGACCGCGACAGTGCCGTCGATGAACTGAATGAAAACGGCTTTTTTGTTACAATACTCAATTCCACCGGCGGTTTTTTCAAAAAGAAAAACGTGACGATTATGATCGGACTTCCTCAGAAACGCTTAGAAGAAGCTCTCTACATTTTAGAACGCACCGCCGGACAGAGAATGGAAACCGTCTTTCAGCCGATTCCTGCGTCTCACGGAATGCCTATGATACCGACGCCGGAAGTTGCCGTACAAACAAAAGTCGGAGGTGTCACCGTCTTCGTCACCGAATTGAGCCAGATGAGAAAATATTAAAACCAAACCGGAATAAAAATCCGGCGGATTTGTTCATTCAGAATATACCGGAGATTTCAGAACAGAGGCGCGGAACAGATGTTTCCCGCTTCTGTTTTTCTCCGCTTTCACAGTAGCCGGCCGATTTCGGTTTCACTCCCTATATCTCGATTTCCATTCCCGTATAAATCTGATGCGCCTTGTCGCCCAGCACCTGATGCAGTACATCAAAGGCCTTCTCTCCGGTACAGTGTCCGGTATAGATCTCCTCGATTCCCGTGGCTTTTATCTCCTCTGCCAGTCTGAGGACTTCCCGTTCCGGTGACTGATAGAGATGAAAGCCTCCGATCAGAGCGAAAATCTTTTTCCCGGGAAATACTTCCCCTATTTCCCGGATGATGTGGTCCGCACCTCCGTGGGAACAGCTGTTGAAAATCACCAGTCCCTTTTCCGTATCCAGCACGAGGCTCTGTTCATGGTCGAAACAGTCAGGACACCAGAGCCCTTCCCGCCGTACATACATGCCTGCCTTACGTCCGATCTCCTCCAGTCCCGGCGTAGTGTGAGGAATCAGAAAAACACCGGGAAAGATCTCCGCATTTCCATCAACAAACCGGATTCTGTCCTGAAAGCGGTCCAGAACCCCCCTCTTGATACCGATATATCGATGAAAAATCCACTTTTTCCCGTAACAGTTCTCCCCGGCGCCTTTGCGAAGATAAAAAGGCGCCGTTTCATTTTGCGCAAAAAAATCCGCCAGTCCGTCAGAATGGTCGAAATGGGCGTGAGACAGCACTCCCGCATCGACTTTCGCCAGAGAAAATCCCAGAGCTGCCGCATTCTCGGCAAAAGCTCCGGAAGCGCCGGTATCCAGCAGAATCCTGCGTTCACCGTATTCGATATAGATCGCCAGCCCCCATTCCTTTTTCAGAGCGTCTTTTGTGAGATTGTCGATCAGAACTGTCGCTTTCATCCTTTCTTCTCCTTCGGTGTTTTCACTTTCAGCGTTCTCAGATAAGCCTTGGTCTCGTCGCTGATTCTGCGGCTCTCCACCGCTTTTTGAAGCGCTTTGTTATGAGTCCAGTGATCCAGCACCGGCTGCGGCCGGGTGAAATAGGAAACCGCAGTTTCATACTGCTTTACCAAAGCGATGCTGAAATACCAGGCCACCGCCATGCGGACATAATACTCCTCTGACCGGACGTCGGCGACGAGCCGGAGCATCTCCGGCTGAAAAGCGTCATCCAGAAAAAATCCAAGCAGTGTCACAACACCAAACCGGACGGTATAAGTGCGGCTGCTCTTCAGCCATTTTTTCACTTCTTCATAGATCCGCGGAAGATCTTTTTTAAAGATCTTAGGCGACATCAGATCGCAGGTAGCCCAGTTATCGATATAAGGAAGAAATATTTCCAGTTTCTCGAGAAATTCATTCAGCTCTCGGTACCGGAGAGTCAGAAGAGTGCCGTGAAGATTGTTTTCCTCATAATAACGGTGCGGCAGCTCCTCAAGAAATTCTTCGATATATTCCTCCTGCGCGATCTCTTTTGCGTAGCGGCGCAGCGCCGGCGTCCGGACTCCGATAATCCGCTCAAATTCGATTTCGGGTATCAGTTTCGCGTGAAATTTTCGGTAAGTCTCGTCCTGCAGAGCGAAGAGCCCCTTTGTAATTTCTTCCATCGTCTCCTCTCTTTCTTCCCTCAGGGCCGCTCTGCCTGCCCGCAGTACAGCGCAGCCCTGTCCGCACACAGCTGCTTTCAGAACCATGAATTTCAGCGGCAGTGCGGCGTATCATTTCTCTCAATTTAATATTTTTCGCGATGTATCTTTTCCGTAAGAAGGCTGTCAATAGAATACGCCTCTTTCTGCTCCTGAGGCACTCCCAGAGAGAGAATGGCCTCCAGACGGCAATGCGCCGGAAATCCCAAAAGATCTCTCAGATACTGTTCCGTGCTCTTTCCGTCCGCCGCTTCCCGCAGCCTGCCCTGAATCCAGCAGCTGCCCAGTCCCAGCGCGCTGGCCGTCAGATGCATATAAGACATGGCGATAGAGCAGTCTTCCGTCCACACATCCTGTTTTTCCGCGTCCGCGATAACGACGATGGCAGCGTCGGCTCCTTCCAGCATTTTGGCCGCGCCCGCTCTGCATTCGGACATAGCCCGCAGTGTCTCTTTATCCCGCACCAGAATAAACTCCCAGGGACGCAGACTTCTGCCGGAAGGCGACAAAAGACCGGCCTGAAGCACCTTTTCCAGATCCTTCTCCGGAATCATCTCACCTGTATATTTTCGCACGCTGCGTCTCTTTCGCATGATCTCCAGCAATTCCATTGATTTGTATTTCTCCTTTCCTCGGCATTCTGCCGATTTCAATTCTATGCCGATTCCGACACCGGCAGCTGCAGTTTCTCTGACTGCTATCGCTGATTTTTTCTGACTCTATAATCCTTTTATTTTATAATATTCCATGAGATAAGATGATCCTCCGCTACGCTATAATCTCTGCTCCCGGTATTTTTCCGTTCTCCGGCAGTACAGAAACGTCTGACCGCCGTCTTCCCGGCTTTATGCCGCCCGGGAAACTCTGACGGAGGCGCCGGCTCCCTCAGCCGTTGATAATCAGAGCCATAAAAGAAAGAGGCTCTTCGCCGATACAGCGTATATCGTGGCCGCATCCGTCGTTACAGAAAAAAACGTCTCCTTTTGCCGCAGGCACTTTCCTTCCGTTATCATCGTATTCGCCCTGTCCGGACAGAATATAGTAGGTTTCCGTCTCACCGTGGTGTTCGTGATAACCCAAAACGGCCTCCGGCTCCATCGTCACTTTGGCGAAGAGGCTGCATTTTCCATTCATCTGAATCTCATCCAAAAGCTCCTCTACCGTGATTTTAGCCCCGTTTCCCGTACTGCTCTCTCTCATTTTAATTCTGATATTGCTCATATTTTTCCTCTCATTTTCCTTATTGACTGCGCTCACGTGCATCAAACCGCGGTCTGCCGCCGCGCTCCCTCCGCAGGACAGATGGTGATGATTAATATTGTACCATATCGACTACGGCTCAGTCTTCGTCTTTTTATACCTGCGAGACTCGCCTGTCGCCGAGGGATAGGTCGCAGTATGTTCCTCAAATTCACAGATTTTGGGAATATTTGCATTGAAGTTTTGCCCGTATCTTTGATACGGCGCGCAAAACTCATACAGGAATTGTCCGGTACCAGCCGGATACAATTCTTCAGTTAGACCTTCCTCTGTTTATATCCGTAAACAGAAATAGGGCATCACTCGTCTTTCTATGCTTCCGCTCCCTCTTCGCTCGGCGGATCGCCAAAAATAGCTATTAACTGATAATCATTTCGCTCTGAAATATCCGCTGAAAAAATTAACTGCAAATTCCCCTGTTCCGCGGACGTTTCTTCGTATACTATAGATATGAGTAAAATGATTACAGTTCTCGTATTTTCAGACCGAGAACGTTGCTCTGATGAAAAAGGAGGATTTTTTGTATGAATTCGGAACATCAAATCGTCCGTGAAGTGTACGAAGCAAAAAAAGATCTGCAGGCGGCCGACCGGCTGATCAGCGCATATATGCCTTTTATCCGTACGGAAACAGCCCGGTTTCTCAACCGGCCTCCCGTCGACGGACACGATGATGAACTCAGCATCGCCATGATCGCGTTTCACGAAGCGGTCAAAGGATACCGGCGAACCCGGGGCTCCTTTTTTAAGTACGCATCGCTTCTGATCAAAAGCAGACTCATCGATTACCGGCGCACGGAACAGCGCCATCTCGGCCACGTCTCTCTGGACGCTCCGGCGGAAGAGGACTCCCACTCCACGGCAGAGACACTCCCGGACCGCACAGATTATACCGGTGATCTCGTCCTGAGAGAAGCGACACAAGCGGAGATTCAGGAGCTCACTCATCAGATGGAGGATTTCGGAGTCACGCTGTCCGATATAGCGGAGAACCTGCCCCGGCAGCAGCGAACTCTGACCGCCTGCCAAAATGCGCTTCGATTCGCTCTGGATCACCCTGAGATCTTCGACGAATTTCTGCGGACCAAACGCCTGCCTCTGACCCGTATCGCCCAGGGAAGCGGCGTATCCAGAAAGACACTGGAACGCCATCGGAAGTATCTGGCGGCTCTGCTGCTGATTTGGACCAACGGATATGACATCATCCGCGGTCACTTAGTCCAGGTACTGAAAGGAGGTGCCGCCTGATGAAATATATTGTAATGGAAGTAAAACGCAGTTACGCGGTTCTTCTGGATGAAGACGGCCGCTTTGTAACCGCTGCAAATCTCCGCTATGAGGTGGGACAGATCGTAGAAAATCCGGTTCTGATGATCGACAGCGGAGATAACCAAAAGAAAAAGAAACGGCTGATCACAGGATTCGCAGCGGTTCTTACACTCCTCATCCTTCTCTTCGCCGCGCTGTTCTGGTATGACAGTTTCACCGACTCTTACGCCTCTATTTATTTTTCCGTAAATCCGCAGGTGGAAATCGAGGTTAACAAAAGCGGCCGGGTGATCGACCTGGACGATCTCAACGACGACGGCGAAGACCTGATCGAAGATTACCGGTACTGGGGAAGAAAAAAAACAGAAGTGATCGAAGATCTTATCGACAGAGCCTATGAAATGCACTATCTCTCCGGCCGGGACACGGTCGTTCTCGAAATCGACGCGCCGGATGACAAATTCTTCGAAAAATATAAATCCGAACTGACCGCAGACATGAACCTCTATACAGCGGAAAACTCTTCTCTTACCGTTGAAATCATCCGATACGATGACGAGAAAGACGACGATGACGACGACGATGATGCAGACGATAAAGAAGATGAGGAGGATCAGGACGACGATACAGAGGAAGACGACGCGGATGACCGGTGAAAATTTTCTTCGCAGCATCATCAAAAAACGAACGGACTCCTGCGCGAGCAGCCTTTCCGCGCTCTTTTGATTTTCGGAGTCCCTGAATTTCAGACAGTCTCAGAGAGCAAATGAATACAATCCCTGTAATTCTTCCATTGAATTACAGGGATTCTGTTGTTACAATCATTATTGTACAAAAATTGCAGATACCATCGATACAGAAATACAACAGAAAGGCACAAGTACCCATGACAAAAGAAAAAGGCGTAAAATGGAAGGCCTTTACCACTGCTTTCCCCTATACGATTCCCATCTTTACCGGATTCTGGTTTCTCGGACTCACTTACGGCATCTACATGAACGCATCTGGCTTCAGTTTCTGGTATCCCATGCTGATGAGCATCACCATCTTCGCCGGCTCCATCGAATTCGTGACGGTCAATATGCTTCTGGGCGCGTTCAATCCCATTCAGGCGCTGACGATGACGCTGATGATCAACGCCCGTCATCTCTTTTACGGAATCTCTATGCTCGACCGGTTCAAAGGCACCGGCTGGAAAAAAATCTACCTGATCTACGGCATGTGCGACGAATCCTTTTCCATCAATTACACTGCGGACATTCCAAAGGACGTGGACCAGGGCTGGTTTATGTTTTTCGTCACTCTGCTGAATCAGCTGTACTGGGTTTCAGGTTCGACTCTCGGAGGGATCTTCGGTTCCCTGATTAAATTCAACACGGACGGGCTGGTATTTGTCATGGTAGCGATGTTCGTCGTCATTTTTATGGAGCAATGGCTGAAAGAGAAAAACCACACCAGCGCTGTCGTCGGAATCGTTCTCTCCGTCCTGTGTCTGATGGTTTTCGGCTCGGAAGATTTTATCATTCCTTCCATGATCGCGATTCTGGGTGTTCTGACGCTGATGCGCGGTACGCTGGATAAGAAAGAAGGTGAACTGTCATGACTCTGACACAGCAGATTATCACCGTAGCCATGGTGGTTCTGGGAACAATGATCACGCGGTTTCTGCCCTTTGCGGCATTTCCTCCGGGAAAACCCACCCCAAAATATATTCAGTATCTCGGACAAGTTCTCCCCGCAGCCGTATTCGCTCTGCTGATCGTCTACAGTCTCAAAGATGTGACGATTTTTTCCGGCAGTCACGGTATCCCGGAGGCCATCGGCATCGCCGCTGTAGTGGCGCTTCACGTTTGGAAACGCCAGATGCTGCTTTCCATCGCAGGAGGCACGATTCTCTACATGCTGCTGGTGCAGTTTGTCTTTTAAAAAAATCTTCCCCGCGTCAAACGCGGGGTTTTCTTTATCACAAAAAGCCAGCCCCGAACATCGGACACGCTTTTCCTGTTTAACTGACTCGTTTTTTACCATTTTTGTGCGATAGAATCCGGATCGAATTCAAACTTTAAACATCCTCACGCCATACAAAACTATTCATCATCGCTGCGGCGGCTCTTTCCGCCTCATCTTCTCCGCTGAAATTCGTAAGATGAATGAGACAGTATCTGTAATCGTCCAAAATGTAGTACTGCTTTGTGAACATTTCAGAACCGGCGTCTCTGACCGTAAAAATATACACGAGATAGCCCTGGTCCGTATAGGTGCCTTCTCCCTTCAGCTCCGCATTCTCTCCTTCTGTCTGCATGGACAGCTGACGCAGAATCGCATCGCGAAAAGCCTCGTGATTCTGAACGCTGTATTTATTTTTTCCTGCATTTACCGAAATATTATCCGGCTGAGCATCCTTTTCCTGCCCTGCTTTCACATAAAAAAATTTCGCCGCACTGGAATGTTCCTTCGATTTAACCCATCCTTCCGGTACGGTATAAGTTCCAGGATAGTCCCCGGGAATTCCCGCCGAGGAAGAACCGTACTCCCTTCCCTCTGAGGAACCGCTCTCAAAACGTCCCTCCGCGCCGTTCTCGCCCTCCGCCGGTATCGAAGCGCAGCCAGTAAAAATCAATGCTAACAGCAGCACTAATAAAATTTTTTTTATTTTTCTTCCTCTCTCCGTAAAAATGCCTTTCTTCAGGTGCGGATGCGTACAAAACGCGCCGCGCCTCCTCCGGAAGTTCTCCCGATCGAAAGCTTCTGATCAGCCGCAGCATCGGAATGCCGGAAAAGATAATTTTTTACGGTTTCCCGCTCCGTCTGAACTTCCCGAAAATGTTCTTCTTTTATGACAAGTGTAACATATCCGGAAAAGAGACAAAAGCCGACGCATAAAAGACCGACGCCGTTCCCATACATAAAAACGAAAAAAGCGAGCAAAATGTAAATATCAGAAATCTGAATTTTCTCAGAAAATATGATTCCTAAAATGACCGGCGGATGGCGGATGCCGCAGTCGGACAGAGAGCAGGAGGAAAAACACTATGAAAAAAGATGCGGAACTCATCATCATCGGCGCCGGACCGGCCGGTATGACAGCGGCGATTTACGCTTCCAGAGCCGGACTGAATACCATCCTTCTCGAAAGCGGCGCGCCCGGCGGAAAACTGCTCAAGACAAATGAAATCGCCAACTGGCCGGGCACCAAAAGAGACAGCGGTTCCGATCTGGCGCTTCGGATGTTCGAACATTCCACGATTTTCGGAGCGCATTATCAGTACGGTGAAGTTGTTTCAATCCGCCGAGATGATCAGACATTTTCCGTAACACTGACCGACGGCAGCGAACTGACAGCGGACGCCGTCATCGCCGCCGCGGGAACAAAAGAGCGGCTCTTAAACATCCCCGGTGAGGAAAAAAATATCGGTCGGGGCGTCTCCTATTGCGCCGTCTGCGACGGCGCTTTCATCCGGGGCGATACAGCGGCCGTTATCGGGGCGGGAAATTCCGCTCTGGAAGAAGCCGATTATCTCACGCAATCAGCGGACAAGGTCTATCTCATCATGCGCAGAGATGTGTTTCGAGGCGATCAGATCTCCGTAGAAAAAGTTCAAAAGAATCCGAAAATCGAGATCATTCAAAACGCCGTTCCCACGGAAATCAAAGACGACGGAAAGAGAGTCACCGGCCTGATCATCCGTCACACACAGACAGGCCGCCTGCAGTTTCTCGATGTGAAAGGCGTCTTCCCTTATATCGGCGCCGATCCCATCAGCGGTTTTCTGAAAGATTTCGACGTCCTAAACGATTCCGGCTATCTCATAACCGACGACCGGATGCGGACTTCTGTTCCCCGACTCTACGGCGCAGGCGACGTGAGAGATAAAGCGCTGCGCCAGGTAGTTACCGCGGCAAACGACGGCGCTGTCGCGGCACAACAGGCTTTTTCCGATCTGCGGCTTCAGCCGTGACCATAACATCCAGCGAACTTCTGCCGCCGGCAACCCATCTCTTCCCCGCCGCCTTCCGGGGATTCCGATAAATTATACCATTCCGAGATTCACAGTAATTTAAGAAAGGAAAATCTTATGGCAATCTTACAGGCAAACGACAGTAATTTTGACGAACTGGTTCTGCAGTCCGACAAACCGGTTCTCGTAGACTTTTTCGCTACATGGTGCGGTCCGTGCAAAATGCTTTCTCCGATTCTCGAAGACATGTCCAAAAGCAGCGACTATACCATCGTAAAAGTAGATATCGACGAAAATCCCTATCTCGTCAGAGAATGGGAAGTCGCGTCTGTTCCGACGCTGTTTATCGTCAAAAACGGAGAAAAAAAGGAAAAAATGATCGGATTTCAGCCGAAAGAAGTTCTGGAAAAGAAATTGTCCTGACGTAAAATCCGCCCTCGGCAGCAGGGCAAATCTCCTGCGCCGCTCCTGAGAGTTTTTTCAGAGAGCGGCGCGTTTTTTCCTCCCGTTTTCTGAAATTTCCCGGTTTCTGCGATTTGACAGAAAAAAGTTCCGGGAATATAATTGTACATAATTTATGCTGATATTTTTCGTCCTATAATGGGGCGGACGCCGGTTCCTGCTTTCCGCCGCATCGGAGAAAAACGCCAGATCAGCTGTCCCAGGGAGCCCTCGCCGGACTGCCGCCATACGGAAAGAAAACAGAGGATATAAAACAATGAACATATTAATCATCGACGCTCAGGGCGGCGGAATCGGAAAAGCTCTGGTATCCGCCGTCAGAAAAAATGTGCCTGACGCGGTAATCACAGCTGTCGGGGCCAACAGCGCGGCTACATCAGCAATGCTGAAAGCGGGAGCGCACAACGCGGCTACCGGGGAAAATGCCGTCGTCACAGGATGCCGCAAAGCGGACATCATCATGGGCCCCGTCGGCATCGTCATCGCCGACGCCCTCTTCGGTGAGATCACTCCGAAAATGGCTCTGTCCGTAGGTCAGAGTTCTGCGAAACGCATTTTAATTCCCATTAATCACTGCGACAACATCGTCGCAGGTGTTCAGGATCTGAATCTCTCCACCCTCGTCCAGCAGGCGGTGAAAGAAATTACCCGTTCTTAACCGGATTTCCCCGGAAAAACAAAATACGCCGCGGGATTGACAGCGCGTCCCATTGCCGGTATAATCTGTAAGTTCCGGTATAGAACGAGCGGACAAAGATTTCCAAGAGCGGCAAAGCAACATCATACACATGCCCGCACGAAGCGGGCTCTTCGGCTCCGAAGAGCCGCGCAGCCGCAGACCCGTCTGCCGATGAAATCCCCGAAAGGCGTCAATCCTGTATTCTCAGCGTTTTGCATCTTGCATAAAAACAGCGCTGACTGCGCCCGGAAACCATCTGCCCGAAAACCGATCCGAGATTTATGCTGTGAAGGCATATGATTTTTCAGAAGAAAAATCATATGCCTTTTTTCTTGTCACAGGCTGCAGCTGTCCCGCCCGGATGCCGTCGGCCTGCGTTCCGGTGCAAAACAGCTGATCGCGGTCAGCGGATTCCATTTCCGGTTTTCAGCGTGATCCGCAGTCGTTCAGATCCGTCAAAGACAGACTACTTTCAATATTACATGAAAATCAACTGTGAACGCGAATCCGGCAGATCTGCGAGAGTTCAGTCCCGATGTCACAAACGAGAAAGGAAAAATGAGATATGAAAGAGAAAAAAAGACGAAAGATTCTGCCCGCCGCAGCGACACTGCTGACGATGCTGCTGCTCCTGTCCGCCTGCGGCCAAAACCATCCGGCGGCTTCCCGGGAAGCCCTGTCATCAGAAAACACCTCCACGCTCGTCTACGGCAGCGGCGACTACACCAGGATCAACCCGGCCATGGATGAACACGGTGAGATCAACCTCCTGCTTTTCAACGGTCTCACGGCACACAACGGAGATAACGAAGTCGTCGCCGGTCTCGCCAGAAACTGGGAATTCGACCGCTCCTCCTGTACCTACACTTTTCATCTCGAGGAAAATGTAACGTGGCACGACGGAGAACCTTTCACCGCCGATGATGTAAAATTCACCATCGAAGCGATTATGGATCCCTCCAATGGCTCTGAAAATGCTGCGAATTTTGAAGATGTAGAAGAGATTACCGTCATCGACGCTCACACGGTCTCCTTTCGCCTCTCCGCTCCTAACGCGGCGTTTCTGGACTACATGACTATGCCGGTTCTCCCGGAACACCTGCTGAAGGGAGAGGACATGCAGACTTCTGACTTTTTTCGTCATCCTATGGGCACCGGCCCGTACTGTCTGGCCGGCTGGGAGGAAGGCCAGTCGATCACTCTCGTCAGAAATGAAGACTATTTCAAAGGAATGCCGAATATCGAAAATATCATCTTCAAGATCGTACCGGACGACAATGCGAAAGCGATGCAGCTGCGCTCCGGTGAACTGGATATGGCTCTCCTGACGCCGAAAGACGCGCAGACTTTCGCTGAGGAAAGCGGTTTTACCCGCTATCACATGCAGACTTCCGATTACCGGGGCATCCTCTTCAATTTTAAAAACGAATACTGGCAGAACAACAGAGATCTGATCCCGGCTGTCTGTTATGGAATCGACCGTCAGGCCATCGTGGACGCCGTCCTCCTTGGTCAGGGGATTCCCGCCTACGGCCCGCTGCAGCGCAATATCTATAACAACGAGGATATCAACCATTACGATTACGATCCGGAGAAATCCCGCAAGATATTGGAAAATGCCGGCTGTAAAATGGAAGATGACGGATTCTACCACCGGAACGGAGAAAAAGTCGGCTTCGTCATCAGTGTGAGTTCCGGTGATCAGGTCCGCATCGATATAGCTCAGATCGCCGCGCAACAGCTTTCCTCCGTGGGAATCGACGTCACCGTGGATATCCCCACCCAAGTGGACTGGGATGGTCAGATGGCCTATCTCATCGGCTGGGGAAGTCCCTTTGATGCGGACGATCATACATATAAAGTCTTCGGCACCGGCAAAGGAGCTAACTACTCCGGCTATTCCAACGATCTGGCGGACCGTTATCTGCTCCGGGCGCGTCAGACAGACGATACCGCCGCACGAGCGGAAGCCTATGACAGATTTCAGGAAGTTCTGGCAGAGGATCCCCCCTTCGCTTTTCTCTGCTACATCGACGCCAGTTATGTAGCGAACTCCTCCATCCGTGGAATCGATGAAGACACCGTGATGGGACATCACGGCGTGGGCATTTTCTGGAACGCGGCAGATTGGACCATTTCGGAATAAACATATGAATTTCGGCAGACAAAAAACCGGCATGGTCTTTCACAACTTTACGATTTACAGCAGATTGCTGCAGAGAACACAGCTATGGAAAATACAGAAAATATTTTAGAAGTAAAAAATCTATCGGTCAGTTTCCACACTCCTGACGGCGAGATCGAAGCTCTTCGGGACGTCTCTTTTTCTCTGAAACCCGGAGAAATTCTGGCCGTCGTCGGAGAATCCGGCTGCGGAAAAAGTGTCCTCTGCAGGACCATCATGAAACTGATCCCCAAAAACGCATACATCAAGACAGGCACGATACAGGTCAACAACGCGAACATCACAGATTACAGCCAAAAAGAGATGAGACAGCTCCGCGGCGCGCTGTTTTCCATGATATTTCAGGATCCCATGACTTCGCTGAATCCCACGATCTCCGTCGGCGGACAGATCGCGGAAGCCGTGCGCATTCACAACAAAAAATTGCCGGCGGAACAAGTCCGAAAGAAAGTTATACATCTGATGAAACTGGTGGGAATCGAAAATCCGGAGGAACGGTACCGCCTCTTTCCCCATCATTTTTCCGGCGGAATGCTTCAGCGGGCGGCAATCGCCGTGGCGCTTTCCTCCCGTCCCAGGATCCTCTTTGCCGACGAACCCACCACCTCGCTGGACGCGACGATTCAGACGCAGATTCTCGATCTTCTCCGCCAGATGCAGAAAAACTTCGGGACGTCTATGATTCTTGTCACTCATGATCTGGGCGCAGCCGCCCGGGCAGCGGACCGGATCGCCGTCATGTACGCGGGAAAAATCGCAGAGATCGGAACGGCAGAGGAGATCTTTTACGATCCCCGCCACCCGTATACCTGGGCTCTGATGCGTTCCACTCCTTCATTTTCCGACGGCCGGGAAGAACTGTATGAGATCCCCGGCATGCCTCCGGTGCTGATCCGTCCGCCGGAAGGCGACAGCTTCGCGCCCCGAAATGAATATGCCCTGACTATCGACCACAAAAAAGCTCCCCCGATGTTTCCCGTCAGTGAAACCCATTTTGCAGCTACCTGGCTTTTGGATCCGCGGGCGCCGAAAATCACGCCTCCCGTTTTTCACTTGAAAAACACTGCCGGTACGCACCTCCAAAATCCATTTTATGGAAAATCAGAAAACAGCGCCGAAAAAAAATCTTCTGCGGCACAGACGACGGACGCGAGGAGAATCACTTCCTCCGTGAATTCGGGATCCAATCCTGCAGAAACCTCCGAAATGACAGCCGCAGCTCCGCTGATCGACATCCGCCATGTGACGCATCGCTTTCCGCTTTCCAGAAAAACTTCTGTCGCCGCACTGGATGACGTCACCCTTCAGATCCGCCGGGGTGAAATTTTCGGCCTGGTCGGAGAATCCGGCTCTGGAAAAACCACACTGGCCCGCTGCGTCATGAATCTCCTGCAGCCAACCCGCGGAGAGATCTTCTACGACGGTACTGACATCTGTGATGAAAAACAGTTCTCCGCGAAGAAAAAAGCCCTCCAGAGCCGCAGACAGCTGATTTTTCAGGACTCCGACTCCAGCCTGAATCCGCGGATGAAAGTAGAGAACATCATCACAGAGCCTCTGTCTATCCACCGGATCCGGCCGGTCTCCGGCAGTCTGCGCGGCGAAGCGGAACTTCAGCTGAAAGCGGTGGGAATGGATCCGGTTTATCTTCACAAATATCCTTCCGAACTATCGGGGGGACAGCGTCAGCGCGTGGCCATCGCGCGGGCGCTCAGCATGAATCCGGAATTTCTTGCCGCCGACGAGCCGGTAGCTTCACTGGACGTCTCGATTCAGGCTCAGATTATCAACCTTTTCCGCCGCCTGCAGAGGGAACGAGGCTTCACCCTTCTCTTCATCGCTCACGACCTGACCCTCGTCCGTTATCTCTGCGACCGGGTAGGTGTCATGTACCGGGGCAGACTGATCGAATCAGCAGCCTCTGAGGAATTATTCGAAAATCCGCTGCATCCTTACACGAAGTCCCTTCTCTCCGCCGTCCCCCGGCCGGATCCCCTCATCGAGAGAAAAAGGAAACTGCAGATCTATGAACCACAGGAGGATATCCGCGGCGGCGTCTTAAAAGAATATTCGCCGGAGCACTTCGTATTCTTTCCCTGTCAGAGAGAATCGGTCTTCGAAAGGTCCTGCAATATCCGATAAAATCCGTAAAACGCAAAGCGGAAAAACAGCATCTGAGAACGCGCATTCTGCGGCATTTGCCTTTTTCCTATAACGACTATTCTTCACGGCAAAACCAGAACGGAGGTGAGAAAAACGTGAGAAAGAATATCCTTCTTTACTTTCTGAAAAAATTACTGATCTTCGCCGCCAGTATCTTTCTGCTCTCGATAGCTGTTTTCTGTATCTCACGCCTGTCTCCCGGAGACCCTTTGGTCTCCTACTACGGAGATCAGGCCGAACGGATGAGTCCGCAGCAGCGCGAACTGGCGGAAGAACGGCTCGGTTTAAACGATCCCCTCATTGTTCAGTACGAACACTGGCTGACCGGCGCTCTGCAGGGGGATTTCGGCATTTCTTTCAAATATAAAACCGACGTGCTGGAGGTCATCGGAAGCCGGCTGGGAAATACGCTGATTCTGGGAGGAACGGGTTTTATTCTCATCTTTACTCTGGCGCTTCTTCTCGGAATATTGTGCGCCTGGTTTGAGGACCGGTGGCCCGACCGGATCATCTGTAGAATGGGGACGGTGATTAGCTGTATTCCCGAATTCTGGCTCTCGCTGCTCCTGATTCTGATCTTCTGCGTACAGCTCAGGCTGCTGCCCAGCAGCGGCGCTTACAGCGCAGGCGGAGCCGGCGGTGCCGGTGACCGGATGCTGCATCTGCTTTTGCCTCTGACCGTCGTCCTGACCGGTCATCTCTGGTATTATGCTTATATGATCCGCAATCGGATCCTGGAAGAAGTGCGGGCCGGCTATGTACTCTGCGCAAAATCCAAAGGACTAAGCGAAAGGAAAATCCTTTTCCGCCACTGTCTGCGCAACGCCGTCCCTTCCTATCTGAGCATCATGGCCATTTCCGTCCCCCATATCCTGGGCGGCACCTACATCGTGGAGACCGTCTTTTCTTATCCCGGTATCGGTACTCTGGCCTATGAGAGCGCCCGGTACCAGGATTATAATCTGCTGATGATTCTCTGCCTGCTGTCCGGCGCCGTCGTGATCCTGTGCAGTATGTTCAGCCAGATCATCATCGAACAGATCGATCCGAGGATCCGCGCGGAGAGAAGGTCAGAAAAGTTCGGGGTGACGATACCGTGAAAAACGACATCGAAAAAAATAGAGACGGCGCATCTGCCCGCCGCCGGAGCGGCGGACGAAACATGAAAAACAACATGACAAAAAACACGGATACGTCACGTATCAGCAAACCTGATGATGACAATGCCATGCAAGATAACACTGTAAAAAGCAATGTGCAAAATGTAAAAAATGAAAATCAGATCAAAATATTCAAAAAGACCGGCGGGGAGGAATTCCCTGACGACAGCTCGGATCTCCATGCCGCCGTTCACCGCCCGGAAGGCTGTGAAGATGAAGATTTCACATTCGCAGGAATTCGCCCCGCTCTCCCGTCTGCGAAGGAAAAATCCCTCCGAAGAAGGTTCAGATATCCGAAATCCTTTCCTCTGATCTCCGTCTTCCTTCTTTCTGCGATCCTGCTGGGCTGCCTTTTCTGCCGGTTTCTCATGACAAAAGACCCTTCTTTTATGGATCTGGACAACAGCAATCTCCCGCCCAGCCCGGAATTTCTCTTCGGAACCGATCTTCTCGGACGGGATATCTTTTCCATGATCTGGTACGGCGGCCGGATCTCGCTGCTCATCGGATTTCTGTCCGCAGCCGTCGCTGCGGTGACCGCCGTCATCTTCGGCGCTCTCAGCGGTCTGGCGCCTCCGTGGCTGGACGCCCTTCTGATGCGCGTTACCGAACTGATCCTGAGTATTCCCAGTCTGCTGATCATCCTCCTGCTTCAGGCGACACTGGGAGAGGCCACCATCCTGAGTCTCTCCCTCGTCATCGGTCTGACCGGCTGGCCCGGAATCGCAAAAGTCGTCCGCACCGAAGTCCGCCAGATCCGCAGCAGCGGATACGTCGCCGCCGCACGTACCATGGGAGCCGGCTTCTTCCACATTCTGCGGAAGCATCTGACGCCAAACTTTCTGCCCTCAATTTTATTCATGATCGTCATGAACATCCGAAACGCCATCACCGCCGAATCCACCCTCAGCTTTATCGGCGTGGGACTTCCGCTGAAAATGATCTCCTGGGGCAGTATGCTCTCCCTTTCCGAACAGGCCGTGATGACCGCGTCCTGGTGGATTATCCTGATTCCCGGTTTTTTCCTGGTGACCGCGCTCCTGTGCGTCACAAATATCGGAAACTATCTGCGGAAAAATACGGATAAAAGACACAGCAATCTGTAAACGATCTCCGCAAAGCTGCGCCCTTACCCGACAATTTTCTGAAGATCTTCTTTCGGAACTCCGGCCGGCGCGGTGTTATAATAATCCGCGAGAAATTTCAGCACGATACGCTGAAAGATCTTCTCCTGTCGGATACACCGCCTGCCCTCACCGGTCTGAAGGAGAGATTTCAGCGATTCGCTGCGTTTTATATCAGGCATATGTCATTTTATTCTACAAAAATAAGAGCGAAAAACCCGAGAGAGTTTTTCGCTCTTATTTTTAAAACTTCTTTCATCCTGCCGTAATTTGCATCATCGCGGCGGGAAATCTGCAGATCAGAGAATCTCGGAGCTTTATTCTTTCGTATTTTCACAAAATCTCATAAAGACCGCAGCTGCCTGAGCTCGCGCAGTCTCTGCCTGAGGAGAGAGAACGGAGGCGCCCGTGCCGGTTATGATTCCCCGGGCGTTAGCCCACTGCACGGCTTTCAAAGCATAACCGCTGATTTTGCCGCTGTCCGCATAACCGGACAGGTCCGCCTCTCCGCTCACATCAAGTCCCTGCTTCTGTGCGAAACGGTACAGCATCACCGCAAACTGTTCGCGGCTGACCGGGTCGGCCGGTCCGAACCGCTCTTCGCTGTATCCGCTGACGATGCCGTTGAGACGCGCCCAGTAGACCGCTGTGCCGTACCAGCTTTCCGCATCCACATCGGCGTACGCGTAGCCCCAGTTTTCATCTTCGATATCAGGCGAACCCGCCAGACGATAGAGCATCGTGACGATCATCGCCCGGCTGGCCGTCAGATCCGGGCTAAATGTGGCATCGGAAGTACCTGACATAATTCCCTTTTTACAGACATACCGCACCGCATCGGCATACCACGCATCTTCTGCGACGTCGGAAAACTCCGCGTCCTTTTCTCCGAAGAGATCGGCGAGAATCTCTGCGGCGCCCAGGTCTGCATAACCGTCGGGATCTGTCAGCACAGCGTGCAGATCCCAGCTGAACCGTCCGGATTTCTCGTTATCGGTAAACACAGCATACTGCAGATAGCTGCGCAGCCCCGCTTCATAACGGGAATTCCACTCCGGATAATACTCTGCCATATAGCGCTGGACCAGCTCGTAAGCTTCGCAGTCCGTATCCGTATCGTTCTGCGGATTCAGCGCGCTGAGCTGCACGCCTCCCTGGCCGCTGCCCTTTCAGCTCGAGGAAGGATTGGAGTGAACGAATACGATACTACCGTCATCGCAGACGCCGACACACATCCACACATGACCGCCCAGACTGAAAATATCTCCCGGACGGAACTCCCCGGATATTACAGCGCCGTCACCCCGGTCATTTCGGCTCAGCGAACCCCATCCCTTCGACGCCAGCGTTCCGGCCATAGAAGTAGATCCCATCACATACCCATCTTCCTCCGATACCGTTCCGTCGGCGGTATGCATCACATTGTAGAGCGTCCAGCCCATATATCCGGAACAATCCGCTCCGGTATAATAATACTGATTCCATCCGCCGAAAGGATAATAGCTGTGTTCCTCATCCTCTGCCTTGAAATCATAATCGACATCCTGCTGCTGAAAGAAATCGATCCAGCTCTGAGGCAGACCGATGGTCATCGCCTGATTCGCCGAACAGGAATCCTGCCAGTCCCAGGACCCGCCGTAGACATACAGCGTCGTACCCACCGGTTCCAATGCAGTCGCCAGAAGGTTCTTCAGCGTTTTAAGACCCGGCGTTCCGCTGACCGGAGCGCGATACGGCTCCGCCACAAAAGTGAGACATACCGTCTCTCCGTAAATCCGAACCGTCTCTCCCGCTTTAAGATCTTCTGCAGATACTCTGAAAACCTGCGCCGCTCCTGCACACTAATTAGATATCTCATAGATTTCTGTAAACGAAAAGGCTTTTCCTCCCACCGTCACATGATTTTCGCCGGCGGCTGTAGTCTTTCCCTCTCCATCTGCTTTCGGTGATACTGCGGAAATCACTTCGCTGTTCTTTAGAGTCAGGTCATAAGAGACAACCTTCCTGCAATCCATTCTGAACAGCATAATCGCCCTCAGAAGATACGAGCAGACGGATCTCCTCTCCATCGGCATAAAACCGATGGATAAAATTATCTTTATTTGCGGAAGTCTCTGTACCATAATCGAGTACCCCGAGATAGACTGCCCGGACCTCTTCTGTCTGCGCCGCCGCGTATACCGGAATCGCTGTTAATGCGCATACGGCGATGAGCGCCGAGGCAAACAGCCGCTTAAATATCTTTTTCACTCTGTCATCTCCTTGCCGTTAAAACTCTCAATATATCTGTGTTTTTTCTGTCTTTCCTATTCTGAATATCCTCATATCCTCTCAATCCTTTTCCCGCCGGCAGATAAAAGCGGTACCTGCCCTTGGTGAAAGCCGCACTGCGACGCGTCCGTATCCGGCATATCCGCCACCTCATTTTCAGAGATCAGAACTTGCCTCCTCCCCCGCCGTGAGAAGCACCGGAAGAGGAAATATGTACGCCTGAGCCTCCTCCGCTTCCGGAATTATTTTTCGGTATCGCGGTTCGGCTGACATGAGAATAGAGGAACATATCGCTGCTCTCCGTAATCCTCAGGCTGTCCCGCTTTACATAATCGCCGGCGCTCGTCCGACCGCGCATGGACTTCAGCTGACCGCGCATCACACCTGTGACGATCAGCGCCGCCGCCAGTCCGACCGCCAGAGAAATTCCGATAAATTTTAACCAGGCGAAGGGCTCCTTCGGTTCATTGCCCACATCATAAGCCTGCCCGGTTTTCGCCTGTGCGATAAACTGATCGCACTGTTCCGCATAAGTGAGAAATGCCTGCAGATAGTTTCCCGCGCTCAGATCGTCGAGAAACCGTGCCGACAGATAGTCCAGGCCGGCGTCGGTAACAGCTGTAATCCCGTACCCGCGGGTGCTGATATACCAGTCCCGGTCCTCCATACTGACCAGAAGCAGAATACCGTCCCGATCCGGTCCGATACCGTAACCGTTATAATCAAAAAAATCGTCCGCATATGCCTGCGGCGTCTTTCCATCCAGCGTATTTACGGTCACTACGACGATATCCATCTGCTGCCGTTCGCTGATTCCATCCAGCTTTCCGAGAAGTTCCTCCGCCTCCTCAGGACTCAGAAGGGACGCTCCGTCCACAAGTCTTGGCAAGTCTCCCGCCGCAAAGACGGGGAACGCTGTGACGATACACAGAAACAGCGCTAAAATTACCGTTGTCTTCTTCTTTTTCACGTCTTCGCCCCCTCTCTTAAAACAACCATACGAGATAAGAAATCGCCAGAGCCGCCAGACTGACTCCGCCTGCCACCCCGGAAAACCACTTCCAGAAGAGCCCCTTGTCCATCGGAAGATCTCCCGCGAACTTTCCGGTCTGGCCGTTCATCGCAAAAGTATATCTCTGTCCCTTCCAGCTGGTATTTAAAAGCCATACCGGATAGAGAGCGTATTTTGCTCTGCCGTTTTGCAGGCGGATGCTGGAAGATTCTGGAATTACCGAGGCGTAACCGCGGACAGTGGAAGAAAAAGTATCCTCTGTACTGGTCCGGACTCTGAGGTTTGCCCGGTCGGTGCTCTGCTCCGCATCTACATCGTATTTATCCGCAAAATACCCCGCCAGATAAGCCGTCTGAAAATCCACCGCATCGCTGAAATCGAAGGGTTCGATGGATTCCATCAGATCGTCTGCCATCTTTGAGGATCCATCCACCGGAACCCTCTCAAACGCCAGCGTACCGCCTCTCCTTATGGAATAATAACTCGTCCTCGTATAATGGTAATCACTGTCGCTCCAAGTCTGAACCCGCGTCCCTCTGTAGCGGATATCCGCCTCCGCTTCCGCGTCAAAGAGCCAGAACGGTACGTAAATTCCCTTGATTTCTTCGATGTGATTCTGATCCTTAAAGACCTTCGGCAGCAGGCACTTTCCCTTGTAATGTTTCGTCAGAGCCGCTTTAGCGGCCTTTGCGTCCATCTGAAACGGAATCACAAAATCCGGCTTCAAAAGTCCGGCGAACTGCTCCGTCATCACCACCGGACTGTCGCAGTACGGACAAGCGGCAGCCGCCGTATTCGCATCCGTAACGATTTCTCCGCCGCAGGAGTTGCAGATATAAGAACGGAGACCGTCAGTCTCCCCCTCCTGCCACCGGCCGCCTGCCTGCGTCTCCCATGTCAGATCCTCGGGTCTTTCATTTTTCAGTTCGCGGTCATAAGAAATCAGCGTCTCGATATCGAACTCCGTATCACAATAGGGACATTTCATTTTCTGTATCGTGCTGTCGAAACCGATCGCTCCGCCGCAGCAAGGGCACTTGAATTCCTGAAGTTCTGCCATTTGATCCCCTCCTTTTTTCGTATTTATTTCATTTACCGGGCGTCATCTTCATTAAAGGGATCTCCGCACTCCGGGCAGAACTTCGGAGGCTTTGCCGGATCTTCCGGTTCCCAGCCGCACTTATCGCAGCGGTACAGCAGCACCTCCGCCGGCTTTTTTGCACCGCATTCCGTACAGAATTTGCCTTTATTTTCCGCACCGCAGCGGCAGATCCAGCCCTTCTGTGTCTCAGGTTCCGGTCTTGCGGCGCCGCACTCCGGACAGAACTTACTGCCGCTCACCGCGCCGCAGCCGCAGGTCCAGACATCGCCCGGCTGTAGTCCTCCGCTTTTTTCGTTTTCCGAAAAATCTCCTTTCCCCGCGCTCCTTACAGACTGCTGTACCGTCGCGGCGCCGGATGCTCTCTGCTGCCCCATAGCGAAAAGATCTTCCGCATGAATTCCGCCGGCGTTCATCGCCATGCCCATACCCATAAAACCAGTCGTCGCTCCGCCCTCATTGGCCGCTGCTGCTTTCATGGCATCCGCCTGAGCCCCCGCTAAAGCGGCGGCAGCCATCGTCGGATCTCTCATAATCGCAGTGCGTTGTGCCTGCTTAATCAGCTCCGCATCTTCCGGCGGCAGCGTCACCGAACCGAGAGCGATACTGACGATCTCCAGTCCCCGCAGCTTTCCCCATTTTTCGGAAAGCGCGTCGTTCATCGCTTTTTCCAGATCGGAGTTATGACTCACAATCTGATTCGGTCGTAGCTCCATGTCCGAAAGTCTTCCGAAAGCCGGCTGCAGAGCGCTGATAAATTCCGCTTTCAGCTGACCGTCCAGTTCCTCCCGGGTATATTCCCGCTCCACGTTGCCGCAGACTTTCGTGTAAAACAGCAGAGGATCGGAAATCCGGTAAGAATACACACCGGAACAGCGGACAGAGACGTCGATGTCCAGACCGATTTTCGAGTCTACCACCCGGAAAGGAACGGGATTGGGCGTACCGAACTTATTTCCCACCAGTTCTTTCATATTGAAATAATATATTCGCTGATCCCGCCCGGTATCGCCGCCGTAAGTGAAACGTCTTCCGATAGTCTCGAAAGTATCGAGAATCGAACCGCCGTCGGCAAAAATACTGGGTTCCGCGGAAGCATCATAGGTGAATTCTCCCGGTTCCATACAAACTTCCACCACCTGCCCCTGTTCCACGATTATCATACACTGTCCGTCCGCTACAGCGATCCCGCTGCCGCTGGAAATCACATTATCGTCGCCTTTGGTATTGGAAGAGCGCGATGAGGTCCTCTTCTTTCCCTTTGCCGCCAGTACATCGCTGTCGAGAGCATCGCAGTAAAAAAATTCCTTCCACTGATCCGCCAGTGTTCCCCCGGTGGCGGCAAAAGCCGCTTTGATAAGTCCCATAATCAAAATACTCCTTTCAAATCAGATCTTTACTCTGTTTTGTCCTTCCATGATTTTTCACAGAAAAAATCTATCCGCTTTATTATACCATGCCGACTACGGCTCAGTCTTCGTTTTCTTCCTGCCCGGCCTCACCTGCCGTCCGAGGAACAGGTCGCAGTATGTTCCTCAAAATCACAGATTTTGAAAACATCTGCATTGAAGTTTTGCCCGTATCTTTGATGCGGCGCTCAAAACTCATACAGCAATTGTCCGGTCCCAGCCGGATATAATTCTTCAGTCAGACGTTCCTCTGTTTGCGCTGCATGCGCCGCAAACAGGGACAGAGCTTCCTTCGTCCAACTAAACTCTTGCTTTCTTTCATTCGCAAATCGCTAAGTTGAAGCTATCATACCATAAGTGATAAACGCTGTCTGCGCCTGCCGCCGGCCGGCGTCAGAGCTCTCTGATCCGCAGCAGGTATCTCGCAACTGCGGATTTCGTCGGCCCTTACCGGAGCGCCGTTTTCGCCATATTTTCATTTTGATCCGCCCGCAGGAAAAAACAGATGCAAAAATTTTTTTCAGCCGGTGAAACATTTTGACCTTCTCAGGGATATAATTAGTGAAATGCATTTCAGAAGTCCGGAATTAATCTCTATCTCCGGACGGCAAAGGGGGTAAAGCATTCTTTGAGAGGAAGTGACTTTGAGACAGCCGCAGAAAAATATCGCGATAACATATATGCCATCGCATTCAATTTTTTCAAAAACAGTTCGGATGCGGACGACGTCGTTCAGGATGTGCTGCTGAAGCTGTACAGGACAGAATGCACATTTGAGAGCGACGAACACGTCAGAAACTGGCTTTTGCGGGTAGCTGTCAATCAGTGCAAAAAAATATCGATTTCGTCCTGGTTCAGGAAAAACATGCCTCTGGAGGAGTACGCTGAGTCGCTTCAGTACGAAACACCGGAGGAAAGCGACCTGTTTTTCGCGGTCATGGCTCTGCCGAAAAAGTACCGCGCCATCGTCCATCTGTATTATTACGAGGATTACAGCACCCGGGAGATCGCGGAAATGCTGAGACTCAAAGAACCCACGGTGCGCACCCGGCTTCTGCGGGCGCGAAAAACTTTAAAGGAGAGATTATCAGATGTCTGGAACGAAGAATAACAGAGAATTATATAAGGCTGCTTTTTCGAAGCTCCACGCTTCCGAAGCAGTAATCAGGAAGGAAGAAAAAATGTTAAAAGCAAAGAAAACAATTCGCTTCAGTAAATTAGCAGCCGCTTGTATGAGCGTCGCACTTCTGGTGGGAGCTACCTCCGGCATCGCTTATGCCGCGACGGACGGCGCTACCGCAAATCCGTTCAAAGCGGTAAAAATCTATATCAACGGCGAAGAGCTCGACGCGGCTATGCAGAAAAACGAAGACGGATCCTACACCGTTCACATGAAAAAAGGCGACCGCCTGGACGCGGAAATGGCAGACGGAAGCACAGTCTCCTCTTCCCTGTCAAAACAGGCTGAAGATGCAGGCTATGAAGCAGACTTTACGGTAACTCCCGACGGCACAGAGGGCAGTTTCAGTATCACTGACGGTGACTCCGGCACCGGCACCGGCGCCAAAGCCGAAGGTTCGGTAACCACTACTACTGAGACAGAAGCTGACGCATCCGCTGCAGAAGAAAAATAGAAAAACAGACAGAAAAACAAGCAGCACTAAATCAAACATTCTTGAAATCGCAAAATCACGAGAACACACCGATCGCACAACCGCGCCCGCCGAAAATCCGGCGGGCGCGATCTTTTTTCCATTCCCGTCCGGTTTCCAAAAGGAGATCATAAAAGTCACGAACCGCTCCTGAAAAATCATACGTCCTTATCAACACGGCATTTAATATCAGAGTCAGTCTGCCGTTTTACTTTTTCTGCGGTTTATAACGATGAGAACGTCATCGAATGAAATGCGGAGCGGTAACTTATTTCATGCCGGTATTTCCATTTCAGTATTTCCTTTCACGAAGTACCCTGCCGTGAACAAGAGCTTCCCGCTTCACAAAAAAATCCGGGATTCCGTAAGCAGAAATCCCGGTTGTAATCTGTATTAAAGTTTCATCAGCCGAATGATCTCGTCCGCCACCTGATCTGAATCCATGCCGTCCGTATAGATAATCACATCAGCTGCGGAGCGGTAAGCCTCATCGCGTTTCTTCATCAGCCAGGAGATAAAACCTCTGGCCATATGTTTATTCAGCAAAGGGCGTTTATCGCCGCCGCGTTTCACCCGTTCGAAGACGGTATCAGGCGACGCCTGAAGAAGGATGATCGTTCCGTTTTTTCTCAGATAATCCACATTTTTCTGTCTCATTACCGTCCCGCCGCCGCAGGAGACGATAACGCCGGAGGATTCAGATATGATTTTCGTCTGCCGCGTCTCCGCATCTCGGAAATATGCCTCCCCATAGCGTTCAAAGATATCCTTGACAGACATTTTTTCCTGCTTTACGATCATATCGTCCATTTCTTTTACTTTCATACCGGTTTTCTTTGAAATCTTTCTGGCTACCGTAGACTTCCCGGTACCCATAAACCCGATGAGAATCACATTCTTCTTTCCCTCACAAGGACGTCCCTTGATCCGGCTCTCATCCGACCCCCGATGTATCGTGAGCAGCAGACGATCCGCCTGATCCGCGCTGATCTGTCCCGGCGCGGAACTGCGTCCCGCCGAAGCAAACGTCACCGCAGATCCGAAAATTTCTCCGGAAATCCGGCTGATCAGCCCTTCTGCTGACATAGATACCGTGATGATCGGAATCGGATTCTCCTGATGTTTCATTTTTTCCGTAGCGGACAGAAGAGTCAGCACATCCCGCGCACTTCGCGGCATTACGGCGATCTTTGCGATATCCGCCCCCAGTTCCTTCATGGTGTTCAGCCGCCTTATTATCTCTCCCTCCGAAGGAGTCTTCCGAAAATCGTGATAGGAAAAAACAACGGCTGTACCGCTGCTTCGCGCCAGAGAAGTCAGCGGACCCGTCACCTCCTCTCCCAGGTTGTACTCGATATCTGCCAGATCGACATATCCCGACGCCATGACAGCCTCATACAGCGCCAAATAGCTCCGCCGACTGATATCTTTTTCTCCTCCTTCTTCCGCCGTCCGAAAAGTAAAGAGAAGCGGGCGTCCCTCCAGGCGCTCCGTCAGCTTGCGCAGAGCTGATAAGACAGCTTTGATGTCATCGCTGCGGCGGAAATAATCGACTCTCCATTCCACGATATCCGCAGGGGAATAGAGAATCTGATTTGCCTGATTCAAAATTTCATCTACAGATCTGCCGACGATGGGAACGCAGATTTTCGGTATTCCTTCTCCGATGTTCACGTCCTTTACCGTAACGACACGCTCGGTGTTCTCCCGTTTCTGCAGAGGAACATTTTCTGCGATCGTCTTGGAAAGCTCACTTCCGCTCTGAAAATTTCTGCCGTATGTCCTGCCCATGCCGCTTTTTCGGCGTTTTTTCTTTTTCTGCCCTCTTTGAGATTGGTTCACAAAAGAATGATGTCCGTCCTCCTTCCCGGAATTTCTGGAATGTTTCTTTTTTTCTCCGTGTTTTCTTTCAGACCCGTGGGAGGTCTCTGATCCTTCGGCAGGGCAACGTCTTTCTTCCTTCTTCTCCGGCATTCGTTCCATCATTGATTTGTCAGAAAAACTCCTGCTTTTCTGCGCTCTTTTATTCTTCATCTATATCTTCTCCGTCCCGCGTCTCGATATAATCGTCCTCGATAGGCACAGGCTGAATCAGCTCCACAGCCTCTGTCAATGCCTCCTTCGGCACATACAGTTCGATGGGATAGACGCTGTTGAATCCCAAAGTGATCTCCAGGTAATTCGACGCGCCCTCATATCGTCTGACTACGGGAATATCCGCAGCTCTCAGCTTTGATTCCAGAATATCCGCTTCAAAACTGGAAGTGACCGTCGTCAGATAAACGCCTCCGCGCCATTCTTCCTCCGCCGGATTTTTGTCGCCGGTGTCGCCGAACAATCTCCGTATACCTTTCGCCATATTCCGCTTTCCTTTCCGCATTTCCTGCAAAAAAACCATACCCGATTCACAAGCGAATCGGGTATGACATCTCTCACACAACAAGCCTTTTCACCGGCTGTCTTTCGTTTTGCGCACCGTTTGCTCCCGGAGCGGCATGGAGAAAACAGCCGAACCGGTCAGCCTGACCGCTCAGCATTTTTTCGTTTTGATTTCTTCTTTGAGCATTTCGATGAGTTCATCCGTCGGAATCTGTCCCAAATCACCTTCCTTGCTGGAACGCACGGAAAGAAGACCGGATTCCAGTTCCTTTTCACCGATGGTGACGATATACGGAGTTCTCTCGTTTCTCGCCTCTCTGATCTTATAGCCGATCTTTTCGTTTCTCACGTCGGTTTCCGCTCTGAGCCCTGCCGCCGCGCACTTATCTGCCAGTTCCTGCGCAAACGGAGCGAATTTTTCCGTAACCGTCAGAAGCTTAATCTGTACCGGAGCCAGCCAGAGAGGATATTTTCCGGCAAAATGCTCCGTCAGAATACCGATAAATCTCTCAATGGAACCGAAGATTACTCTGTGGATCATGACAGGTCTGTGCTTTTCGCCGTCGGCGCCCACATAAGTGAGATCGAATCTCTGCGGCATCTGAAAATCCAGCTGAATCGTACCGCACTGCCACGTTCTCTTCAGGCAGTCCTCCAGATGGAAGTCCAGTTTCGGACCGTAAAACGCTCCGTCGCCTTCATTGACTACAAAGCCGATGCCTTTTTCTTCGAGACATTCTCTCAGCGCAGTCGTCGCCATTTCCCACTCTTCGTCAGATCCCATAGAATCCTCCGGTCTCGTGGAAAGTTCGATATGGTAAGTGAAGCCGAAAAGACTGTATACATAATCGATAAAATCGATGACTCCTGCGACCTCTTCCTTGATCTGTTCCGGCAGCATGAAAATATGCGCGTCATCCTGAGTGAAAGTCCGCACTCTCATCAGACCGTGAAGGGCGCCGGATAATTCATGTCTGTGCACCTGGCCCAGTTCTCCCATCCGGATCGGAAAATCCCTGTAGGAGTACATCTTCCTCTTGTAAGCCAGCATGGAACCCGGACAATTCATCGGTTTGATGGCATAATCAGCCCCGTCGATCTTTGTAAAATACATATTTTCCTTGTAATGGTCCCAATGTCCGGATCTGTGCCACAGATCTTCGTTGAGGATCAGAGGCGTCTTGATCTCCTGATAGCCTCTCTTCACGTGTTCCTGTCTCCAGAAGGATTCCAGTTCATTTCGGATCACCATTCCCTTCGGCATGAAAAACGGAAAGCCGGGACCCTCTTCATAGATAGCAAAGAGGTCCATCTCCTTGCCGATCTTCCGGTGATCCCGCTTTTTCGCTTCTTCCAGCATCGCGAGATACTCGTCCAGATCTTTCTGCTTCGGAAATGCGGTGGCGTAAATTCTCTGAAGCATTTTATTTTTTTCGTCACCTCTCCAGTATGCGCCCGCCACACTCTGAATCTTAACCGCCTTTACCGGAGACGTAGAGGAAAGGTGCGGACCCGCGCAGAGATCCGTAAAATCGCCCTGCTTATAGAAAGAAATAACCGCGTCCTCCGGAAGATCGTTGATCAGTTCCACTTTGTAGTCTTCTTTCTTTTCCTCCATAAGCGCCAGAGCTTCCGCTCTCGGCAGTTCGAACCGCTCCAGCTTGAGGCCGGATTCCACGATCTTCTTCATTTCCTTTTCTATCGCGGCAAAATCTTCTTCTGTAAACCGGTGTTCCAGATCGAAATCATAGTAAAATCCGTTGTCGATCGCCGGTCCGATGGCCAGCTTTGCTTCCGGATAGAGCTTCTTTACCGCCTGGGCGAGAATATGAGAAGCCGTGTGGCGGAACGTATGAGCGCCCTCTTCATCGGAAAACTTCAGAATTTCCAGCGTACAGTCTCCGGGGAGCACATACTCCAGTCCCCGGATCTCTCCGTTTACCTTTGCGGCCACTGCTTCTTTCGCCAGTCCGCGGCTGATGCTCTTCGCCGCATCCAGCACACTGCTTCCGTCTTCCATCTCCCTGACACTTCCGTCTGCCAGTGTTATCTTAATCATCGTAAAAATCCTCCTTCATCGAACGCAGTGAGAAAGAACTCCTCCACGCTGAATGTCTATCTTTTTCATTATATTCCATTTCTATTGTTTGTCAATGAGACCCGCTCTTCGGCAAATACGGCATGCGGAGACGAAATCAGCACAAATTTGCCGCATTTCCTTACGCTCATAAGACAATCTCATCCCATCCGTGCGACGAGCTCTTTCACTCTCTGTCCCACATCCTCCGCGCCGTATACCGCGCTGCCCGCCACGGCGATATCCACGCCGGCAGCCGAAACCTCCGCGATATTTCCCAGACCGACGCCTCCGTCGATCTCGATTTCAAAAGTATAGCCTTTCTCGGCTCTCAGATCCGCCAGACGCTGTACCTTTTCCAGCGCCGAAGGGATGAAAGACTGTCCGCCGAACCCCGGATTGACCGACATGACCAAAATCAGATCCGCCAAGTCCGCCACATATTCCACAGCGGAAAGAGATGTCGCCGGATTGAGCGCTACGCCGGCTTTTACCCCCAGCGCTCTGATCGACTGCAGCGTTCGATGCAGATGAGTGCAGGCCTCTGCATGTACGGTGATAAACTCCGTCTGAGGCGTTACAAACAGCGGAGCGTACTTGTCCGGATCGGAGATCATCAGATGGACATCGAAAGGCATCGATGTCCATCGTACGAGACTTTTCATCACCGCCGGCCCGATGGTGATATTGGGAACAAAATGCCCGTCCATGACGTCCACGTGAATCAGATGCGCGCCCGCATCTTCGATTGTCTTTACGTCTTCTCCTAATTTTGAAAAATCCGCCGATAAAACAGACGGTGCCAGTCTTTTCATAATCATCTCTCCTGTAACATTTGACAAATATTTCTTATTCAAAACCCCGCGGCGATTCCGTCCGCACTTCGATCTGCGTCGAGGCTTCGCTCCGTAAAATACCGAAAGCCCCGCCGCCCGTTTCCGGAGCGCTCTGCCGCGCTTTCTCCGCGGGCGGACAAAACGCCCGCAGACGGATGTCAGGTATACTTCCGCCTCTCCCGTTCCCGTATCTCTTTCAGCTGACCCAGATAAGACTTATACCGGCTCTCAGCGATATCTCCCCGGCTCACCGCTTCCTTTACAGCGCATCCCGGCTCGTTCTGGTGACGGCAGCCGCTGAATCTGCATTCATCGGAAAAATCCCCGAATTCCCGGAACATATGAGAGAGTTCCGATTCCTCTGCCAAAGGAGCGTCAAAAGAGGTAAACCCCGGCGTATCGAAGATCATACCGCCGAATTCCAGCCGGAAGAGCTCCACATGGCGCGTGGTGTGACGGCCCCGCTTTGTCTTTTCGCTTACCGTTCCCGTCTGCGCATTGAGCCCGCGGATCAGATTATTCATAATCGTAGATTTTCCCACCCCTGAAGGACCGGCCAAAGCGCTGCGTCTGCCCTTCAGATACGGGATCAGTTCTTCGATCCCTTTCTCACTTTTGGCGTCGGAAAAAATCACAGGGTAGACCGGCGCGTAGACTTCTCTCAATTTCCGCGCCGCGTCCTCATCCGCCAAGTCCATCTTATTAAAACACATCACCACGTCTACCTCTTTCAGCTCCGCCATGGTCAGAAATTTATCGATCACTGCAAAATTCGGCGCGGGACTTTGAAAGGCGCTGACGACGACAAACTGCTCCACATTGGCTACCGGCGGGCGTTCAAACAGATTTCTGCGCGGACCGATCTCCGAAATCACTGGCAAACCTCCGGCAAAATCGAGGAGCACTTCGTCGCCCACATACGGTTTCTGACTTTTATTCTTGAAAACGCCTCTCGCTTTACACTCATATACAGCATTGCCGGTATCCACATAGTAGAAACCGGCAATTCCTTTCACAATCGTTCCGTATTTTGAGTTTTCTGATCTGTTTTCTCTGTTGTCTGCAATGTTAATTTAAATCACCTGTCTCAAAATTCGCACTGTACTGATTTACGATAGTATTATCCATGAGCACTCTGACGGTGGCATCCGTACCGACACCCGTCAGAACGACCTTTTCGGAACCGTCCGCCTTATTGCGCTGCTGGTTGTTTACAATATAGCGCAGGCCGTTGGAATCCGTCACGGTAACCGTAAGAATGAAGACCTCGTTTTCCGCTTTTCCGTAATCCACAGTCAGAGGAATCGACACATACTGCGGCTCCTGTTTCTCCGGTCCCTGACTGATGACGATATCTACGGAAGTGCCTTCGGATTCTTCCGATCCCTGTTTCGGACTCTGCGAGATAACCAGCCCTTCCTCTACCTCATCGCTGTAATCGGTACTGACTTTGCCCAGCTGAAAACCTTTTTCTTCCAGTGCGGCTTTCGCATCGCTCTGAGAGAGTCCTCTCACATCCGGAATCTCCGCATCCGCCGCGCTGCGGCTTACCACGAGATTGACTTTCGTTCCGGTCTCTACCTCTTCACCCGCTTCAGGGTCCTGACTGACTACCGTACCATCAGGAAGATCACTTTCCTCATCGTATTGAATACTGCCGCACTGCAGATCGAATTTCTCCAGAAGATCCTTAGCATCCTGCAGCTTCTTTCCGACAGTGTTCGGTGTCTTGACCGTCTCCGCATCGGTTCCCTTACTGAGAATCAGACGGACCTTATACCCCTTCTTTACCTCGCGGCCTATATCCGGATCGGTGGAGACCACTTCCCCCGCCTCGTATTCGTCGCTCATCACCGGAGTGCCCAGGGTGTATTCCAGCCCCGCCTTCTCCAATGTCTTGGCAGCTTCTTCCTCCGTCATACCCAGTACATCGGGAATTTTAACCGTCTTTCCCGAATCTCCGAAAGCATTCAGAAGTACGATGCTCAGCGGAATCGCGCAGATAAGCGCCAGAATTACGGGAAGAATCTTCCTCTTCTTCGATGTCTTTTTGGCATCGTTCCCTCCCGAAGAATTTTTCTCCGGACCTTCCTTCTTCTTTCTGGAGAACTTTCCTGCAAAAAGGCCTTTTTCCTCGTCTTCCTCCTCGTCAAAATCCCGGTAATTACCGAAATCATCATAACCGCCGTCCTGCGGATTCTTTTCGGAATCCCGCGGAATCGCATAAAATTCTCTCAGTCCCATGCCGCTCTGCTCGGAGACAATGGCGTTTTCCGCCTGTACCAGAGCCTCATACATCTCGTCCGCACTCTTATAGCGGTCCGGCTGATGCTTGGCGGTAGCTTTGAGTACGACCTTGTCGAGAGCCGGAGAAACCGACGGGTTGATTCTGGAAGGAGGCGGAACCGCCTCGTTCATATGCATCATAGCCACGCTGACCGGGTTATCTCCGTCGAACGGGACATTTCCCGTAAGCATCTCATACAGCACAATTCCAAGCGAATAGATATCCGATCGCGCGTCCACATAACCGCCTCTTGCCTGCTCTGGCGAGAGATAGTGAACCGAGCCCATCACAGTGCTTGTATTGTTCACGATCGTACCGCTGTTCACCGCTTTCGCGATTCCGAAGTCTGCGATCTTCGCAGTACCGTCTTCGGACATCAGAATATTGTGAGGCTTCACATCGCGGTGAATGATATTCTTTTTGTGCGCGGAACTCAGCGCCTGAGCGATCTGCTTGGCGATGTCGATGGCCCGCATTTCGCTGAGATGCCCTTCTCTGCGGATGATATCGCTGAGCGTATCCCCCTCCAGGACTTCCATGACGATATAATAGATGTTTCCTTCTTTGCCCACGTCAAATACCGAAACGATATTCGGGTGGGACAGACCGGCAGCGGCCTGAGACTCCCTCCGGAAACTGTCGATAAACTTCGGGTCTTTGATGAATTCCGGTTTCAGAATTTTTATGGCAACGAAACGGTTGAGCAGACGGTCTTTGGCTTTATACACCACCGCCATGCCGCCGTCTCCGATTTTTTCGATTAACTCGTATCTTCCTGCTAATATTTTACTGCCCATAACAGGTCTTCCCCCTCTGATTAAAATTTGACGCCGACAACGGTGATATTATCGCTGCCCGCATTGTCATTCGCTGCATCTACAAGCCTTGCGCACGCTTCCCGCATATTTTTGGCTCCGAGAGCCATCCTGCAGATATCTTCTTTACTCACTTCATTATACAACCCATCGGTGCACATTAAAATAATATCCTGCGGATAAATTTTAAACATATAAAAATCGGGTTCGACAGACTTTTCCGCACCGATAGCCCGGGTGATCATATTTCTGTCCGGGTGCGTCTGAGCCTGCACTTCCGTGATAATGCCTTTCTTGACCAGATCGTGAACAAAGGTATGATCTTCCGTGATCTGAGAAATCCCGCCGTCGCGGATCAGATAAGCCCTGCTGTCCCCGATATTTATAACGTATGCGGTATCAGCCTTAATATACAACATCAGCAGCGTGGTGGCCATCCCTCTGGGAGCCGTATCCTGCGCCATCTCACGGACGTGTGTATTCACTTCCGTGATCAGAGAGAGAAAATAATCGATCAGAATATCGTCTCCCTCGCTGTCCGGAATCGGATTTTCTCTGATAAATCCCGCAATATCTGTCATCGTCGTCCGGCTTGCGACCTCGCCGGAATTATGACCTCCCACCCCGTCGGCCACGAGAAAAATACCGGCCTCGGGCATCACGAAAAAAGCGTCCTGATTATTTTCCCGCTTTTTTCCGGTATCGCTTCTGAATCCAAATTCAAGCATTTTCTGTCTCCGTATACCAAAAAGTTTCGCTTTCCGGCGCCGGCCTCCATTTGTATTGACAGACCGTCCGCGGAAAACCGCCGTCTCCGACGGATTTCCGCTCTGCCAGAAAACAGAGCCCTTCAAACAAAGAGTGACCGCCAGCCGGCGGTCACTCGGTAAAATCAGATTTTTTCTTTTGTAAAATCTACATCATCGCTGTAGGACGCGCTATACAAGCATAATGGCTTCCCCAGTAGCCTGATGAAATGTTACTGATCGAAATGCCGCTGCTGGTAGCGGAATGAATCATCTGGTTATTACCAAGATATATGCCTACATGTGTATATGTCTTTGAGGTCTTATATGTATTCTTAAAGAACACCAGATCTCCCGGCTTTGCTTCCGCCTTGGAAACCGTCTTGCACTGTGCGATCACACCGTCGCAGCTTCCGTAGAACTTATCCCATACATTGCTTTTGATCATAACATAACCGACAAATCCAGAGCAGTCAAATCCCGTAGAAGGGGATTTTCCTCCGCTTCTGTAGCGGATTCCCAAGTACTGCTTCGCAGTTGTCGTGATCTTCTTTGTGAGATCTTCGTTCGCCGCAGTCTCCGAAACAGCCGGCTTCGACGGAACATTGCCGTACTTTACCGCATCTGTCGGAGCGGCGAGAGATTCGATTACACCCATGTTGTCCAGGAACTGATACAGCGTGTAATCCGTACCGCTGAGCTTCGTATTCAGCGCATCTTCCGCGATCAGCACCAACGTCGCTCTCGTGAAACTGTCTTTCTTCATTTCCTTTGCTTCCGCATCGGTCAGAAGTCCGCAGCTCACCGCCGTCGCATATAACTGTTCCTCATCGAGGTCCTGTCCACTTTCCACATAACCCAAAGCGTTGAGAATCATAGTGAGAAATGTCTTTGTATCGATGTTCTGATCCGGATGATAAGAACCGTCCGCGGTATCTTCGAGAATGCCGTTTTCATAAAGATAGCCGATATAATCGGAAGACCAGTCCTTTACATCCTTGTACGGATGATGATATGCACCGGATAAAGCGTCGTCTTCTCCGCCGAGAAGACGCACTACCATAGCGGCGGCTTCGGCCTTTGTCGTGGTTCCGTTCAGATTAAACCCGTAAGCACCGCCTTTAAAGAGTCCGTAGGTATACAACTTTTCCGCTGCCGCCTGGCTTTCGCCGGCATTTGTACTGCTGACCGCCGTATCTGCATAAGATGCGACGCAGGAAAATGACATAACGAAAACTAAGGCTAAACTTATTATCGTCTTTCGCGAAATCATAAAGCAGTCTCCTTCATTTCAACTCAATATTCAATTCTGTTTCAACTTTTTATGCTTTCGAATTTAAATGCGCTGACTTAAATTTGCCGATTCAGCCGGCGCACTTGCCGATAAATTCGTAACACAGTGCCTATTATACACAATGAATCCCATTTTTGCAACGAAAAATCATCCTTTGGGGAGAACAACTGCAAAAATGAAGCCGGATTTCGCCCTCTTTTTCATCGTTATTTTTTTCACTCAAATCGCCGCAGGGCGCAGAAATAAAAGCCGTCAGCATTGTCAATATGTGGAAGAAGCTGTTTTTCCTCCGCCGCAAAAAAATTTTTATTTTTCTTAAGAAATCGGTCGATCACACCCCGATTTTCGATTTCTGAAACGGTGCACGTGCTGTAGATCATCGTGCCTTCCGGCTTGAGATAACAAGCTGCCGTCTCGAGGATCTGCAGCTGAAGATCCGCCAGATGTTCCAGATCTTTCCCGTATGTGTGAAGCTTTATCTCCGGCTTGCGGCGCACGACGCCCAGACCGGAACAGGGAGCATCCACGATGACTTTATCTGCGATTCCGGCAAATTCTTCGTTAAATACTGCGCCGTCGTTTTTCCGAGTCTCCACGATAGTCACGCCGAGCCGCTGCGCGGCTCTTTCGATCAGACGGAGTTTGTGGTCGTAAATATCGCAGGAAATGACGCGTCCTTCGTTGCCCATCCGCTCCGCCGCCGCCAGCGATTTGCCTCCCGGCGCCGCGCAGAGGTCCAGTACAGTGTCTCCTTTTTCCGGCGCCAGCGCCTGAATCATCTTCATAGAACTCACATCCTGAACGGAGAAAAGACCCTTTTTCTCCGTCTCGTCAGCCAGCACGCCGCTTCCCCGTAATTTCAGCGCCATGCCGTCCAAAATCACTTCCGCCTCAAACCCCTTGGCGCGAAGCGTCTCCGACAGCGATTCCCCGTCGGTCCTTAAAGGATTTACCCTCACCGTCAGCGGGGGCGTTTCATTGCCGGCGGCCATCAGCCGCTCCGCATCTTTCAGACCGAACATGCGGACCCACAGCGCCGCGATATCCTCGGTATAGGAATAGCGGACGGAAAGCGCCCGGACCGGATCCAATTCACTGTCCGGCAGGCAGATTCCCCCTGAGGAACGCTGATACGCCCTGAGAACACCGTTGATAAAGCCTTCCAGCCCCCGGCATACTTTCTTTGCGATCTTCACAGATTCGTCGATTGCGGCGTAATCGGGAACACCGCCGAGAAATTCCAGCTGATATGCTCCCATGCGGAGCAGGATCAGTGCCTGACGCTTAACTTTCTTCAGACCGGAACGGACAAAATGCGCCAGTTTGTAATCCAAATAGATCTGATTTTCGATTACTCCGTAAACCAGCGTCCGCACAAACGCCTCGTCTTCCGGAGACCTTCTCTTCACCGCATCGTTGAGAGCGATATTAGAATAAGCTTCCTTCGACTCCACCGCGAGCAGAACCTCATACGCCGTTCTTCTGTTATTGTCCATACAAATCCTCCCTCAGCACAGCATAATGCAGCAGATCGTCCTCCTCCCCGCTGCGGTATCTGACCGCCCGGCGAAACCGCCCTTCACACCGCATTCCTACATTCTCCAAGAGCATGCGGGCTGAGGTATTTTCCGCCCCGCAGGACGCGGAAATCCGCCGAAATCCAACTTCTTCGAACAGAAAATAAATCACCGCCCGAAGCGCCTCCTCCGCAAAACCGGCGCCCCAGAAACGGCTGCCCACCGTACACCCCACTTCACAGCTTTCGGTCTCCTCCCGGATGTCAAAAGCATCCGCTGAACCGATGATCTCACCGTTCCGCACGATAGCCCATTCATAATATCCCCGCGGATTCTGCCGGTAGCTGAAAAGATGCAGCTGCAGAAGCTCTCTGGCCGCCTCCGCGCTGGGATATGTCTCCCACGAGACATACTCAGTCACCCGGGAATCCCCCAGAAAATTTCTGTACATCTGATACTCGTCTCCTCTGCGATAGGGCCGCAGCAACAGACGTCCGGTATGAATAATTTGTGTTCCCAGGTGATTCATCGTTCTCTTCCTTCTTTGATCCAACGGCTCTCCGCAAAAGACGCTCTCATATTTTTTGTAAATTTTGGCAGATGACTCATAATAAAATATCGTTCTCGAATATGAGATTCCTTTTTTCCGTTGAATTCCACCGGATAATCATTAATCCGCTTTTATTTCCCTCGATATTTCCGGTATTCCCCATCTGCGAAAACCCGTACGCTGCAAAAAACCGAAGCTATTTTAAAGATCTGCGATGTCCCGTATCAGAGCTTCCACATCCTCTTCCGGCGTGCTCCAGCTGGTGCAGAAACGGATACAGCAGTGATCTTCGTCTATTTTTTGCTCGAATTCGTAAATATATTTTTCCGCCAGTTTTTCCGCGACACTGTTCTTCACCACGACAAACTGCTGATTCGTCGGACTCTCGACAAAAAAAGGAATTCCTTTCTGCCGGAAAGCCTGCCGAATCCTCATGGCCTGCCGGTCGGCCTCCTGAGTGATTTTAAAATAGAGCCCGTCCCGAAACAGGGTGTAAAACTGAATCCCCAGCAGCCAGCCCTTCGCCAGCATCCCTCCGTTCTGCTTGATGTAGCTGCGGAAATCCGTCTTGAGAACAGGATTGATGATCACCACCGCCTCTCCGAAGAGCGCGCCGCACTTCGTGCCTCCGCAGTAAAAAACGTCGGCGAGCCGGGCGATATCCTCCATCGTGACGTCCGCTTCCGACGCACCCAGACCATATCCCAGTCTCGCGCCGTCGATAAAGAGAAAGAGTCCATACCTTCTGCAGACACCGCTGATCTCCTCCAGTTCGGCTTTCGAATAAACCGTGCCGAATTCCGTAGGAAAAGAAAGATATACCATCTTCGGCTGAGTGATATGTTCCTTGATTCCGCTGCCGAGATAGAGCTCCGCCTGTTCTCGCACCTGCGCCGCCGTGATCTTTCCATCCGCGGAAGGAAGAGCGATGATCTTATGTCCGGTATTCTCCACCGCTCCGGTCTCATGCCCCTGAATATGGCCCGTATCCGCGCTGATAACGCTCTGATAAGAGCGCAGAGCCGCTGTGATCACCGTAAAATTGGCCTGCGTCCCTCCCACCAGAAAATGAATATCCGCTTCTTCCGTTCCGATGTATTTCCCGATCTCCTCCGCCGCTTTTTCGCACCAGAAGTCCAGTCCGTAACCGCCGTAGCTTTCTCCGCTGCTCTTCATCAGCGCTTCCAGTACCGCCGGATGCGCGCTCCGATTGTAGTCATTATTAAATCTGATCATAATTTTTCCTTCTCCGCTTTTTCTTTTGCCGTCCGCCGTTTCCCTCAGAGATCCGCCCTTCGCGGATATTCTTTCCACAGATACTTTTCGCGCTGTATATTCTTTCTGCACAGATACTTTCCGGGAACCTGCCTGAGGATTGGTTCCTTCTTTTGACAATAGTATCATTTTATCTCCGCAGGACCGTTTTGAAAAGGAGATTTCGCTTTGGAACACAGATTTCTTCTAAAGATCTGCATTTTCTGCGGATACACCGAAATCAGCTCACAAAAAATACGGCGGAAATCCGCCGTATCTGCATTTTCATTTCATTCTGTGCTGTCTCGTCTCGCTAATCGTTATTATTTCTAATCAGTATCAGCCGCAGCAGGTTTACTACCGCGACCGCCGCAGCAGCGATATAAGTCAGAGCCGCAGCGCCCAGCATTCTCTTCGCCTGGCTCTGTTCTTCTCCGTCGGAGAGAATCCCCAAGCCGTTGAGCTGCTGAATCGCCCTGCTGCTGGCATTGAGCTCCACCGGCAGAGTGATCACCTGAAACAGTACCGCTACCGCGTAGAGAATGATAGCGATGTCGAAAATCATCGTTCCCGTCATAGAACCGATCAGAAGGCCGATCAGCGCCATAGGCCAAGCGAGATTCGACGCGATATTTACCACCGGTACCAGACTGTTTCGAATCGTCAGCGCCTTATAGCCCTCTGCATGCTGAATCGCATGCCCGATTTCGTGGGCCGCCACACTGACCGAGGCGATAGACCTGCCGCCGTAAATTCCGTCGGACAGCCGCACAACCCCGGTGCGCGGGTCATAGTGGTCGGTGAGCTCTCCGCCCACCCGTTCGATCTTTATGTGATTGAGACCGTTTGCGTCGAGAATGCGCCGGGCCGTCTCGTATCCCGTGAGTCCTCTGCTTGCCGCAGCCTGTGAGTATTTGCGGTAAGAATTCCTGACTTTAAACTGCGCGTAAAAAGCCAGAATGATCGCAGGTATCAGAAGCAGCATCGTCGAATCAAAATAGATCATCCCTAATTTACTCCTTTTTGTATGCCGGAATTCCGCACTGAGATCCGTCGGAAATCCCCGCTGAAATCAAAGCCGTCTTGTTCACCGATATCATAGATAAATTCCTGTAAACAAAACATCGAAATATCATCTGTAACAATAAAACAATCCTGCCATCCCCCGCCGGGCCGGATGCGAGTCTTCCGTCAGGTCCCGGCGGTTTCCGCCGCAAACCGGGCCGGGGAATTCCGGCGAGACCGTCGGTAATCCGCAATCCGCTTGACGCCGTCCCAAAATCGCTTCATATTACAAAAAACTCTTAATAATATATTTTCCCTGGAATTTGCAGTTTGAAACAGAATCACTTCAGAATAATTCCTGTTTCGATTTTGTTCCCTTTCAGGTAATCCTCTGCTGTCATCGCCCTCTTTCCCGGCATCTGTAGTTCCGTGATCAGAAGAATCCCTTCTCCGCAGGCCACCTTCAGCCCCTTCTTGTCCGCAGCGAGAATCGTGCCTGGAGCCGCATCTGTCTCTTCCGCGATAACGCCGGCCGCTTTGATCTTCATTCGCAGTTTCCCGTATTCCGCCGTCACGCCCGGCCAGGAACCCATCCCGCGCACGAGACGTTCGATCTGCTGTGCGCTCTTCGAAAAATCGGCTCTGCCCTCTTCTTTTGTGAGCATCGGCGCATAGCAGGACAGCGAATCGTCCTGTTTTTCCGGCGCGATATCGCCGGCGGCGATTTTCGGCAGATATTCCATCAACAGAGCTGCTCCCATCTCTGAGAGTTCGTCGTGGAGTGCGTCCGCATCCTTTTTCCCGATTTCTGTAGACGACTTCGCAATCATATCCCCGGTATCCAGCCCCTCTTCCATATACATCAGAGTGATACCGGTCTCTCTGTCGCCTTCGATGATGCTGCGCTGAATCGGCGCGGCGCCGCGGAAGCGCGGCAGAAGAGAGGCGTGGATATTGACGCAGCCCAGACGCGGAAGTTCCAAAAGTTCCTTCGGCAGAATTTTTCCGTACGCCGCCACGATGATGAGATCCGGCGCTTCCCGCCGGATCCGTTCCAGAAATTCCTCATTATTTTTCACCCGGTCCGGCTGAACCACTTCGATACCGTATTCGAGCGCAGCCGCCTTCACCGGCGTAGGCTGAATCTTCTTTCCCCGGTCTCGCGCTCTGTCCGGCTGTGTCACCGCGAGAATCACATCGTATCCTCCCTCCGCCATCGCTCTGAGAGGAGGTACGGCAAATTCCGGCGTCCCCATAAAAATAATACGCATGTTTTCTTTCATTATTCTTCCGTCTCCCATACCTGCTGCGCCCTGTCGATATAAAGAATACCGTCCAGATGATCGATCTCGTGACAAAAAGCTCTGGCCAAAAGCTCTGTCCCCTCGTATTCCGCTTCTTCTCCCTGCCGGTTGAGCGCCTTCACTTTCACATAGGCAGGTCTCACCACTTCACCGTATTTTCCGGGAATGCTCAGACAGCCCTCGCTGTCGCTGACTTCTCCGTCTTTTTCTATAATCTCGGGATTGATCAGCTCGATGAGCCCCTCGCCTACGTCGATCACCACGATTCTTCTGAGAATTCCCACCTGAGGCGCCGCCAGCCCCACGCCGCCGGAATCATACAGCGTCTCCGCCATATCGTCCAGAATCGTCAGAATTCTGTCATCGATCTTGTCGACTGCCCTGCACTTTTTTCTGAGAACCTCGTCGCCCTCTTTCACGATGTTTCTTAATGCCATGTTTTCCTCCTTGCTTCTCCTGTCATGCACGCGGTTTTCTCCAGCAGCAACAGTACACCGCTCTCCTCCGCCTGTCTGCGCTGCACACCGACACAATCCGGCTGTCTTTTGCAGTCAGCGCTTCTGTTTTCTGAAAAAACGCTATGTCATACTGTACGGATCGATTTCCACCAGCATTACAGACTTCGTTCCGCTGCGTTCTGTCCGTTCCCGTTTGATCTCCGAGATTATTTTAAGATATTTTCGGGTCTTTTCCAACGGACTTTTTATCATAAACTGATATCTGTAATTTTCGTTCATTTTATTCAGATAAGCCGGCTGAGGCGCAAACAGTTCCCGCTGCTGCGCCGCAGGATTTTCTTTCACCCGAAAAAAGACTTCCTGTGCTTCTCTTCGCGCCGTGCTTTCCTCTTTATCGTAAAATACCAGCCGGATGATATTCGTAAAAGGCGGGTATCCCGCCAGATTCCGGATCATCAGCTCTCTTCTGTAAAAACCTTCGTAATCTCCCTCTGCTGCATATTTTACCGCATTTTCTTCCGGACAATACGTCTGAATCACCACGTCGCCGGGCTCGTCGCCTCTGCCGCAGCGGCCCGCCGCCTGTGTGATCAGCTGAAAGGTCCGCTCCGCCGAACGGAAATCCGGAATATTCAGCGTCACATCCGCCGCGATGATTCCCACCACGCCGACATTCTGAAAATCCAACCCTTTGGCCACCAGCTGCGTTCCCACCAGAATATCCGTCTTTCCCCGGTGAAAAGCATTCAAAATTTTCTGAGCATCACCCTTTTTTTTCGCGGTATCCAGATCCAGCCGGGCGATTTTCCTGCCGGGAAATGCCTCCGCCGCCAGCTCTTCCACCTGCTCCGTACCGATGCCGAAATGACGGATATACCGGCTGCCGCAGGAAGGACAGATCTCAGGCACTTTTATCCTCCGGCCGCAGTAATGGCATTCCGCCATGCCACTGGACTTATGGTATGTCATGGAGATCCCGCAGGTTTCGCATTTCAGGGCAAAACCGCAGTTTCTGCAGGAAATGAAAGAAGAATACCCTCTCCGGTTGAGAAAGAAAATCACCTGCTTCCCCTCCGACAGAGCTTTCATCGACTTTTCATAAAGAACTCTGCTGAAAATACTGCGGTTTCCCTCTCTCAGTTCCTTTCTCATATCCGCGATTTCCACTCGCGGAAGCGGCGTACGGTTGTACCGCACCGGAAGACGCAGTTCCTGATACTGTCCTGAGGACGCGCGGAATCTGGACACCACCGACGGTGTGGCGGTACCCAGAACCACGACAGCGGAGTTGAGCTCCCCCCGCTTCACCGCCGCATCTATCGCGTCATATTTCGGCGTCATATCCGATTTATAGGAAGCCTCATGTTCCTCATCTACGATAACCGCACCCAGATTAGAAAAAGGAGCAAATACGCCCAGACGAGCCCCGATGAGGATTTTTGCCCTGCCGTCTCTCACCCGCAGCCACTGTTCCCAGCGCTGTCTCCTGGTCAGCCTGCTGTGAAGGACCGCCACGTTTTCCGGACCGAACCGGCTGACAAAACGCTCGATCGTCTGAGGGGTCAGAGAGATTTCCGGCACCAGGACAATCGACTGCCTGCCCCGCTCCGCCGCAGCCTGTGCCGTCCTCAGATAGATTTCCGTCTTTCCGCTGCTGGTGACGCCGTTGAGCAGAAAAGTACGATGCTCTTTCCTTTCTATGTGAGGCAGAATCTGCGCCATCGCGTTCTCCTGTTCTTTCGTCAGAACCGGAGCCTCCGAGGGAATGCAGACCAGATCTTCATAGGGATCTTTTCTGACGTTCCCCGTTCCTTTCACTCCCGGCGGAATCATGCATCTCACCGCGTCGATATAGCGGCAGAGGTACGCATCCCTCATCCACTCGCAGACGCTCACCAGATCTTCCGGAAGAGAGACTTCTTCCTCTACGCTTTCCACCCGTTTGATCTTCGACGTCTCCACTTCCAGTCCTGCTTCGCCTTCTCTGGAAACCTCGAATACATAAGCGTCTCTGAGGCGGTTTCCTCTGCCGAAAGGAACCCGCACTTTAGAGCCCCGGCGTACACTGTCGAAATCGCAGGCATAAGTATAAAATGTATCCGTATGATCACTCGCATTGTCGATGACGACTTTTACATATTTCATCCGTCCCGCTCCTTAAACCCGTTTCTCTTCTGAAACACCGCACGCAGCTCTGTCCTGTTTCTGCGGCCGCGATGAGCTGTTCCCGCCGCACCGCCGCTTCCCTCGTCCCGATGCCTCCGCATCCGGCTTTCGCATCTTTTAATCCCGCTTGGAAAAAACACAGCCGCAGTAATTCTGCCGATAGATGCCGTACTCCTTTGACAGTTCCACAGACCTGCGAAATCCGTCTCTCTTTTTAAAACTCTCGTCGAGAAAGGAAGCGGACACGTTCTTCTCCAATTCGTAACCGACGGCGTTAATCCGGCCGGTATTTTTGTGCGGGCTGACGGAAAGTGTCGTCGCGAATTCATCAAATCCCTGTCGCTCAGCAACCCTGGCCGTCTCCTCCATCCGCAGACGGAAGCAAACATCGCAGCGCGCTCCGTTTTCCGGTTCCCCTTCCAGCCCCTGAACCGCTTTCAGAAAACGCTCCGGATCATACGTTCCCTCGAAAAGCGCCACCGCGTCTTCCGCGCTTCTGTCTCTGTTAAATTTTTCTATCACCTGACGCTGCGCTTTCAGACGGCGCTCGTATTCCCCCGGATCGGTAATGTTCGGATTGTAAAAATAGACCTTCAAGCGGTATCGGTCCGCCAGCCGTTCGATCACCGCCGTACTGCACGGCCCGCAGCAGCTGTGAAGCAGCAGAGACGGTTTCGTTTCATCTTCATTTTTTCTCTCTTCGCACTGACTTTCGCCGCCTTTTTCGTATTTCTTCGAGAAATTTTCTTCCCTCCGGCTAAAACCGTTGCCGGCCTTTGCTTCTTCTCTGTTTAAAAGGATCGACATCAGATCACCACCTGTTTTCTTCTTTGTATCTCATCCTGTTTTTCGGTATAATCAGACTGAACCGCTCCCCATTGAGAGCCTTATCAGTATAACACGAAAGCCTTTTTTTGTGAATCGGCGGAAGACAGTCAGGCCCGTGAAAGACGGCGCCGGAAACGACAGGAGAGTGATTGGTATGTTTAAAAACGGCGCGCATTATAACGGCATCGGCCCCTATCTGAAAGATCGGTTCGGCACGAGAATTGCAAAAGTATCCATCGACGGAGGCTTCACCTGTCCCAACCGCGACGGTTCCGCAGGTCTGGGCGGATGCATCTTCTGTTCGGAGACCGGTTCCGGCGATTTTGCAGGGAAGAGGATTCTTGGAAAGAAAACCGGGCCGAAAACCGGCGGCATCGCTGTCTCCATACCGTCTATGCGAAAAAACGCTCTCCGTGAGGTTCCTTCTGTCACGGCGCAGATCGACGCTCAGATCGGCATTCTGCGGAAAAAATGGCCTGATTTTCGCTGCGTCGCATATTTTCAGAATTTCACCAATACCTATGCGCCGGTCGCCCTGCTGAAAGAGCGATTTGAAGAAGCGCTCCGCCACCCTCTGTGCACGGGACTCGCTGTCGCTACCCGGCCTGACTGCCTTGGCCCGGATGTCGAAGACTATCTGGCCGATCTGCACGACAGAACGTTTCTCTGGGTGGAACTCGGTCTTCAGACCTCCGACGAAATCTCCGCACAGCGCATCCGAAGAGGTTATCCGTTCTCCGTATACAAAGAAGCTGTAAACCGGCTTACAGCGCGTGGAATCCGCGTAGTCACTCATCTGATCGCCGGACTGCCGGGAGAAGACAGAGAAAACTTTCTCCACAGCGTACGCCGTACCGTCTCCGATGATATTTTCGGCGTCAAACTTCAGCTGCTCCACATCATGAAAAATACCGAACTGGGCCGCCTGTGGCAGGTTCAGCAGGCGGCTTCCTCCCCGGACGGCTCTGTCCTGGGCACACAGCGCGGGCAGGGAAAAGCCTTCCCCGGCGCAGGACTTCCCGAAAACACCCTCTGCGAACCCGCTTCCTTTCCCCGAATCCGGCCTCTGGGCAAGGAAGAATATATCTCCTGGATCGCCGACGCCCTCGAAATCATTCCGCCGCAGATTACGATCCATCGTCTCACCGGAGACGCGCCAAAGGACACTCTGCTGGCTCCTCTGTGGAGCAGGGACAAAAAAGCGGTTCTCAACGGCATCAACATGGAATTGAAAAAGCGCGGCTCCTGTCAGGGCAGCCGCATCTGACTCCTTCGCTTTTTCCGTTTATAAATATCCGCTGCACGGAAATGGCTTTGTCTTTCAAAGCTGTTTCCGGCGCCTCCTTTTCCAAGCAGCTGTATTCCTTTCCAAAATTAACTGCGACATCGTATCGTTATCATCCCGCCGTTTTTCTCTTCCTTCCCCTCTCTGCACACCGAGATACAACTCATCTCCTCCTCTAACGACAGAAATCCCCGCTTCGCCGCGCAGCAGAAATCCTGTTCAAAGAGACCGCAGATGGGAATATTCAAAACGTCGGTAAAATATTTCAGTTCATAATCTGTAATCAGCCGTTTGCCGTTTTCAATTCTGCTGATTGTCTTCTGTGTCAGATCCAACCCGTTCAACTGCAGTTTCACAGCCAGATCTTCCTGAGATAAATTGCGCCGTTTCCTCATTTTCTGTAGCCTTTCACCGCAGATGTTATGTTTCTCATCGATTTTGATCTTTTTCAAAATGATACCTCATCATCCTTTACAAAAAATAACGAATCAATTTTGAACATAACACAAAATAAGCACCATAATTTTTTAATCGTCCAAAACACCTGCAAAACTCCGCTGTATCCGCCCAAAGCAGAGTTCTGCAGACAACTTCGGCATAATTCCGGAAGACTCCGCCGCCGGCAGCTTCCTGAATTATGCCGTGAAACAGAAACAGCGCTCATTCCGCCGCAGCGGACCCGGCAAAGAAAAATGATAATCCACGAATCCCGTCTCTTTCAGAAAGACGTCCCGAAACAAAAAGCCCCGGACCGCGGAAAATAATTCCGCGGTCCGGGGCACAAAAGAACAGGAAGATGACAAACATCTTCACGTTCAGAGATATAGCACACCTTTTATATGACTCAAATCGTGACCCGTTCTTAACCAATGCGTTCGGACCGAGCGCCCGAAAGTTTCAGCGCCGCTCCCGTTACCGGCCGCCGTCGATTCGCCCGTCATTATAATGCTTTCTGCAGAGAGACACATACATATTGTTGCCGCCGATCTCAATCTGCTCTCCCGTACGGACAAATTTTCCATCCACGATACGAGCGACCATATTCGCCTTTCTTCCGCACCAGCAGATCGTCTTAATCTCCTCGATTTTATCCGCATACACCAGCAGATAATACGAACCTTCAAACAGCTCGTTGCGAAAATCGTTTTTCAGTCCGTAGCACATCACCGGACATTCGCAGCTGTCTACGATCTCTACCAGTTCCTCCACATGATGCTTTTTCAGAAATTGCGCCTCATCGATGAGCACACAGGCGATCTCCTTTTCCCGGCTGGCTTCCATATAGATTTCCAGAATATTCGTATCGTCAAAGACAGGAATCGCCGGTCTCGAAAGACCGATGCGGGAACGGACCACACCGACGCCGAACCGGTCGTCCAGTCCCGAAGTCAGCACGAGCACATGCTTACCCCGCTCCTCGTAATTATATGCCACCTTGATCAGCTCGATACTCTTTCCTGCGTTCATCGTACTGTATCGGAAAAACAACTGAGCCATCTGTTCTCACCTCCACACAAAGCGCCTGTCAAAACATTAAAAATACATATGAAAAAGCATAGATTCCATCTCTCCCGTCACCACACGAATTCGAGGGACTCCATCCGCCCGCACGATTCCGTGAACGTGGCTTCCCCCTTCAAGTTCCTTCAGAAGATAATCCCGAATTTCTTTCGTAATCTCCTCTCCCGGATAAAGCACGGGAATTCCAGGCGGATAGACTGCCACGTCAAAAGCGGCTGCCCTCCCGCAGGCTTCTGAGAGAGGAACCGTCTCATGCCGGGAAGAAAAAGCCTTTCGCGGGGTCATAGCCGGGCGACGGCGAAACCGGGCCGGCGCGATATTCCGCTGCACGCCACTCTGCCAGTTTTCCGCCCTGTTCTTCCGGTTCTGCTTTCCGGAGTCTGCTGCGGCTGATTTCCTCTGTGCCGCTGAAATTTCCTGCAGCGCGCTTTCCAAAAGCAGAAATTCCCTTTCCGTCGTTCCGCTTCCCGCCGTCGCGACGATATACAGATGATCTGCAAATTCTACATCTATATGATATCTTCGGGAGAGAAGATCTGCAAGATCTCTCCCTCCGATTCCCATCTCCCAAGCGGAGATGAGAAGACGCGATCTCTCGATTTTACGCGGGACACCGTCGGCGTCCGTATATTCGCTGATACAGCGAATTTCCGGAATACTGCCGATTCGAACGGCCGCCTCATCCACTATAGAATGTATCTTCTGCCATACTTCTGCTCCGTTGCGCGCCATATTCCCGCGCACTGCATCCAGCGAAGCCATCAGCAGATAAGAGGGACTGGTGGTGCTCATCAAATGGACCAGATAACGAAGGCGTTCCCTGTCTACAAGATCACCGCTGACATGAAGCATAGAACTCTGAGTCAGGCTTCCCAGCATCTTATGCGTACTCTGTACCGAGATATCACACCCTGCAGTGAGCGCGCTGCAGATCCCCTCCTGAGGGGCAAATTGAAGCTGCGCACCGTGAGCCTCATCGGCGATCACCTGCACGCCTCTGCTGTGACATAATTCCGTGATCTCTTTCAACTGACTGCAGGTTCCGTAATAGGAAGGATTGGTAAGAATCAACGCCCGGACGCCGGGATTGCGTTCCATCGCCGTTCGTACTGCTGACACGCTGATACCGCAGGGAATTCCGAGAGACGCATCAAATTCGTTTTCCACATAAACCGGCATCGCACCGCTGAAAATCAATCCCCGTATCACCGACTTATGGCAGTCGCGTCCTACCAGGATAGTTTCTCCCTCAGAAGCAGCGGCCGCCACCGCCGCGATGATACCGGACGTCGTTCCGTTTACCAGAAAAAAAGTCTCCTCTGCACCGAAAAGGTCTGCCGCCAGTTCCTGCGCCCGGGCGATCACTCCCTCCGGACAATGAAAATCATCAAAGCCGTCGATCTCCGTGATATCCGCCCGCAAAACCTCCCGTGAGAACAACTCTTCCAATTGCGCCGTACCTTCCGAAATCCCTCCGCCTCCCTTATGACCGGGAATATGAAGCGATACGCGGTCTGAACGGATATATTCTCTGAGTAAATCTGCAAGAGGCTTCTCTTTCTGCGATTTCTTTATCATTTCTGCGATTTCCTCTCTCAATTCACCTTTATACATTTCCGCCAGCGATAATTAATGTGTTGCTGCAGACGAAAAGCGGTATTTTAAATACGAAAAAAGATGTCTAAAAACAGAGTTTATAGACATCTTGCATGGTGCCCAGACTCGGAATCGAACCAAGGACACGGGGATTTTCAGTCCCCTGCTCTACCTACTGAGCTATCTGGGCGTATGGAGCGGAAGACGAGATTCGAACTCGCGACCCTCGCCTTGGCAAGGCGATGCTCTACCACTGAGCCACTTCCGCGTAATTGGTGGAGGGAGATGGATTCGAACCATCGAAAGCTCAGCTAACGGATTTACAGTCCGCCCCCTTTGGCCACTCGGGAATCCCTCCATGATGTATTCTAAAAATAAAATGGAGCTGGCGAAGAGAATCGAACTCCCAACCTGCTGATTACAAATCAGCTGCTCTACCGTTGAGCCACGCCAGCGCGTTTCGTACCTTTCTATAATAACTCATTTCCTGAGGTTTGTCAAACACTTTTTAATGCTTTATTTTGAAAGATATCTGCCTCAAAGCCTTAAAAACACTGCATTTCCTGCCTGCAGAACGTCCTGCAACCTTTCAGCTTGTTCATTATACGATACGCAATTATGAATGTCAACATTAAATTTCCACTTTTTTTAAAGTTTTCTTTATCTGTATTTTATCTCCCGTACACATACCTCCCGTAAGCTCCGAAAGCATGTGTTTTATCCTTTCTGTCTCCGACGGTTCGCATTGAAGCGTAAGTTTTACCTTTTCTTCAAAAGCGGCATCCTCTATGATATAGCCGCCGTCTTTTTCACTATTCTGTATTTTTCCGTAATAAGTGTAGTCGATACCGAAAGTCAGAAGATCCATTTCTTTGACTTCAGCGACTCCCGCCGCATCCAGAGCCAGACGGGCTGTTCCGCCGTAAGCCCGCGCCAGACCGCCGGTTCCCAGTTTGATCCCGCCGAAATAACGGGTCACTACGACTGCCACATTGGTGATCCCCTCTCCGTTCAAAAGATGAAGAATCGGGGCTCCGGCCGTCCCGGACGGTTCCTTGTCGTCGCTGGCCCACTGCATCTCGGATTTTTCCCCGATCACATAAGCAGGAACATTATGAGTCGCGCTCCTGTGCAGAGCCCTTATTTCGGCGATAAAGGCTTCGGCTTCTTCCCGGTTCTGCACCGGCTTGATATATCCGATAAAACGGGATTTCTCGATCGTCTGTTCCACTTCGCCGTATTTTGCCGCCGTCTTATAATAAACCATTCCTTCTGCCATCCTGTTCTCCCTGTTTTTCTCTTTTCAACGATGCGGAAACGGATTTCTTCCGAATGAAAATCCGCTTCCGCAGATCGGTTTAACCGGATCGCTTTTTCCGCGATACCCGTCTTCTTTTCTCCGCAGTCTTTCCGGAATTCCGGAATATAGAAACTGCATCCGAAAAAATCTCAAATTCCTCTTCCGATAGAGGATAGATTCAGATAAAATACGGCGTCAGCCGATTGTAATCCGCAGTATTCAGATCTACGCTGAAATAAGTGCCTTCGTCCCGGTAATCCATTCGGTGAACCGTACATTTTTCACAGAGATAAGAAGAAATCTGTCCCTGTGCGTAAGGGATGAGCAGTTCCGCTGTCCGCAGATCCGCATAGATTACGCTGCCGACAGCTTCGATCAATTCGTCGATACCGCTGTCCTCTTTCGCAGAGACACAGAACGTTTTCTGAGGAACAATCGGAAGCTTGTCTTCGCTCTCCACCAGATCCATTTTATTAAAAGCGACGATGTGCGGAATATCCCCCGCGCCGATCTCCCTCAGGACAGTCTCTGTAACGCTCATATTGAACTCGCAGTCCTCGGACGAGGCGTCTACGACCTCCACCAGCAGATCAGCATACAAAACTTCCTCCAGAGTGCCTTTAAAGGCCTCTACCAGAGAATGAGGCAGCCGGCTGACAAATCCTACCGTATCGATGAGAATAAACTCTCTGTTGGTGTCCAGGCGAATCTTTCTCTGAGAGACATCCAGAGTGGCAAAAAGCATATTTTTTTCCATCACGGACTTCTCTTCTTTTTCTGTCTTTCGCAGCAGAGCGTTCATCATCGCAGATTTCCCCGCATTGGTATAGCCTACGAGGGCCACCACCGGTATCTCGGATTTCTCCCGCCGGCTGCGCTGCACTTCCCTCGATTTCTGTACTTCCCGAATCTCTTTTCGAATCTCATCCATGCGGGACTGAATGTGACGCCGGTCGATCTCCAGCTTTTTCTCGCCGGGACCTCTCGTCCCGATTCCGCCCCCTGTTCTGGACAGAGATTTGCCGAATCCGGCAAGTCTCGGAAGCCGGTACTGCAGTTGCGCAAGTTCTACCTGAAGCCGTCCTTCTGCAGAAGAAGCTCTCTCCGCAAAGATGTCTAAAATGAGAATCGTGCGGTCGAGAACCGTCACTCCTACCGCATTTTCCAGATTCCGGATCTGCGCGCCGGAGAGCTCATTATTAAAGATGACGGTATTCGCTTCCATATTGCCGCACATTTCCGCTAATTCTTCCACTTTCCCCTTCCCCAGATAAGTAGCCTTGTCCGGCCGCTCCCTGGACTGAACCATCTGTCCTAAAACCTGTGCTCCCGCCGCTTCTGCCAGACCTTCCAGTTCTTTCATAGAAGCTCCGGTATCTTCTTCAAAACTGATGCCCACGAGAATAGCTCTCGTCGTCTGACCGCACACGACTTCGTTGTTTTCGTTTATTTCAAACATAGGGATTTCTTTTCCTTTCCGCCGTGTTTCTTTCCGTCGTATCCCGCCGGCGCAGTTCGTATGCGCCGGCGAACACGGCTTTTTCTTTTTGTATTAAATCGAAACGCCGCTCTGACCGCTTCTCCCGATCAGAACCCCGGACGATTTCGGTACAGCGCCGGCGAACACGCGCAGCTCCACATTTCCGTCGAAGACGAAAACCCCGATCAACCTGCGGAAAGAACATCGCGCGCGACGTTTCGGATTCCTTAGAGGAAAAGTAACATCAGCCCGGCACCAATTCGGATACTTCCTCTTTCGGTATGTTCGTATAGGTCTGCGGCACGTCTCCGACAATCACCGCTTCAGCGATGAGAACGGTGTTCTCTGTCCTGAATTTCTCCGACATAAAGGGAACCAGAAGGCGGGTTTCCGTTTTTACATTAAGGTATACCTTGTATTTGCTCTGATTGATCCCCGCGCTCTCAAACTCTGTATTGTAGCCGACATTGATGACCGCAACCGGTACGATATCGAAATTGAAATACGGACCGGTCTGAGACAGCAGTTTGCTTCCTATCAGACTTCCCAGAGACAGACGAATCTGCTCTTTTTCGTTATAGTATATATCATTATTGACCCTTTTGGCTATCTCTGTTCCTATTTTGTTGAGCAGCGGCGTATTGAGAGTCACCATCTGCAAATCTCCTGCCTGGTCCGCATTCGTATAAATAATTTCCAGCTCCGATCCGTCCTCGTTGTGCGTCAGATCATAGACGGCGCTGTTGACGATCTGTTCAATCATCTCTTTTGATTTCAGCTCAGCCGTGGTGCTGAGAGTATGTTTCATCGTATTTTCGATAAAAATAAACCCGCAGATGCATAAGATCAGCAGACTCACCACCATGAGCAAGGACTTGATCCTCCGTTTTTTCTTTTTTGTGCCTCGTCTTGCGTTATGGTATCGTTTCATGGCAATCAAAACCCCCGGTCTGTCATATTATGCAGAACGGGGGTCTGTTGTTACCGATCGGGGCAAACTTACAAAATATATCTGTCGAGATCGTCTTCGCTGAGCTTATCTGCGAATTTTTCTATCACGTACGCCTTATCCACCACAATCTCCGTGACGTCAGGATTCGGCAGATCAAAGGAAATATCTTCGAGAAGTTTTTCCATGACCGTATGAAGTCTTCTGGCTCCGATGTTTTCATTCTGTTCGTTTGTCATAAATGCGATTTCCGCAATTTCATCCACCGCGTCGTCGGTAAAATCGATCTTGATGCCTTCGGTCTCCAGCATTAACTTATGCTGAGTGATCAGAGCGTTTTTCGGCACGGTGAGAATCTGTCTCAGAGCATCCTTCGTCAGGTTTTCCAGTTCCACCCGAATCGGGAAACGGCCCTGAAGTTCCGGAATCAGATCGGTCGGTTTCGAAACGTGGAACGCTCCAGCGCCGATAAACAGCATATGATCTGTCTTGACCGGACCGTATTTCGTATTGACGACGCTGCCCTCCACGATCGGAAGAATATCCCTCTGCACACCCTCTCTGGAAACTCCCGGCCCGCGGCCGTATTCGGAACTGTCGGCAATCTTGTCGATTTCGTCGATAAAAACGATACCGTTCTGCTCCGCGTTTTCCACCGCCTCTGCGGTAACCGCGTCCATATCCAAGAGGTTCTGAGCCTCCTGCTCTCTCAGAATTTTTCTGGCATCTTTTACTTTTAATTTCTTTTTCTTCATCTTCTGAGGCACCATATCGCCGAAAATGCTACCGATACTGATGCTCATATTTTCGTTTCCGCCGATGTCGATGGTATTCGCTTTATTATCGATTACATCGATATCGATCATCTGATCTTCGAGAAGACCCTGACGGAGCTGCTGTCTCACCTGTTCTCTCGCTAATTCCAGCTCGTTGGCCGTCTTGTCGGCTTCCGCATTCTCCTCGTACAGCGGCGTCTGCGGCTGAGACGGGAAATACTGCTGCATTCCCGGAAGATTGGATAAAAACGCGAAAGGATTATCGCTCTGGCCGCCGGCTGTCTGATTTGCATTGCTATTTTTCGCCGCTTTCTTGTCAGGAATGATCGCCGCCACGATTTTTTCCTCCGTGACGAGATCCGCTTCCTTATACTTTTCCTCCATCTTCTGCTGCTTCGTTAGCCGAATAGAAGCTTCTACCAGATCTCTGATGATAGAATCCACGTCTCTTCCCACATAGCCCACTTCCGTAAATTTCGTCGCCTCCACCTTGACAAAAGGCGCTTCCATGATCTTCGCCAGCCGTCTGGCGATTTCGGTCTTACCGCAGCCGGTAGGACCCATCATCAGGATATTTTTCGGCGTGACTTCCTCGCGCATCTCGTCGGAAAGCTGATTCCGTCTGTGTCTGTTTCGCAGAGCGATCGCCACCGATTTTTTTGCGCCGTCCTGACCTACGATATATTTGTCGAGTTCCGCCACGATTTCTCTCGGCGTAAGATTATAAAATTCACCCATACCGCACCTCCTATAATTTTTCCACTGAGATATTGGAATTCGTATATACGCAGATCGAGGATGCGATTCCCAGAGCCTCGCGGACGATTTCCTCCGCAGACAGATCCGTATGATGATACAGCGCGTTAGCCGCCGCATATGCATAATTTCCGCCGGAACCGATCGCTACGAAATCCTCATCGGGTACGATAACCTCGCCGTTTCCGGAAATGACCAGAATTTCTTCTTTATTTGCCACGATCATAAGAGCCTCGAGATTTCTCATGCCCTTGTCCGAACGCCAGCGCTGTGCCAGCGACACAGCCGCCCGCTTGAGATTTCCGGAATGTTCTTCCAGTTTTTTTTCAAACATTTCCGTCAGAGAAAAGGCGTCGGCTACAGATCCCGCAAATCCCGTAACGACGGTGTTCTTAAATATCTTTCTCACTTTTTTGGCGGAAGCCTTCATAATCGTGCTTTCGCCCATGGTAACCTGTCCGTCACCGCCGATGCATACTTCATCGCCGCGTTTTACCGCGACGATGGTCGTCGCATGAAATACTACATTACCCACTGAATTACCTCCGTATGTATGGTATTGAAATGAATCATCTCATCCGGTATTTCTTCAAAAATCAACAAAACACTGACAGAAAACCTGTCAAAGCCGGCTTGACGCCGGCTGTACATTAATATCAAAACGCACCGAAACGCGCCGCCCGAAGAATTTCTACGCTTCTTTGTGGCCGCATTCCGGATTGGAACAAATAAGAGAATACGTTTTCGTCTTTTTTTCTGTCATGAGAGATCCGCATTCCGGACATTTCTTATCTACCGGTTTGTTCCAGAACACCTGATTACAGTCCGGATATCCGCTGCATCCGTAAAAGACCTTGCCTTTTTTGCTTTTTCTCACGATGATATCGTTGCCGCATTTCGGACATTTGACGTCTAACTTTTTCTGAATCGTCATCGTCGTCTTACACTCCGGATAACCGGAACAGGCGATAAATTCTCCGAAACGGCCGTGTTTAATGACGAGAGGTTTGCCGCAGTTAGGACAGTTCTCCCCGGTCGGCTCATCTTCAATCACCAGTTTTTCGATAGACTCATCCGCGACTTTCAGGTCTTTCTCAAATCCGGAATAGAAATCGTTGATCACAGAGTGCCAGTCGATATTTTTCACTTCCACCGCGTCCAGACGGTCTTCCATCTCCGCGGTGAACCCTACATCCACAATGTCTTTGAAATAAGTCTCCATCAGCTCTGTTACCAGAAGTCCCAGTTCCGTAGGGATGAGCATTTTTTTCTCTCTTGTCACGTATTTGCGCTCGGCCAAAGTCCCTACGATAGGAGCATAGGTACTCGGACGGCCGATATTCTTCTCCTCGAGGTCCTTTACGAGGGAAGCCTCCGTATATCTGGACGGCGGCTGCGTAAAATGCTGCTCGCCCTTCAGATCGAGAAGTTTCAGCTCTTCGCCCTTGTCCAGAGGCGGAAGGAGTCTGTTCTTTTCATCTTCGGAAGTATTATTGTAGACCGCCAGATAGCCGTCGAATTTCAACTTGGAACCTGTCGCACGGAACAGATAATCGTTGTTTACGATATCGGCGCTGACCGCGTCGAAAACCGCATTGGACATCTGGCTGGCGGTAAATCTGCACCAGATCAGCCGATAGAGATTGTACTGATCTTTCGTCAGGGACTCCTTGATATCGTCCGGTTTCAGTTCGGGATTGCTGGGACGGATCGCCTCATGAGCGTCCTGAACGTCTTTCTTCTTATTCGTATATACATTTGTTCCCAGATATTCCTGACCGTAATCAGACAGAATCATATTTTTTGCAGCCTCCCTCGCCACGTCGGAGATCCTGACGCTGTCCGTACGGATATAGGTCACGAGGCCCGTGGTTCCCAGTCCTTTGATGTCGACTCCCTCATAAAGCTGCTGGGCGATCATCATCGTCTTTTTCGTATTGAAATTGAGCTTCGTGGAAGCTTCCTGCTGCATACTGCTGGTGGTAAACGGCGGCATCGGCTTTTTCATCCGCTCCTTTTCTTCCACCCGCGTGACCACATATGCACCGCCTTCCAGTGCGGCGAGAATCGCGTCGGTCTCCTCTTTTGAAGAAGGCCGGATCTTCTTTCCCTGGTATTCCAAAAGCTTTGCCAGAAATTTCCTGCGTGACTTTTCAAAAGTGGCGTTTACCGTCCAGTATTCTTCCGGTACGAACGCCTTTATTTCCCGCTCTCTGTCGCAGAGTATCTTCAGCGCTGCCGACTGCACGCGGCCGGCGCTGAGCCCTCTGCGGATTTTTCTCCACAGAAGCGGGCTGATCTGATACCCGACCAGACGGTCTAAAACACGCCGGGCCTGCTGAGCATCCACCAGCCTGTGATCGATCTTCCGCGGCTTTTTTACCGCCTCCTTTACCGCATTTTTCGTGATCTCATTGAATTCCACACGGCAGACAGCGTCGTCATCGATGCCGAGAAGATGAGAAATATGCCACGAAATCGCTTCTCCTTCGCGATCCGGGTCGGTAGCGAGATATACTTTAGAAGCGGCCTTCGCTTCTTTTTTCAGCATTTTAATCACATCGCCCTTGCCGCGGATCGAAATATACTGAGGCTCGAAATTATGTTCGATATCGATGCCCAGTTTGCTCTTCGGAAGATCACGCACATGTCCCACCGATGCGATGACTTTGTACCTGCTTCCGAGTATTTTACCGATCGTCTTTGCCTTGGAAGGCGATTCTACTATAACTAAAGCTTTGCCTTTCATATAATAAACCTTCACTTCTTTAAAATCTGTCCTATAAATTCAGATTATATTGTCATTCATATTACTTTGCAATAAAAATTTTTCCTGCGGAAGTCGAGAGAAATCCTTTTATCTCCATTACGCTTACGATAGCATTGACATCCGGGACGCTTTTATTCAGCCTTTCCGCAATAAAATCCGATGTGATTTCCCCATTGTTTTTCAGGATATCGTAGATTTCTCTTTCATCTTTTCCCAAACGTACGCTTTCGTCTTTTCGCTCCGGCGACAGACTCAGCCCTACGCCGGTGATGATATCATCGATAAAAGCCACGGGAACGGCGCCGTCCTGAATCAATTTATTGCATCCTATGCTGTTTGAAGCGGAGATATTTCCTGGAACGGCGAAAAGCGTCTTCCCCTGTTCCGCCGCACAGGCCGCTGTAATCAGAGATCCGCTGGACAGTCCCGCTTCCGCTACAGCCACAGCCTCTGAAATTCCGCTGATAATCCGGTTTCGCTGCGGAAATGTATAGGGCCGCGGTTTTGTCCCCGGCGGGTATTCGGAAAGAATCAGACCTCTGCGCAGAATTTTTTTCCAAAGCGCCGCATTAGATGAAGGATAACAGATATCCGCACCGCACCCCATGACGGCGATCGTCGCTCCGCCGGCTTCCAGCGCGCCCCGGTGCGCTTCGGAATCGCAGCCGAAGGCCATGCCGCTGACCGTCACGATATCGTACTCCGCAAGCCGCCTGCCGATATTATAAGATACCCACTTTCCGTAAGACGACGCTTTTCTCGCACCTACCACGGCCACGCATTTTTTTCTTAACAGCCGGGTATCTCCCATGGCATACAAAATCTCCGGCGGATCCGGAATGTGACGCAGCAGTTCGGGATAAGCCCTGTCTCCGATGCGGAGAACTTTCATTTCTTCCCGGTTCCCCGCTCCGGCTGCCGGTTTTAGATGTCCTGATTGCTTCTCTTCCCGCATGCCTTCCGGCGGATGATTTTTCTTTTCTTTTTCGTCCATAGGCTTTCCTCCTGTCAGCGCATTTATTTCCATTCTTTCGCTTTATAAGTAATGGCTTCCGCCAGATGACGGAAACGGATCTCTTCTGAGTCCTCGATGTCGGCGATCGTCCGGGCGACCCGCAGAACGCGGCCGCAGGATCGGCTGCTCATTCTCAGTTTTTCGTACGCTTCCTCCAGCAGCCGCTCGCTCTCTCTGTCCAGACGGCAGTATTTTTCCAGATGACGGGAGGACATTTGAGAATTGTAACGTATCTTCTCTGTGCGAAATCGCTCCTTTTGCGCGCGGCGCGCTCTCAGTACTCCTTTCTTCAACTGTTCTGAAGAAATCTCAGATTTTTCGCCAGGCAAGATCCGACCGACCGGCGAATTTACATGAATAAATAGATCGATCCGGTCGAGAAACGGACCGGACAGCCGCGCCCGGTAATGGCGAATCTGAGACTCCGTACAGGTGCACTCCCGGGAAGGATCGAAAGCGTAACCACAGGGGCAGGGATTCATCGCGGCTGCGGTGAGGAATTTCGCCGGAAAAATATATCTGCCGCCCGTTCTCGAAATCGTAACAGTCTCCGCCTCCATAGGTCCCCGCAGCGTCTCCAGACTCTCTCTGGAAAATTCAGGCGTCTCATCCAGAAAGAGCACGCCCAGATGGGCCAGAGAAACTTCTCCCGGCATCGGTTTTTTCCCTCCGCCCGCCAGCGCCGCCGGCGTCACCTTCGTATCCGGACAGCGGAAAGGACGTGAGGTCATCAGCGGCTGACGTACATCCAAAAGTCCGCTGATGCTGTAGATCTTCGTGAGTTCTATCATCTCATCGTAAGAAAGCGGCGGTAAAATTCCGGGCAGTCTTTGGGCCAGCATGGATTTCCCCGTTCCCGGAGAGCCGATCATCAAAATATTGTGCATGGCGGAAGCCGAGATCTGCATCGCCCGTTTCGCTGTCTCCTGTCCCAGAACCTCAGAAAAATCCTTTTCTGTCTTATCCTCTTTTCCGGCTGCTCTGCGTCTGCGCAGATACGCCTCTCCGTCCCCTCTTCTTTCGGCAATGGTTCTACTGCCGCAGAGATGATCCGCCGCCTCTCTCAGATTTTTCGCCGGATACAGAATTATTCCGGATACCGCCAGGGCTTCCTCCAGATTTTCTTCCGGGAGAATAAATTTTTCTATTCCTTCCGCTTTCAGATCGATGAGCATGGGAAGCAGTCCGCGGATCCTCACGAGACGGCCGTCCAGCGTCAATTCCCCCAGACAGGCCCAGTTCTCGCACATCCATTCTTTTTTAAAACGGAGCTTTCCCCCGGCGCTCAAAATGCTCAGAGCTACGGGCAGATCAAAATGCGTTCCTTCCTTTTTCCGATCCGCCGGCGACAGATTTACGGTTACCCGTTCCTGCGGAAACGGAAAACCGGAATTGCTGACAGCCGCTCTCACCCGTTCCTTTGACTCTTTGATCGCCGCATCGGCCAGCCCTACGATATAAAAGGAAGGGAAGCCGCAAGCGACGTCCGATTCCACAAATACCTTTTCTGCGGATAGTCCCGATAATGTGCCGCAGATCAACTTCGAATACAATGAATACCCCCCCTTCTTCATCACTTATCCTGTAATATTTTCCATATAGCGGATATAAAATCTGTGATCTATGTACAAAATTTCCGCCGCATCGATCCGGATGCCGCTGCATGCCGGCCGGTATCTCGACAGGTAATGCTGCGCCGTTCGGTGCAGATGACGTATTTTCGCCGGAGTAACCGCTTCCCAGGGTCTGCCCTTTCGCAGGCTGGAACGCGTCTTCACCTCTACGAAACACAGGATATCTCTCTGCGGCTCTCGCGCTATGATGTCGATCTCACCAAACCTGCATCTGTAATTTCTGCAGCAGACCTGAAATCCTCTTTTCTCCAGATATGCCGCCGCCCGGTTTTCCCCTGCGATCCCCAGAATCTGTCTCCATACCGTGGTTTCAATCCGCGTTTCCCGCTGCAAAGCCTCCGCCGCGTTCCGTTCCACTCTCCCCTCATCCTGATTTCCATACGCCTCATCTCCGCTCTCTTCGACCAAAACCTCTTCCCCCGCGTCTGTATCCGCCTTTTTTTCAGAACCTGCCGGTACAGACGATCTCGCCGACTCCGCGATCCGTTCTTTCTCTTCCAGATCTCTCATTTCCCCGGTATCCTTCATTCCCTGTCATCTCCTTTCACCGCTGCGGCAGAGTTAGCCTGTTGTGCCGCAGATTTGCCGTCGTCATTTTTTGTAATATTTTTACAGTTATTATACCGCTCGCATTAAAAATTGTAAATATTTTCCATAAAGATTTTTGCTGTGTGGCTGGATCCGCAAATTCCCTGCCGCTTTCGGTATCATTTCGCTGAAGATCAAGAATTTCAGCGGAAATTTCATCTGCGCAAGCGTTTTCCATCATTCCGGCCGCTTCCGCGGCGCAGCAAAAACGGGAATATCCCGGAGCCTGTGCTTTTTTATCTCACAAGCTCCGGGATATTCCCGTCTTTCTCGTATCTATTCTGTTATTTCTCTTTCTCTGCTTTTCAGGATCTCCAGCATGCGATCGAGAATGATATCCGCCGCCTCGCGCTTTGACATCATGCGATAAGCGGTTTTCTCGCCCTCCGGTGTAAAAATCGTAATAATATTCGTATCCACATCGAATCCTGCTCCCGGTGCGGAGACATCGTTGACGACGATCAGATCCAGATTCTTCTTCGCGATCTTCTCTTTCGCGTATTCCTCCAGATTTCGGGTTTCCGCAGCAAACCCCACCAAAACACGCCTGCCTTTCTTCTGCCCCAGCGTCTTGAGAATATCCGGATTTTCCGCGAGTTTCAGTTCCAGCTCGCCGTCCTGTTTCTTCCTCTTGTGCTGACAGGCATTGACTACATAAAAATCCGCCGGAGCCGCTGCCTTTACCACCGCGTCCGCATCCTCAAAGGCTTCCTCACAGGCGGCGAGCATTTCTCTTGTCGTCCGGACATCGATACGCCGGATCTCAGGACTGCACTCCAGCGCCACTGGACCGGAGATCAGAGTCACCTCCGCGCCTCTGCTCCTGGCAGCTTCCGCCACAGCATAACCCATTCTGCCGGAAGATTTATTGCTGATGTAACGCACCGGATCGATCGCTTCCACAGTAGGACCTGCGGTAACCAGGATCTTTTTTCCCGCAAGGTCATTTGGTATTCTCTGCGCCCATTCTGCGGATAAATCAGCTCCCGGCACTTCCGCTTCCTGCTGTGCGCCTACGGCGGCCGGAGCCTCCTTTGCATCCATACCAGCCCCCGGCACTTCCTCATCCGAAGCTGCTGATTCCGCGTCGTTTAGCAGATCCAAGACATACTCTACGATCTCCGGCGGCTCCGCCATGCGTCCTTTTCCCTCGTATCCGCAGGCCAGCATTCCCGAACCCGGCTCGATGAAGAGATAACCGTATGACTTCAGTTTCTCGATATTCGACTGAACAATAGGATTTTCATACATATTGACATTCATGGCCGGCGCGAATACCACTTTCGCCCTGGAAGCCATAATCGTGGTAGTCAGCATATCGTCGGCGATTCCCCCGGCCACTTTCCCGATGACATTTGCCGTAGCAGGAGCGATGAGCATCACATCCGCTTTTTCTGCAAGCGCCACATGTCCCACCTTCCACGCCTCGGGTGCGGCGAAAGTATCGGTGACCACCGGATTTTTCGACAGCGTGCGGAACGTCAGCGGGCTGACAAATTCACAGGCGTTTTTCGTCATGATCACATCGACTTCGATATTTTCCTTTTTCAGCCGGCTGACCATGTCAGCGGCTTTATAACAGGCGATTCCGCCGGTCACGCCTACGACTACGTTTCTGCTCATTTTATTCCTCTTCGTGTTCGTGATCGCCTTCCAGAATCATCGCTTCCAGTTCCTCGGATCTGCTGTAGGTGATCTTGTCTTCCGCGATTTCAGCCGTAGCGATAGATACCGGTTTGTCGATTTCAATATCCGTGAGAGCAGGCATTCCCTCGATCAGATCACGGGCTCTCTTTGCCGCCAGAGATACCAGTGTATACTTGCTGTCCGCTTTCGTTCTCAGATCGTTAATAGATGGATATAACATTATTCTTCCCCCTTAATTCTTTTCAAAATACCGGCCGCATCCGTTACCTTCCAATGCTCCGCCGCCATAATTTTCTTCACGGAATCCACCGCTTTCTCCAGGTCGTCATTGACCACGTAATAATCATAGTGTTCGAGATATTCCATCTCTCTTTGCGCGGCTCCCAGCCGCACCTGAATGTCTTCTTCCGACTCCGTGCCCCGGTGCATGATCCGGCTGCGGAGAGCATCCACTGACGGCGGCAGAATAAAAATAAATACTCCGTCGGGATAACTCTCCTTCACCTGCATCGCACCCTGAACGTCGATTTCCAAAATGACATCCCGTCCCGCTTTTAGCTGCGACATGACCGGTGCCTTCGGCGTCCCGTAATAGTGTCCGTGAACGCTGGCGTGTTCGAGAAATCCGCCTTCACCGACAGCTTGGACAAACTGTTCATCCGACATGAAATAATAGCTGACGCCTTCTTCTTCGCCCTCCCGGGGATTCCGCGTCGTCGCCGACACCGACAGATGCACCTTGCCGTCTGACTTCAAAATCCGCTTCACAATCGTACCTTTTCCCACTGCGGAAGGACCTGAAATGATAAATAATCTCGCCGCTGTCATCTGATCTCTCCTACTCTATATTCTGAACCTGTTCTCTGATTTTTTCGATTTCACTCTTGATTTCCAAAACGTTGTTTGTGATTTCCAGATCATTTGCCTTTGAGCCTATGGTATTTGCTTCCCTGTTCATTTCCTGAATGAGAAAATCCAGTTTCTTGCCTTCTGACTGCGCGCTGTTTCCGATGATCGCCCTCAGCTGACCGATATGACTTCCCAGACGGACGATTTCTTCCGTCACATTGATCTTATCCGCAAATACGGCGGCCTCCAGAAGAATCCGATCCTCGGCGGCCACAGAAGTACCTTCTGTCATCTCCGCGATCCGTGTCCGCAGCTTCTCCGCGTAATCTTTTACGATGCCCGGAGAACGCGCTTCGATCTTTCGGACGCAGTTTTCGATGAGTTCCGCCCGCAAAAGAATATCTTCCGCAAGCTTTTCTCCCTCGATCTCCCTCATCTCCGCGTGCTTTTTCGTCGCATCCGATACCACAGAAACGAGAATCGCAGCGATCTCGTCTTCATTTTCGACATCGGGAACGGATTTCATAACATCCGGCAAAGACGCGATATATTCCAGTGTCACATCTCCTCCGATTCCGAGAATTTCTTTCAGTTCCCGGATATTTTCCAGATACTGCTTCGCCACCGCCGGATTCAGACGTATATTGACCTCCTCGTCACCGATATTTTCCACCATGACGGAAACCTCGATCTTCCCTCTGCGCGCAAAGGTTTTTACGGCGCTCTTTATCGTCTCTTCCGCAAAAGAATAACGGCGCGGCATCCTCACACTGATATCATTGTATCTGTGATTGACCGATTTGATCTCCGCTGTGACATTCCGCTTTTCGTCCGAATACTCACTTCGTCCGAATCCGGTCATACTTCTCACCATCTGTTTTCCTCCCGGCACAAAAACGCGCATCGACAGCCTTCCTCCGCTTCTTCTTTCGCTTCCGATTCCAAAAGAAAGACAAAACCTGCGCGCGAATAAAAATTCATCTTCCTCGGCGGCAAAACCGGAATCATCCGGCGGCGGAGGAGAGACCGCAGATCTCTGCGGCGCTCGGATAAATTTAGAAAAGCATCGGATGCCGCCTCAGCGCAACGATGCCCCCTTTCCTCTGCAAATCGCGGAGTACCGCCCCGATAATTGCAAAATTCCAATTACTTTTCGCCTGAAATATGATATCATTCATTTGCGGTTTTGCTTTGCTCCGTTCTGTCTCGTTCTCACAGAGAAAACCGCGCAAAATATACAGAAATCATACGGGAACCGTCCGTCAGACCGGACGCCGTCCCCTGTCCAAAATATAATCTTTAAAGATATTCCCGTATATTATATAACGCAGAACAGGCGTTTTCAACACTTGAATCATATTAAAATCACACATCGGAGGTTCAGCCGCTATGGCATTTGATGGAATCGTGACGACAGCCGTCACAGAGGAACTGAAAGAAAAACTGATCGGCGGAAAAATAGACAAGATCTATCAGCCTTCGCCGGATGAGCTATTCATAAACATACACTGCGGAAGGGAAAAATACCGGCTCTTTCTCTCCGCAAACACGAATCACGCCGGTGTCTACCTCACGGAAGAAAAGAGCGCCAATCCCCAGAATCCTCCGGGATTCTGCATGCTGCTGCGGAAACATCTGCAGAGCGCGCGGATCCGCGAAATACGCCAGGTGGACTCGGAGCGGATCATCGAGATCTGCACGGATGCCACCAATGAGCTGGGCTTCAGCGTCAAGCACCGTCTCATCATCGAGATCATGGGGCGGCACAGCAATATTCTGCTGGTGGATATCGAGAGCGGAAAAATCGCGGACTGCATCAAAAGAATTTCAGGCGACGTCAACCGTTACCGTCAGACGCTCCCCGGTCTCCTCTATGTCGCTCCGCCCTCCCAGGGAAAAATATCCTACTTCGGTCTGACGCCGGAAAAATACAAAGAGGCGGTCACCGCCGCCGGCTTCGCAGATAATCCGGAAAAAGCGCTGGTCCGAGCGATTTCCGGCATCAGCCCCGTCATGGCCGCGGAGATTCTCTTCTGCGCCGCCGGCTCCCGGGAAGACCCGCTGTCCGCCTCCTACCGCGAGCTGACCCGCATCGTATCTGAAGCGGCCGGCCGCAGGCTCCGGCCGAAAATCTACCTCGATGAAGAGGGAATGCCCGCTGAATTTCATGCGGTAGAGATGAGAGCGCTGAAAGAACATTATGAATCGGTGCCCTACCCCACAGTCAGCCAAGCCTGCGAACGATATTTCGAAGGAAGGGCCGCAAGCAGCCGTATCCGTCAAAAAGCGCAGGATATGAGAAAATCCGTATCCGCCGGCCTGGACAAACTTCTGCTGAAAAAACAGCGCCTCTCAGAAGATCTTTTAAAGGCCGAAAATTCCGAAGATTACCGGCTTTACGGAGAACTTCTCACCGCAAGTCTGCATACCGTACAGGACGGCCGCAACTCTGCGGAAGTCCTCAACTATTATACCGGAGAGATGATGACCATCCCGTTGGACGCCCGGTATTCCGCAGCGAAAAATGCTCAGAGATATTTTAAAAAATACTCCAAGGCGAAAACCGCTGTCGTGGAAAAAAAGATCCAGCTGAAGGAAACAGAAAAAGAGATCGATTACCTTGACTCTGTGCTCACATTTATCGATAACGCAGAAAAAGTCACCGATCTCGATGATATCCGGGAAGAATTGGTAGAAAACGGTGTCCTGCGCCGCAGAAATCTCAAAGAGAAACAAAAGAAACACAAAATTCAGCCGATCGAATATTTCACATCTACCGGAAAGAGAATCCTGGTAGGGCGCAATAACAGAGAAAACGACATCCTCACCTTCAAAACCGCGTCTTCCAGAGATATCTGGATGCACACGAAGGACATTCCCGGCTCCCATGTGATTCTCTTCACCGAAGGTGAGGAGCCCGAAGAAAAAGAGATTTTCGAAGCCGCGTCCATCGCGGCATACCACAGCAAGGCAAAGCTGTCCGGCAATGTTCCGGTGGACTACGTTAAAGTAAAATATGTGAAAAAACCCAACGGCGCAAAGCCCGGCTTCGTCATCTTCACAAATAATAATACCGTCTACACCGACCCGGCCAAACCGGAGACAAAATAACTCTTCTCCCGGAAAAGGCGTTTTTCCTCTCCGGCGCGCCGGCGGCAGACAGACAGTGAGATACCAAAAGGAGCCCCGGCGGCAAAATCCGCCGCGGACCTCCTGCACAGGCGGAGTTCTTCGCCGAACGAAGCAGACACGGAATCAGATCATCAGAAAGTTGGATACAGGAGAACAGCAGCAAAAATGGAAGTCATTCGCAAAATATACGGAGAATTAGAAAACAACTGTTATATCATTTACGATCAGGACGGCGGCGAAGCTTATATTATCGATCCCGGCTATGAAGCCGCAAAGATCGCAGATATCGTCACCCGAAGACGCTTTCAGGTAAAGGGAATTCTGGCCACACACGGCCACGACGACCACACCGGCGCCTGCGAGGAACTGAGAAAAAAACTAAACACCCGGGTCTGCATGAACCGCCGGGACGCAAAACGCTACAGAGGCACGACAGACATCTTCCTGAAAGAAGGAGATATATTGACGCTGGGAGGGGAAGCCTTCCGCGTCATCGAAACGCCTGGACACACTTCCGGCAGCATTTCCTTTCTCTGCCCCGATTCCCGCTTTATCTTTACGGGGGATACGCTGTTTCCTACCGATACGGGATATGTCGTCTTCGAAACCGGCTCTGCGGAAGACATGGAAAAATCGATAAAAAAACTGGATTCTCTGCTGACAGATGACTATATGATCTGGCCGGGCCACGAAGAAAACGTGAGTATGACCTTCGTACGCAGCCATAATAAAGACTATACCGGTTATCTCCAGGGCATCTATCCGGAACACACCTCTCTGGATCCGGAATCCCTGTAACAGCACCAGCGGGAGGAAGATATGAAGCAAGAGCAATTTTTCGTAAAGTCGCCCTGCGACGGCCTCAATCTCAGCACGCTGACCGTTCTGCCCCAGCTTCCGGAAAAAGCGGAAGGCATCGTCCAGCTAATTCACGGAATGGCGGAACATAAAGAACGATATCTCCATTTTATGGAATTTCTCGCGGCTCACGGTTATATCTGCATCATCCACGACCACAGAGGCCACGGAAAAAGCGTGAAGAGTTCCGCAGATCTCGGTTACTTTTACGGACAGGGAAGCGACGGTCTGGTGGAAGACACGGCGGCCGTCACGCGGTACGCCAGATCGCGCTGGCCAAATCTGCCGGTGTTCCTCATCGGACACAGCATGGGTTCTCTAATAGCGAGAGCTTACACAAAAAAATATGACGATCAGATCGAAAGGTTGATCCTCATCGGTTCTCCATCTGAAAAAGGAGGCGCCCGCATCGCTCTGGCGCTGACAAAGCTGATGAAGATTCTCCGGGGAGGACGCCACGTCAGTCTTCTGATCGACAGACTGGCGGCGCCCCGCGCAAAAGACAAGACGTCCGGGTCCCGAGTCAGCTGGATCTGTTCTCTCGAATCGGTCGTGAGAGCCTATGAAATGGACGCACTCTGCGGTTTTACATTTACCGCAGACGGCTATGAAGCCCTGATCCGCCTGATGATCGACGTCTATGACAAAGATGGATGGCAGATGAATCATCCGTCCCTTCCAGTCCACTTCGCCTCGGGTGCGGAGGACGTATGCCTCATCGACGAGACACACTTCCGCCGCTCGGCGGATTTCATGAGACAGGTGGGCTACTCTTCCGTCACGGCGAAGCTTTATCGCAATCTTCGCCATGAGATCTTAAATGAAAACGGACGGGAAGAAGTCTATACCGACCTTTTGACGATCCTCCGCGGTGAACAGAGATAAAGAGATCACAGGAAGAAAAATCACAAAATCCGATACTTTCGTACACAAAAATATTTTACTTTTACTTCACCATGCTATTGTACTCAAGCAGACAAAGCTATATAATAATTGCTGTTGCACGCTGGATATACGAAAGCAAGTGAGGATTTTATGAAAAGAGAAAGTTTTAAATCGAGACTCGGATTTCTACTGATCGCTGCCGGCTGTGCCATCGGCATCGGCAACGTCTGGCGTTTTCCGTATATCGCCGGAAACTACGGCGGCGGCGTATTCGTGCTTTTCTACCTGATCTTTCTGGTTATCTTGGCCGTCCCGGTTCTGACTATGGAACTGGCCATCGGACGCGCCAGCCGCAAAAGTACGGTCAGCGCTTATAACGAACTGGAAAAACCGGGTCAGAAATGGCACATTCACGGCGGTTTCGCGTTGGCAGGCAATTACCTGCTCATGATGTTTTATACGACAGTAGCGGGATGGATGCTCAGCTACATGGTAAAATTCATAAAAAATGATTTTGCCGGTCTGGATACCGCTGGAGTCGGCCAGGTCTTCAACGATCTGCTGGCAAATCCTGTCGAAATGGGCGCCTGGGCGCTCTTTACCGTAATTTTCGGTTTCTTTATCTGCTCCCGGGGGCTTCAGAAAGGTCTCGAGAGAATTTCCAAAGGTATGATGGTAGCTTTGCTCCTTCTGATCGTCGTGCTGGCGATCCGGAGCATGACGCTTAAAGGAGCGTCGGAAGGTCTCGAGTTTTATCTCAAGCCGGATTTCGGAAAAATGAAGGAATACGGAGTGCTCAATACACTGGTGGCAGCGATGAATCAGAGTTTCTTCACCATGAGCCTCGGCATCGGCGCGATGCTCATCTTCGGAAGCTACATGAGCAAAGATCATGCCCTTCTGGGAGAAGCCGGACGGATCGCTGTACTGGATACTTTTGTAGCGTTCACATCAGGACTTATCATCTTCCCTGCATGTTTCGCCTTCGGAGTCAATCCGGATCAGGGACCCTCGCTCATCTTTGTCACTTTACCGAACGTATTCAACGCTATGGGCGGAGGAAGATTCTGGGGAGCGCTTTTCTTCCTGTTTATGGCATTCGCCTCTCTGTCTACCGTGCTGGCGGTGTTCGAAAACATCATCGCATGTTTCATGGACAAGTGGAATATGAGCCGCGGCAAAGCATGCCTGATCAACGGCATTCTCATCGCGATTCTCTCCATGCCGTGCGTCCTCGGCTTCAATGTATGGAGCGATTTCACCATCGCCGGCAAAAATATTCTGGATATGGAAGATTTCGCGGTCAGCAACATCCTGTTGCCGGTAGGTTCTCTGGTATACCTGCTGTTCTGCGTTTCCAGAGTCGGATGGGGCTTTAAAAATTATCAGAGCGAAGCGAACACAGGGACGGGCGCAAAAATTCCAAATTGGATCAGAGGTTATGTCACTTTCGTACTGCCGGTAATCATCGCGGTGATCCTGATCCTTGGACTGATCTGATTTTAATTCAGATCACAGCGGGCTTCCGGCCGTTTCGCCGGAACAGAACACAGAAACATTACAGCAAAGGAAGAGAAAAAATTCAGTTTTTCTCTGCGGAAGATAATTTTCCGTAAAAAGAAAAACCGGTTGTCTGCATCTGCTTCTATCGGTTTATCGCAATCATATATCATCCAATCATCGTGCAAAAGCAGAAGAGAGCATACCGAAAGATCGCTGCGTTCTTTCGGTATGCTCTCCTTTTTTCTGTGTGGTGTTTCACAGATATTCTCTTCGCCCGATCCGGCTTCTCTCAGCGAGAGCGCCGCTTCTTCGCATAGCCGCGGCCGTTTTTGCGCGGGCTTCCTCCGCTTTTTTCTCCTGTTTTTCCGGCCAGAGAATTGCCGTTTTCTTTCCCGGATTCTCCGGCCGAAGCATCTGCGGGCAGAACTTCTCCGATGCTCCGTTCTTTTTTCTTCCCGGAATTTTTCCGGCGTCTTTTGCTCCGGCGTGACCGCTTTTCTGAGGAAGAGCTTCGCTCAGCCACATCGTTTTTCCTTTTCCGCGGACCGCTTTTCTTTCTCTGCAGCTCTCCATGCTCCTCATCGTCCGTGACAAGATGAAAATCGATTTCGTCGGTAATCGTATTCACCTTATCCACCCGGATGACAACCCTGTCTCCAATAGCGAAAATACGGCGGTGCCGCTCTCCGATCATCCGGTAATTCTTCTCATCGAAAATATAATAATCGTCCAGGAGAGTTTCTGCGGGAACATAACCCTCTGCGGTATTTTTCAGCTCTACGAAAAATCCGGCGCTGACCACACTGCTGATGATCCCCTCAAACGTCTCGCCGACAAAACGGCTCATATACGCCGCCCGCAGCTTTTTTTCCACGGCTCTTTCCGCGTCCACAGCGACTCTTTCTCTAACGGAAGATATCTCCGCGGCTTCTTTCATCAGCTTTTCCAGCCGGCGGTACCGCCTGTCCGACAGCGCGCCGTGAAGCGTCTCCTTAATCACCCGATGAACCATCAGATCCGGATAGCGGCGAATCGGAGAGGTAAAATGACAATAGTACCGGAATCCCAGTCCGAAATGTCCTCCGCACTCTGTATCGTAGACAGCTTTCTTCATCGACCGAAGAGCGACTTTACCGATGACTCTCTCACTGTCGCTGCCTTCTGCCTGAAGGAGAAGGTCCCGCACGGCTTTCGGATGGATATTGCTGCAGGACCCTTTCAGCGTAAAGCCCAATGTTGCCGCAAAGTGTTTCAGCTGCTCCATCTTCATCTGATCCGGCTTTTCATGCACCCGGTATAAAAACGGAATCTCCATCCAGAAACAATGCTCTGCCACCACTTTGTTGGCAGTCAGCATAAATTCTTCGATGATCTTATTGGCGGTCCGCCGCTCTGCAGGTTCCAGAGAGACCACGTCGCCCTCCTCGTCTACGAGGATCTGCGTCTCCGCCACATCGAAATCGATACTGCCCTCCCGATATCTCTTCCGTGCCAGAATCTCCGACAGATCCCGCATATCGTAAAGCATGGGCAGAAGATCTCTGTATTTTTCTTTCAGACTTTCCTTCGCTTCCCGCTTTTCGCGTACTTCCGCTCTTTTCTGCACGGCGTTCCCATCCTCAGGCCCAGCCGAATCTCCGGCAGATTCGGAAAAATCTGCGGATTCCGAAAGATCCGATTCCTCGAGGATGTCAGACACATCTGTGTAAATCATACGGGCGGCAGAGCGGATCACACTCTCATAGATGCGATATGTCACCACTTCGCCCGCTTCGCTGATCTCCATCTCTGCTGTGAGCGTCAGACGATCCTCCCCTTCATTGAGACTGCAGATGCCGTTGGACAGCTCCGCGGGCAGCATCGGACAGACCCGGTTAGGGAAATAGACACTGCAGCCTCTGGCGAGAGCCTCCTTGTCCAGCGGGGAACCTTCCGTCACATATTCCGCCACATCCGCGATACACACATAAAGAAGATAACTTCCGTTCTCTTTTCTCTCCACCCGCACAGCATCGTCAAAATCTCTGGCATCGGCGCCGTCGATCGTGATTAAAGTTTTCTCCCTCAGATCCTCTCTGCCCTGTCGGTCTTTTTTCGTCACCTTTTGGGGCGCGCCCGCCGCCTCGCCGCATACACTCTCGGGAAATTCAGTCCTCACGTCATAGCGGGCGATAACCGCTTCTGTCTCTGCCCGGCTGTCTCCCGCGGCTCCGAAAATTTCCGTCACCTCGCCTCTCAGTCCTGAGACTTCATCGGGATATTTCGTAATCCGGACCTTTACCTTATCCCCCCGGCGCGCTCCCATGGCGTCTTCCTGAGGCACATAGACATCCGGCAGAAATTTGCCGTCGGTGATGACAAACCCGAAACTGCGTTCCGGCGCGTACGTACCCGTGACAAAAGTCACGCCTCTCGATAAAATTTTTTCCACACTGCCGGTACGATGATCCCCATGAGTCTCAGAAAAGAGACGAATCAGAACCCGATCGCCGTCGATAGCATTCCCCACGGATGACCGGGGAATATAGACATCCTGGCTGCCATTGTCCAGCGAGACAAAGGCAAAACCCCGGCGGTGGCCTCTCAGCGTTCCCGCAAAAAGATCGTATGTCTCAGGCAGCAGATACCGCCCTTTTTTGTTCCGAACCAGCGCCCCCTCTGCTTCCATCTGATCCAGCTGCTGGAGTACCGCGCCGAATTCATGAGGCTTTGCTCCCACCAGATGCAGAACATCCTGCTCCAATACGAGAGTCGTCTTCTCATCTCCAGCCGCCTGAAGCAGACTTTCCCGTATCTTTGCCCTGCGCTCTTCGCTCAGCTCGCCGCGGACTGCATATTTTTTTCCCATACCCTGTTTCCTCTTCTATGTACTTTCTATTGCTGTCTCAGACGCCAGAGGGATACGGCTTCCCGGAAAGAAGCCGCCTTCCCCAGACATCTGAACATACCGTAAAATTTTACTGCTTTGTGCCTGCGGTATCTTTGGCAGTATTCGTATTGTCTTTTGTGCCGTCTGTCGTCACCGCATCTTTTACGCCGTCGGCCGCTTTCTTGACGCCGTCAGCCATACCTTCGCCGACATCTTTCGCGCCGTCTGCAACACCGTCTACCATGTCTTCTGCGCCGTCAGCCATGCCGTCTGCCGCATCCTTCATGTCGTCTCCGACATCTTTCGCGTCGTCTGCCAGATCCTTTCCCGCGCCGTCCACCTCGCCGGATGACGTACTGCTGTTCGTTCCGTCATCTGTCTTCGGTGTACCGCCGCAGGCAGGCAGCAAAAGGACAGAAATTATTAATACCATAGCAGCTGCAAAACGTATTTTCTTCATGATGTTCTCCTTTCCTATCATATGAAAATATGCATTTTATCTGCAGTGAATAGTATCCGCCGGAGAGATTCATTTTATTCACAAAAAAAATTTTTTTCTAATCAAAGCAAAATCCCGGCGCATTTTCCCGACTGGAACATGCCGCTCATCCCGTATCCCGGCAGACGTTCGGTAAAATCGAAAAGCAAAGCTCTTTGCCCTGATATGGCTGACGATTAGAAAAAACGGGCAGAAATAAATTTCTGCCCGCCTGTAAAGATTATTCAATTGCCGTAAGAACAATGGTGCAGAGGAAAAAGACGACCGCACCCACTGCCGTAATCTTGCTGAGAATTGCTTCGTAACCGCTGCTCTTCTTTTTTCCGAAAAGCTGTTCCGCGCCGCCGCCGATCGAGCCGGACAGACCCGCGCTGTTTCCGGACTGGAAGAGAATGCTGGCGATCAGAACGATGGAAGCGATTAACAGCAGAATCATCAATACGATTTTCATGCAGATGACCTCCTTTTGTATTCGACAGGCAAAATGCCTTTCCGTGCTATTAAGCGTTACAGATCCTTTTGATGTAATGAGCACCCGCACCGCACAGAGAAAACGAACCTGTCCGATGCCTTACTGCATCCTAAATCAATCCTATAAAGTATACCACGTATATATTTGATATTCAATAGCTATTTCAAATTGTAGAAACTGTCCAGCCCTCTGTATTCTGCGGTCTCGTCGAGAAGCTCTTCGATTCTTAAAAGCTGATTATATTTTGCCACACGGTCTGTTCTGGAAGGCGCGCCGGTCTTAATCTGACCTGCATTGAGGGCTACGACCAGATCTGCGATCGTCGTATCTTCCGATTCTCCGGATCTGTGAGAAACCACTGCCGTATAACCCGCTTCTTTCGCCATTTCGATAGCGTCGATGGTCTCCGTGAGCGTACCGATCTGATTTACCTTAATGAGGATCGCGTTGGCAACGCCCATGTCGATGCCTCTCTTGAGACGTTCCGTATTTGTTACGAAGAGGTCGTCTCCCACCAGCTGAACCTTCTTGCCCAGCCTTTCCGTAAGGAGCTTCCAGCCGTCCCAGTCTTCTTCCGCGAGACCGTCTTCGATAGAAATGATCGGATACTTTTCGCAGAGCTCCGCATAATAGTCCACCATCTCTGCAGCTGTCTTCTTAATGCCTTCTCCCTCCAGGAAATAAGTCTTTTCCTCAGCGTCATAGATTTCCGTAGCAGCTACGTCCAAAGCGATCTTTACGTCTTCGCCCGGCACATATCCGGCCTTTTCGATGGCTTCCACGATGTTGGCGATGGCGTCCGCATTGGATTCCAGATTCGGCGCAAAGCCGCCTTCATCGCCTACCGCGGTATTCATACCCTTGGACTTGAGAACCGTTCTCAGATTGTGGAAGATTTCCGCGCACATTCTGAGAGCTTCCCGGAAGCTCTTTGCGCCTACCGGCATAACCATGAATTCCTGGATATCCACGTTGTTGTCCGCATGCTTTCCGCCGTTTAAAATATTCATCATCGGAACAGGAAGAACTTTGCCGTTTACGCCGCCGATGTACTGGAAAATAGGCAGTCCCAGGGATTCCGCCGCAGCCCGGGCGACCGCCAGAGATACGCCGAGAATCGCGTTGGCTCCCAGCTTGCCTTTGTTCGGAGTGCCGTCCAGTTCGTTTAAGAGCTTGTCGAGGGCAGGCTGATCAAAAGGATTCATGCCGATGATTTCGTCTGCGATAATATCATTTACGTTGCTTACAGCCTGAAGCACACCCTTGCCGAGGTATCTGGACTCGTCGCCGTCTCTGAGCTCCACCGCCTCAAAAGCGCCGGTAGACGCACCGGAAGGAACGATCGCGCGGCCGATAGTGCCGTCATCGAGATATACTTCAACTTCTACTGTGGGATTGCCTCTGGAATCGAGTACCTCGCGCGCAATGACTTCTTCAATGTAAGACATTTTTAACCTCCAAATGTAAGTATGATAATTTGTTTTTTCTGTGTCCGGCGAAGTCTGACTGCCGGAATTATCAAACATTATACCACAAAAAATCCCAAACAAATAATTTATTCGACCTTTTGTATTTAAAAAGCGCAGGTGTTACAATAGAGAAACATCAAATTTTTCCGCCGGAGGGCGGTCCGGCGGCGGATTTATAAAGGTCCGGCAAACGAACGAGGGAGCCGGCGGCGGAAACAGGATCGCAGAGAGGAATTAATTATGAAAATCGTTTTGCTGGAACAGCGCAGCATCGGCATGGATCTGGATTATTCCCGGCTTTACCGGCTGGGCAGTGTGACGGCCAATCCCGGATGCGGCGAAGAAGAGATGAAAAAGCTCATCAAAGATGCGGACATCATTGTAGGAAATAAATTTTTCTTCGGCGAACGGACTTTAGATGAGGCCCCGGATCTGAAACTGATCTGTATCACATCCACCGGATATGACAACTGCGATCTCGATTATCTCAAAAAACGCGGTGTCGCTCTGTGCAATGTGGCCGCCTATTCCACCGACAGCGTGGCGCAGCATACCTTCGCCCTGCTGTTTCGCTACATGGAAAAAATCAGCGAGTTTGAAGCCCACGTCCACACCAGGGATTTTATCGGCAGAGACCTGCACAGTCTGGTTCCGTATCATTTTTTTGAGCTTCGCGATAAGACCTGGGGCATCATAGGACTGGGAAATATAGGAAAACGTGTGGCGGAAATCGCCTCGGCTTTCGGCTGCAGAGTGATCTATTACTCCGCTTCCGGAGAGAACCGGGACAACCGCTATGAGCGGGTCAGTATAGAGGAGCTTCTGAGACAGTCGGACGTCCTCTCGATTCACGCTCCTCTGAACGAAAAGACGTCCAACCTCCTGACTGCCCGGGAATTTCAGATGATGAAGCCCACCGCCTGCCTGATCAACGTGGGCCGGGGAGGCATCGCAAATGAGGCCGATCTGGTGGAAGCCGTCCGCAGCGGCATCATCGGAGGGGCCTGCATCGACGTCTACGAGAAAGAACCGATCCGCGAAGACAGTCCCTACCTCGGCCTCAGCGATTACAGCAATCTCATCCTGACGCCTCATATCGCCTGGGCGGCGAAAGAATCCCGTCAGCGCTCCGTGAACGAGACGGCCGCCAACATCGAATCCTTTTTCAGCGGCGGGAAGAGAAACCGGATCGTCTGAAACAAAAAACATGTCATAAAAAAGAGGAATGAAAATTCATTCCTCTTTTTTCAAATCGTTTTTTCATTTTTATTTTATTCCGCTCTCTACTGCGGATCTTTTCCCACCACAGCCGGATCGAAGTTTACGATCTTCGCGAATTCCGCCGGATCCAGTCCTGCGCCGCCCACCAAGGCGCCGTCGATATCGCTCATCGCCATCAGCTCCGCGATATTCGAAGACTTTACACTTCCGCCGTACTGGATGATCACCTGCTCCGCGGTCTCAGCACCGTATAATTCCGCCACGACGGAGCGGATATAGGCCGCCATCTCATTCGCCTGTTCTGCAGTAGCTGTCTTTCCCGTACCGATCGCCCACACCGGCTCATAGGCGATCACCGTCTTCGCAGCTTCTTCTCTGCCGACTCCCGCAAAGCATCCGGCGAGCTGGGCTTTTACCGTACTGAAGTGAGCCTCAGCCTCTCTCTGCGCAAGGGATTCGCCCACACAGAGAATCGGACGGATACCGGAGGCGTGAGCCGCCGACACCTTTCTGGCGCAGGCTTCGTCTGTCTCACCGAAATACATGCGGCGCTCGGAATGGCCGATGATGACGCATTCGATGCCCATATCTTTCAGCATCGCCGGAGAAATCTCTCCGGTATATGCACCGCTCTCCTCATAATGCATATTCTGAGCCCCTACATTGATATTGCGCAGTACAAATATGACCTTCAGAGCGGCCATGTGAATAAACGGAACGCAGACGGCCACGTCTACTTTCTTCAGATCCACCTTTTCCGCCTTCAGCTTTTCCACGAGAGTCTCTCCGTATTCCACGGATTCCTCCACTAATTTGTTCATCTTCCAGTTCGCGGCGATAAACGGTTTTCTCATCATTTCTGTTCTCCTGTCTTCTCTCGTTAAAAGGGTCATCAGTCCATCAGGCAGGTTACGCCCGGAAGATCCTTGCCTTCTAAAAATTCCAAAGACGCGCCGCCGCCGGTGGAGATATGGGAGATGTTGTCCTCCAGATCGAATTCTCTGACCGCTGCCGCGCTGTCGCCGCCGCCCACTACGGTGATTCCCTCGCATTTATTCATAGCTACGGCGATAGCTTTCGTGCCGTGAGCGAAATTTTCCATTTCAAATACACCCATCGGCCCGTTCCATACCACGGTCCGGGAATTGACTACTGCCTCTTCGTAGAGTTTTCTCGTCTCCGGTCCGATGTCCAGACCCATCCTGTCCGCAGGCATAGCGTCCGCAGGATAGACCCCGCAGGCGGAATCGTTTTTAAACTCGTCGGCGCAGACCACATCCACCGGAAGCAGGAATTCCACGCCCTTTTCTTCCGCTTTTTTCATGAGCGCCAGGGTCATCTCCACTTTATCCTCTTCCAGCAGCGACGTGCCGATTTCGTATCCCTTCGCTTTCAGGAAAGTATATGCCATACCGCCGCCGACGATGATACGGTCGACTTTTTCGATGAGATTTTCGATGAGAGGAATCTTGTCTCCGACTTTCGCTCCGCCCATCACCGCGGTAAACGGTCTTTCCGGAGCTTTCAGCATATCCCCGAAAAAGCGGATCTCTTTTTCCATCAGAAAACCGCTGACCGCCGGCAGATAAGCTGCGATTCCTGCCGTAGAGCAGTGAGCTCTGTGCGCTGTGCCGAAAGCGTCGTTGACGAAAATCTCCGCGAGAGAAGCCAGTTCTTTTGTAAACGCTTCTTCATTTTTCGTCTCTTCCGCTCGGTATCTGACATTTTCGATGAGCAGAATTTCTCCCGCCCTGAGAGCTTCTGCAGCCGCCTTCGTCTTCGGTCCTGTCACTTCAGGCTCACTGACGAAGAGGATTTCTTTTCCGAGAAGTTCGGAAATCCTGTTCGCTACCATGCCGAGTGAAAAGGCCGGATCGGGCTTTCCCTTCGGCCGTCCCATATGAGAAGCGAGAATCACCTTCGCTCCGTTTTCCGCCAGATATTCGATAGTAGGCAGCGCCCCGCGGATTCTGCGATCGTCTGTGATGTTTCCTTCTCCGTCGGTAGGGACGTTAAAATCACATCTCACAAACACTCTCTTTTCCCGTACGTCGATATCTCTTACCGTCTTTTTCATTAACTCCTCCTGAAAATCACAGCTGAAACCGGAAATACGCTCTTCCCGACGGAACAAATGTTCTTCTTCTCTGTCTGTCCGCCCAGCCGGCGGATAGACTTCATTTTCCGATTTCAGCGGGTTATCTTTCACTTTATTATTTCACTTTTTCTCTTCTCCGGTCAGAAGAAGATGGAATCCCCAGTTCTTCCCGATATTTCGCTATCGTTCGCCGGGAGACCGCGATTCCCTTGATGAGAATTGCCTCCGCAATCCGCCGGTCGCTCATCGGAGAAGCGCTGTCCTCGTTTTCGACCAGCTGAACGATCATAGACTTCAGCCCCTCCGAAGTGGCGGAATCCACTTCTCCGCTGTCCGAGGAAAAACTCGATCCGCCGGAGAAGAAATATTTCAGCTCGTAGACGCCCTGAGGACATTGTATATATTTTCCGTTTACCGCACGGCTTACCGTGGATTCATGGACTCCGGCGCGTTCCGCCATCTGTTTCATGGTCATAGGCTTCAGATAACTCCGGCCTTTTTCAAAAAATTCTTTCTGAAAATCCGCTACCTCCGAAGCGATGCGGTAAAGCGTATCTCGGCGCTGCTCAATGCTGCGGATGAGCCAGGCAGCCGAATTCAGCCTGTCCGAAAGAAACGACGCCACCCCCGAATTTTTTTCCGAATCCCGCAGCATAGCTCTGTAGTCGTTTCTCAAAATCAGCCGCGGAGCGGTATGCCCATTGACGGTAACCGCATATCTGCCGTTTACCTTCTCCAATACGATATCGGGCACGATATAGCGCGTCGCCTCTGAAGAAGCATAACCGCGTCCCGGTTTCGGCTCGAGAGAACGAATCAGTTCCGCCGCCTCGCCGACATCCTTCGGCGTCATACCAACAGCCCTGGCTACCGCAGAATACCTGCCCCGAGCCAGAGACGGCAGATGCTCGTCGATGATAAGGCTCAGTTTGTCATTCAGACGGCCGATGGCTCTCAGCTGAATCTTCATGCATTCCTGCAGATCCACAGCGCCGACTCCCGGGGGATCGAAAGTCCACAGCAGGCGGCGGGCTTCCTCCGCTAATTCTTCCGATATATTCAGCTGCTGCGCGATTTCCGGAACCGAGAATGTCATGTAACCGTTCTCATCCAGCGTCTGGACGATATACGCGGCTGTAGCTCTGACCAGATAAGGTTCCTCGCTGAGATCCACCTGATTCAGCAGACTTTCCTCCAGAGTAAATTCATCGCTTACGCTGAGATCATACGGCGAATCGTCAAAATCTCCGTATCCGTGATACGGAGAAAATCCGCCTTCTTCTGCCCAGCCGTCGCCGTTGAATTCGGAATACCGCTGCCATTCCTGCGGATCCGCATACAGAACACCTGTATCGGATTCGCGGCCGTACCCGTTGTATTCGTCTATATGCGGCTCTTCATCGGGATTCATGATCCGATCGGCGTCCACCATATGATAAACGGATGATTCCTCTTCACCGAAGTCCAAAAGAGGATTGTCGGTCATCTCCTCAGCGATGTAGTCAGCCAGCTCGTTGCTGGTAAACTGCAGCAGATTGAGCGACTGAATTATCTCCGTATTCAGAACCAGTTTCTGCGTCTGTTCCGTTTTTAAATGATTGCCAAGAATTAATTCCATTTTTAGCCCTCTTGCCTTATAGAATCCTCTGAAACATTAAGAAAAAATCTGATCCTGCAGCCAGTAACTTTTAAATCTGAATTTAGAAATACAAACAGGGACAGATGCTCTCCGGGCGGCTTACAAACCGCCGTTTCACACCTATCCTATGATAAATTATATCATAAACAAATGATGAAATACACAGGAATGCAAAAACTTGATCCTGCACACTTTTTTATTTTTCGAGACCGCCTTACCGCAGCCCTGGAAAATCATGCTGACGCATAGCCTCGTATAACAGAATTGCCGCCGAATTGGACAGATTGAGAGACCTGAGGTCCGGGTTCTTGCCCATCGGAATCCGCACCGCGGCATCGGGATGCCGCGCGATCAGCTCTTTTGGAAGTCCCGCCGTCTCTTTTCCAAAGAGCAGGAAGGAACCTCTCTCGTAGCGGACATCCGTATACCGCACGCCGCCGTGAGTCGTGGCGAGATACATTTTGCGATCCTTATATTTTTCGAGAAATTCTCCGAGACTTTCGTGCACCTCCAGCTCCAGATGATCCCAGTAATCCAGCCCCGCTCTTTTCACCGCTTTGTCATCGATGGAAAAACCCAGCGGCTTAACCAGGTGAAGCTTCATCCCCGTAATCGCACAGGTTCTGACGATATTACCCGTGTTGGGCGGAATCTCCGGCTCCACCAGAACCACGTGAAACAACCATTCTTTCTCCTCCATAGATATCCTCCCCGCATTTTTCTGCCTGTATCTGCACCGCAAAAATATATCTCAGCGTTTTCCGTATGCAGTTGCCCTCGATCCGCGCTGCCGAAAGGCGTCTTTCAGCGCGGCAGTCCGCCTCTCTTTGCAGGCGCGTTTCTTTCCGGATTTTAGAATAACAATATTGATGACAAGTGTCAAATCCTGTGATATTGTAATAGTTATGATAAAATCAACGAGGCAGTTTCTGCGGTATAAAATCACCGCATCTTCTGCCTGTAAAACCAACTGAAGGAGAAAATACTATGGCATTATATCAGGATTGGGTTGATCTTTACGAAAATCAGACCGAGGAAAGTTTCAGAGATTTCTGGGAAGATTATTCTTCCGCAGAAAAGAAGATCTATCAGGCAATCCTCTCCGATCCTTCCGTAAAGATGAGCGGTACAATCGCAGAGCAGGCTGAAAAGTCAGGCGTAGACAAAGTTCTCTTCATGGGCTTTCTCGACGGCATCAATGACAGCCTAAAGAAAAAAAACGAAGACTTGGAAGAGATGACGGAAGAATCCCGATTCGAACTGGACATCGATTTTGAAAAGCTCTACTTCAACATGCTGGACGCGAAAGCGGACTATCTCTACACCCTTCCCGAATGGGACGATATCCTCACCGAAGAAAAGAGAGAAGAGATCGCCAAAGCTTACCGCCGTTCCAAGACCGTCGTAAAAGAGCCGAAAATCGGCAGAAACGACCCATGTCCGTGCGGCAGCGGCAAAAAGTATAAGAAGTGCTGCGGAAAAAATCTGTAAAGCCGAAAAAGGAGAGACGCATCGTCGTCTTCGGAATTTTTGCTGATCTGCACAGATAAGAGAAAACATGCATGAGAGACAGACGCCGGCTGTAAAAACAGCCGGCGTCTTTTACAACACAGAAAAAGGAGCCGGAAAAGGGCTCCTTTTTCTGTGTTAAGAGTGAGTGAGTTTATCTGTATTTGAAAGAATTTTGCAATTTGATTCCCCGCTGATCCTGCGGTTGGCCGTTCCTCCGGTTTCTCCAGAGAAAAACCGGTACGGCAGATTTTTCTAAATCGATAAGGCTGCGTCAAAGGCCTCGCCGGTAGCGATGCAGGCATTGCCCGGCGCTTTCTTCGCTTCGCCGATGACGATAGTCTGCGGTACGAATTGTTTTACTTTTTCTTCCAGAGGATTGCAGCTTCTGGAACCCATAGCGAGAATGATGCTGTCAAAGCCTCTCAGCTCGCCCTTCGTACCGTCTGCCAGTTCGTAGGATACGCCGTCCGGGAAGAATTCGCTTACCTTCGCGCCGGTCTCCAGCGCTACGTGATGTTTTTCAAAATTAGCGAAGAGGAACGGTCTGTTTTCCGGGACCACATCCGCGCCGATCACGTCTTTCATTTCGATGATAGCCGCTTCGTGCTCTCTTTCGGCGAGGAATTCCGCTGCTTCACAGCCTACCATTCCGCCGCCTACCACGAGAACCTTCCGTCCCACCTGAGCTTTGCCGTCCAGCATGTCCTGCGCTGTGATATAACCGCAGTCCTCAAGTCCTTTGATCGGCAGAATCAGCGGTGTGGAACCTGTGGCGATGATAGCCGCATCCGGCTGGAATTCTCTGAGAAGTTCTTCTGTTACTTCCGTGTTCAGCTGAATCCTGACGCCGTTCATCTGACATTTGACGATCAGATTGCGGATCGCTCCGGTAATATCCCCTTTGCCCGGCGGATATGCCGCGATCCGGAAATTACCGCCCAGTTCCCCGGTCTTTTCAAAGAGAGTGACGTCGTGACCGCGGAGAGCGCATAACTGCGCAGCGTAAAGTCCGCCGGGACCTCCGCCGATGACAGCCACTTTTTTCGGGCTCTCTGCCGACAGGATTTCCTGCTCTCTGCCTACGGATGGATTTACGAGACATGTGATCGGATTGCCCTGAAACATATTCGGAACACAGCCGAGAAGACATCCGATGCATGGAGTCAGTTCTTCCAGTCGGCCTTCCTTCGCTTTCTTCGGAAGCTCCGGATCGGCGATGCTCTGGCGTCCGAAAGCGATGATATCCGCTTTGCCCTGTCTCACCATGAGCTCAGCATACTGAGGTTCCGTAAAACGTCCTACAGCGATGACAGGTACGGAAACGGCATTCTTGATCTCTGTAAAGAAAGGTGCGTTGAATCCGCCGTGAACGACCCCCGGCGCCCACATGCATTCATCGTGAAGGTGAACGGCACGGCTGACGTGGATTGCATCTACGCCGCAGACTTCGTCGAGATAAACGGCAACCGCCGCGGCATCCTGTACGGACTGTCCGCCGTCCACTTCATCGCTGCCGTTGATTCTGCAGAGAATCGGCAGTGTTCCGCCGGTCTTTTTTCTGATATTTTCGATGATCAGTCTCGGAAGACGCATTCTGTTTTCAAAACATCCGCCGAATTCGTCCAAGCGGTTATTCGTGCGGGCGGAAATGAATGTGCTGACCAGATAGCCGTGGGCACAGTGAACTTCCACCATGTCGATACCGGCTCTCTGAGCCCTCGCAGCGGCGTCTCCGTAGCATTCGATGAGACGGTAAACTTCTTCATTGGAGATCGCTTCCGGGATCTCTCTTCCGAATGCCGACGGAATCGGGCTGGCTGCCTTCAGCGGAAAACCGGTGAGCTGGGAATTGCCCTCCGGACCTGCATGCTGCAGCTGAATAGATACTTTCGCGCCGTATTTGTGGCATTCATCCGCCACCATTTTAAAGCTGTCTACCGTATCGTCGGAAAAGAGACACGGCTTTCTCGGACCGCCCTTGGCTTCGCTGTAGACCACTGTGGATTCGATGGTAACGAGACCGAAGCCGCCCTTGGCTCTCGCCGCGTAATATGCCTTCGATCTCTCGCTGAGCGTACCATCTGTATTAGCGAAATTATTTCCCATCGGCGGAGTCGCAAAGCGGTTCGGAATCTGTACTGTGCCGATTTTAACCGGTGAAAACATTGTTCTGTATTCCATGTATGTACCTCTCATCTTATATTTTCTCTTCTTAAATCTCTTATCTTCATTGAATCAATTTGCGCTGATCTTTGTACTGATCTCTTTTTTCATCCGCCCCTGCGGCCTCTGCGGCTTCCCTTTTCCATTTTTCCAATTCTGCGGGTTTATTTTTTCCGCAGATTGACGCGCTTTCGGCCGCGGAACGAACGGAGAGTTTTATGAGAAGAATTTCTCAAGTACTTCCTGAGCCGGCATATCTTCACCGGTAAAGAGTTTAAATGCCGCAGCTCCCTGCCAGAGCAGCATGCCGATACCGCCGATCGATGCTTTGCATCCCGCTTCTCTCGCTTCGAGAATCATTCTCGTCTCTTTCGGGTTATAGACGGTATCCGCAACTACCAGGTCCGGGCGGAACATGGAAGGATCGATCAGTGTCTGGTCATCAAGCGGCTTCATGCCGACTTTCGTGGCATTGACCAGAATATCGCATTCTGCGACCGCTTTTCTGAGCGCTTCATCGTCGCTCAAATCGGCGATCGAAGTCTTGCACTCTGCAACGGCTTCCTGCAGTCTTTCCACGATGGCTTCACCCTTTTCATAAAATTCGTCCTTCCGGTTGAACATCGCCAGCTCCGCCGCGCCGTCCAGAGCCGTCTGTGCCGCGATAGCAGTCGCCGCGCCGCCGGCTCCCAGAAGTACGATCTTCTTTCCTTTCACTTCCACACCGTGCTCTTTCAGGTTGCGTACAAAACCGATACTGTCGGTATTGTGTCCCGTCAGTCTGCCTTCTTCATCGATGACTACCGTATTGCAGGCGCCGATCAGCTTTGCCGCCGGAGAAATATCGTCCAGATATTTACAGACTTCCGCCTTGCACGGCATAGTGATATTGAATCCGCCGAATTTAAAAGTACGGATTGCCGCAACGGCTTCTTCCACTTTTTCCAGCGGAATATCGAATGCGAGGTAAGCGTTGTCGAGGCCGGTGCGTTCAAAGCTGTAATTATACATCGCCGGAGAACCGGAATGTCCCACCGGTGAGCCGATCAGGCCGAAGAGGCGTGTGTGTCCTGTAATTCTGCTTTCCATAATATAGATCTCCTTATCTGCGCTTCGCGCTGTAAAATTGAGTACAATCGTTTTTCGTCTGTTTTTGTCCGGATTTATGCGGAGACGATCTCCGACCAGGTTTCTTCCAATACCTTGCGTGCTGCCGTAAAGTTGATTTCCGCCGCCTTCTCCACGCCTTCTGAAAGAATTCTGTCGCTGATGACTTCCACGCCCACCGCTTTCGGTTCTACGCCCTTTTCGCGGATCATTCTGACAAAGGCCGCTGTATCACCGTATCCGGTTCCCGGAGCCAGTCTGTCGTGCATAGATTCATCTCTCAGAATGCTGTCGGCATAAGCGCGGTCGTGTACGTCGTTGATCTGAATCGCTACGATTTTGTCCGCAGGAATGCCTTCGAGTACGGATACGTCACACGGCTGTCCTGCGCGAACCCAGTGCCAGGTGTCCAGAATGAGCTTTGCGTTGTCACAGCCGGAAGCTTCCACGACTGCCCATGCCTTTTCTACATTCGGAAGGCCGCTGTAAGGCATCGGTTCCACGCCGATGACATAATCTCCCGCTCTGTGGCAGAGTTCTCTCAGCTTCTGCGCCGTATACTCCACAGAATAATTTTCCATAAGGCCGCAGTTGATGTGATTTACGCCGAAGAGAGCGCACATATGGAAGCAGATCTGCTCTTTGTACTTCTGTTCGTAAGAACGGTTTTCCTCCGCCCACTGCACGATATATTCCACTTCGGTGACTCTCATATCATATTTCTCGAGAATATCGAGAATGTCCTGATCGTGAAGACCTTCTGCCAGAGCGTCCACATAAGTCTCCGCTCTCAGACCGATCCCATCGAAGCCGGCGTCCTTTGCAGCCTTTACTCTCTCTTCAAAGCCGCACTGATCTCCGAGTGTCCAGGAACTGATGGTGATAGGGTATTTCTTAGACATGATGTTTTCCTCCGTCTTTCATTGAGTTTTGTTAAATTATTATGGTTGGATTATTATGATTGTCTTCTTTTGTTTTTCTCTGTCTGTACCACAGATTTCTCACGGCCTTTTCCTACGCCGTGAAACAGACCCGGATAAAACCGGACAGACCGGCTCGTCTGCTTTCGTTACAGCGGCGCGGATATTTCCCTGCCTGCCGCAATTTTTTGTCACTGTGATACGGCCGACAATACCGCTTCCGCAACCTGGTCGATCCGCATATGAGAGGTATCGACGATCATATCGGCTGCCGCTTCATAAAACGGGCGGCGGGCCTCCATGAGCTGCTGTATGTATTCCACGTTCATGTTTCCGTTGAGAATCGGACGCTCTCTGCTGTCTTTCACCCGCTCGTAAATTACGTCTGCAGAGGCGGTAAGACAGACTACAGTTCCGCTTTCACGCATGATTCCTACATTTTCTTCTTTCATGGCCACACCGCCTCCGCAGGAAATGATCTGAGGATCGCCTCCGCCAAACTGCTTCAGAAGCACGGTCTCCTGCTCTCGGAAGTACGGTTCTCCTTTTCGCTCGAAGATCTCCGCAACAGTCATCTTCTCCCGCTGAGTCAGAATCTGATCCATCTCCTGTTTTTTCAGGCCGGTCATGTCGGACAGCTGAAGGGAAACGGAGGTCTTGCCGGATCCCATAAAACCGATGAGAAATATATTTTTTTGAAGTTGATTTGTTTTCATATTCCTTTTTCTTCTTTATTTTCTAATATTTTGCTTTTTAAATACTGTCAGTTCCCCGGATTGTTCATATTTCTTTTTTAATTCATTCTTTTCTTTTTTAATTTATTCTGTCAGGAATTTTATAGCATCCTGCGGACCGGCGGCCGCCGGTCCGCAGGATGCCGCCTCTTTTCTCCGGCGATTATGCCTGAGGGTCCGAGTCTTTATCGAATCTCCGGGTGAGAACTGCCGCCAGGAGAATTCCGATCAGCGTAACTGCCATATTGAAGAGAACTACCATCCGCGGACCTTCTGTTCCGCCGATTTTCGTCAGAAGGCTGGCTACGTTGAGCACCGCATAGTTTGCCACACTGGAGGCGATCATTACGATGGAAGTGATCACGCCCCTGTTCTTAGGAAACATTTCGTTGGCAACCGCCGTAACGATCTGAAGTACACCGCCGGCAGCGAAAAAGCCCAGAAGGAATCCCGCGGCAAGACACATAGCCGGGGCCTGAATGAAGTAAGTCATACCCAGCGTGACAAAGGCCGCACAAGGGTAGATCAGGAGGATACGGATGGGTTTCAGCCCTTTCGCCATCAGCGCCGCGTTGACGAAAAGCGCGCAGATGATGCCTACGGAATAGACGGACTGAATCTTAGACGGATCCGCCAGACCGTAGAGAGTTCCCAATTCAAAGTTGCAGTTCAGCCAGATCATGAAAGTCGCCGATGTGGTAAACCCGAGACAGATCAGGATGATGGCAGAAGGCGTAAATTTCATTTTGTCCTTCTTCTGTTTTTCTCCTTTGATCTTTACCGTTCTCTCAAAAGGAGGAAATGGCAGAAAGGCCAGGAAAATACCGTCGATGATGATGATGGCCGCAGTCGCCAGAAACAGCGTGTTGAACGGAAGCCCGCGCACTGCGACAAAGCCGATGAGAAAAGGAAGGACAAACTGTGCGATGGAAACAGAGAGTTTCGTAAACATATTCGCCACGGTTCCCTTTTCTTTAAAGATTTCCATACAGGACGGGGTGATGCTGGTATCGAGGAAGGAATTGGCCATACCGCTGATGATGGCCAGAGCATATCCCAGATACATATTCGATGTAAAAGTGACGCAGATCAGAAAGATCGCGTAGAGAACGCATCCGATAAGGGCGCTGAGCCTTCTTCCGAGACGGTCGGACAGCGGACCCGCTATCGGAAAAGCCAGCAGGCGGCCCAGACCGATAGCCGCGATTACCGCTACGACTCCGGACACGTCGTAGGATCCGTCGCTCAGCTGGGAAGCACCCCACAGATCCGCAAAATTCTGTTTGTACTGACCCATGATCGACGCCGAGATGCCCAGTACAAAATATGTGATGTAAAGCGCCAGCGCCGTAGGGTAATATTTTCTGCTGCTGTTCGTTGCTGTATTCGTTGTCATAAATTCCTCCGCAAAATCAATTTATCATGTGTAGAGAAGCCGGCGGATCTCCTCCAGCGGCATCTCGAGTCCTGTGTAAAGCCGAAACGCTTCTGCGCCCTGATGGAGCAGCATGCCCAGACCGCTGAAAGTCCGGCAGCCGCACGCCTTCGCCTCCCGGAGAAGCTTCGTCTCCGCAGGAGAATACACTACATCTGCAACTGTAAGGTCTTCTCTGAAAACGCTGCTGTCTTTGATCAGACTCTCGTTTTCCAAAGGCGCCATCCCGACGCAGTTGGCGTTTACAAGGAGGTGGCTGGAATCGATTCTGCTCCTCAGAGCTTCCTCATCGTCCAGATCATATATATTTACGCTGCAGGATAGAGCTTCGCTTCTCAGCGTTTCGGCATATCTCTCCAGACTTTCCCAGAATTTATCTTTTCTGTTAAATACGGATAATTCCTCCGCGCCCTCCAGCACACACTGGGCTGCAACCGCGGAAGAGACTCCTCCGCCGCCCAGAATTGTTATTTTTTTATCTTTTACTCCGAATCCGCCGGAAGCAAGATTCGCTGTAAATCCCTTCCCGTCCGTACAGTGCCCCGTCAGAACACCGCCGTCGTTGACGATAGTGTTTACGGATCTGGTGATCTGCGCAGCCGGCGTCAGCCGGTCCAGATAAGGGAGCACCGCATTTTTCAGCGGCATTGTCACATTGGCTCCTCTCATCTGAAAAGTGCGGACGGCGTTTACCGCCTTTCCGACTTCCCGTTCTGTCACGTCAAATGCGAGATAAGCACAGTCACAGCCGTACTTTTTAAAACAGTAGTTATACATTTCCGGCGATTTGGAATGTCCTACCGGGCTTCCAATCAGTCCGAGCATTGTCGTGCTGCCTGAAATGTTCATTTCACTCGTCTCCTTTTCCATTTTTTCCTGTCGCTCCGCTTCTCCTGTCTGAGGAAAGCAGTCTCTCTTCCGCTGGCTGCCCAATCCTTTCCGGATTTCTGCGAACCGTATTTTCCAATGCTTTTTATCAGACTGTGATCGGCCATTCTCAGTTCTGTTTCCGGAGTTCCGTTCCCCGGTTCGTCTCTAAAGTATCACAGCGATAATTTTTTCACAAATTTGTAATTGCTATGTTGGCATAGATATTCTCTATCAATAGATTTCATCCATAATTTGTGTTAATATATAAATTGTTCTGATAAATACACATGAAAAGAGCCGTAACTGCAGCAGAGGACCTGACCTTCGGAGAAAACATATGAACTTATTTCATCTCAGATATTTTGTAAAACTGGCTCACGAGCAGCATTATACCCGCGCGGCGGAAAAACTGTGCATCACACAGCCCAGCCTCTCTAACGCCATGGCGCAGCTGGAAAAAGAGCTGGGCATCCGGCTTTTCGAAAAAAACGGACGGCGCGTCAGTCTTACTGTCTACGGGCAGCAGTTCTTCGAATGCGCTCTGGCCGCACTGGCCACACTGGATTCCGGAGTGGAATCTCTTCGTCTGGCGGCGAAGGGGGACGGACTAATTCGTCTGGGAATTCTGCGGACTCTCGGAATTACGTTTATTCCGGAATTAATCGCCTCGTACCAGAAAGCCAACCCGGAACGGAAGATCACCTTTACCATCGATTCCGATGTTTCTCAGAAACTCATCGACGGTCTGGACGAGCGCCGTTTTGACGTGGTATTTGCGACAGCGCCCGCTTCCGGAAATTTCGAATGTATTCCGGTAAACCGCCAGGACCTGGTACTGATCGTGCCGGAGGATCATCCTCTGTCGGACCGGTATACGGTGGATCTCAGCGATACCGTCGAGTATCCCTATATTCACTTTAAAAAACACTCGGGACTTCGCCGGATCATCGACGATCTCTATGAAAAAGTCGGCGGTTCTCCGAATGTGGTCTATGAAATCGATGAAGACCAGGTGGTCGCCGGGATGGTTTCCGCAGGATTCGGCATCGCTGTCGTACCTTATATGGATATGCTCCACCAGCTCAGAGTGCGGATTCTTCAGATTTCCCGCCCTTCCTGGGAGAGACGTTTTTACATGATTACAAACCGGGAGTCCTATCTCACGCCGGCGGCGGAAAACTTCCGTGAATTTGTGATGAAACGCAAAGGTCTGGACGAATAATTTTACAGAATTTTACTTGTTATGACAATACAATAGATATTTTTTATCATATGATTTATAAATTTTTATCGAAACTTAACAAAATCTATAGAAACCAAACAAACTCTTTATAGAAAAACCCCGCTCCGGAGAAGATCAATCTTCTCCGGAGCGGGGTTTTTCTATTTCCGCACACCGGCAGCCGGGCTGGCGCAGAGGAAAAGGCGCAGGAACCGCATCGGTCTATTTTCCCTCCGGAATAATAGTATTTACCAGAATTTCCTTTTCTTACAGATCCAAAGACTGATAAATACAACGGCAATGCTGACAGCGATCACCGCGGGATATCCGTACCGCCATGACAACTCCGGCATTCCCCGGAAATTCATGCCATACCAGCCTGCCAGCAGTGACAGCGGCAGAAAAATCGTAGTGACTACCGTGAGAATCTTCATCGTCCTGTTCTGTCGGATATCGATCTCAGACTGAAACATGGTCTGCACCTGAGCGCAATATTCCCGAAGAAGCCGGGATTCCTCCCGCAGCCGGCCGACTCGGTCGTCAAACATGTGAAACAGTTGCTGTTCCCCTCCGGAAAAAAATCCGTTCTGATTTTCCCGCAGCCTGCACGCCACATCGCCCAGCTGTGAATAATACCGAAACCATGCCATCGTGCTTTTTCGCAGTCCGGTCATAGAAGCGCTGAAACGTTCAAATTCTCCGGAAAGAACTTCATCCTCCAGCATTTGGATCTGATCCTCAATCTCTTCCAGATGATGAAGATCTTTGGCAATCAGCTGTTCCAGCAGTTCATAAAAAAAGCGTCCGGTTCCCTGTCCGACAAAAAGTCTCTCTTTTACAAAATGCTTTAAATGTGACTGAAGCGACCCGGTGTCATCTACCAGCACGACTCGGGCGCGGGTGATCAGATAGCCGTAAGTCAGACGCACTCCGCTCTTTGTCATCCGTGGCAGAATCAGTGTTCCCGAAAGGTAATCAGAACGCGCCTCTGCTTTGCATATTCTGACATCGCGGGCGGCGGGCGTATGTCGAAGCGCCCTCTCCAGTCCGGACAACTGCGGCTGCCGGAATAATTCCTCCGAAGTAAGCAGTACGACGGCCGGCCGCTCCGGCGACGGTTCCTGTTCCAGCGGAATCAGATTACTTTCAATTTCATACCAGTACAAGGGAAATTCCTCCTATCTAAAGATTCCGATATCTTCGCCTCGCTCAACAGATGATCCGCAGCAGATTTTATCTCAGCCGCTGCGGTAAAATCCGGCGCCGCGCGATCCAAAGGAAAAAGACATCGGTGCAGTCTCACTCCGTATCAGCCGCGGCTCAAGCTTTCTCTTTTTGTATGTCCTCACTCACCTGCCGCCGAGAAGACAGGCTGCCGCATGTTCTTCAAAATCACAGATTTTGGGAACACTTGCATGAGGTTTTCCTCTGTCTGCATCCGCAAACAGAGATAGGATTTCATTCGTCTTTCCATGCTTCCGTCTCCGCTTCACCCGGCAAATCGCCGAGAGAACGATGATACCGGAAAGGGGCTCAGGCGGAAATACCTGAACCCCTTTCACTCCTTTATCTGTTTTCTCGCGGATGAACCCGAACTCTGAACTTGAATTTCCGTTTTTCATTCATCCGTTTTCCCGGAATTCGAATCCGCTTCGCGGCTCTTCCTCTTCCGGATTTCAGATTCTTTCAGATTTCCAGACGGATCAGATCCGCATACGTCTCTCTCTTCGCCGCAAGACGCGCTTTTCCGTCCTTTACCATGACCACAGCCGGCTTCGGTATCCGGTTGTAATTGCTGGCCATAGCATGATTATATGCTCCCGTGCACAGCACTGCGATGTGGTCGCCTCTCTCTAATTCCGGCAGCTTGACATCCCAGGCGACGATATCTCCGGATTCACAGCACTTACCCGCTACGGTCACCAGCTGATCGTAAGGCTCCCCGTGCTTTTCCACCGCCTCCACTTCGTATTTCGCATCGTAAAGCTCCGGGCGGGGATTGTCCGGGAACCCGCCGTCTACGCCGATATACGTACGGCCCGCGGCATTTGTCTTTACGGAACACACCTCATACAGAGTGATGCCGGCTTCTCCTACCACCCATCTGCCGGGCTCGATCGTCACTGTGGGCCGCACAAGACCGTGCTCGGAACAAAACCGGTCGATCAGCTTCATCACAGGATCCATAAAATAGGAAACCGTCGTTCTCTGCGGATCTCCGGCATAATGTACGCCGAATCCGCCGCCGCAGTTGATCTCCCTCGCCTCGTAGCCGTTTTTTTCTTTCAGCTCAGACAGCATATTCAGAACGATTTTCGTCGCCATAATATGAGAAGAATTGTCGTGAAGCTGAGAGCCTACGTGATAATGAAATCCCCTGAGATCGATATTCGGAGAATCCTCCGCCTGCTTCGCCACACCTCCGAGGATCTCTTCCACCGCAAAACCGAACTTGGAATCCAGCTGACCGGTGGAGATGAACTCATGGGTATGGCTGTCCACGCCCGGCGTCACTCTCAGGAGCACGGACTGTACCGTGCCCGCTTCTCCCGCCAGCTGATCCAGCAGGATTAATTCAGACAGATTGTCCACCACGATCGTTCCCACTCCGGCTTCCAGCGCCGCCCTCAGCTCCTGTTCACTTTTCGCGTTGCCGTGAAATTCGATGAGGGCGGGGTCAAATCCCGCCTGAAGCGCCGCGTACAGCTCTCCACCGGACACCACGTCCAGGCCGAGACCTTCCGACGCCACGATGCGCAGAACCTCCAGAACCTGAAACGCTTTGCTGGCGTAAACCGCTTTCGTGTTCTCATACCTTTGCAGAAAATCCTGTTTCATCTCTCTGCAGCGCTCTCTGATAAAATCCTCGGATACCACATAGAGCGGCGTGCCATATTCCTCCGCGAGCTGTCCGGTATCGCATCCGTAAAAAGACATTGTCTTCGTCATTTTGATATCCCTTCTTTCCTTCTATATTTTTCCTGTTGCTATTTTCCCATCTTCTGCAGGCAGATTCCCAGCAGAGGACACTCCCCGCACTGAGGCTTTCTGGCCGTACAGAGTGTGCGGCCGTGCCAGATCAGCCGATGATGATTCACCGTCCACTGATCCTCCGGTATGACTTTCATCAGCGCTTTCTCTGTGGATAACACGTCCTTTTCATCCACCAGTCCGATTCGATTGGAGACCCGAAAGACATGAGTATCCACAGCGATCCTCTGATGGCCGAAGCCGACGGACAGCACTACATTCGCCGTCTTGCGCCCCACGCCGGGAAGTTCCTCCAGCAGAGCCTGATCCTCCGGTACTTCTCCGCCGTACTTTTCCATCAGGATTCTGCTCATAGAAATGGTATTTTTCGCTTTCGACTTATACATGCCGATGGGCTTCAGTATCCTCTGCAGCTCCTCTTCGTCGAATTCCGCCATCTCCGCTGCCGTAGGACAGAGTTGAAACAGCCCTTCCGTCACCTGATTTACCTTTTTGTCCGTCGTCTGAGCGGACAGCGCCACTGCGGTGAGAAGCTGATAATTGCTGCCAAAATCCAGAGCACAGCCCGCGTCGGGATAAGTATCCTTCAGCAGTTCCAAAACCTTTGCTACATCTTGTTTTTTTAATTTTTTCATCTTATCTTACCGCCGGAAAAAAGGAGACCTCTACACTTCGTAACTTTTAAATCCGCCGTATCCCGCTCGCTCTTTCGATCCTTCCAGATGTTTCTTGATCACCGCCATCCCGCGCTTCGCATCTTTCGTCTCCAGAGACTGCAGAATTTCGTAATGTTCCTCCAAAAGATCGTCCATGTGATCGTAATTGGCCTCGCTTCCCACCTTAAATTGTTTCGTATAATACTGATAACTGGTCAGAATCTGTGTCAGCAGTCTGTTGTGAGATGCTTTGTAGATCAGTTCGTGAAAATGAGTATTTTGCTCCGAAGTCTTTTCGTATTCTTTCTTATGAGTGTAAAACTCCATGAGTTCATACGCGTTTTTGATCTCTTCCAGCTCTTCCGGCGTGATCCGTTCCACAGCCCATTCAAAAGCCAGAACTTCATATACCTTTCTCATCTCATACATGTCTGCCACATCCTGATCTCCGAAGCCTGTGACAAAAGCCCCCCGGTTGGGGATCATCTCGATCAGGCCTTCCTGCTCCAAGAGGCGGAACGCCTCTCTCACCGGCGTACGGCTGACATTATACTTGTTGCAGATTCTCTGCTCTGTGAGCTTCTCGCCGTTTTTCAGCAATCCCTGCAAGATCTCTTCTCTGAGCTTGATAAATATATTGATCGCAAGCGGAAGTCCCGATACTATGTCGTCTCTCGTGTTCTTATAATACACCTTTTCTGTTCCTCCTTCTGCATGTGACAGCTTTATCGCTCTCAGTTAAGGGCCTTCAGCACAGCTTCCGTGAAATCATCTGTGGAGCTGCCTTCCCTTGTCCCCGTCATCCGAAGTGACGGATCGGAAGCCGCGGAGTCCACCGCTCTTCTCAGCTGCTCTGCTTTCTGGGCATAACCGATATGACGCAGCATCAGTTCCGCAGCTTTCAGCAGACTCTCCGGATTTGCACGGTCTTCGATTCCTTCCTCCACCATGCGCGGCGCGCTGCCGTGAACCGCTTCAAACATAGCGTACTGACTGCCGATATTCGCACTGCCCGCCGTACCCATGCCGCCCTGAATCTGAGCCGCTTCATCGGTGATAATGTCGCCGTAAAGGTTGGGCAGTACGAAGACCTGAAAATCTCTCTGCAGATCCTCATTGATGAGATTTGCAGTCATAATATCAATATACCAGTCTTCGACCCGAATGTCAGGATATTCTTCTCCGACTTTATGTACGACATCGAGAAAACGTCCGTCCGTCTTTTTTACGATATTCGCCTTTGTCACACATTCGACCCGGTTCTTTCCGTTGGCTCTGGCGAATTCAAAAGCCATGCGGGCGATCCGCTCTGTTCCCTGGGTCGTCGTCACTTTAAAGTCGATGCACAGATCATCGGAAACATCTACGCCGCGGCTTCCCACGATATATTCGCCTTCCGTATTCTCCCGATAAAATGTCCAGTCGATACCCTTTTCCGGAATGCTGATCGGCCTTACGTTAGCGAAGAGATCCAGTTCCCGGCGGAGAGCTACGTTGGCGCTCTCCAGATTCGGCATATTCATCGTCTCGTTGGGAGTGGTCGTCGGACCCTTCAAAAAGACGTGACACTGCTTGATCTGATCCAGTACGTCATCCGGCAGAGTTTCCATTTTAGCCGCCCGATTTTCCAGAGTAAGCCCCTCGATGGTCCGCATCTCGATTCTGCCCTGTGCCACATCCTCTGCGAGAATCTCATCCAGAACTTTTCTCGCCGCTTTCATGATCACCGGACCGATGCCGTCGCCGTCCACAAAACCGATGATGATCTTATCCAGTTTGGAAAAATCCGTCGCCGGAGGTTCATTTTTCAGCTTCTCGATACGTTTCAGCTGTTCTTTTACAAGTTCCTCAAATTTTTCTGTATAATCCATTTCCGCGTCCCCTTCTATTCTTCGCTTTTGATCAGATTGATCTTTCCGCCTCTGAGAATCATCTTTTTTTCCAGCTCAGAAAGATTCGGAAGCATTCTGTATTCTTTTCCCGTCGTCTCATTTCTGACGATAATTTCCTCCCTTTCTACCTGTGCCGCCGCATCCTCGATGATCAGCTTATCGCCCAGCTTCAGCGTGCTGTAATCCGCCGGATCTGCAAAGACCAGAGGGATGATTCCGCTGTTGATCAGATTGGAGCGGTGAATACGGGCAAAAGACTTCGCCATGACAAAGCGAACGCCCAGATACAGAGGAACGAGAGCCGCGTGTTCTCTGCTGGAACCCTGTCCGTAGTTTTCACCGCCGACGACGGCGCCGTTTCCCGCGGCTTTACAGCGGGCAGGGAACTCCGTGTCGATATTTTCGAAACAATAATTCGAAAGATAAGGCACATTGGAACGATAAGGGAGAATCCTGGAATCCGACGGCATGATGTCATCGGTGGTGATATTGTCCCCCGCACAGAGTACGACTTCCGCTTTGAGAGCGCCGCCGAGAGCCACGTTGAGGGGAAACGGTTTAATATTCGGTCCCATAGCCACCGGGGTATTCTCTTTATTGGAATCCTTCGGATAGACGATAAAGTTGTCGTTGAAATCGAAGTTCACCGGCGGAATCTCTGCCAGTTCTGAATTCATCCCCGTGGTTAGCACGCCTTCGATGGCGGAAATAGCCGCCGTCTCCGGACTGACCAGATAAATATCCGCGTCCTTCGTACCGCTTCTTCCCTTAAAGTTGCGGTTGAAAGTTCTCAGAGAGACGCCGGAAGATTTCGGAGACTGCCCCATACCGATGCACGGACCGCAGGCATTCTCGATAATTCTCGCGCCGGCGCTGATCATGTCCGCCAGAGCGCCGTTGGAAGCTAACTTTGCCAGAATCTTGCTGGAACCCGGCGAAATGACCAGACTGACGTTTTCGCTGACCTTTCTGCCCTTGAGAATCGCCGCGACTTTCATCAGATCTGTATAGGAAGAATTCGTACAGCTTCCGATGGCTACCTGATCGATTTTGACCGGTCCGATATTTTTAACGGAATCCACATTGTCCGGGCTGTGAGGCTTTGCCGCCAGCGGCTCCAGCTCGGAGAGATTTACTTCCAGGACTTCGTCGTAGACAGCGTCCGTATCTGGCGCCAGCGGAACGAAATCATCGCCGCGGCCCTGAGATTCCATAAACGCTTTCGTATTTTCATCGCTCGGGAACACGGAAGTGGTAGCTCCCAGTTCCGCACCCATATTTGTGATAGTGGCCCGGTCTGTAACGGAGAGCGTCTTCACGCCCTCTCCGGTGTATTCTACGATCTTTCCGACGCCGCCCTTGACAGAAAGCTGCTGCAGAACATACAAAATGACGTCTTTGGCGGAAACCCACGGCCTCAGCTTCCCGGTGAGCTTCACATTGATCACCTTCGGTGTCACCAGAGAATACGTTCCTCTGGCCATCGCTACCGCCACATCCAGGCCTCCCGCGCCGATGGCGATCATACCGATGCCGCCGCCGGTCGGAGTATGACTGTCAGAACCGAGAAGGGTCTTTCCCGGAATACCGAAATTCTCGATGTGGAGCTGGTGACAGATTCCGTTGCCCGGCTTGGAAAAAAGAACGCCGTGCCTCTTCGCCACACTCTTGATAAACTCGTGATCATCCGCGTTTTCAAACCCTGTCTGCAGCGTATTGTGATCTATGTAAGCGACAGAAAGCTCGGTCTGAATTTTTTCTACATCCATAGCTTCCAGCTGAAGATAAACCATCGTACCGGTAGAATCCTGGGTCAGCGTCTGATCGATTTTAATTTTTATCTCCTCTCCCGGAGAGAGTGTTCCTTCGATCAGATGATTTTCCAGTATTTTATATGCTAATGTCTTTCCCATTTAAATAAAAACGCCTCCTGAACGTGAAATAACAGTGAAAACGCAAGCTTCCGCAGCTGTGCGGCGGCTTCCGTTCCGCAGCGCACAAAGCGGCTGACCGCTTTTGCCCCGCATCTCAATACATGTTTTAAAGCATACATAACATACATATCGCTTTATTGTATACAATTATATTTCATTCCGGGACTTTTGTAAACACATTGTTGTTCAAAAATAGAAAAAAGCCGCGAAAGACGACTGCTTCCGCAGTCTTCTCTCACAGCCTGATCTTTCTTCAGATTGTCAGCTGATTTCCGAATCCGTCCGCAGCCGAAACCAGACACGGCAGACGTGAATCCCACCTCCGTCTTCACTCGCCTGTTCCACGGCCGCCGCTACTTTCTTCTGCGGCCCTTTCCGGAAAATTTGGAATTTCTTCTTCTTCGATAAGCGTCTCCATTGCCGCGCTGACGTCCTTTATCCGAATCATTGTTTTCCATAAAATAACCGCTGCTCTCACGGTTCTGGCGTTTCGTCCGGGCGCGCTCTCTGTCGCCTCTGTCGCGGCCGCCGCTATCCGTTCTGCGGCCGCCCTTCTTCTTTCCGGAAGAACCTCCTCTGCGCTTTTTGGAAGCCCGTTCGAAAGAAATACCTCTGCCTTTCAGCTGGTAATCCCGCATAGACGAAATCACCTCATCCGCGTGAGATTCCGGAACATCGACAAAGGAGAAATTGGTGTGAAGCTCTATCGTCCCGATCATCCTACCGCTCAGAGAAGTTCCGGAAGCCACCGCCTTCACGATATCCGATTCTCTCAGACCGTCTGTCCGCCCCGCATTGATAAATAGACGAGTCATATTCATCTTGTCATAGGAGAATTCCTCTTCATCAAAATCAGCATGCTGATAGGATTTCCCTTCCAGTTCGCTGAACGCCAGAGAGAAGAGAGCCGCCGCCAACTCCGGATATCCGGGCGCATCTGCGGCTGTTTTCGAAGAGGCCTCCGCCGTATGTTCTTCCCGGTTTTCCGCAGAAATTGCAGTCTCCGAAAAAACTCCGTCTGAGAGAATTTCCTCTGTCTCAGATCCCGAAATTTCCGCGCCGGAACCGCTCTCTGCAGCCTGCTCCGCACTTTTTTTCAGCTTCTCAGCGATCTGTCGGATGACTTCCAGATATTTGCTGCCTGCACCCCGGCGAACCAGTTCCGCAGCTTTTTCCGCGGCATTGCCGATCTGAACCGACTCGACTTCACTGATCGCCGGCGGACGCATCCGGCCGATGGAAGAACCCGTATACTTCATGATTTCCCGCAGTTTATACATGTCTCTGCCGAAGACAAAGGAATAGGCCTTGCCTGTATTTCCCGCTCTGCCCGTTCTTCCGATACGGTGAACATACTGTTCGGGATCCTCCGGGATATCGTAATTGAAAACGGCCTGCACACCGCTGACGTCGATGCCTCTGGCCGCCACATCGGTAGCCACGAGAATCTGCGTGATCCCCTTTCGGAATTTATTCATGACCCGCTCCCGTTCATGCTGCTTCATATCGCCGTGAAGAGCGTCCGCCGCATAGCCCCGGTCCTGCAGGCGGGACGTCACCTGATCCGCGCGGCGCTTGGTATTGCAGAACACCAGACCGAGTGTGATGCCGTTCACATCGATGAGACGGCATAAGAGCTCGATTTTCGACGGCTCCCGCACTTCGATATAGCGCTGCTCCGTAAGATCGGTAGTCAGCTCCTTCCTGGCGATCTGGATATAGACAGGATCTTTCTGATACGTCTCTGTCAGCTTCATGATCTCCGGCGCCATGGTGGCGGAAAACAGAAGCATCTGCTTTTCTTCCGGCACCTCGGAGAGAATCGTATCGATATCCTCCCGGAATCCCATATTCAGCATCTCATCCGCCTCGTCGAGAATGAGCATTTTCAGATGATCAAACCGGAGAGTTCTTCTTCTCATGTGATCCATCACACGTCCCGGCGTCCCGATGATAATCTGTGGCTTTTTTTTCAGGGCTGCGATCTGATTCTCGATACTCTGTCCGCCGTAAATGGCGAGAATCCGAATCCCCTGCATATATTTCGTCAGACGCCGGAGCTCATCTGCTACCTGAGACGCCAGTTCCCTCGTGGGACACAGAGTCAGTACCTGAGGCGCCGTCGCATGAGGATCGGTCATCTGCACTGCCGGAATACCGTAAGCGCAGGTCTTTCCCGTCCCCGTCTGCGCCTGTCCGATCAGATCTTTTCCCTGAAGAACTTCGGGAATCGACTGTTCCTGAATCGGCGTCGCCTCGGAAAATCCCATCTCCTCCAGACCTCGGAGAATCTCGGATGAAATATTTAAATTTTCAAACTTCATATAATCTGTATACCTTTCGTCTTTCCCTCCATACCTGCCCTGCTGCAGACTGATGCGCGACATTCTCTGCCCTGCAGCTTCCGTTCTTTTCTCCTGCGCCAGGAAATTCTGACGCAGGTCAGGATATAATCGTAACTTAGATAATATAATTAATCAAGGTAAATATTATTTTTCTTTCCCTTCGCTTCCTTCAGCCGGTCGTCCGGTAACCGGAATCTCAGGGAAGTTTGAGCGGGCGCATCTGATCCGAACATGTGAAGATTTCAGTGCGGCGACGCATCTCTTCTCAGACTTCTGCTGCCGGATGACTGCGAAAATCTGAAATGAAAGTCCTTACAGGGAAAATCGACGGCGGTTATATAGAAAGAGGGCTTTCCGCCCGTCTCAGATGACGTTTGGAAAGCCCTCTGCTCTTTTGCCGGCACTTTCTGACAGATCCCGCCTTCTCGGAGACGTATCAAACCACGGAACCGGAATCATTCTGCCGTCTCCCCGGGCAGGGTGACGATGATTTCCGTACCTTCTCCAAACCGGCTGTGCAGTTCGATCTTTCCCTCATGAAGCGCCGCCGCATGCTTTACGATGGCAAGCCCCAGTCCGGTACCTCCTACTTCTTTGGAGTGACTTTTGTCTACGCGGTAAAACCGTTCAAAGATCCGGGTCTGTTCTTCCTCCGGGATTCCGATTCCCGTATCTTTTACGCTGAGACGCACCTTCCGGCCGTCCTGCCCCAGAGAGATCAGCACCCTTCCCCCCTCTCGGTTATACTTTACGGCATTATCGCAGAGATTATAAATCATTTCCATCAGGATCTGCCGGATTCCGTTGACCTTTACCGGTGCGGCCTCCGCCGCGATGGAAATGTTTCTGCGGCCCGCTTCAGGCGTCAGAGTAAAAATGACTTCGTCGATCAGCTGTGAAAGATCCACGGATTCGCACTCATACATCAGTTCCTTCTCATCGAGCTGCGAGAGTTTGATAATATCTTCCACCAGGCGGATCAGCCGCTGGGATTCCGTATAAATCTTTCCGGAAAACCGCGGGATATCTTCCTGTTTCACCAGACCGTCTCTCATGATTTCCGCGAACCCCGAAATCGACGTCAGCGGCGTTTTCAGCTCATGGGAGACGTTGGCGGTAAATTCGCGTCTCATTTTTTCACGTTCATCCATTTCATTCTGAAGCATCTTGTTCTGCAAGTGAAGTTTATTCAAAAGCGGCCTGATTTCCTCATAATCCGCTAAGTTTTCCGTATTCTCCGGGTGTTCAAAGTCGATTTCGTTCAGCGGACGGACGATTCTCCGGGACAGCCGGTAAGCGATCAGGCAGGAGAGAATGATGGCGCCCGCCAGAATGATGGCGATCATCTGCGACATGCTCTGAAAGAGAACCCAGATGGAGACCTGTGTTCTGGATACGCGAAGTACGCTGCCGTCGGGAAGACGCAAAGCGTAATTGATCGTCTTCTCATCGATGGTATCCGAATACCTCGCACTGCTGCCTTCTCCTTTTTCCACAGCAGCTTTGATCTCCTCCCGCTCTCCGTGATTTTCCATGGAACGCTCGTCCATGAGGCTGTCGTAAGTGACCGAACCGTCGGCGGCCACCAGCGTGATTCGGACGCTGTCATCCTGCTTTGAAATTCCGTCGAGATATTCCACTCCCATGGTTTCGATTCCCGAAGCCGCATAAGCGGCCTCGTTTCTCAGCTGATCCATCGATTCCTCTTCAAAATAAGAGTAAAGAACGCCCATGACGATGAGTACGCTGCCTAAAAGGACGGCTACCGCGACGCCGATAATCGACTGGAATATTTTTCTCGTCACTTGCTTTTCCCGCCCATCTTATAACCGATGCCCCGCACTGTTTCGATCAGTGTGTTGCAGCTTCCTAATTTCTGCCGCAGCGTACGAATGTGAACGTCCACCGTGCGGCTTTCTCCGTTGAACTCATAGCCCCAGACCTCTGACAGAATCTGATCCCTCGTAAAGACCAGCCCCTGGTTTTTCAGCAGGAAACAGAGAAGATCGTATTCTTTGAGAGTCAGGGAAATATCTTTGTCGTCGACTTTGACGATATGTTCTTTCGGACTGACGTAGAGAGATCCCAGACGATAGGCTTCTTTCTTCGGTGCGGACGTCTCATTTCTCCTCAGAAGAGCTTTTACTCTGGCGATGAGTTCCATCATACCGAAAGGCTTTGCCAGATAATCGTCCGCCCCGGAATCGAGGCCGAGAACCTTATCGTATTCGCTGCCCTTTGCGGTGAGCATCATCACCGGCGTGCGCTTCGTCGCCGGGTTGTCCCTCAATTTTTTCAGAATCATCAGACCGTCTTCCTCCGGCAGCATAATATCCAGAAGAATGAGGTCCGGAACTTTTTTGTCTACCGCCTTCCAGAATTGAGAAGGCAGATCGAATCCCTGCGCCTCAAAGCCGGAATTCGCCAGTGTGTAAATCACCAGTTCCCTTATGCTGTTGTCATCTTCCACTAAGTAAATCATTCCGCCTTCCTTTCCGCTCTCTCTGAAATCTTCTCCAGCGCCGAAGCCGCTTCGGCAGCGCGCCGCGCCAGCTCTTACCTGACCGGCTCCGCTCCGTGCGTACCGGTAATCGAATATTCCACCCATTCTGCGATGTTGACCGCATGGTCCGCGATGCGTTCCAGATACTTGGCTGTCATCAGCAGATCGATGCACAATTCGCCGTCCACATTGTCCGACTGAACCAGACGGATAATCTCGTCTTTGATCTCGGTAAACATGGAGTCCACTACATCATCGTGTTTATAGATATTCCGGCATCCTTCCAGATCCTTATTTACAAAAGCGTCGATGCAGTCGGTCACCATCGTGGCAGTCTCGGACGCCATATCTTTGATCTTGATCTTTTCCGGCAAATCCGACTTTATGATATACTGAGCCAGCTCCGCGATGTCGGAAGCCTGATCGCCGATCCGTTCAAAATCCGAAATCATCTTCAAGACGGAGGACACGATTCTCAGATCGGAAGCCACCGGCTGCTGCCGCAGCAGAATCTTCATACAGAGAGCTTCCAGTTCCCGCTCTTTGTGATCGATTTCGCTGTCCGCTCTTCTCACTTCTTTATACTTGCGCTTCTTTTTTTCTGCATCGCTGCCCGCGTCAAACAGAATATCGATGGAGTTATTGATCGCGTCTTCGCATAAGACACCCATCTTTATCATCTCCAGATTAAGCTGCTGCAGCTGCTCTTCCAGACGTATTCTCATCAGCCGAACCTCCCTGTAATGTAGTCCTGTGTTCTCTTGTCCTGCGGCATAGAGAACAGTTTTTCTGTATCGTCAAATTCGATGACTTCTCCCAGAAGGAAGAACGCCGTCTTATCGGAAATTCTCGCAGCCTGCTGCATATTGTGGGTCACCATAATGACAGTATAGTCCGATTTCAGCTGTTCCGCAAGATCTTCGATTTTCGATGTGGAAATCGGATCCAGCGCGCTGGTCGGTTCGTCCATCAGGATGACTTCCGGCTGCACCGCCAGCGCTCTGGCGATACACAGACGCTGCTGCTGGCCCCCGGACAGACCCAGAGCGCTCTTCTTGAGACGGTCCTTCAGTTCATCCCAGATCGCCGCATCTCTCAGAGACTGTTCTACGATTTCGTCTAAGACGGATTTTTTGTGAATGCCGTGAGTACGCGGACCATAAGCGATATTGTCATAGACGCTCATCGGAAACGGATTCGGCTTCTGAAACACCATCCCCACCCGTTTTCTCAGATCATTGACGTCGATATCACGGTAGAGATCCACCCCGTCCAAGGTTATCTTTCCCGTGATCTTACAGCCCTCCACCAGATCGTTCATCCGATTGAGAGATTTCAAAAGTGTGGACTTTCCGCAGCCAGACGGTCCGATAAACGCAGTGATCTGATTTGCCGGCAGATCGAGATTTATCGTTTTGAGGGCGTGAAAATCACCGTAATATAATTCAAGATTCTCGATTTTGATTTTATCCATTGTCATTATCCTCTGATTTCAATCCTTTCTGCATCTGATACAGCACACCGTTACTGTGCTTTGGTTCCGAACCGCTTCGCGATAAAAGCAGACAGAGAGTTAATCAGTACTACCATGATGAGAAGCACTACGGCGGTGGCATTGGCTTCATCCATGTACAGACCTTCTGAGAACAGCGCGTACATATGGATCGCCAACGTACGGCCCGAGTCTAAAACAGAATCCGGAATACCCGCCACCGTGCCGGAGGTATAGATCAGCGCCGCCGTCTCTCCGCAGATGCGCCCGATGGCGAGGATGATACCTGCCAGAATTCCCGGCACCGCGGAAGGAAGGACAATGCGGAACACAGTTCTCAGACGCCCCGCGCCCAGACCGAAACTTCCTTCTCTGTAGGAATCGGATACGGACATCAGAGCTTCCTCGCTGGTCCGCAGAATCGTAGGAAGAACCATGATCGCCAGCGTCAGCGCACCGGCGAGCATCGAATATCCCATGTGCAGAGATACGCCGAACATCAGACTTCCGAAAAGACCGTAGACGATCGAGGGAATTCCGGCCAAAGTTTCCGCAGCCAGACGGATGAATTTCACCAGTTTATTTCCCCGGCCCGCGTATTCCACCAGATAGATCGCGGAAAACAGACCGAGAGGAACCGCGATGATCAGCGACATCCCGACCATCGTAAAAGTGTTGACGATCGCGGGCATCATGGAGACATTTTCGGTGGTATATTCCCAGGCGAACATCGAAAGCTTCAGATGAGGAATTCCATTGATGAGAATATAGCCCACCAGCAGCAGCAGTGCGGCGACGGTAATCACCGCCGCTGCGGTCACAAGAAACAGCATAAAAAACGATCCCGGCCGCCTTCGGTACTGCCTCATCCGTTCGCCTCTGGTAACCACATTGATCGCCCGGATCCCCGCAGCCGATACGACATGATTTTCAGTCTCTGCCATATGATTCATATAATTCACGGGATCTGCTGCAGGTGTCTTTTCTTTTTCGTCCGTCCCGTACAGGTTGTTTTTCTTCTTATCCATGGATTACTTCTTTCCTTTCAGCGCCGAGAATGAGAGATTGATAATCAGTATAAATACGAAGAGAACTACGCCGGTAGCGATCAGCGCCTCTTTGTGAAGACCCTCTGCATACCCCATCTCCAGCACGATATTGGCCGTCATCGTACGTACGCCGCTGGTGATGCTCTCCGGTATAATCGGCTGATTCCCCGCGATCATGATGACCGCCATGGTCTCTCCGATGGCGCGGCCGATACCCAGAATGATTCCTGCCAAAACACCTGACTTCGCCGCCGGAAGCAAGACGAAAAACACACTGCGCTCATGAGTGGCGCCCAGAGCCAGGGAGCCTTCGTAGTACTGTTCCGGAACGGAGCGAATCTGTGTCTCACAGACTCCGATAATCGTAGGCAATATCATCATTCCCAGGAGCAGGGACGCCGTGAGCAGTCCCTTTCCGCTGGTGCCGAAGAGATTGTGGACCGCCGGTACGATGACCAGGATACCGAAGAAACCGTAGACGATGGAAGGGATTCCCGCCATGAGATCGATGGCGGGTTTCAGCACGCTGTAAAGCCGTTTCGGGCAGAAACGCGCCATAAACATAGCGCACAGCAGACCGATGGGCACACCGACGATGATGGCTCCCGCTGTCACATATAAACTGCCGATAATCATAGGAAAAATTCCGAATTCACCGTTCAGCGGTCTCCATTCATCCCCTAAGAGAAAATTCCCGAATCCGATCTCCGACATCGCCGGAATGCCGTTGGAAAATAAGAAAAAACAGATGAGCAATATCGCCAGGATAGAAGCACAGGCCGAGATTAAGAATACGACTTTCATAAAAATTTCTTTCAACTGTTTCATTTTTACTCCTGTACTCGATAATGTTACACACAGCAGAGGGGCGGACCGCAGAATAATATGTTACTGCACGATCCGCCCCTCCAATTCTATTCGCAAACTTGTAAAACTGTTCCGGCCGCCTTTTTTGGAAAGCCGCACCGGTATGTGAAGCCGACTCCCGCCGGCAGAGAGGCTTAAGCGAGAATATCGCCCCAGTTTGTCGTTTCTCCTGTGAAAATGGACTTGATCTGATCACTCGTGAGATCTTCCGCAGCGCAATTCTTATTGACGATTACTGCGATACCGTCCATTGCGATTCTCAGCGGTGTAAGGCCCTGGCTGAGTTCGTCGTCCTTAAGTTCTCTGGAAGCCATTCCGATGTCGCATGTGCCGCTGGCCGCAGCGGAGATGCCGGAAGAAGAATCGTTCTGCTGCACTTCGATCTTGGCATCCGGGTTGAATTCAGCATACGCTTCCTTCAGTTTTTCCATGATCGGAGCCACAGAAGAAGAGCCTGCTACTGTGATCGTACCGGAAGGTTTCTTGCTTTCGAAAGCACCCTTGTTTCCTTCGCTTACATAACCGCCTTCTTCAATGACCGCCTGGCCTTCTTCGCTCATGATAAAGTTTACAAAATCCTGAGCCAGGTCGTTTAAAGAGCTTTCTTTATAGACTACATTGAAAGGTCTCGCTACCTTATAAGTGCCGTTTTTCACATTCTCTGCGGTTGCTTCCGTTCCATCAATTTTCAGAGCCTTTACAGAGTCGCCGAGAGAACCGAGAGAGATGTAACCGATCGCCGCTTCATTTCCGGCCACGGTAGTCATCATGACAGAAGTGCTGTTTGTGATTTCCGCAGTCCGGACGGTATGATCCACTTTATTGCCATCCGCATCCTTTTCTTCGATTCCGAAGAGTTCGATAAACGCGCCTCTCGTGCCGGAACCGTCTTCTCTGGTGAGGACCGTAATCTCAGAATCTGCAGCGCTGCCGCCGTCAGCGCTCCCGTCCCCGCTGCTGTTTCCGCATCCCGCCAGTACAGACATGGCCAATGCCGCCGTGAGACCTGCCGCAAATATTTTCTTTACTTTCTTGTTCATTTTCTTTCCTCCGTGTATGGATTTGCTTATTTTCACTCTGACTTTTTCAAGCCTTTTGACATGATTTATTGTAACGACACAACGTTAAGTTCAAAGTCGCTCCTCAGTTAAAAGTATGTTAATTATCAAGGAATTTCATACTATTTTGCCGCAAATTTTAAAGTTTCTGTAAAGCAGAGTATTTTACAGAGACCTGCGCCTTGTAAAAGATACGCGAAAAATGGAGAAATATGATTCCGGCGCCTCTGCAGAGAGTGAAAAGGAAGAAACAAAAAAGAAAAATACCCCGGAGGCAGATTCCTCCGGAGCACGCGAGAATTTTAATAAATAATAAATGTATGAGATTTTGTAACCGGAAAAGTAATCGACAATCAACTGATTTCGGATAAAGGAACCGTTTTACCGCCGCTTTGGCCCGCCGTCCTCGCGCACAAAGAACACCTCGCTGCCGTCGGCTGAGAACGCGATCTTACAGCAGTAAGCAGAACCTTCCTCCGCCTCCAGATAAAAAGTCACGACACCATCCCCGTGATAAGTAAAATCCGGCTCGGAGTATATTTTTGCAGACACCCCGCACATCTGATAATTTCCCTCTTCATCAAAAAATGCGGTATTGCTCGTCTCTGTCTCACTGTCATAAAAAAGCACGGCTCCGACCCGGTCATAAGCATCGTCAGAAATCGGAACACATCCGGCGACACTCCAGCAGTCTTCTTTTACATTCTCAAACATCGACAGAATCTCCTGACTGCTCCAGTTCTTTTCATCGGTATCTCCGCCGTTCTCTGCGCTCGTCATCCCCTCTTCCGCAGTGACTGCGGAAGCAGGATTCTGACTGCCGCCGCACCCGGAAAATCCCGGAATCGATAGCAGCAGGATGAGAAAGATCGCTGTTTTTTTCATGCCGTGTCCCCCTTTCAGGCCCGACCCGGTGTCTCGGGCGCCTGTCCGCTGAATCCCGCTTTTCGTTTTTTTATTTTAACACAGAAAGGGAAGCCTCTCCATAGAGATTTCGAAATGAGAAAAGATCGCCTTTTTCTTTTTCAGTCTTTCGAAAAGTTCAGAGAGAGCTGTTTTTACAGATCCGTCTCCACGAAGTGAACAGCAGAGATATCCCGGTATTTTTGGTAAACCCGTTCTTCGTCGCCGTCAAAATTTAATTGATACATTCTGAATATGACCGGTATATTTTTAGGCTGCCACTGTTCTTCATAGGAATACCGGTATTTCATCCCCGCGTTTCTCATCACGCCGCCGCTTCGCGGATTGTCTCTGTCATGAGTGGCTGTGATATACGAAAGTCCGTCTTTCTTTACCTGCTCTATAACAGCTTTCGCAGCTTCGGTCGCAATCCCCCGATTCCAAAACTCTCTCCGCAGGCCGTAACCGAAATCATAAGGTTCCCGGGTATCGACTTTTATATAGCCGACGGGAATATCGTCCTCCTTCAGACAGACAGCATAGGCATATGCCTGCGGAAGCAAATACTTGGAAGCATATTTTTCTCTGAATAACAATCGGGCTTCCTCCATATTTTTCAGAGGAAACCATGGAAGGAACCGATTTGCCTCCTCATCGCTGTAAATCCGATACAGGGCTTCCAAGTCATTTTCAGTGAATTTTCTCAATATGAGCCGTTCTGTTTCAAGCGTCGGTGTATTCATCCTCTTTTCCTCCGGAAGAATTCTCTCTGCAGATCTCATTCTGCAGACGGCGGCGGTTCTGGCAGCTTCCCCAATATTGTACTGCGGGTAAAAGTGCCGGTATCGCAAAAAATATGGCGGCGCTGATGCGCCGCCATAAGATAAACCCTTTCGCTCTTTACAGACCAACGCCGTTCGGCCTGCACGATTCTTTTCTTCGCTGCCGTCCGCCGGCGTGTCTCTCCTGCAAAATCCTTTTTTTATTTATTTCCGTTTTCCCGTCTCCAGACGATATAGTCGTCATAGCTGGAAAGCCGGTCGATCAGACCTTCCGGCGTGATCTCCATGATTCGGTTGGCGATGGTGTTGATAAATTCATGGTCGTGAGAAGCGAAGAGCACATTGCCCTTGAAATCGATCAGACCGTTGTTGACCGCCGTGATGGACTCCAGATCCAGATGGTTGGTCGGCTGGTCGAGAATCAGAATGTTTGCGCCGAAGAGCATCATCCTGGAGAGCATACATCTGACCTTCTCGCCTCCGGACAGCACCTTGACCGGCTTATATACATCGTCGCCGGAAAAGAGCATTCTGCCCAGGAAACTTCTCATAAACGTCTCTGTCGTCTCTTCCGTATACTGGCTGAGCCACTGAACCAGATTGAGATCACAACCGTCGAAGAAAGCGTTGTTGTCCAGAGGGAAGTAAGACTGGCTCGTCGTCGTGCCCCATTTATAAGTACCTTCGTCCGGTTCCATCTCTCCGGTGATAATCTTAAAGAGAGTCGTGTTCGCCAGTTCGTTTTCTCCGACGAAAGCGATTTTATCATCTTTATTTACCCGGAAGGAAATATTATTGAGAATCTTCACGCCGTCGATGGTCTTGCTGAGATTTTCCACGGTCAGCAGTTCCTTGCCCGCCTCTCTGTCCATGGTGAAGCCCACGTAAGGATAACGGCGGGAAGAAGCCGGCATCTCTTCTACGGAGAGCTTATCCAGAAGCTTTCTTCTCGCAGTGGCCTGCTTCGATTTGGACTTATTTGCGGAGAACCGCTGGATAAAAGACTGCAGTTCTTTGATCTTGTCTTCTTTTCGCTTATTCTGATCTTTGACCATCTTCTGCATCAGCTGACTGGACTGATACCAGAATTCGTAGTTTCCGACATACATGGTGATCTTTCCGTAGTCCACGTCCACGATATTGGTGCATACCGTGTTCAAGAAATGTCTGTCATGGGAAACGACGATGACGAGACCGGTGTAATCCAGGAGAAAGTCCTCCAGCCAGTCGATGGCCTGAATGTCCAGATGGTTGGTCGGCTCATCCAGCAGGATGATTTCGGGATCGCCGAAGAGAGCCTGAGCCAGGAGAATCTTTACCTTTTCCTTCGCCGTCAGGGAAGACATCCTATCATAGAGGATATCCTGAGAGAGACCCAGTCCCTGAATCAGTCTGCTGGCGTTGGATTCCGCCTCCCAGCCGTCCAGCTCCGCGAATTCCCCCTCCAGTTCGGAAGCGCGGATGCCGTCCTCGTCAGAAAAGTCCTCTTTCGCGTAGAGAGCGTCTTTTTCTTTCATGATATCATAGAGACGCTGATTTCCCATGATAATCGTATCGAGAACAGTATATTCTTCAAAAGCGAAGTGATCCTGCTTCAGCACGGACATGCGCATATCCGAAGGATAGCTCACCGAACCGGTGGAAGGATCCAAGTCTCCGGACAGAACTCTCAGAAACGTGGTCTTTCCCGCTCCGTTGGCTCCGATGATGCCGTAGCAGTTGCCCGGTGTGAATTTGAGATCTACATCTTTAAACAGCGGCTGTCCGCTGAAATTTACACTGACATTTGTAACTGTTATCATTCGTATTATCCTCCTAATTCCCGGACCGGCGTAACCGCCGGCCGAATCGGACTGACAGACAGATAAATCACCATCTTAAAGCCGCCGGCTGTGCAAACTGCCGAAGTTCTGACACCGGCGAAGATCATCTGACCGCCTCATTCTCAAAAGTTTCTGTCAAAATAGCATTACTTTCACAATTTTAAAGCCTTTGCCGGCGATTGTAAAGCGGGAATTGCGGGAATCGGCTCTTCCACCCGGATCTATCCGAGGGTCACATTTCCGTCGCCGCTGACGGGAATGGCTTCTCCCAGATACTGTGGCTGCGGTTTCACCAGAAGTTTAAAGAATTCCTTGTCCCGCGCCAGGATTTCCCGGATTTCTCTTCCGCTCTGGCCGCTGTATTTTCTGAGGTCCGCCGGACAGCCGACCGCTTCCAGCCCCAGGCGGCCGGCGCTGTACAGCGCCCGGTACAGATGATAACGCTGAGTCACGATAACCGCTTTTTCCACCTGAAAAACTTCACCGGCCCGGTAAACGCTGTCGTATGTGGAAAAACCTGCGTGATCCATAAAGATATCCTCTGACGGAACCCCCGCTTTCAAAGCAAAATCTCTCATCACATTGACTTCATCGTAACCTGTTCTCCCGTGGTCCCCCGATACCAGAAGCTTCGGCGCCGCGCCGCTCTTATAAAGTTCCACAGCAGTCGTCATCCGGTCTCTCAGCATCGGGCTGGGAGATCCGTCATCACGAACACCGCATCCCAATACGAGGATGCAGTCCGCCCCGAAATCCGACCAGGCGCTGTCCGCCGCAAAGATCCGGTCATCCGCTGCTCGCTGTATGTAAAAACTGATGCCGAAAGCTGACGACGCGCAGATCAGACCGATGAGAATGACGGCGATGACCGCTCTTTTTACGATTTTGTTTTTACTGCTTTTTTCTCTGCTTCGTTCCATGATTCTGTCCTCTCACTTCTGTTCCGTCTCTGTGTCTTTTCTGCGTTTTTCCGCCCGTTTTCAAAGAGACATCTTCTTTTCTACCCGTCCCGCTATCCGCAGACAGCTCACACTCAAGGCTCGGGAAAAGCGGCGGAATCTCTGTGAGTTCCGGATTCTCTCTGCCGAAAGGCTCCATGTCCCGCTTTTCGCCGGGCAGCCCGAATATCCGGCTGCCGCAGGAAATCAGATTCCGAAGAAACTGCGGCCGTCAGATTCGACAGACCGTCCCGGATCTTCGATGCTGTCAGAGGATTTTGCCGAAAACACCCGGTCGACCACCATCTCATCTTCTGTCACCCGGCATCCCAGAAAGAGAATCTTTACTCCGGCTCTCTCCGCCCGGCCCAGAGCTTCTCCGAATTCCGGATGGGTCCGGATATTGGGCCTCACCTCATTCACACCCTCCATCTGAACGACAAAAGCCGCACAGCAGACATATCCCTGCCGCGCCGCCTGTTCCAGTTCCTTCAGATGTTTGATCCCCCGCTGTGTAGGAGCGTCGGGAAAATATCCGATGCCGCCGATTTCCAGCGTACAGCCCTTTACCTCCATCAAATAAGGCTGTCCGTCTTTTTCCATATAGAAATCGATTCTGGAATTTCCATATACGTATTCCGGGCGTATGACATCGAAATTCAGAGTCCTGAGCCATTCGGCGGCCGCTTTATTCGGCGCCTGACTGTCGATGTTGACCAGGCCCGGCCGGGGATTTCCATCTTCGTCCCTGGCCAGTCCCTCTTTATAGACGGCGATCAGGTCATAACGCGTCTTCCGGTTCGGGTTGTCCGATTTTTCCAGTACGACCCGGGCCCCCGGCAGCAGAAGCTCTCTGCATCGTCCCGTATTTTTCACGTGCACCCGTTCCTTCTGCCGGCAGCCGTCTTCGTCCTCCTGCCTCCTCCCGGCTTTGTCCTCTGCATTTTTCATTTCGACTTCCACTTCCGCGATAAAGCGGTTAGGGCGGCTGACAAACCGCCCGCGGACAATATTTCTATATTTCATATCTTTCCTGTTTCTACTGCAGCGATGAACTGCCGTCTGCCTTTTCTACCGATTCAAATACGATCCAACGATCATCCATCAAAAGCTCTACCGTATCCTCCGACATGCGCTGATATCCATATCCCGTACCGAAATTCGACTGATCGTTTTCCATCGGCGTCTGTTCGGCGCCCACCGATGACGCGATCTCTCCGTCCATGACGCCGCAGCGTCCGTCCACAGCGCTCTCTTCTCCCGTATTATAATACAGTTTTCCATCGATCATGATGAGGCCGATATTTTCGATCAGCGCAGACTCCTCCTGTCCGTCCGGCGCACCGGACTCTTCCTGCACCGCTATCCCCGCACCGGAATCAGATGACGCTCCGGCGCCGGATCCTTCAGCGTCTTCCGACGCGCCGCAGCCGGCCAGAACACAGACAAACAGCAGCACACCGCACAGACCCGCCGATATTTTTTTCATAATCCATTCCCCCTTTTTCTGTTTTTCCGCTATTTATAAAATGGAAGATTCCTCCCGGAAATCCCCTGCGCTTTGTCCGCGCCGCAGACGCCCGAGTTCACACCGCCTATTTTCCGGCGACCCGCTTCAGGCAATACTGCCTTCCCGCTTCCCATGCCTTCGCGGTGAGAAAATACAGAACAAAAGGAAGCGTGTATCCGACAGCCGCTCGGCACAGCAGAAGATGGCCGATCCGCAAAATTCCCGCCTGCTGAAGCCAGACCGTTCCCAGCGTAAGAAACAGACAGTGAGACAGATATACCTGATAAGAAGCCCCGCTGATTTTCCCGAGAAGCGTTTTCAGACGGCGTCTTTTTTTTATTCCGATACAGACTGCCAGAAGTGTCAGGATCGAAAGACTGTCGATCAGAATTTTCAGGCCATCCATCATCGGAAGATATCTGCCCTGTACGTGCTGGGCATACATTCCCAGCGCGCTGAAAATCACAGCGCCGCCGCAGAAAAAGATAAAGACCCGATGGCCGCTGAGAAAGGATGCGAGCCGCGCATAGTATCTGCCGGCGTAGAGACCTCCGATCCAAAAGAAAAGATAGAGCGGAAAAAAACGATCCGCATACGGGAAATCCTTCGGAAACGGAGAAAATATTTTAAGACAGCCGGCTGTCGCCGCCTGAATCAGCAGTGCGGCTCCTATTCCGGCCTGCCACGGAACAGAAACTGTCATTCTTGCCCAGACAGGCTTCAACAGGTAAAACTGGACTACTATCATAATGTAATAAAAATGCCCCGACAGATCTCCCGTTACAAAACCGCGAATCAGCGCATTCCAGGACGGCTGCAGCAGTCCTGCCGCCCAATAGGCCGCATAATAGACAAGAAAAAAGACCGCGTAAGGCAGAAGAATCGTCCGGCAGCGTTCCAGCAGGTAATTCCAGTACCCGGCAGACTGCTGGCGGCGAATCTTTTTTTGCGCTTCCGCCGTCCCCTCTTCCGGCAAATCCGAAAAAGTCAGAGACATCTTCACCGCTCCGCTGAATAAAAATGCCGGAACGACAAACTGTGAAATTCTCCAGGGCAGAAAGACGCAGAATCCCTGCCACGTCCCGGGCCTCAGAGAGACGACGCCCAGGGACAGCACGTGAATGAGTATCACCAGAAGACAGGCGATCCCATTAAAGTAATTCAGTTCTTCAATATATCGAATCCTTTTCATCACTGCAGTTACTCTCCGAAAAAACGAATGCGGAACAAAATCTACCATCTGCAAGAGTCAGGACACTCTGTATTTTTATCATACCACAGAACGGCATTTGATTTCACCCGCCGCGAAAAAAAGCCGCCCCGCTCTCTGCAGAACGGCAGCCGTCTGAAAACACGCGGTTTTTCGGTCCGGACGAAGAAGAGCTTCGCCGCTGTTCATCAATTTTCAGTCTGTGTTTCCCGCACTGCAATTTTCAGCGCTTTTCCAGTAACTTCTCAGCGGCGAGGTCCGCATCCGGCTGGAAGAAAAAATCGCTTCCCTTATTGCTCTCGTACATAAAATCCCTCAGCGGACTGCTGGCATACTCTGAAAAATCTCCGTAGACCGCCAGCCTTATACCGTAATTTACGAATTTCTGAAGAATTTCCCCTGCCAGACGTGTACTCAGCGCAAAAAACTCATCTGACACAGCTTCCTTATTGAGCGCGATACCGGTACATCCCGTCTCATACTTCACAGACATGGCAAAGTCCAGCGCGGACACGACGTCATAAATCAAAACGCTCTGACTGTTCACTACAGCAGCGGATTTTTCATTGTCTCTGATTACAGATAAATCCATAAAGATCCCCCCTTTCTTTATTCCATCTATAATTACTCACCGTTCTCTTTCAGTATCTTTTTGAACTTCTGAAACCGCGTCAGGCGGCTTATTCATAAATAGCGCGGATCAGATGGTCCGTCATGAAATCCAGGACGCTCCAGTGATCCTGCAAAAGCGCATCCTTATTCTTTCCATTCATGATCAGAGAATAAATCACGGATACCGCCAGATTTTCGTCGACTTTCAGACGCAGACAGGATTTTTCGAGAAACAGATTTCTGTTTTTTTCTTCCGACCGCATCAGCCGCCGCCTCTGCGCCTCCGGGAGTTTATCCATCAAAGCGGCAAAATCCGCGCTGTCCGAATCCCGCAGAAAATTGTTTTCATCGTATGCGCGATATACAAATTTGACGGCCTCCGACACACCAAAATGGTCCGGACGCTCGTCTATTATACGGGACGCGCCGTCACGGATCTCTTCCTGCATCCGGCACAGCGCTTCGCAAAACAGCGCCTCCTTCGACTCAAAGAAAAGATAAAACGCTCCTTTTGAAATACCGGCCTTTCGGCAGAGTTCTTCGACGCTCGTCTTTTTATATCCGTACCGGCTCCAGCGCTTTTGACAGGCGCCAATCAAGTTTTCTCTGATTTTTTCCTTTTCGGATTCTGTAAAACCCCGCGGCATTTTCCGCATCTCCTTTCCTCCTCAGATCTGAGCAAATCCCTGATAATCGGCTTTGATCAGTGTGCGAACGTTCTCAGCACAGCGCCGGCAAACGCCCGCTCTTTCCGTCTTTTGTGACAGGTTTTTGATTTCTGCAAAAACCGGAAAATAAATCCCTCATCCTCAGAGGAGGAAGGAGTATCTGTATTTTTTATGACTCAGAATTTCATTAGAGTCACAGGAATATTACCATTTTCCCTGAGAAAAGGCAAGTGGTATAATCATCGTAGATAAGGAGGATTAGAAATATGATCTTATACTTTTCCGCAACAGGAAACAGCGAATATGCCGCAAAGAGAATCGGCAAGGAGACAGACGACGACGTGACCAGCCTGTTTGAGAGGATCCGCAGCGGGGATTACTCTGAAATCCACTCGCAGCGGCCCTGGGTCATCGTCGCTCCCACCTATGCCTGGAGAATTCCGCGCATCCTTCAGCAGTGGCTGAAACGCACCTCTCTCAGCGGAAACAGAGAGATTTACTTTGTGATGACCTGCGGAGGAAGCATCGGAAATGCAGGCAAATATCTGGAGAAACTGTGCGCCGAAAAGAAAATGAATTACCGGGGATGTATGAAGATTACGATGCCCGAAAATTATATCGCTCTGTTCACCACGCCGACAGCCGGGGAGGCGGCGGAAATCATCCGGCAGGCGGAAACCGTCATCGACGGCGCCGCACGCTTCATCAGAAATGAAGATCCTTTCCCTCAGCCGAAGATCACTCTCGGCGATAAGATCAGCAGTGGAATCGTAAACCGCATCTTTTATCCCATGTTCGTCCACGCAAAAAAGTTTTATGCGACAGACCGGTGCATCTCCTGCGGAAAATGCGCGGAGGTCTGTCCCCTCAGCAATATTCGCCTCGATGGTAAAAAACCCGTCTGGTCAGATCACTGCACTCACTGTATGGCCTGTATCTGCCGCTGTCCGAGCGAAGCTATCGAATACGGAAAACACAGCAAAGGACTGGTGCGCTACACTTTCCCGAAACAAGAGCCCGAAAAAACGTCTGAAACATCGTAAAACGTCCGGAAGGATGTTTTCTTCCCGTCATTCGGAAACGAAAAAGCTCTGTGCGGACACCGCCCGCACAGAGCTTTTGTTTTAATTTCACTAATTTTTTTCCGCTTTGCAGAGTGCCCTTCCGCAGAGGAATTTTACAGAGATACGACCTCTTCAGTGCGGAAAGTAAGTCCGTCCTCCGATGCGTCCGCCGTCACAAGGTCGCCGTCTTTGCAGTCGCCGCGGATGAGCATCTCCGCCAGCGCCGTCTCCACATATTTCTGGAGATAACGCTTGACAGGTCTCGCTCCGTAGAGCGGATCGTAAGCCTCGCCGGCGATATAGGATTTCGCCGCGTCGGTAAGGTGAAGAGTGATATTTCTGTCCGCCAGTCTCGCCGATAAAGATTTCAGCGACAGATCGATGATGCTGTGGATCTGCTCCTCGGTCAGAGGCGAGAATACCACGATATCGTCGATACGATTGATAAATTCCGGACGGAAATGACGCTTCAGCTCTTCTTCTACCTGCTCTTTTACCGCCGGATCGATCGTGCCGTCCTGTCGGATATTTTCGGTCAGATAAGCGCTTCCCAGATTGGAAGTCATGATGACGATCGTATTTTTGAAGTCTACCGTCCTTCCCTGATTGTCGGTAAGGCGGCCGTCATCCAGGAGCTGAAGCAGAATATTGAAGACATCCGGATGCGCCTTTTCGATCTCATCGAAGAGAATGACGCTGTAAGGATGACGTCTCACCGCTTCGGTGAGCTGACCGCCCTCATCATATCCTACATAACCCGGAGGCGCGCCGATCAGACGGGATACCGAATATTTTTCCATATATTCCGACATATCGATACGGATCATATTCCTTTCGCTGTCGAAGAGCGCTTCGGAAAGCGCTTTCGCCAGTTCCGTCTTGCCCACACCGGTAGGTCCCATAAAGATAAAGGAACCGATCGGACGATTGTAATCCTTCAGTCCCGCACGGGCGCGTATGACGGCTTCGGTTACCGCCTCCACCGCTTCCTCCTGGCCGACGACTCTCTGATGCAGCACGTCCCCCAGACGCAGAAGCTTTTCTCTCTCTGCCTCCACCAGCTTGGATACCGGTATTCCGGTCCACTTCGATACCACTTCCGCGATTTCCGGTTCGTCTACTTCTTCTTTGATCAGACGGTACTCCGACTTGGAAGCAGACTCTAATTTTTCTTTCGCCTCTTTCAGCTGCTGCTCCAGCGCAGGTAATTCTCCATATTTCAGCTTCGCCAGCAGATCCAGATTATAATCTCTCTCCGCCTCTTCCATCTGAAGTTTCACATCTTCGATGCGCTGCTTGATCTCCTTGGAAGCTCCGATCTCACTCTTTTCCTGCTCCCACTGCAGACGCATGGAATCGTTTTTCTCTTTCAGATTGGAAAGTTCTTTCTCGATATTCGCCAGACGGGCCTGCGATGCAGCGTCATCCTCTTTGCTCAGCGCCTGCTTTTCGATCTCCAGCTGCATGATTTTTCTGGAAATTTCATCCAGTTCTGCCGGCATGGAATCGATCTCCATCCGAACCAGAGAGGCTGCCTCGTCCATCAGGTCGATGGCTTTATCCGGCAGAAAACGGTCGCTGATATAACGGTCCGAGAGGGTAGCGCAGGCGATCAGCGCGTTATCCGTAATTCTCACACCGTGATGAATCTCAAATTTCTGCTTGAGACCCCGGAGAATGGAAATCGTATCTTCCACAGTAGGCTGATCCACCAGAACCTTCTGAAAACGCCGTTCCAGCGCCTTGTCCTTTTCGATGTTCTGACGGTACTCGTCCAGCGTGGTGGCTCCGATGCAGTGAAGTTCGCCTCTGGCCAGCTTCGGCTTCAGAAGATTGCCCGCATCCATCGAACCTTCCGTCTTTCCGGCGCCGACGATGGTGTGAATTTCATCGATGAAGAGAATAATTCTTCCCTCCGACTTCTCAATCTCATTGAGAACCGCTTTCAGACGCTCTTCGAATTCTCCCCGGAATTTCGCGCCGGCGATCAGAGCTCCCATGTCCAGAGCGAAAATCGTCTTGTCCTTCAGGCCCTCCGGTACGTCTCCGTTGAGAATCCGCTGCGCCAGACCTTCCACCACCGCGGTCTTTCCAACGCCCGGTTCGCCGATGAGCACCGGATTATTTTTCGTTCTTCTCGACAGAATCTGAATCGTGTGCCGAATCTCCGCATCGCGGCCGATCACCGGATCCAGCTTGCCGGATCTGGCGTCCTCCACCAGATCTCTTCCGTATTTTTCCAGAGCCTCATATCCGTCTTCCGGGTTTGAACTGGTGACGCGCTGATTTCCCCGGACCTTGGACAATTCCTGTAAAAACCGGTCTTTTGTAATACCGTAGCGCTTGAAAATCGCGGCGCTCGGCGTATTCTTTTCGTCTAAAAGCGCCAGATACAGATGTTCGACACTCACAAACTCGTCTTTGAATTCCCGGGCTTTCTTTTCCGCATCCATCAGAAGCCTGTTGAATCTCTGCGATGCGTACAGCTGGCCGCCCTGTACTTTCGGCAGCTTGGCCAGTTCGTTTTCCAGCTCCGTGACGACGTCCTCCTTCGGAACGCCCATATAATCCATCAGACGACCGATCAGCCCCTGATCCTGGCGTACCAAGGCCAGATGCAGGTGCTCGCCCTCCAGCTGCTGATGTCCTTCGGAAATGGCGTAGTTCTGGCAGTCTACGATGGCAGACTGCGCTTTTTCTGTGAACTTTTCAAAATCCATTGATCTCATCTCCTCGTTTTTATTCAAAGACCGGATCCGGACAGCGAAATCCCGGCGGAGTTCCGCAGGAAAAACGGAGATTTCCCCGCCGGCTTCACTTTCCCGCTCTGCGGAAATTCCAATCACTCACGCAGAGACTTTTCATCCGAAAAGCAGACTTGACGCGGCGGAACTCCGCAGGTCTCTTCTCCGGAACAGGTCCTTTATGTATCATCAGAAAAATATACTCATGATCAGTGAATAAGTCCATGATACAGCCGGCGAAATCACATAAGAAGTCAGATGGAACAGAATGATAATCATGAGAAACATCGGTCCCAGCTGATAGAACCGTCCATACCACGGTTTTCTGTCCAGCCTGAAAATCTGTGTGATGATGCCGAAGCCGTCCAGCGGCGGCAGAGGAATCAGGTTAAAAAACATCAGAACGAGATTGATGGAGACCGCACTCTGAAGAACACTCCAGAGAATGCCTCCCGCTGAAGTCCCGAAGAGAAACGGCGCTCCGGCTTCGTACGCAAGCCGCATAATGCCCGCCGTCAAAACGGCGATCAGCAGATTCATCGTCACGCCCGCCAGCGACACGATCAGTTCATCTCTCCTGCGATGCTTATAGTATCGCGGATCGATCTGAACCGGCCTTCCCCAGCCGAATCCGATGAGCAGCAGCAGCAGAAATCCGACCGGATCGATGTGAGACACCGGATTCAGCGAAACTCTTCCCTGCAGTCTCGGCGTCGGATCTCCCAGCACACTGGACGCCTTGGCGTGAGCGAACTCGTGAAATGATAAACCTATGATAATCCCCGGAAGAATGATTAATCTTCCCAATATATAACTGATTATTGAACTCATCGATTATAATATCCCCTTCTTTTTTTGACTTAAACGCCTATAAAACATAATTTTTTACCGGATTTTCCTGTTTCTCCCGCTCCGCGGCCAAAGAGGGCCGATCCTCAGTCCGTCCCGCCGCTTCGCAGGTGATTTCGGCGACAATCTCCATTCTGCCGTTATTCTTTTCGAAATTACTCTTCTCTCTCCGAATAAATGCCGGAAATATGCGTGACAAACTGCTTTGCGGAACGTCCGGAACGACTGGTCTGGCGCATATCCCATTTGTTAGCCTCCTCGATGAGCTGCTGACTGTCGGGATCCAGCCCCTCTCTCTCTGCCAGCGACCGGACGATCTCCGTATACAGCTCCTTATCCGGCGCGTAAAACGTAATCGTCAGTCCGAAGCGGTCTGCCAGAGACTGACGCTCCTGAATACCGTCCTGAGCGAAAATTTCTCCGTCCTGAGAATTTCTGTCAGTCCACGTCTCCTTGACGAGATTTCTCCGGTTAGAAGTCACATAGACGAGGACATTCTTCGGCTGCACTTCCACACCGCCTTCCAGCACGGATTTGAAATGTTTGTATTCGATTTCGGTAGATTCAAAAGACAGATCGTCGATAAAAATGATAAAACAGCAGCCTCTGCCCGACACCATCTCCATGATCTTCGTAATATCGAAAATCCTGGCTTTCGGCACATTGATCATCCGCAGACCGCTGCAGCTGAAATAATTCAGAAGAGCCTTGACGCTGGAGGATTTTCCCGTTCCCTTGTCTCCGTACAAAAGGACATTATTGGCCCTTTTGCCTTCCACAAAGATTCCGGTATTCCGTATGAGCTGCTGCTGCTGGATATCGTAGCCGATGAGCTCGTCGAAGGTAATCGGATCGTGCTCCTTTATTCCCTGCAGGCTCCCGTTCCAGAGGAACGCCCGGTATTTGCCCAAAATGCCGCAGAGATGTATGCGGTAATAATTTTCCAGCTTTTTTACGGATTCCGACAGAGAATCCGCAGATTTCAGAGCTTCCCGGAGATGGCAGGCTCTGCCGTCTTCTTCGATCGGCGGCGTCAGCAGACAGACGCAGGGCCTTTCCGGATCATAAAACTCTCTTACAATATTCCAGTCGAGATTCAGGAGACTGCGGATCACCGTCAGATCTCCCTGCACCAGCATCTCAGTGATTTCGTCCGTCTCTCCCTTTTCCGCGCTGAGGCTGAAATGATTCTCGCTTTCCGCCGCCAGACGGTAGATATAATTTTCCCAGTAGGTACCTTCCGTATCCGCTGTCGTTACCGCTCCCAAAATCCGCCTCTGCACCTCATAATAAACAGAGACATCCCCGCTCTCCGGGATTTTTCCTGCCCTGGCTTTCTCCGCCAGCTCCACTGCGGAACGTACGATTTTATCTGTACGGATATTCTCATAATACAGCAGTCTGTCCAAATTCATTTTTCCTACCTCACAGATATCTTCTTTTCAAAATTTCCATTTATTTTATCACAACGAACATGCATTTGAAATAGTATAAATCCAAAGGAGTGATGTTAGAAAATGAAAAACAGAGAACCTCATTTAAAAAAGCCAGTATGTGCCGCTGTGCACAAAGTCGCCGCAGGCGACACGCTCTACAAAATCGCGCGCAGATATGGCGTGGATTACGGACGTCTCATGGCGCTCAACGGAATCACAAATCCATATAACGTAAAAATCGGAACAGAAATCTGCATACCGCCTGCAGCAGGAACAGGCGCCGGAAGCAACTGCGCCAGTTATTATGTCATCAGAGAAGGGGATACACTCTACGGCATCGCCAGAAACTTCGGCATCGGCCTGGAGAGCCTCATGTCCGCCAACAGCGACATAGACCCGTACAACATGCATGTCGGAATGAGAATCTGCATTCCGCCGCAAAGGCCGGACCTTCAGAACCCGAACGGGCAGAGACCAAACCGGCCAAACGCTCCGGGCGGTCCGCAGTCCGGTTCCTCCAGACCACCTCAGTCCGGCACACCCGGAGGACAGCGTCCCGTTCCTTCCCATCCATCCCGTCCCGGCACAAACGGAGGACAGCAGCCGGGCTCTTCCAGACCGTCGCGTCCTGGAACTTCCGGAAACCAGCAGTCCGGCGGAATGCAGATAATGCCGCGGACAGAAGTATCCGCCGGTACCGCTTCCTCAGACACGCAGTCTTCCGCGGCATCGGCTTCCGGATCAGCTCAGACGCAAAACGTCTCCGCAGCTCCGGCGGCAGCGGCACAGACCGGTACGGCACAGTCATCGGGCGCCGCGGCACAGGCTTCTACCGGTTCAGCGGTTATGGACGCTCTCAATACGGCGAACAGAAAAGACCGGGACACCAAACTTTTCGGCGCCGCTTTCCTCTCTGACAGCGAACGGACGTCGCCGGTATCCGCGGCGGCAGCCACCGGAACTTCCTCCGCACAGCAGAAAAAAACCGGAAAAACAGACGCGGAAGCAGCCTCTGCCAGCGCATCGAAAAAAGCCGCTCCCGGTACCGTAGCGGTCTTCGCAGAGATGACAGCGGAAAACACGACTGCCGCAGCAGACACTTCCGCCCCTGATCTGCAGGAGGTACCTTCGGAAACCACAAATCTCGACAGTATGACCGTTTCAGAACCGAAAGCCGCGGATTCTATGGTGCGCCCTTTCGTCTCCGACACCATGCCTGACGGTATTCTCTACCGCGTAGAGCAGGGAGAAACCCTGACCGATATCCTCAAAAAATTCGGAATCTGCTTCAGCGCACTGGATTACAGCAATGCTTCCGTCGATCTTTCCGACGATCTCACCGGTCTCACACTCAATATTCCATACGGAGACCGCTTCTGCATCGCGCCGAACAACCAGCGCTATGTCATCCGCAGAAACGATGATCTCGATAAGCTGTCCATCCGCTTCAATATTTCCACCGATGATCTCCTGCGCATCAACCCGATGAAAAAACCGGAAGACTTTTCCAATATCGGCAGCCGGATCAATGTCTCCAATGATATTTAACCCGATCTTCATTGAAAAAATATACAGACATTTTCCCTTTGCAGACAGCCGTTGTTGAGAAAGGAGAAAATACGGCGCTTCTCCTGATTTACAGAAAAATATGACAAAAGGGGACCGGACGCCGGCAGAGGTTCACTCTGCCGGCGTCCGGTCCCCTTTTGTGTCCGCCTGTATTCTCAACGCTACCAGATTCCCATAATATGCTGCATTCCGAGACTGGTGACAGATATTCCCACCCAGCAGCAAAGCCCCATGGCGATCGGTTTTCCGCCGGATTTTACGAGTTTTACGATATCCGTATTAAGACCGATGGCGGCCATAGCCATCACAATAAAGAACTTGCTCACCTGTTTCATCAGAGAGAAAAAACCGAGGATAGCGGCCGCCGCCATTCCCGTGATGATTCCGGAGGAAATCATTAGCTGAAATATCGTAGTGATGACAGAAGCGCCGACGAAATAAAGGATAAAAAACGGAAAAATCGATTTCATGCTGACTTTCGTACCTTTTCCGCTTTTTTCTTTTCTCGCCCTGAGAAAAGCCAGCGCCAGAGTAATCGGGATGATCGCCAGCGTCCGCGTCAGCTTAACGGTAACCGCTTTATCCAGAGTTTGAGATCCCAGACCAAACATCGCGTCCCAGGTGGAAGCCGCCGCCGTAACCGAAGAAGTATCATTGACCGCCGTTCCCGCAAAAATGCCGAAAGCCTCCGGATCCGGGCTGAATCCCAAAATCTGTGCTCCGAGCGTCGGAAAGAGAATCGCAGCCAGTACATTGAAGAAAAAGATGACGGAAATGGACTGCGCCACTTCCTCGTCATCCGCATCGATCACCGGCGCAGACGCCGCGATAGCGGAACCGCCGCAGATAGAAGAACCCACACCGATGAGTATGGAGATCTTCGACGGAATTTTTATCAGGCGGTACAACAGATAAGCTATTATCAGTGATACCGTGATCGTCGAAATGATGATGGGCAGCGACTGCTTTCCCGTCTGAAAGATGACCGACAGATTCAGGCCGAATCCCAACAAAATGACGGCGTACTGCAGTATCTTTTTTGAAGTAAAGGTAATGCCTGGCTGCATCTTCGTCTTATCTTTCAAAATCTGTGTCATTATCATTCCGGCGATAATGGCGATTACCGGTCCGCCTATGATGGGAAACCGGTTTCCCAGATAAGCGGCGGGTACGGCAATCGCCAGACAAAGAGCCAATCCCCGCCACCGCTCTTTCAATAGTTCCATATTCACTCCTTTCTTTTATTCCGTTGTCATGTTTGATGACTTTTGCCCTTCGGAAAAATCCCCCACGGACGAACTGATTTTCCCGGGAAATGAGTTCTCTCTCTCGGACGGCGCTGCGAAAGAACTGCCCTGAGACGCGGAATGCATCCCAGGGCAGTCGATACGCTGCGTATGATCAGATCCGCCGCGTCCTCTTTCGAGAATCCGGATTTCTACAGATAGAGCGGATATTTCTCACAGAGTTCTTTTACGATAGTCTTTGCCTTTTCCAGAGACGAAGAGTCTTCCGGATGATCCAGGACAAGCGCGATCGCTTCCGCAGTCTTTGCCGCGTCCTCTTCTTTAAAACCGCGGGTCGTCATCGCCGGCGTGCCCAGACGGATGCCGCTGGTGATAAACGGACTCTGAGGATCGTTTGGAACCGCATTCTTGTTTGTCGTGATATTCGCTTCATCCAGCAGCTTCTCCGCCTGCTTGCCCGTAAGACCCTTATTTACCAGATTTACCAGCATCAGATGGTTGTCCGTACCGCCGGAAACCAGGTCAAAGCCTCTCTCCATGAGACCTTCCGCCAATACTTTCGCGTTTTTGACGACCTGTTCCATATCGCGCTTAAATTCAGGAGAAGCCGCTTCTTTAAAACACACGGCCTTCGCCGCGATGACGTGCATCAGAGGACCGCCCTGTGTGCCCGGAAAGATCGCCTTGTCTACAGCCTTTGCGTATTCCTCTCTGCAGAGAATCGCACCGCCTCTCGGACCTCTCAGTGTCTTATGCGTCGTAGTCGTAACGATATCCGCATACTCCACCGGATTCGGATGACAGCCGGCTGCCACGAGACCTGCGATATGCGCCATGTCTACCATCAGAATCGCACCGATCTCATCCGCGATCTCGCGGAACTTATCTGTCTCCACCGTGCGCGGATAAGCGCTGGCGCCCGCTACGATGAGCTTCGGCCGGTGTTCCTGAGCTAACTTCCTCACATTGTCAAAATCGATCATGCCTGTAGCGGGATCGATGCCGTAAGAAACGAAACGATAGGATTTCCCCGAATAATTCACCGGAGAACCGTGTGTAAGATGGCCGCCGTTGGACAAGTCCATACCCATGACCGTGTCCCCGTACTCGAGAACCGCCTGGTAGACTGCGGTATTGGCGTTGGCTCCGCTGTGCGGCTGCACGTTGGCGTGTTCCGCGCCGAAGAGGGCTTTCAGCCTTTCGATCGCCAGAGTCTCCGCTTCGTCTACAAATTCACATCCTCCGTAATAACGCTTGCCGGGATAACCTTCCGCATATTTATTCGTCAATGCGCTGCCCATCGCTTCCATGACAGCTCTGCTCACGAAATTTTCCGAAGCGATGAGTTCGATCTTGTTTTCCTGTCTGCCCATCTCTTTCTTTATTATCGAGGCGATCTCCGGATCTGCCTTTTCCAGATAATGAAAATACATTGTCCTCTCCTTTTCACCAGTAAATGATCTGAAGCCCTTCAGAAAAATTGAAGGAAAATAGATTCGATGCAAATTTCTTCAAAATACGCCTTTCATCATCGTATCAGATGAATTATAGCACATGCCCGCTATATTTTGAAGTACCAACCATTTCTTCCGGTAAATCGCCTTTTCCCTCACTGACAAAGCCGGATCCGGAAGAACCGCCCGGCGGATTTTGGAGATCCGCAGTTCCGGATCTCAGACGTTTCAGCGTGCAGCGCTGAATATTTAAAATCCGCAGAATATTATTTATTCTGTCCGCATATAATATTTCCGTTTATTTTTCCGTTCGTTTTGACGTATAATAACATAGCATCGATCATCCTTCGGCTCTGCAGGCCGCGGATACGGCTCTTTCAAAACAGGATTTCACGCTCTGCACGGTTTATACCGGTTTTCGCATTTTTAAAGCCGAATTCGCAATTTTTGAACCGGCCGCAGCATATTCCGAAGAAAATTTCGGATTTCTCAGAGAAACTATTTACCGCACCCACATACCCACAGAAAGGGAGAAGCGGAAGGAGACAGAAAATGACTGAACCGAGTTCCACAAAAAAAATATCGAAACTATCTCTTCTGGTGATCGTCATGATAACTTCATTTCTCACCACATTTACCGGTAGCGCCCTGAATCTTTCCGTTCCGGCCATCAGCGGAGAATTTCATGCGGGAGCCGTCAGCGTAGGCTGGATCATTACGGGATATATCCTGTCTTCCGCCGCGCTCTCCGTCCCTTTCGGACACTTCGCGGACCTGTACGGCAAAAAGCCGGTTCTGGTAACAGGCCAGATTCTGTTTACCGTCTTCGCTCTGCTGTGCTCTCTGGCGTGGAACATTCAGACGATCATCGCCTTCCGGCTGCTGCAGGGTGTGGGCGCGGCGATGATCTTTTCCACAAATGTAGCGATCCTCGTAGCCTCTTTTCCTCCCCAGATGAGAGGCAAAATGCTCGGATTCTCCGTTTCCGCCACATATCTCGGCCTGTCGCTCGGTCCGGTTCTCGGAGGCGTCCTCAACCATAATTTCGGATGGCGCTCCGTATTTTATGTCACTACGGCGCTCGCCGCAGCTATCGCCGCTCTTTCGGTTTTCAAACTTCAGGAGCCCCGCTCTCTTCCCGCCGGCGAAGAAGACGTCCAAACGGGAACCGGGGGAAAAAGCGATAAAAAGTCCGAAGTCAACACCCCGGATGACAGAGAGAAGAAAAAATCGTCCGGCAGCCGCAAAAAGACCGTCGCCAAACAGATGGATCTGCCCGGATGCTTTCTGTACAGCGCCACACTGGCCTGTATCATGTACGGATTTTCTTCAATCACATCGAGCCTCGCCGCAAAAATACTCCTGCCGCTGGGAATCCTCTTGTTAATCTGCTTCCTGCGGAGAGAGACGCGGACGGAGGATCCTCTGATCCGCCTGGATATGTTCCGGAAGAATATCGTGTTTTCTTTCTCAAATATCGCCGCTCTGCTCAATTACGGCGCTTCTTATGCCGTCAGCTATCTTCTCTCGATCTATCTGCAGACGGTGATGGGATTCGACTCTCAGATCGCCGGCCTGATTCTCATTACCAGCCCGGTGTTTCAGACGATTCTGTCGCCTGTGGCGGGAAGACTGTCCGACCGATATTCCCCGTTCCTGCTCTCTTCCGTCGGAATGGGAATCTCTGCGGCGGGAATTTTCACCTTTATCTTTATCGGGAAAAATTTTCCGATATCTCTGTTTCTCGCCGCGCTGGTGGTTATCGGTATCGGCTTCGCTCTCTTTTCCTCGCCGAATACCAACGCGATTATGGCCTGTGTGGATAAAAAAGATTACGGCGTGGCGTCTTCCGTCACCGCCACCAGCCGCTCCATCGGCCACACGCTGAGCATGGCCGTCGTAACCGCAGTCATGGCGGTAACCGTGGGAAACATCACCCTGAACTCCGCGTCGGAGGATGCGATCATCTTCGCCATGCGGGTTTCTTTTATCGTATTTACACTGCTGAGTATCTCAGCCATTTTCTTCTCGTCCAGAAGAAAGTGACGAAAACAGGAAGCCACCGAAGGCTTTTCTTCCAGTCTCAGGCGGCCTTCCGACGGAAAGGATGAATAAATGACACAACAGGAGTTCGACCTGCTTTACAGCGGCGGCATCGACGCGCAGACAGCGCTGACGCTTCTCATGGGAAAAGAGACAATCTACCGGAAATATCTCTTCCGGTTCTCCGAGGACGAAAACTACGGACATCTCCTGTCCGCTGTAAGAAATCAGAATGCGGAAGCAGCCTTTCGCGCGGTGCACACGCTGAAAGGCACGGCCGCCTATATCGGAGCTTTCCGCGTTTCGGAAACCGCAGATTCGCTGACGGAACAGCTTCGCCCCGTCCGCACCGGACATCCGGATCTGAACGAAATCCGGCCGGAGACAGAACTGCTCGGCCGCAGGATCGCGGAGGCCTGCCGGGTTATCGAAGAGCTAAAAAATCTGACGGAAACTTAAGAAAGAACAGCCGTGTTACATTACAGGAAACGCAGAGGTGTCCCATGGAAATATTCACAAAAGAAATCATCGCCCGCAGCCGAAAACAGCGTAAAAAAGAGTTCTGCAGCGCCGGCGATATCTTCCGGATGCTGGAGATGGCTGCAGGAGAACACAACCGCGCTCTCGGATTCGGCCGCAGCCGGCTTCTCGAAAACGACGCGGCCTGGATTCTCACCGGGCAAAAGGTCCTGTTTCTGGTCATGCCCCGTCCGGGACAGAAACTGAGAATCGGCACCTGGCCCGGAAAGATGCGGTTCGCCCTTTTCTCCCGCCATTATCTGATCGAAGACGAACAAAATCACCCTGTGGTCAGAGCGGCCTCCAACTGGACGCTGCTCCATCTGAAGAACCGCAGCATCCTGCCGCCGAAAAAGGCCGGCATTTCTGTTGAGCCCGTCGTCACCGGAACGGAATTAGAGCTGGAAAAACACATCCCCGCCGCGAAAGCGCCGCCGTCACTTCAGCGCGCCGTTCTGCCGGAAGATATCGACGCTAACGGACACGTAAATAACGCCGTCTATGCAGACTGGATTGAAGAATATCTGACGAGCCCCGATTCCGGTCTTTCTCTCCCCGCACTCCGCAGCATCTCAATCCAATACCGTCACGAACTGCGTCTGGGAGACCGGGTTCAGATCCGCACCGAGCGAAGCGGAGACCGCATTCTGCTGACCGGAGAATCGGAAGGTAAAACAGCTTTCTGCGCGGCAGCGGAAGGATAATAACAACGATACGGTTACATAGGTAAAATGTGAAAGAAGTTCTTTCAGAGGCCATCCCATCGCAAGATACTTCGGACTTAGAAAATCCCGGACGATAAAAAGAGGAATCGCAGCAAAAAGACTGCGATTCCTCTTTTTCATTTCGCATTATCCCGCCTGAAAACCGGGCGTTCGTTTTATTTTTTCTCATCCTCTGGCGGAGGACACATATTTCAGCAGCTGATCTGCCGTGGTTTCTTCGTACATGATATACCGGTTCATTTCCAGCAGACTCTGCGGCAGTCCTTTGACCACCACATTTCTCCCCGGCTGTGTGGTGAAAGTGGCCTTGATGCCCAGCTGCACCAGAACCGAGGTAGTCAGTTCAGTATACTGACCGCCGGGATAAGCCAGAGCAAACGTCTCTCCTCCGGTGATCGATCGGATCAGTTCCCGCTCTTTCTGCACGTCATCCGCTATCAGATCCGCATAATCCCATTCATCCTCTCCGGACAGAGGAGCCATATTTTCCCGCGGGATTCCTTTTTCACACTCACCGCTCTGATGCAGATCATACGTATGACTCTGGATAGAAATCAGACCCGAATTTTCCATCTCCCTGGCTTCTGATACGCCGAAATGAGGAAGCATCGGCAGGCCGGTATCCTTGTATTCATCCTTTCCCACAGAAGAACCGATGACGAAAATCGTCGCTTTCATACCATATTTCTTCAGTATCGGGTAAGCGTACTCGTAATTGCTCTGATAGCCGTCGTCAAAAGTGATGACCACCGGTTTCTCCGGCAGAGCTTCTCCCTTTCCCACATAAGCGGTCAGTTCTTTTAGAGAAATGGCGGTATACCCGTTTTCCGCCAGCGTCCGGATCTGGTTTTCAAAAGTCTGAGGCGACAGGACCGCTCCGTTGCTGCCGTCCGCCGCCGGATCGATCTCGTGATACAGCAGTACCGGCACGTCCGCGGTATTTTCCTCCTCCGAAAGAGCGCCGCAGGTATACAGCGAATCCACTGCATCTCTTACATTTTCCTTCGTGACCAGCCGGCCGAAATCCTCCGGAAGATAGACGCTGTCATCTCCTGCCATGCGGGCCAGCGCCATCTGACCCACACAGTTCCGAAAATGTGTGGCGTCATAAAAATAACGCATTTCATAGCTGACCGAACTCATGGAAAAATCCCAAAAATCCGTAACCTCCGCAAGAGCGGTGTAAAATTCCAGAACCTCTTCCTTTGAAAAATCATCGAAATATTCCCAATAGACCGGCGATGAGACGACAACGAAATTAATTCCCTTTTCCTCGCAGAGATCCCGGATTCTGGCCAGGCTCTCCGCCGTCGATTCGATCTCCGTCATCTCCGGCGAGGTCTGAGGATAATTTGCAAACTCAGGATAGGCTTTCAGATAAGACTCACGATCAGAAATCCGCTCCGCATCTCTCCTCGTCTTGTCATAAGCCCCGGTCTCTGCATTGAATACGTCAAAGGTCTGATTCAGATAAGTGTCCTTGTACCAGGACCGCAGTTTGTCCACGGCATAAGTCGGTTTTGCCTTAAGATAACGCAGATAATATTCCGCCCGGTCCAAGAAACCGTCCTCCGCGGCCTTGCTGTGCACCGAATAGGTCAGAGGATTCTCCTCCTCATCATAATGCATCGCATTGTCGATATATACGTTGACGATGAGATTTTTGCACTCGTAGTTTTCGATAATATAGCGGCTTTCCTGTTCCACATCCAGCATATCGGCGCCGTACATGATCATATTGTAAAAGCTGGCGTCGTAGTATTCGTTCAGCTGTTCCACCGGATACGAGCTGGTGGAGGAACAGCCGATGATGTAGGAATCGTATTTTTCGTGATTCCGGTCGAGATAAGCGATTTTCGCCGCCCTCGGATTCAGCGTCATATCATAAGAATACCAGGAGAACAGACGATCTCCGAAAATACCGAAAGGATCCACCGCCAGATTCAACCCGCCCAGAAGCGCAAGCAGTCCGAATACGGTGAGGATAAACGAAACGAGCCATTTTTTTGCAGACACAGTCTCTCCTCCTTTTTCTAAAACTGCATATAGATGAATCCCACTGAAACATCTCCCTTAAACCATACGCCCAGCAGCAAAACCGCCGCCACGGGAATCAGTATGCCGAGATACTGTACAAAAGCGCGCTTCTGCGCCAGCGTTTCCCGGATGGAGAGCCCCCGCTCCTGCAGAAATTCCACGGTCAGCAGAACCGCCACACCTGCGGAGATGACCAGATAGTCCACCGCCGTGACGCCCAGCTGCAGCGCTGTGCCGTCCAGCAGAGCCCCCGGCTGAAAACGGAGCGCGGTGGCCTTCATCATAGAAACTGCATCTCCGAGGGAATCCGCTCTGGTGAGATATCTTCCGATGAAAATCAGAAGACAGGTACGAACGATGCGGAAAATCCGCCATCCCGTACTTTTGCGGTCGATCCCCAGACGTCTGCAGTTTCGTTCAAAGGTCTGTTCCAGCAGCAGAGACGCTGTGATGATAATACCGTTCCAGAAACCGTAGACGATATATTTCGGATCGGAGCCGTGCCAGATACCGATGATCAGATAGACGATAAAAGTCGCCAGCGACGTGGGCAGAATCTTTCCGAAGACTCCGCTGAAATGTTTTCTGCTGAACTTTCCCAGCTTCATGAACGGTTTCGACAGAGAGATCGGATAAAATACATAATCCCGCATCCAGGAACCCAGAGTGATATGCCATCTGCGCCAGTAATCCGCCACGGAATCGGCGAAAATCGGCCTCCGGAAATTTTCTGCAAGATTGACGCCGAAAAGATGCGCCACGCCCCGGGCGGTATCAATTCCGCCGGAGAAATCACAGTAAAGCTGAATACAGTAAAAAAATACGGCCAGCGCGATGATGCTCCCGCTGTAACTGTCATAATTATCGAAGACCGTATTGACCAGGACTCCCGCCCGGTCTGCGATGATCAGCTTCTTAAAGTATCCCCACAGCATCAGCTGAATTCCGCTGCGCAGGTTTTCAAAATCGAGATTCCGCTGAGCCGTCAGCTGACCGCCCAGGTCGCGGAACCGGCTGATCGGCCCCTGTACCATCTGCGGAAAGAACGATACGAAAAGCGCATAATGCCCGATATTGTGCTCCACCGCATATTTGCCGCGGTAGCAGTCGATGACATAACCGCAGGACTGAAATATATAATAGGAAATTCCCAGCGGCACGAGGATATTGATCTGGGTCACAGGTCTGCCCGCGATCTGACTGAGAACTTCCAGCGTTCCGTCCAGATATTTCACCACATAGAGCATACCGAAATTGAAGATCAGCGCGGCGGCGGCCACACTTTTCTTCCGCCGCTTCCACAGATTCTTGTCCAGCTGCCCTTTCTTCACATTGAGACGTTCTAACGCCAGGCCCGCGGCATAAGTACATACCGTCGCCGCCAAAAGATAACCGGTCAGCAGAACGCCTCCGCAGAGATAAAAGATGTAATTGGCCGCCAGAAGAACAATCCACTGAAATCTTTTGGGGACCAGATAGTAAAGTACGACGGCTGCCGTGACTAACAGGATGAATTCTACCGATGTAAAAGACATGGATTATCCTCTGCGTTCTTCGATGAGCTGCATCATAGCCTCCACAGAATTGAAGTTTTCCGGCATCAGATCATCCACGTCCAGTTCCACTTCAAAATGATCCATGATCTCCGCTACGATAGATACGATTTCGAAAGAATCGATGAGACCGTCGTCTACGAGAGCCTTTTCCTTTCTAAAGTCCACATTGGGACAGATTTCACTGAGAATTTCGATTAATTTATCCATGATCTATTTCCTTTCTTTTCTCCGCAGTACCGCCGACGTCCATCCGTCGGGACGATAACCGCTCTCTCGATAAAACTCCACCGCCGGTTTGTTGTCCCGGCGCGCCCAGACCAGAGCGGTCTTTCGCTCCGTAATGCCGAGATAGAGATGCAGCATCCCCTGGGCCAGTCCCTGTCCCCGCATCCCTTCCGCCGTCGCCAGATGGCGGATTTCCGAGGATTTCTTTCCGTGCTTGAAATGAAGAACTCCTTCGATCTCCTCCGAAACGCCTTTCGCGCAGATGATTCTTCCCTCTGCGATAATACCTTTTATCTCCTGACGCTGAGGAAGGCAGGCAGTCTGCGGATCGAAACAGGACGTCAGAAGATCGTAAACGCCCTGATCATCCCCCGGTTCCGCCCGACATACGCGGATTCTTCCGCCGGCCGCTTCCCCGCCGGCCTCGGAGAAATCATCTCCAAAACCCGGCAGTTCCGCGATTCCGGACCGGTATCCGGACATATCATTGCGCGCCGCCGTCACATTCTCCCTCTCTTCTGCGCCAGCCGCTTCTTCCTGCCGCCCGGAGGACATTTCTTCCTGTCTGACAAATCTCTCCCGGTGAAAAAGCGTCTCAAATCCCAGATCTTTCAGAAAACGGAGAACAGTCTCTCCGTCATCTTCCGGCCGCAGCACCGGTTCCGTCAGCAGAATTTCCCCTTCCGTAAGTTTTGGAAGAATCTCCGGATCTGTGAGATAGTAGTTCATCAGAGAAAACCCCCGGCGCCGGCGGAAAAGAAGAAGCCCTCCCTCGTAAGCATGATAATAAAGCGTCCCGCTTTCGATCTCCGAAAGATAATCGCTCTTGTCCATAAAATTATTGGTGACGACTCCCGGTCTGATCTGGGCCATCACGAGCCTGGAAAGGCTCCGGTAATCAGCTGCTTTCTCCACTCAAATACCTCTTTTTCAGCTCCGGCCGGTCCGCCTTGCCGTTGGCGCTCCGGGGCAGATCTTTTAATTTATAAAATATATTCGGAAACATATACTTCGGTACCAGAGATTCCAGTGATTTCAGAATCTCCGCGGACTCGATGCTCCCCGAATAACACGCGATAATCTTATCCCTGTCCTCGTCGAAGAGACAGACCGCCTCGTCCACCTCCGGCAGAGAATTGAGAGCCGCCTCGATTTCACCGAACTCGATGCGGTATCCCATATGCTTGATCTGTCCGTCCTTTCTGGAGCGGAAATAGATCATTCCGTCTTTTCCCTCCGCGCCGATGTCCCCGGTGCGGTAAATCAGATCCCGGTAAGCGGGATTCATGGGATTCTGCACAAAAGCCTGCCGCGTCTTTTCGTCCTCTCCGTAATAGCCCAGAGACAGACCGATCCCGCGGACGCAGATTTCTCCGGGCTGTCCGGGAGAAACCGGCCTGAGATCTTCGTCCAGGAGAAGCACCTGTTTGTTTTCACAGGCTGTTCCGATGGGAATCATATCGCTGTCCTCAAATTGCCGGTCGATACGGTAATAGGTGCAGTCCACCGTCACCTCCGTCGGGCCGTAGAGATTGACATACTCCACCTCCGGAAGAGCCCGGCGCCACACGTTGAGCTGCTTTGCCTGCAGCGCTTCTCCGCCCAGAATGACCGTACGCAGACTCTTTGGAGTCACCCGGCTGAGAGCCCCGGAATTCGCCACCAGATGAAAAGCGGAAGTCGCCCAGACAAACGCTGTGATCTTTTTTTCCTGAGCGAATTGAAGGAGTAGCTTCGGAAACAGAAAAAACTTCTTCGGAAAAATATAACAGGTCGCTCCATTTCTCAGCGTCTGATAGATATCTTTCACCGAAAGATCGAAATAAAAAGGCGCCTGGTTTCCGAAAACCTCTGTTTCATCAAAACAAAATGTCCCGCTCATCCACTCGGTAAAATCGATCACCGAACGGTGGGAAATGACGATGCCCTTGGGAACCCCCGTAGAACCGGATGTAAAAATCACATAAGCGGGATCCACGTCCAGCACGGATTCTCTGGCGGAAGCGAGAAGCTCCGTGTCTTCTTCCGAAGCAAAACCCCTCTCCATCTCCTCCAGAGGACAGAATTCCTCTATATGCACCAGCTTCTCCTTCTGAGTCTCCGGCGCCAGAAAACAAACCGGCCGGATCTTTTCGAGAATGCGCTCCATCCGCCGGCGTGGCATGGATGTGTCCACGGGTACATAATAATTTCCCGAAGCGAGGACTCCCATAAAAGCGGCGATGCTGTCCGACGAGCGCTCTGCCGCCACCGCCACCGGCCGGCTGACGCAGCCGTACCTGCGGGCGAGATATGTGCCCGCCGCCCGTGCGGCCCGCGCAAGCTCCGAAAAAGTATATGCCTTCTTCTCATCGGAAAAAGCCGTCTTGTCCGGATACTTCATTGCAGATTCCTGCAGATATTCATAAACGTTTTTGCGGTAATTCATTTTTTCTCTCCGTCTCAAGTCAGTTTACAGAAAAAAGAGACCCGTCGCAAGCAGATCATAAATTATATTATAATCGAAAAAAGACTTCCATGAAAGCGGTAAGACAAAAGGTACTTTCTTTTTTAAAGAAGAAAACGTCCGCTAAAAAACAGGCGTCCCCTCCTCTGCGGCCCCGGACTGTCTGCGGGGCGTGCGGAAAAGACGCCGCGTCTCACAGCGTCTCATACGGTCTGTTTTGGAAAAATCAGATAAAGGAAAAAACAAATTGTGTTATACTTAATACAGATATTCTTAATCCCGACAAGAGAAAGGACGAGAAAATGAGAAAGAAAATTATTTCGGCAGCGCTGTCGCTGTGTCTGATCTGTTCTGCGGCAGTTCCGGTATTTGCGGCGCAAAACAGCATGAGCAATTTTAAGATCACCAATACCTACAGCGGCACATTCAAAGATGTAGCTTCTACGCACTGGGCCGCTTCCGCCGTAGAAACCTGTTACGAATATGGCCTGATGAAAGGAAATTCCGCCGTCACTTTTCATCCTGACGGAAATCTCACGGTAGCCCAAGCTATCGTTATGGCGGACCGGGTTCACGAAATCTACACGACCGGAAAGAGCACACTCCAGAATGGAAAAACCTGGTATCAGCCTTATATCGATTATGCCGCCGAAAACGGCATTCTCTCTGAAGGGGAATTCAAAGATTACGATGCGGCGATCACCAGGGCGCAGATGGCCTCTCTGTTCTGTAATGCCCTTCCGGCTTCCGAACTGAGCGCGATCAATGCGGTCAGCAGCATCCCTGACATCGCAGGCAATCCGAATTCCGATAAGATCCTGATGCTTTATCAGGCGGGAGTCCTTACGGGCAGCGACATCTACGGCACATTCCATCCGGACAACTCCATCAAACGCTCCGAAGCCGCGGCTATTATCGCGCGGATGGCGATTCCTTCGGAACGCAAAAACGTCACTCTGATGAATAAATATGTTTGGAAAGAAGACACTTCTGTCACAGCCGCTATTCCGCAGGATGCCGTGGACATATCTTCTCTCTCCGGCGTAACAGCCTATGCCAGCGAAGATATGGCCGTCATTTTCAACTCTGAGTACAACAGTTCCTATGCGGGCTATGATATTTCGATCATCTCCGCAGCGGACCTGAATCTCATGCTTTCCCAGGAATTTGCTCAGTCCGGCATGACACTTTCCTCTGCAAGTTCTTCCATAATCACATTCGGAACGATGAAAGCATACCGCACCACAGGAAAAATGAGCAGCGAAGACTTCACTTCCGACTGTGTTCTCTACACTTTCATCACCAGTGCGGGAAAAATGGACATCGTAGCGTTCCTGACTTACGACGACAGTGATCTGCTGAAAAAAATTGCCAATCACCTGACTATAGACGGCAGAACAGCATCTCCTCAGATGCAGTAATTTCTGAAAGTGAGATGCGAAATTCATACATATTCGCACACCAAACAGGACACCACTGCCGGCAGTTTTTACCGGCTTTTTCTTTTCCTCACCTTTTTCCCTTCGTCCCGATGATTATAGGTGAAGTCCGCCGTTACCTCAGAGACAATAATACCATGCGCGTCAGCCGCTCTTTGCGGGATCTGGCCTATCGGGCCCTGCGCGCCAGAGAAGCGCTGGTTCACAGACTTCAGAGGGACCCTTCCGTCGATGAAATCGCCAAAGAAATCGACTCTCCCAGAGAAGATGTGGTACGGGCGCTGGATTCCATCCAGGATACGGTTTCCCTATACGAACCCGTATTTCGCGACAACGGAGACACGGTCTTCATCATGGACCAGATCAAAGACACAAAAAACACGGATGAACGCTGGATGACAAACATCTCTCTGTCAGAGGCGATGTCGCGGCTCAATCCGAGAGAGCGGCATATTCTCAGCAGAAGATTTTTCGATGGAAAAACTCAGACCGAAGTGGCTGACGAAATCGGCATCTCTCAGGCGCAGGTCAGCCGGCTGGAAAAAAACGCACTGAAATTTATGCAGAAATACGTTTAACCCGAAGAGGGAAAAAACGAGCCCGGCGAAGAACTCCTTCTTGAAAAGAAGGGGTTCTTCGCCGGGCTTTTCTTCCGACTCTCATCCGTGCGTTCCGCAGCATACCGTTCTGTCATTTCTTCTGCAGAAACACCGGCCGCAGTACCGCGATCGCCGGCCCATTCCGGCTATTTTTTCTCCGCGCCGTCCTCTCTGATGTCCGCGGCCAATTCCTCTTCACTGAGTTCTGACATGATCGCCTGATTTCCATCCATGTCTTCCTCTGACGCGCTCACCGCGCCGCTGGAATGCCAGATCCATGTTCCGGTGGAACTCAGATGCGTCTTCTGGCTGCTCATCTGAATGACTTCGATCTCATCTCCTTCATCCAGCGATTCGCCTTCCATCGCTTCAATCCGTCCCGAATTGATAAAGGTCGTCTTCACCTGGTTTCCATTGATAAAAATTTTGCTCGCCGACGTGAAATTATCTCCGATAATATACAGCGACTCACCGGCTGTCCCGATACTGCGGATGGTAATCGGATCGATTCCCATCTGCATCTCCGTCGCGACATAAGGCTTTACTCCGCCGTAACAGTAAGACTCTCCATAGAGAATATCATACTGAAGGGCGTGGAGCGAGCTGTAATAATTGCTGCTGCCCGCCATTTTCTGATGGAGCGACGTGATGACGCCTCTGTGCATATCTAACTGATCCATGGCATAAGAGTAGAGCTGGTAGGTCTTGAGATCTTTATCGTTCTGCTGCAGTCCGAAGTTATCCCAGATCACATATTCTGTCTGATAGAGATTTTCATTCTCCAGATCTTCCGGATCGAAAGAGAATTTCGGCAGATGGTCGCCGTAAACCACGAGGACGCAAGGTTCGCCGCTCGCCTCCAACATGTCCGTCACATCGCCCAGAAAGGCGTCCATCTCGTGAATCTGATTGACATAATATTCAAATCCCACCGCTTCCTCTTCCTTAAATCCGGAAACCGTAATGGTCTGATCCGGATCGATCTGCTCTGTCGGATATTTTCCGTGCCCCTGAACGGAAACGGCAAATACAAAATCCTGTTCCGGTGTGGAATCCATCGCCTTTTTAATTTCCTCCGTCAGGCAGCTGTCTTCCGCCCAGTCCAGAGGATTCCGCTGTACATTCTGCATATATTCCACAGAAGTATACGAATCAAATCCCAGATTCGGATATACCAGATAACGGCCGTAGAACTTTCCGGTATGGTTATGTATCGCATGAGTGGAGTAACCGTAATCCTTGAGATCATAAGCTACCGATTCCGATGTGGTCTCGCGCATGATTGTGGTAAACGGATATTCTCCCGGTCCGAAATATTCCAGACTCATTCCGGAGAGAACTTCAAATTCCGTATTGGCCGTACCTGCGCCGAAAGAAGGCGTGGTCAGCCATCCGGAAGTATAATTCTCCTTCATCGAGGTAAAATTCGGAACCGGATTTTCAGAGAATGTCACATCCTTCAAGTGGTTTACGTCAAAGAAAGACTCCATCTGAAGGAATACGATATTCGGCGTCTCTTCCGTCGCTTTCTCCGATTTTACCACTTCCGCATTGCCTCCGGCCTGATTGATCTCATCCACCACCGACTGAATACTCTCCCGGCTGTAATCCTCCGGTTCTGAGATTCCCCGGTCTACTACGCTGCAGGCAAAGCAATAAGCGAAACCGTAATCCTTATATGCATCCTGAATATTGTGAAACGTCGTTGCCAGCGATCCCGAAGAGACGGAAAAAGTCGTTGCCGCCGAAAGCGTAACGCCCAGCACCGCGATAGACGCCAGAGCTCTCGCCGGGCTTCGCTTTATCTTCGGAGATTTCACGAAGATCAGCGCGATGATACCCGCCACCAGAATGACGCCGACAGCGATCATGATAATCTGTCCCTTTGTAAAATATACGTTGACGATGCTCATGACATTTTTAAATGTTCTGAAATCCATGGCGTTCAGCGGCGTCGTCCGAAACCCCAGAAGCACACAGTTGGTGATGCCCAGACCCAGCCAAACGATAGAAATCAGCGAGTACATGAACTCTTTTTTTCGAAACAGTAAAGCTATAGACAATGTGACGATGACGATCAGAGAATTGTAGAGAAACAGCAGCGGGTGCTGAATCAGATACGCCGCGCCGTCGATGACGGAACGTCTGCTGAGCATCTCTATGATCAGATAGAGCAGCAGTCCCAGCCCTACGGTAAAGAGAAACGGCCGCTCCTCCCATTTTCGGATCTTAGCGACAGGCCTCCTTGTCACTCTCCGGACAAAGGCAGCCGGCCTGTGAAAAACTCTGTTTAAAGTATTTCTGATTTTGCCAGCGGTTTGCCCGGCAGTCTGCCTCATACGCGTCCACGTTTTTTTCCAGATTGAATTATCCATTTTTACACCCCCGGTTATCCCCTGTATTCCGAGCTGAATCAACTGATACGTTTCCTACAGAATTATTCTTCCCGTAAAACTCCCCCAGTTTTTCGGAAGGTTTTTCGCAGACTTTATAATCTATTCCGGAGACCCTGCTGACTTGCAGGGAATTCTCTCTGAAATCCGCGAAATTCAGAACTCTGTAAAAAATTTGTAAACTGCTTAAGTCAGATTTATTTTAGCCCTGCATCATCGTAACGTCAATCATATTTGAACTAATATAAGAAATTCTTAATGAATGACGAAACATATAAGAAAGTGCCGACGTCTCCCGATTTTTGAGACAGCCGGCACCATTTTGTCTAATTCTGCTTTGCCACGATTTTATATTCGTCATACAGGAGATAATACGGGCAGTCCCGGAAGGAATCCGTGAGAAATTTGTACATCTCATCCTCATCCAGGCTGATATCGCAGAAATAGGTATCATATTCCGCGTCATAAATATAGTAAGAACAAGTATCGCAGGATCCTTTACTTTTCATAAAATTCTCCTCTCATCATCTGGGACATGATACATGCCCCCGCCGCGCCGGCCTTTCTTACCGCCTTCACATTTTCCGCGGAGATTCCGCCGATAGCGAAAACGGGAATCGATACAGCATTTACGGTCTCTCGGAGAAACTCCAGTCCTCTGGGTTCCAGCCCTCTTTTGCAGTCGGTAGCGAAAACGTGACCCGCGGTCACATAATCCGCTCCCAGAGCCTGCGCTTCGCGGGCTTCCTCCGGAGAGTGAACCGACGCCCCCACGGTACTGAAATGTCTGAGCATCGTTTCCTGACTCCGGCTCAGCACCCGCAGCACGTGCAGCGGGAAATGAATCTTCCGGCAATTCAGCCGCACCGCCGCTTCCGCATAAGTATGCAGGATACAGCTGATCTGCGCCCTTTCACAGATTTTTATGACCCGGCGGGCTAATTCTTCATATTCCCTTTCTTTCAGGTCTTTTTCCCGGACGATGACTGCGTCTGCGCCGGAAGAGACGATCTTCTCCATGCGCTCAAAATAATCGCCCGCCGAAAGATGCCGGTTTGTCACCGCGATGATTCGAAATCCGCCTTCTGCTGCGCCCTTTCCGCCGCCCGTCTCATCTGTCCCGTTCCGCGGATCTCTTTCCTCTTCCTTATACATAAACATAATCATTCATCACCGGCTGAAGGCCCCTGTCCTTTATGGCCTGATAGACCTCGTCCACCGATCGGTCATCGGAGATGACAAACTGCTCGTCTCCCTTTTCTTCGATTTCCTCTACATGACTGCCGATGCCGGTGCTGACGCCGGCGGAGATCTTCGTGGCCGCGATGCTGATCACATTGTCTCTGAAACGCTGTCCCTCTCTGGTGGAAATCGTGATATTGGCGAAAGGCATGAAAATCCGGTACGCCATGATCACCTGCAAAAGCTGGGTTTCGTGCACATCCTTCGGGTTAATTTCCTCATGATTGATGGTCGGTCTGAGGCGGGGGCAGGAAAAGGCGATTTCCGCGTGAGGATATTTTTTCTGCAGCAGATAAGCATGCATCCCTGTAGCGAAAGCATCTTTTCTGAAATCAGAGAGCCCCAGAAGAGCCGCGAACCCTACGCCGCGCATACCTCCCAGAACAGCCCGCTCCTGAGCGCTGAAACGGTACGGAAAGACTCTCTTGTGTCCTCCCAGATGCAGCGTCTCATATTTTTCCGGATCATAGGTCTCCTGAAAAACAGTGACAAAATCCGCGCCGCATTGATGCAGATAAGCATATTCATCGGAATTCACCGGATAGATCTCCAGACCGATCAGCTTAAAATATTTTTTTGCGATTTTGCACGCCTCTCCGATGTATTCCACATCCGACATTTTCCGGCTCTCCCCTGTCAAAAGGAGAATTTCCTCCAGACCGGTGGCGGCGATGGCCTGCATCTCCTGCTCGATCTGTTCGAAATTGAGTTTTGCTCTTCTGATCTTATTGTGACAGTTGAAACCGCAGTAAATACAGTAGTTTTCGCAGTAATTCGCGATATAAAGCGGCGTAAACATGTAAATCGAATTGCCGAAATGCTTTCGGGTTTCCTGCTGCGCTCTCTGCGCCATTTCTTCGATAAGCGGCTGGGCCGCCGGTGAGAGCAGAGCTCCGAAATCATAAGGTGACAGCGTTTCTTTTCCCAGAGCCACCCTCACATCCTCTGAGGTATAAGACTCGGGGCGGTATTCTGCCGCCGCTTTCAGCACCCGGTCCATGAGATCGGACTTCTCCAGAACCTCCATTCCCGGCAGATATTCCATGTGGCTCTCGGGAATTTTCTTTCTATTATCTATTTCCATACCAGATCCTCTCTTCTCCATTTCAACAGCCTGCGGCGCATCCCGCCGCCCGGCGGCACCGGATGGAATCCACGCGCTCCGAATCCGCAACACGGCCGGCGCTCCGGCTTCGTATCCGTTCTGACGCCGGATTTACCAGTCACACATCCCTGGAAATCAGGCTCCGAAAATAAATCTTTTTCTACACTTAGCCTCAGTCAGCGAGAAAACCCGTCAGCGGAGAAGAAGGAGAGGCTCCTTTCGTGAGCACCCTTCCCATACCCGCCAGATACGCGCTTCTTCCCGCCTCAATGGCCTTCCGGAACGCACCGGCCATCGCGGGAATATCCCCGGCGGTAGCGATGGCCGTATTTGCCATGATCGCCGCGGCTCCCATCTCCATGGCTTCACAAGCCTGCGAAGGCCGGCCGATGCCGGCGTCTACGATAATGGGCAGATCGATTTCATCAATGAGAATCTGAATAAAATCTCTCGTGCACAGACCCTTATTTGAGCCGATAGGCGACGCCAGCGGCATAATCGCCGCAGCGCCCGCATTCTGAAGATCTCTGGCGGCATTCAGATCCGGATACATGTAAGGCATCACCACAAACCCTTCCGACGCCAGAATTTCCGTGGCTTTCACCGTCTCGTAATTGTCCGGCAGCAGATACTTGGAATCCCGGATGACTTCGATTTTCACAAAATCTCCGCATCCCGCCTCTCTGGCCAGCCGGGCGATCCGCACCGCCTCCTCCGCATTTCTCGCTCCCGAAGTATTGGGCAGCAGCGTCACTCCCTCCGGGATGTAGTCCAGAATATTTCCGTCGCCTGCGGTATTGACCCGTCTCAGAGCCAGAGTGATCATTTCGGCGCCGGCGCATTCCACCGCCGCCTGAATCAGATCCAGATCATATTTTCCCGATCCGAGAATAAACCGGGAGGAAAATTCATGTCCTCCGATGCTCCATTTATCTTCACTGTTCGCCATAGTTTCTTCCTTTCTTCTCATAGTCTTCAGATCAGTATTCTAAGTCATGTCAAACCGCGGCGTTCTCCGGTCAGTACGCCGCATCATCATCTGCCGGTCGCTTCCCCGCCTCACAGATCTCCGAGAATCAGGCGGAGCGCCGCGTTGGCCTGATGAGCCGCACAGGCGGCCACACGGGGCGCCATCAGCTTCTGCCCGGACTCCAGACCATTTTTTTCATCGCCGCAGATATAAAAGCGCTCCGCAACGCGGCGCGTTCGGATCAGATTCGTATCGCCGCAGCCCGCCATTCCGCTGCCGCTGACGAGTATCGCCTCCGGCAGCGACGTCAGCACCCCGTTGACAAAAGCCGCTTTATTTTCCGCCAGATCAAACGCCTCGCAGATGATCCCGTCTTTTGCAAAAAGCTCTGGGATGTTTTCTTCTGTCACTCTGCAGCAGTCTGCCGTCACTTGGATATATGGATTGATATCGTTAATGATTTCTGTCAGAGCTTCCGTCTTCTTTTTCCCCACCTGACGGAGAAAATACGCCTGCCGATGGATATTCGAAAGATCCACCTCATCATCATCCACGATGTGAAGTCTGCCGATCCCCGCCCTTGCCAAAGCGACAGCGGTATGAGAGCCCAGGCCTCCGATGCCGCCGATTCCCACCCGCGCATTCCACAGTTTTTCCCGCACTTCCCGCGTATGCCGCCGGTCCAGCGTTTGAAAAATATCTTCCAATGTATAATTCATTTCTCATCCCCGTCTCTCTTCCGCTCTGCCGCACTCCGCATTTCTGTCTCTTCAGGCGCCGTACAGCCGAATCCGCGTCCGTCTTTCATCCGCCGCCTACAAAACTGACGATTTCGATGATTTCACCGTCCCGTATTACTTTTTCCCCGTAGCGGTTCTTCGGCAGGATCTCACCGTCGCATTCCACCGCAATCCGCCCCGGATGATATCCGTTCTTCTCCAGATACTCAGACAGAGTCCTTCCGTCGGCTCCGGGTTCTTTTTTTCCATTTATTACTGCCATCATCGGCTCCTTTCTCAACCGGTCTGATTTTCCTTTCTCAGTCCCGGATACAAAAAAACGCACGAAGATCTACACCCGCGGTGGTGTACCCCTTCGTGCGGTCTCTGCACTTTCTTTCATTTTAATTCACCTATCTGTACCTGTCAATGACAAATTTTTCTTCAAATCTCCCCATAAATCGCCTCCTGCATATTGTACACCTGTGTACATGATGCTATAATAGCCAATACAGATTTTAACACTCCGTTAAATCTGTATTTTATTATCTGCAGAAACCGACTCTGCACGGAAAAGATTTACAACCGAAATTATTCAGCGGAAAAGAAAGGCACATCTGACGCGCGTCCTTTTTCTGAAGCAAGCAGCCGCCAGCGTCAGCGGCAGATTGGAGATGATTTTATGTCCGAAAATTCCATAAAACGGCCGTCCGGTTCTCCGGCGCTGCCGGAAAATAAAATGGGAGTGATGCCGGTTCCGAAACTGCTCTACAGCATGGCGATCCCTGCGATCTGTTCCATGACTCTTCAAGCGGTCTACAATATCGTCGACAGCATTTTCGTAGCGCAGCTGAGCGAACGCGCTCTGGCCGCGGTCACACTGGTATTCCCGATTCAGATGCTCATCGTAGCCGTAGGCGTCGGTACGGGCGTGGGACTCAACTCCCTGATCTCCCGGCGTCTGGGAGAAAAGAGATTCGATGAAGCCAACTCCGCGGCTACACACGGATTTGTCCTTGCTATTTTCAACTGGCTTCTCTTTCTGATCTTCACGCTGTTTTTCTCGAAACTGTTTTACCAGACGTTCTCCGACACGCAGGATCTGGTAGGACAGGCGATCGATTACAGCAATATCATCACAGGATTCTCCTGTTTTGTATTCCTGCAGGTCACAGGAGAAAAAATCCTGCAGTCCACAGGAAATATGATTCTTCCGATGATTTCAAATATCGCGGGATGTATCACGAATATCATTCTGGATCCGATCTTTATCTTCGGACACTTTGGATGTCCGGCGATGGGAGTCAAGGGCGCGGCCATCGCCACAGTTATCGGACAGTTTGTGGGAATGTCTATCGTACTCGGTTTCCTTTTCTTTAAAGATCATATCGTGAAAATCTCTTTCAAAGGATTCCGGCTTTCCGCGAGAATCATCAAAGACATCTACACCGTAGCGCTGCCGGGTATGATCATGCAGGCGATTCCGTCTCTCGTAAACGTATTCCTCAATATCATACTCATGGGCTTCTCCGAAACGGCGGTATCGGTCCTCGGCGTTTACTTCCGAGTCCAGTCTTTCGTATTCATGCCAGTCTTCGGTCTGAACCAGGGAGCAATCCCGATCATGGGCTACAACTACGGTGCGAAAAACCGGGAGCGTCTGCTGCAGACATTAAAACTATCCCTGCTCACCGCCGGTGTGATCATGGCGCTGGGACTCATCATATTCCAGATTTTCCCTTCACAGATCATGTCGGTCTTCAGCGATTCGGAAGATATGCTGAAAATGGGCGTCTCGGCGATGCGTCTGCTCAGTCTCTGCTTTATTCCTGCAGCGTTCGGTATCATATTCTCTACGCTGTTTCAGGCTCTGGGACTGGGTACATACAGTCTGATCATGACTCTTATGCGCCAGCTGATCTGCATCCTGCCGGCTGCATGGATTTTCTCCAGGATGTGGGGCGTCACCGGCGTGTGGCTGTCCTACCCCTTCGCTGAAATTTTCTCGCTGACCTGCGCCTTCTATCTCTTCAGCAGAGTTTACAGACAGCGCATCAAAACGATACCGCTTTCCAAAGAGCAGGACTGAGCCTCCGGCAGCAGAGTCTCCGGCGATCGGAGTTTGACAAGCGCCGAGACCTGAGATATCATAGATGAGACAAAAATTAAACCGATACGATCCGACAGTTCATTGGTACCATCCTGTCGCAAAACAAAACTCGGACCTTGTAGAGAACTTCCGCCGACTCCGCCCGCCGGGCGGCAAGGCGGTGATTCGCGTTTCTTACAGGCGTCCCTTGGCGGGCGCCTTTTTATTTTGGAGGCAGACTGATGTATAAAATTACGGCGAATGAAAGCTTTGACTCAGCGCATTTCCTCAAAGATTATGACGGAAAATGCGCTAATATTCACGGGCACCGGTGGAAGGTGCTCATCACCGCCGGGGCGGAAGAACTGAGCCGGCAGTCCCAGACCCGGGGCATGGTCACAGATTTCGGGGATCTCAAAAAAGACCTGCGGGAAGAAACGGAAGCGTTGGATCACAGGCTCATCATCGAAAGAGGCTCTCTGCGTGAAAAAACATTCGAAGCGCTGACAGAGGAAAATTTTCTGATCGAGCAGGTCGACTTCCGCCCCACTGCAGAAAATTTTGCAAAATATTTCTATGACCGGATGACGGAAAAAGGTTACCGCATACTGGAGTCCACCGTATACGAAACGCCGAACAACCGCGCCTCTTACACGCCGAAATGACGTCCGGCGGCGCTCTCCTTCCACTTGGTATTTCCGCAGTACCTCCGCCTCGCAGACCGAACCGCATCTGAAAAAGACAGAGAGAACATTCCACCCGTATTCCGCTCTGAAAACAGACAGCCGAACGATTCTCATCTTCTGAATCGCCGGGACAGAAAAACAGAAAGGGACAAAATGAAAAAATTCAAAATAGCAGAACACTTCGTCAGTATAAACGGCGAGGGAAACCGTCTGGGGGAACTGGCCTATTTCATCAGATTTCCGGGCTGCAACCTCACCTGCAGCTATTGCGACACCGATTGGGTCAACCAGCCTGACACTCCGTATTCCGAAATGTCCGCAGAAGAGATTTTCGATGCGGTGCGGTTCAGCGGAGTCAGAAATGTTACGCTCACCGGCGGCGAGCCTCTCCTTCAGGAAAATATCAGCTCTCTGATCGAACTCCTGAATACGGACGACCGGATCCGCGTGGAAATTGAAACCAACGGTTCCGCCGATATCGCTCCTCTTGCCGGCCTGAAAAAGCGTCCCGCCTTCACACTCGATTATAAGCTGCCTTCCAGCGAGATGGAAATCATGATGCGAGTTTCCAATTTCGATCTCCTGACCTCTCAGGACACCGTAAAATTCGTGGCGGGAAGTTCCCAGGACCTGCGTCGGGCAGCCACTGTCATCGACGCTTACGATCTCGCCGAAAAATGCAGCGTACATCTCAGCCCGGTCTTCGGTGAAATCGAACCCGCCGATCTCGTGGAATTCATGAAAGAAAACCGCATGAACGGCGTATCCCTGAGACTTCAGATGCACAAACAGATCTGGGATCCTCAGACCCGCGGCGTGTAGAGCGTCAAAATCACAAAGGAGAGCAAAACCATGGCAATCGACCAGAAAGCGATAGAAGAACATATCCGGGGCATACTTACCGCCCTGGGCGACGACCCGCAGAGAGAAGGACTGGCGGATACCCCTGCCCGAGTGGCTCGTATGTATGCCGAAATGTTCGAAGGCATGAATTACACAAATGACGAAATCGCAGATATGTTCTGCAAAACTTTCGAAGAGGAAAGTGAATTCTGCGAATCCGATCAGGATATGGTAGTCGTGCGGGACATCGAGATTTTCAGCCACTGCGAACATCATCTCGCGCTCATGTACGATATGAGCGTAACAGTAGCCTACGTCCCCGCAGGCAGAGTCATCGGCCTCAGCAAAATCGCAAGAATCGCGGATATGGTTTCCAGGCGCCTTCAGCTCCAAGAACGAATCGGAGCTGACATCGCCGATATCGTACAAAAAATAACCCGATCCCGGGACGTCGCTGTGCTGATCAGCGGCAAACACAGCTGTATGAGCGCCAGAGGCATCAAAAAAGCCGGCGCCAAGACTTATACGTCCACACTTCGCGGCAGATTTCGCGAAGATCCTCTGCTGATGTCCCGCATCCGGCAATATCCTTAAACGACACGATTTCTGCGGTAAAAATCGCATTTAAAAACCACCAGCCGCCTGCCGATACCGTTAAACGAACAGAGACACCCGTATAACGGCAAATGATATTCCGCTGTTTCTGTCTGCAAAACCGGCGAACTCCGTGAAGAGCGCGATATCTCCTGCGGAGCGAAATTCCGAGAAACCGCGAAGAATCCATAAAATTCCGATAAAACAAATAATTCCATAGGAGAAAAAATATGACAGGAAGAAACGAAAAAGAAACCGACGGCATCACTCTGCTGGGGAATCAGGGCACAAAATACCCGGATGACTATGCTCCGGAACTCTTAGAAACATTTATCAACAAACATCCGGACAACGACTATTTCGTCAAATTCAACTGCCCGGAATTCACCAGCCTCTGTCCGATCACCGGACAGCCGGATTTCGCTGCGATCACGATCTCTTATGTCCCGGATATCCGCATGGTAGAGAGTAAATCATTGAAACTCTATCTCTTCAGTTTCCGCAACCACGGAGACTTTCACGAAGACTGCGTCAATATCATCATGAAAGACCTGATCCGCCTGATGGATCCGAAATACATCGAAGTATGGGGAAAATTTACGCCCCGGGGAGGAATCTCAATCGATCCTTACTGCAACTACGGCAGGCCGGGTACCCGCTGGCAGGAGACGGCAGAACGCCGGCTGATGTACCATGACCTCTACCCGGAAAAAATCGATAATCGCTGAGAGATCGAAAAACTCCGTCCCGCAGAGTGCAGGATCATTCAGGGAATCCGGTTCCGCTTTCGAAATATCTTCCGCAGAAGATCCGTCCGGTCGCAGCCGGTTCTCTCCGGACAGTCGGAAATTTCCGGCTGCCGGAGTCCTGCCCATCATGCCGCGCATCTGTTTTCCCTGCCGGCAAAAATTAAAATACCGGCGAAAGGCACGATCTCTGCGTACACTTTTCCGGTATCTTCGTCTAAGATATATAATTATCTGCACGCTGGATCTCTTCCATACCTAAAAGATAATATATTGTAACATCCAAAACATCTGCCAGATACGGCAGCTCATAATCTGCAATCACACGTTTGCCGGTTTCCATCCTGCTGACCGCTTTCTGAGTAATATTTAATCCTGCCAGCTGAAGCTTCGCCGCCAGCTGTTCCTGAGATAAATTTTCCCGTTCTCTTGTTTGACGCATCCTTTCTCCTGATATATTGCATCTTCCGTCGTGTTTGTAGATCTTCAATAGGCACTTCCTTACTGTACATGCTTATGATGGATAACTACGTTGACATTAACATGCATACAATCTCAGTATTATACCAAAGATGAGTACGGCAGCGAAAAATCTCAGATATTGGCAGAAAAAATACGATATTTTTCCTTATTCTTCCTTATTTCGGCTGACCAGCATTTTAAATCTGCTTCTTTCACACTCGAGTATTTTCTCTTTCCGCAGCCTGCTGATTTCCGCCGACATCGCGCTGCGTTCTACGCCCAGATAATCCGCTAATCCCTGCCTGTCATAAGGAATCGTGAATTCCGGACTTCCATTTTTCTTGGCCTGAAGGGAAAGATAAGCCATGAGTTTTTCTCTCGTCGTGCGCTTTGAAATGATCTCGATCTTCTGATTCAGCATCAGATTTTTTTCAGCTACGATACGCAGAAGACGCCGGATCAGCTGCGTATGAAACCTGCAGGTATTGCCGCAGACGTGAAGTATCCTTCTGCAGTCCGCCAGCAGAATCTCGCTGTCGCAGACAGCGACTACGCTCACCGGTATGGCCCGGACTTGCGCGCAGGCAAATGCCTCTCCAAACAATTCCGAAGGCCCGGCGTCTGCCAGAATACTGCGGTTCCCGCTGTAATCATTCCGTACGATCTGCACCGCCCCGGACAAAAGAATTCCGATATCCTCCGCCGGATCGCCTTCGAGAAATACCGTTTCGCCGCGGGAGACCTCTATCGTCCGCGCTCCGAGACAATCCAGCATGCCGAAGAGCTCCGTCTCTTCCATTCCTTCAAAAAGAGGGCACCGCGCCAGCACATCATAATATTTCTTCACAGCCGTCTGCCCTTTTCAATACAGACTACAAATGATGTCGGCGCACTTATCCAGCCCCAGCTCTCCGCTGTCCAGCGCGATATGATAATTCTGGGACTGCCCCCACTTCATATCGGTGTAAAAGCGATAGTAAGAAGCGCGGCGCTTATCTTTGCTCTTCAGACGCTGCTCCGGCGCTTCCCTGCGCTCTCCGTACTCGTTGACGATGCGGACCGCACGCTTTTCCATACTGGCGTGAATAAATACCCGCAGGCAGTTTTTATCCCGCAGAATAAAATCCGCACAGCGTCCTACAATGACGCAGGACTCCTTTTCCGCGAGCTCCAGAATAATATTCCGCTGAATCGTCCAGAGCAGATCCTGATTAGACGGACCATTCCAGTTCCATCCTGTAAAAGCGGACGCCAGCCAGCTGCTCTGCGGCACATGCTCGCCCTCTTCTTTGATATATTCCTCCACAAAACCGCTCTGCTCTGCGATTTTCTGTATCAGCTCATTATCATAGCACGGGATGCCCAGACGCTCCGCTACTTTCTTTCCCACGGTATGGCCGCCGCTGCCGAATTCACGGCTTATGGTAATAATTCGATTACTCATATGTCTGCCTCCTTGCACACCATTTTCCCGTTTCTTTTCCGAATCGGGACGAAGTTCTGCCAGTTTCGCCCGGCCAGACTTCGGATCATTTTAATTGCGGTTCCGGAAAGTATCGTCTTCTCCAGCATTCCATAGAAAGGCGTTACGTTCCTGAAAACCGCGAAGTGAACCCTGACGCCGGCCAGAGCCATCTTGTATTATACTATTTTATTATATCACATTCGCGGTTTTTCCATAGAATCTCTCGCGTTTCCCGGTAAATTTTTTACGAATGATCTAATAAAACAAAATTACGCAGATCACATTTCATTCTTTTAAAACAGGGACGGCCGGAAATTCATGCAAATATATCGGCAGACAGAGTTCTCCGTTTACGGAGAGACGAAAAAAGCCGGGGAATATTCCCCGGCTTTTAACAAGATAAAAGGAATTGTCCGCTGCTGCGTATCGATTGCTGTTCTAATTTTCATACCGTGTCCAGTCCGGATCTTCTTTCAGCGCTGTCCAGCGTTCGTGAACGCCATCTTCTTTGCGTTCAAAATCATGACTGTTAGTCGCTTCCTGAACAGTGAGATAGTACCATGCTCCGATCTCATTGTCCGGCCAGATATGCATGCTTTCCAGCAGATCGCTTTCGCTTTCAGGCAGACGGCAGAGCACTCGGTTGATCATCGCCATAGCTTCGGCGCGGGTAATCGGATTCTCCGGACGGAAGGTTCCGTCCTCATAACCGCAAATCCATCCCAACGTCGCCGCCCGCTCTATTTCCGCTTCAGCCCAGTGGCCGGAGATATCCGTAAAATCACTGTCCCCCTCTGTTTTGTATGTGTCAAAACGCGCACAGACAGCTGCAAATTCCGCACGGGTGATAAAAGCATTCGGAGCGAAAGTTTCCTCCGTACGTCCCTTTACAACGCCCAGTTTCGCCATGGTGGAAATCGCGGTATTGCACCACATCTCCTCGTTCACATCGGTAAAGACATTGGAGACCGTCAGGTTTTTCTCCCGGATCTCCGGACTCAGCAGCCGGAAGAATATCGTCGCAACCTCAGCGCGGCTGATATTGCTTACAGGCTTCACCCTGCCGTCCTCATAGCCGATCATATAAGCAAAATGATCTCTGCCGTTGAGCCAATCCGGAATACCGGTAGCCTCCCAGCCCGCATATACGGTCTTCGATGAATTCATTCGAATTTCACCGACAGACTGCGTCAGTTCTCTGTCCGCATACCAGCCGGTAAAAGTATAACCCTCTCTGACCGGATTTTTGTCCAGCTGAACGAGAGTATTTGAAGGATAACGTTCCGATGCGTATTCTGTTCCGCCGTTAGAATCGTAAGTCAGAGTATAGTAAATATCTCCGCCTCCGCCCCCGCTCGTTTTCTTTTCATACAACAGGACAAACGGCGAAAAACTGCCTGCAGCAAATTTAATGTACTGTTTTCCTCCAATCGTTACTAAATTCAGAGGATTTTCTTCATCTGCGGCCCGATACAACTCCGGCGGATTATTTTTCAAAATTTCACCGACATCATCTACGCTGCCGTAGCTTCGGTCCAGGGCGTTAAAATGCACGATATAGAAAGGATCGCCCGTATCGGCGTCTTCCGGCACCGGCCAGTAAAGAGTCATTTTCTGTTCATTTCCCATGGTGACTACAGCGTTTCCATTGCTGGAATCCACCAGGTCCAGATACCTCATATCAAACAGATATTCGCCATCCGGAATCGCTTCCATCGTGTCGATGTAATCTTTGAGCACTTCTGTATCCAGCAGTCGGTCTGTCAGCAGCCTGACGTTTTCTTTTTCCGTAATCTCCACCTGACTGTCGTTGACATAATACCTAATATCGTCCGGTGCAACTGCTGCAACAGTATCGCCCCTGATCTCCGCCTCATCAGACGCGATCGTTATCGTCTCAGACTCCGTTCCGGTGACGCCGCGGACAGTAAGTGTTCCTGATTCGATTTTAACAGGATAGCGGAAGGAATTCTCCCCGCCGCCTTCCACAGGCACATTTTGAAACTCTGCTGTAATCTTGGACGGATCCAGTCCCCCCGTGTAGAGAGACATCGTATAAGTCTCGTTCAGATTTTCGGCAGAAAACGTAAAATCATCGCTGATCACAGTCTCATCCCCGTTCTGAAACTGCAGACGTACGGGAATGCCGCTCTCCGTATCCGGCAGCAGACGATAGACGTACCGGTCGATGCCGTCCCCCAGGTCTGTCGTACTGACGCTGTCACTGTATTTCTCCACTTTCCACTCCCGCGTTATTCCATTTCCGTCGTCATAGGAAAACGTCAGATAAGAGGAAAGATCCTCCGCCTCGGCCTTACCGCCCAAAGCATTATTGACAGTCTCTGGAATAGTAAACAGGTATCCGGGCTCAGGCAGTCCCCTGTCTCCTGTACTGATATTTCCAGCACCATCCACTACGCCTTCATAGCTGTCACCGCCGGTATAAACAGTGATATCCGCCGGACGGATCGATAAAGCGGATTCTTTTACATGCAGGTAAGGGGAGGATCTGGTTCCCGCCATTTCCGCGGTGGTGTCCTTATTCTCCGCGTCAAACATATGATTGCGTTCTCCCAGTTCATCGCTGTAATAGATATCTTCTTCCAGCGGAACATAATCCATATCGTTTATTTCGACAGAATCACCGGATACGCCGTTTCTCTTTAAAAGTTTATTTCCTGAAGCGATCAGTTCCTTACAGTCGATAGTGAGCTTCTCTTTCGATTCAATTGCATCCGCCGAAAGCGATCTATTCATTACTTTGACAAAGGCATCGCCTTCTGCAGAGATTCCTTTGTCGCTGAAAATGCCGCCCTTCGAAAACATCCCTTCGATATCGATGCGGGAATTGCCGCCGATGATAATTTCAGCTGTACTCTGAATCCCCGATACAGATACACCGGAATCTTTCTCTATCGTCAGATCAGCTTCTTTTCCAAATTCTAATTTCGAACCTTCGTTGCTGACCTGATAGAAAATTCCTGCCTTTTTTGCATCGATTACAATATTCGAATCCCCGATATACACAGGGTATGCATTCTGACGATTAGAATCAATCCAATTATGAATACCGTTCGCTTTTTCTGACTGAAGATTCAGCTGAGCGCCATCATCGATAGTCAGGCTGCAGAACAGTTCCATACAGTCGGATGTTGTATTTATCGTAAGATTACAGTCCGCAATCTCAGCGAAAGGCTCCGACGCCTGAGTCTCGCCCACGACCACACCTTTCGCCGCTCCTTCAGCGTTTATCGTAAGATCTGCGCCTTTTTCGATTACCAAATTCTCTTTAACGGCGACAGATCTATAATAATCCTTATCCACACTGTTTCTAACGGATACCGATGTACCGGCGCCTGCTACAATCAGAGAACCGAAATTGCCGTTTCGCGGAGCCGCCGCAGAAAGCGCCGCTTTTTCCGCAGTGACATCTACTTTGCCGCCGGTAATTTCTAATTTGCGCCCTGCCTTTATCCCGGTGCCCGGTTCCAATGCTCCGGAAGACGATATTCCTCCCAGACTGACTGTTCCATTTGCGATTTCAAAATTCCCCTGATCTGCATCGTCTTCATTCATGCCCGGCAGATTTTTATTTGAATAGTCAAGTTCTCCGCACGTAATATGGGATGCCACAGGATTCTTCAAATGGATGTTGAGGATTCCCTTCATATCGACTCTCAGACTGCCGGCATGTACCTGGATCCCGCCGGAAAATTCACGTTTCTCACTTTCATCCTGATTATTCAGTGTCAGCGTCCCGCTCCCCCCGAGCGTCAAATCTCCGTTCATCACACGAATGACAGGAGCTCCATTGGCAATAGATGGATTACTCGGTTGTTTGGATCCTGTCATTTTAACGGTGAGATCATTTTCTCCCTCTGCATTCAAATTCAGGTCTCCTGATTCCACCTGAAGCAGTCCTTTAAATATCTGATCGCTCGATCCGCATGAATGTGTCAACGTAACAGAGAGATTCTCCAATGTCACATCAAACGTTTTTCCTGCTGCACTACTGATAATAACGGCTGTTTTTTTATAGGTACCCGTATTTTGAAGATCTAAGCTTCCGGTCAACCGATATGCTCCCGTATACTCTTCACTCACCGTCTTCTCACCGGTCAGCCCTTTGTACTGAACATACCCTGTGTCAGTAATTTCCACGCGTCCATTGGACAGATCGATTTCTTTTACTTCACCGGCGGTAGACTCCGCAGTCTCCGTCTGATCTGTCGCCGCTGCCGTAACCGGCATCAGCCCCAACAGTGTCATAACCGCCAGGAATACCGCCAATAGCCGTCTCCATCGTTTTCTCATCCTTATTTCCTCCTATTCTCTCCTCCCTGTCTGTAACTAAGAAAACCGCATCGAATCGCCATACTCCGGGTCAGAACTGCTCTGTATCTGCCCGTAAGAACATCTGACATACCGGCACAGACCGACCGGATCTATGAAAGCGAACCGATCGAAAATTCAATCAGGAATTTACAATAAATCGCATCGGAAACTCCCCCCTTCGATAAAAATGTGTACTTTTTTGCAAGTAGAATCAGGGAATTCAGCCATCAGAAAAAGAAATAAAACAGTAAGTAAAGATGGAAAAAATGTATACTTTTAATATCGAAAGGTTACAATTGTTGCAAATATACAATAATTTTGATATATTTATCTAATAAACTATATCTAACAAAAAAGTACACATTTTAAACAAATCTAAAATATCGCATGAGAATTTAAAATTATATGAAACAGCAAAATAAAAAATATTCTGGAAAAGATGAAAATAAAAAGACTGTATTCAACATATCCGGTACGTTGAATACAGCCGTAGAACTCCATGGTTGCAGGGAAGGGATTCACAAACCCTCAGTCCCTGTAATTCCAGCAATTACAGATTTTGCATTTTCCCTATCCCCAATAGCGTTTCCGATGGAATCTTAATATTCTGTATCATCAAAGCTATTGCCGTCAGCAAGGATAGTTCGTCAATTGTTTCGTTTTCTTACATACGCCTCCTACTTAATAATGGAATCAAACTTTCCTGACGAATCCACAAACGGAATTGCCAAATGATTTGGCAGACATACGACAGAAGCGGACGAATCCAGCCAATCCATATCTTTCTGGAACCTTTAAATTTCTGTCTTCCAAGCGAATTTTTTCATATCCCGCATAACGAAGTTTCTCTTTTATCTGATTCCGCGCAGGAACCTGTTTGCCGCCTGTCTCAAATCCCTGTGCGTCAAGTATCGGATAAATCGCAGGGTCCAATGTGCCATCTGTTTTTCCGCCATACCCGGTGTAAAATTGAGAAGATCTGCCGTTTCCTCACGGACTGTTATCATCTGGCCGCCGCTGTGATTTGCTTTATATATTTCTCTTGTTGTCGACCAGAGAGATTCTCTGTCTTCAATAAGCCGTCTTGCTTCATTCAAAGCCCTCTCCGAATCACCGCCATATGCTTTAAAGGATTTTCTTCTCCCAGTTCAAAACCGGTTTACATTCATCTTTACTCCTACTTATTTTCCTCCGTTTTCATTTTTAGAGATTCAAACTCGCAATCCAGTCTTTAAGGTCCTCTTTTTCGACATGTCCGTTTAAAAGACGTCCTTCTTTTATTGCGGCAGACGGCGGAACGCTTTTTGCAAGTTGTGTCGCCGTCTTTCCAAAATCGCTTCCTCCGGATGTGGCAAACAGGACGATTATTTTTCCCGAAAAATCATAAGCTTCCAGGAATGTGTTGATAATGTTCGGCGCTACATACCACCAAATGGGGAAACCGAGAAAAATAACGTCATGACCGCTGACATCAGCATCCCGATCTTTGAGAGCAGGGCGGAAAGCTTTATCCCTCATCTCTCTCGAACTTCTTGAATTGCCATCCAGCCAGTTCAGATCTGCCTCTGTGTAAGGAACTTCCGGACGTATTTCGTAAAGATCCGCCTGTGCGGCCTCTGCCAGTTTTTCAGCTGCACTTTTTGTCACACCGCTTGCGCTGAAATAGGCTACTAATTTTTTACTCATTTTGATCACACTCACTTTCCTGAATTCGTTTTCACTTCTATTTCTATACTCTATTTCTGAGGGATGCTGCACTTCAGCGATACGCCTTCTCAAAAATAGCGGCGCATTCTTCATCTGAAAGAAGTACCCTGTCGCAGAAGAACAATCCTCCCATAGTTGCTCTGGCGTTCTGTGCCAGCGTCATAAATTCATCCGGTTTGATTCCGTAATCGGACATTTTCAAATCTGCTACACCGCACTGTTCCTGCAATTCAACAAGCGCCGCGATAAAATCCATCGGTTCTTTCGCGTCTGTTTTCCCCAGCGCCTGCGCCATGCGGATAAATCGTTCATCGCAGGCGTGATTCTCAATAAAATAGGTAAAATACGCTTTGGAAATCATGATGAGACCTGCTCCATGGGGCAGATCATGATGATATGCGCTCATGGCATGCTCCATAGAATGTTCGCTTGTACAGGAACTGATTGTCATCACCACGCCGGATAAGGTGTTCGCAAACGCCACGTGTTCTCTTGCCTCCATATCCGAACCGTCTTTTACAGCGCGCGCCAGATAGGCCCCTATATTTTCGATCGCAGTTAAGGCATACATATCGCTCATGAGATTTGCAGCCGCGGAAATATAACACTCTACACTGTGAAATAACGCGTCAAAGCCCTGATAAGCGGTAAACTCCGCCGGAACGGATTTCATTAGCTGAGGATCTACGATCGCGATCTGCGGAAACAACGAATCATATCCGCCAAAACCGATTTTTTCATCGGTCTCCTCATTGGAAACGACGCCCCACTGATCCACTTCGCTCCCGGTTCCTGCTGTCGTAGTAATGGCTATAACCGGAAGCGGCTCATTCATAAGCGGCAGACCCTTTCCCGTGCCTCCGGAAATATAGTCCCATAAATCTCCGTCATTTGCCGCCATTGCTGCAATAGCTTTTGATGCATCCATAACACTGCCGCCGCCAAGAGCGACAATAAAATCACAGTGATTTTCTTTCGCAAAGGCTGCTCCTTCCATTACGGTCTGCTTCAATGGGTTCGGCATAATTTTGTCAAACAGAACCGTTTCCGCACCTGCCAGTTTTAACTCTTTTTCCGTCTTTTCCAAAGCTCCGTTTCTCTTTGTCGATTTCCCATTGGAAATCACAATCATTGCCTTTTTGCCCGGCAGCTTCTGTTTGTGAAGACCCTCAAGCTGCCCTTCTCCAAATAAAATTCTCGTAGGTACATACATCTGAAAACTCATAATCAAAACCTCCTTTATATTATCTGCCTATCTTATATCTTTTTTACAAACCGAGCGGAATTTCCCGCAGGAAAATCAATTCACCCGCAAGTTACAGTCATAAAAAATTCATCTTTCTATAGTTTTCTTCCTCTCTGAGTATTTTCTTAATCCACAGGATATATAATATGCAAGACATGCCCACAACACCATCATCGCTGCATATTCAGTTAGGAAGAAAATCAGAGGCTGCTGCAGGTCAAAGAACACAAACTGACTTTTTAGAAACATATACGATACAAGATTATGCTTCATAAAGGCACAGACACCGAATCCGCTGACCGCTGCCGCTAAAATCCGCAGCATCCACGTCTGTACCCTTGATGCGTCTTTCCGCTTCTGCATCTTTCGCACCATACCCATAACCATTGCCCAGTGCAGACCAAGATGAGCACTCATAAGAAAGAATCCCCAATAGGCCGCAGCCATGTGCAGAAGACGTGCAAATCCCATTCCTCCTTCAATGGAAAAGAAGGAAAATACGACCCTCGACATCATCATCCCGCTGATCATCAAACTCAGCATACACAGCAGGAGGGCCAGATTGACTACTGTCTGCAGAATACGAAATCCCGAATATTTTCCTTTAAACAGATTGCGATACCATTTTACATTTAAAATATTATGTGAGATAAACAATACCAGCATTGCTGTGCCTGCCCATTCATGCAAAGTATTTCCCACCAGCATATATGCCATCTGAAACAGCAACAGAACAGTCATGATAAAATCTATGGACATTTTCAGTTTTATTTTCGGTTTCATCTGTATCCTATCAGTCCTCCTTCTTGACCCCCCCTTTGTTTATAGCCATAGTATATTCCATTCTCTTTTTCATATCTAATGCTTATGTTAAATCCACTTATATGCCTATCAGGTATGATTTTTTCAAACTACTTTATATCCGGCTTTAAATCTCCATAAAAATAAGACGCCGTTGCTCCTCCGTCAATCAGAAAATCAGCTCCGGTAATAAAAGCCCCCCGATTACTCAAAAGCAACTCTGCCACATTTGCCACTTCGTCCGCTGTGCCCGGACGTCCGGCGGGACATTTGGCAAACATATTTTTATAAAACTCTCCCCGTGGCCCACTGAACTCATCTGCCGCAAGAGGCGTCACGATAATTCCCGGTGAAATGGAGTTGATTCTCGCACCTTTTCTCCCCCAGTTTACGGATTCGTACATCACCCGTTTCTCGTTGCAGCGTTTCGCCATTTGATACGCATGAAGTGTATCTCTGATGCTCTCCGGCTGTAACATAGGTAATTCCAATAAGCTTTCTGCCGGAGTACAGGCAAGTTGTTCATCCTCCCATGCCGACAACTGAGGCATTCGATGCCCGGACTGACTGGAAATTGTAATTCCTGCTCCTCCCGGAGCAATTACATTTCCAACCTCTTCCAATAAAACGGCTGTGCCATATAAATCTACCTTCAAAATCGTTTCAACCGGTGCCTGACTGGGAGATACCCCTGCCGCATTAATCAGCATTGTGATTTCCCCATACTTCTTTGCCTCTGCAATTAGCTTCAAAATAGATTTTCTGGAGGATAAATCCATTTCGACCGGAATCGTATCAAATCCCGCCTGATTCATAATTTCGGATATATTTTCTGCATTCTCTCTGCTCTTATCGCCAATCACAATTTTCTTACCATATCCCACTCTTCGTGCAATCGCCATTCCGATCTGACCTGCACCTGTCAGTATCATTACTTCCTGATTCATCTCGCTCCTCCTTGCATTTCCGACTTAAATAATATATACTTACTTAAAGTTACTTTCAGTAATACACCTTAAACTATAGTTTAAGTCAAGATATTTTTTCAATTTTTACTGTGGATATAGTAAAAATCAGGAGGGTGCTTGCTATGTTATATACCATAGGAGAAATGGCAAAATTACTGGATATTCCTGCTTCTACTCTGCGCTATTACGACAAACAGGGTTTGCTTCCCTTTGTAGAGCGTTCCAAAAGTGGGATACGGATGTTTCAGGAAAAAGATTATGAATGGTTAAAACTGATTGAATGTCTGAAAAAATCAGGATTGACATTGAGTGAAATCAAAAATTATATTTTCATGGCAATTCGCGGCGATGAAACCATTGAGGATCGGCTGCAACTATTTCTAAATCAGAAAGAAGTGATAACTCAAAAAATCACTGAGCTTCAGGAGACACTGAAAGTTGTGGAATACAAATGCTGGTACTACGAAACAGCAAAAAAGGCGGGAACCGTTTCCGTTCCGAAAGAGATGTCACTGGAAGAAATACCGGAAGAACATAAAAATACACGGTTACGGTTAAAAAGTATTCCAAATGAAGACTAAAGTTTTACCCAGAAGTCCATATTCGGATACTTCCGGGTATTTTTTAATTTCTTTCCCTTCTATCGTCCAAAATATGTTTGGATTATCTGCATCCGTTCCGTCTGCCCCACATGAAACGGACAGCGTAAATCGCAGCGTCCGCAGCCGACGCAGTCTCCGGCTTTCTTTTCCAGATTCGCATAGTGATTTTTCGCCAGCTCATCTCCTGCCCGCGTCAGATCATAGTATTTATTGATCAGGCCCACATCCAGTCCTGCCGGGCATGGCTGACAGTGGTTGCAGTATACGCAAATTCCTTTGGCCTCCTGCGGCGTAAAAGTTCCTAAAACGGAATAGTCCCTTTCTTCCGGCGCCGCATCAGTATATTTCAAAATGCGCTTCAGATCTTTTGTGTCCCGCACGCCGGTCAAAACCGTCACTACCCCCGGCTTATCCAGAGCATACTGAATGCATTGCAGTTCCGTCAGCGCCTGCCCGAAGGGAGAAGTTTTAGCGTTCAAAAGCTGTCCTCCGCTAAAAGCTTTCATTACGGAAATGGCAACACCTTCCGCTTCACAGTGCTGATACAGCTCTCTCCGTTCTGCAATCCCTCCTATTGCGTACTCACCTTCTCCTCCATTATCATAAACAGGATTAATGCTGAACATCAGCATATCTAAAATTTTCGCGTCCAGCGCCTGATGGACCACTTCCGGTGTGTGAGAAGACAGGCCGATATGGCGTACCACACCTTCTTTCTTCAGCTGCTGGATATATTTCAGAATGCCGTCATTCATGACATGCCGCAGGTCTGCTTCCTCGTCAATACAGTGAAGAAATCCGAAATCAATGTAATCCGTTTTCAGCGCAGCAAGCTGCCAGTCAACGGAACGTTTCATCGTATCCAAATCCGTGGTCCATCCGTATTTTCCCCCTTCATAATCGGCTCCAAAGTGAATCTGAAAATATACATCTTCTCGCTTGCCGGAGAGGGCGCGCCCAAAAGCCGGGAATGGTTTTGCGTCAGCCGAGGCCATGTCGAAGTAGTTGATTCCATTCTCCAGAGCCAGGCTTATCGCCGCTTCTATCTCTTTTTCTTCCGCCATACCGATAGAACTGGTGCCGACTCCAAGCACACTGATTTTTTCCTCCCCGCGAGGTAATTTACGATATTCCATGCATATTCTCTCTTTCTATACTATTTTCTTACTATATCATTTTTATTTCCCGCCATTTTCCGCCTTTGTATCTCCAGAGAAATGCTGCCGACCGCGCCAGCCAGTCCATTCCCATGGCGATCCAGATCCCTATAATCCCCATATTCAGGACAATTCCAAACAAAAATGCTGCGCCCAGACGGAATATCAGCATAGAGCCGACACCTACAAACATGGTGTAGCCCGCGTCCCCTGCCGCCCGAAGACTGTTTGCCAGATTAAAGGATGTGGGATGCAGTGCGAAGGCAAATACGTTGTGCATAATAATTAAAACAGCCGCATAATGCAGGGTCTCTGCGGAAAGATTGTAAAACTGCAGAATCAGCGGCAGCAGCGCACATACAGCGGCTCCCAGTATGCCGGTGGAGACGTAGGAAATCTTCATCAGCTTTCTGGTATAATATTCTGCCTGCTCCTGCATCTGCGTACCTATGCACCGTCCCACCACGGTAATCATGGCTAAATTTACTGCATTTACAACCACGATGGCAATCTGGTCAATGCTGTTTGCCACTCCGTTGGCCGCAATCTGCGCTGTGCCAAATAGAGCCACGATGCTTGTCACAAGCACTTTTCCCAGTGCAAACAGCCCGTTTTCAATGCCGCTTGGCACTGCGATATGAAGAATTTTCCTCAGTAGTTCTCCTCTCCAGATAAAGATATCTTTCAAACGAAGACAGACTGTATTTTTTATTAGAGAAAAAATCATTATTTAATAACGGAAAATCTTCTGATTTCACCCAAACCCTTCTCCAATTCATCCCCAATTAACGCGATAATCTTCAATGAATATCTCCCTTTTTTACCTTTCTATGGTATTTGTATGCGTCTGTATCAGTAAAAAAATCGCTGTAAGCATTGAAACACAGCGGTTTTCAGGGCATCAGAAAACCCGAAGCCATTTTGACTTCGGGTTGATTTCGTGGTTGCGGGGGCAGGATTTGAACCTACGACCTTCGGGTTATGAGCCCGACGAGCTGCCAGCTGCTCCACCCCGCGATATCTAAATTTTATTAAAAAAGATCCGGCTTCTGACATAAAAAATCAGATGCATATTCATCATCCAGAAAAATCAGACCCGATTCAGAATGGTGCCGGGGACCGGGGTCGAACCGGTACGATCGGTAAGGATCGCGGGATTTTAAGTCCCGTGCGTCTGCCAATTCCGCCACCCCGGCGAATTGGCTCCAAGGGTGGGGCTCGAACCCACAGCCTATCGGTTAACAGCCGAGTGCTCCACCATTGAGCTACCTTGGAATACCTGTGTTGTAGTGATTATTACCGCCGACAACAATAGTTATTTTAAACGTTTTCCTGCATCCTGTCAAGCTTTTTTTTAACTTTTTCAAGTTTTCTTCCGAGACCGATTACAAAAATCCGCTGTCAACAGCGTCTCCGCTCGCTGACTTTTAGAATTATACGATCTTTTCTCTCTTCCGTCAATCCCTTTTTTACATTTTTTCGGGACTTTTTTACAATCTGCTCAAAACCGTCGAAAAACAGGACATGGAGCCCTTTGACAAAGAGACTTCTGCAGTCCGGTATACCGGACTGCTGCCGGCGAAAAACATCATTCTTCTCGCTTGGCATTTCTCCTGACGACTTCTATCTTTTTTTTATATTTTTCCGCATTGACCTCGTCGCCCAAGGCGTTATATACGATCACGAGCTCGGCCATAATCTCTGCTCCGGAAGGATATTCGTACAGAGCTTTCTTCAGAGAACGCAGCGCTTCATCGTATCTTCCGGTACGGCTGTATCCTACGCCGAGGTAGTAAGAAAGAGGCCACCAGCTCTGCGCGATTTCCTCGTCCTTATACGCCTCCAATATCTCCAGACCTTCCTTCCAGCGCCCGTTTATCACATTCATATACCCCTGTTCCATCTTTACCGGGATCTCCAGCTCAGACAGGCGTTTTGTGATCTCGGTATATTCCTCGCCCGGCTCTCCGAGAGAAAGAAATTTTTTCCATTCCCGCTGGGCGGCTTCATATTTTCCCGCATTGACATAAGCATAGCCGAGGAAATAATAAGTCATCGGAAAATCCGGTTTTGCCGATTTCAGCTTCAGCAGAGACTCCAGAACTTCCGCTTTAAAGTCGGCGATGTATGTTCCGTCCTCTCCTTCGCTGTAGAGATTTCTGCATACCAGCATATAATTATAGAGCGCATCCGGATCATTTTCATTGAGACAAAGCGCCGCACGCAGAAGAATCGCCGCATGCTCCAGATTCTCCGATTCAGCCTGAGCGATGGCGAGCGCCACCAGGCGTTTGCCGATGTCCTTATTCACATATTTCAAAAAATTGACATACTGGGATCGATAGCGAAAATCGGAGTCTATGCCGATCAGACAGACCATTCCCTCGATAAAATACAGAAATTGTATTCCTTCCTCTCCGGCCAGTTCCTTGAGATGTTCCTTTTTTATCGGCATCGGAACGTTCCTCATGAAATCCAGCCGTTCCCGCTTGACATACTCGGGCATCAGCTCGAGAAATACAAATTGATCGAGATACTCCGAAAAATATTTATCCAGTCTGTTGTTCATCCTTATCCTCCCGGTCTCTTCTTTCTTCCGCCGCTTTTTCACCGCAGCGGGCGGCATGCCCGCCGTCCGCGCGCTTCGCTTCTGCGGTTCGTTATCCTTCTGTCCCGCCGTATCTGCGCCTCCTCCTGAAATATCATAAATCCTCATAAGCTCAGCCCCACGCGGCACGTCTTGCGACAATACCAGCCGGCAGAGTTTTCAGGCAGCAGTCCGGAGATTTTTCTGAAACCGCAATAGAACCGAACGCCGCGGGAAATCGTATCTCAGAATCCACACGGCGTCGTTTTCATAACAATATTTCGTTCTGGCGAAAGCGAGTCCTTGTCTTTTTGCCGCAGCGCGAATTCTACAGCATGCGGAAGCGCTCATCTTTCCACATTTCACTGTGATTCTGCGCCACGCGCAGCTGCTGGATCATCCGCTCCTTATCCGCCGGCAGATCTCCCTTCAGCGATACATAATTGGAAGCGTGATTGCTGCGGAAAACGCACTTTTTCTTGACATTGATGTTTTCCAGCATGAGCTCCGCTTCCTTGAGTACCTCTTCCGGCGTCAGAAGCTCAAATTCACCTTTCAGATATTCTTCATGCAGCGGCGTACCCGGAACGATCATAAGCGTCAGGAAGCTGGCATAGGTCGGCTCCATCTCTGAAATCATCGTACCGGTATCGATAGCATTCTCACGCCACATCGCTCTTCCTCCGATACCGGACAGGAACGTAAGCGACGTTTCGATGCCGAGAGCTTCCGCTTTTCGAACCGCTTCGATCAGTTCCTCTCTCGTTTCGCCTTTATTGATCTTTTTCAGGATTTCAGGATTGCCGGATTCCACGCCCACATAGATGATTCCCATTCCGTTGGCTTTGAGTTCCAGCAGTTCTTCATCCGTCTTGCGAAGGATATCGTGAGCCCTTCCGTAGATACCCACCCGCTGACATTCCGGAAACAATTCCCTGATCCTATTCAGAACATCCATCAGATAGGAATTTTTCAGCACCAGTGCATCGCCGTCCGCAAGAAAAATTTTCTCGATATGGCGATAGTACTTTCGCGCCATCTCCAGATCTTCATAAACCTCTTCGATCTTGCGGATTCTGAATTTTTTATCTTTAAAAGACCCGCAGAAAGTGCACTTGTTGTGGGCGCAGCCGATGGTAATCTGAAGAATATAGCTGTACGCCTCGCTTGGCGGTCTGTAAATATCTCCTTCGTATCTCATTGTGATCTCCTCCGTCTTCGCCGCGCTGCTGACCCGTAGCCGGCGGCGTAAATTGATAAAACGGCTACATCTTTTCCGGCGCGCCGATGCCCAAGAGTTTCAGACCGTTGGCGATCGTCTGCTTCGCAGCGTAGACCACAGACAGCTTCGCCTGTCTCTCCGCCTCATCGTCTACCAGAATGTGTTCGTCGTGATAAAACTTATTAAAATACTGTGCAATATCTATAATATGTCTCGTAATCACGGAAGGTTCGTATTTCTCTGCGGCTTCTCTCACCGCCTCAGGGAAACGGTAGATCAGTTTGATCAGTTCGTACGCCGTATCGCTGCTCACATAACTCATGTCGAGCGGCGCAGCTCCGGAAAGCGCTGCTTCCGCTGACGCGCCGGCGTTTCGGAGAACACTGGCGGCTCTCGCATGAGTATACTGAACATAAGGCCCTGTCTCGCCTTCGAAATTGAGAACCTTATCCCAGGAAAAGACATAGTCTTTGATCCGGTTGTTGGAGAGCTCCTGGAAAACGACGGCGCCGATCCCTACTTCCTTCGAAATCTCTTCGAGATCCTCATCCGGCCCGTTTTTCTCGATCATGACCTGTTTCGTCTTTTCGACGGCGCTGTTGAGCACATCCAGCAGGAAAACCACCTTCCCCTTTCTCGTGGACAGCGTTCCGTCCTCCAGACTCACCATGCCGAACGGCACATGCACACATTGTTCCGCCCAGTCATATCCCATGAGTTCGATGATCTTGAACCACTGCTGGAAGTGAAGATTCTGCTGGGAAGCCACGACATAAATATTCTTGTCAAAATTATAATGCTCCTTGCGGTAAACCGCAGCTGCGATATCCCGCGTGATATACAGAGTGGAACCGTCCTTCTTCCGTATCAGAGCCGGCGGCATGCCGTACTCCTCCAGATCGACGATCTGCGCTCCCTGAGATTCTTTCAGAATCCCCTTTTCGTCCATCATCTGAACGATGCGGTCCATTTTATCGGAATAAAAGCTCTCACCGGCGTAAGAATCGAATTCGATTCCCAAAAGATCATAGACATAAGTGAACTCCTTTAAACTTTCCTCGCGGAACCATTTCCAGAGCTCATACTCTTCTTTTTCCCCGTTTTCCAGTCTCGTAAACGTGGCCCGGGCCTCATCTTCGAGAGACGGGTCCTTTTCCGCCTCATCATGGAATTTTACATAGTATTCCAGAAGAGTTTTGATCGGCTCACGTCTCACATCCTCTTCCCTGCCCCAACGTTTATAGGCCACGATCATCTTGCCGAACTGGGTTCCGTAGTCGCCCAGATGATTGATGCGTACCGTCTCATAGCCCAGATAATCAAAAATCTTATAAATCGCATTTCCGATTACTGTCGTCCGGATGTGACCGATGTGAAACGGCTTTGCGATGTTCGGAGAAGAGTATTCCACGATGACTTTCTTTCCCCGGCCCAGATCACTGCTTCCGTATTTCTCTTTTCTGTCCAAAACTTCAGAAACGACAGCGGCCGCTACTTCCGCTCTGTTCAGGAAAAAATTCACATATGCGCTGACGTTTTTCACCTCGGAAAACATACTGTCTCCCGCCAGTTTTTCCACCAGTTCCTGGGCAATCAGATTCGGCGCTTTTCTCATGGTTTTCGCCAGCTTAAAGCAGGGGAAAGCGTAGTCTCCCAATTTGCTCTCAGGCGGAATCTCGATCATCGATTCGATGTCGCCCGTTTCAAGACCATCTATCATCCCGGAAAGAAGCTCCGCGATTTCCTTTTTCTGATCAGTCATATTATCTATCTCCGTATTTCTATCTCTGTTTTTCCGCTTCTCGTACTGAAAATTCATACCCGCGCAAAACCGAATCTACTTTAACGTTACCACGGTGACGCCGTCTCCGCCGGAATAATAATCTCCCGGACGATAACTGTCCACGTGGGCGTGCTGCCGGAACAGCTGTTTCAGGCCGTTTCTGAGAATCCCGGCGCCTTTTCCGTGAATGACAGATACCTGCGGAAGACCTGACATATAAGCGTCATCCAGATACTTATCCACTTTCATGACCGCGTCATCCAGCGTCAGTCCGATGACATTGATTTCCGTAGAGATATTCATCGTCTTCTGCTGATACATTCTCGAATATTTCGGCTGATCGAAGCGTTTCTGCACTCCGTTTTTATCTATTTTCGTCAGATCTGTCAGCTTGATTTTTACCTTCAGCGGCCCGATCTGCACCAAAAGCTCGTCTCTGTCATCCGGCAGGGACGCTACCGTGCCTTTCTGACCCAGAGACACCACGTTGACCCGGTCTCCTATCTTCAATTCGCCGCGCTCCGCAGGCTTTGCATTGACCGCGGGCTGAAAGACCTCTCTGTATTCGTCGCTTTTCTTCATCAGACGTCTGCGGATGTTCAGCTGCTTGCTGCGGGTTTCCTCTCCCGGACCTTCCTTCTGAAGCTCCCGCAGTTCTCTTTTCACTTCTTCTGCGAATTCTTTGGCTTCCGCTATCATATCGCCGGCCTCCCGGCGGGCTTTTTCGATGATCTTTCTGCGCTTTTCCTCGGCCTGCTCTTGTCTGAGGGCGAATTCCTCCTCCTGTTTCTTCAGCCGCAGCTTCAGTTCCAGCGCCTGATCTCTTTCCGCCTCGGCATCCGACATATTCTGCTGAATCGCGCTGATGACATTTTCGAACTCGATATCATCGGTGCCCAGGAGATTTCTCGCATAATCGATGATCTCATCGTCCAGGCCCAGCTTTTTCGAAATTTCGAAAGCGTTGGAACGCCCCGGCGTACCGATGGTGAGACGATACGTAGGACTGAGAGTTTCGATGTCGAATTCCATGGAAGCGTTTTCCACGCCTTTGGTGGCGATCGCATATTTTTTCAGCTCGCTGTAGTGCGTCGTCGCCATCGTCATAGCGCCCAGCTGAGAGAGCCTCTCCAGAATGGAGATCGCCAGCGCTGCGCCTTCGGTAGGATCGGTACCGGCGCCCAGCTCGTCGATGAGCACAAAGGTATTTCCGTCGGCGCCGCCGATAATTTCGACAATATTCTTCATATGAGAGGAAAATGTACTGAGACTCTGTTCGATGCTCTGTTCATCTCCGATATCTGCGAAAACCTTCTGCATGACCGGGATCTCAGAGCCCTCCTGCGCCGGGATATGAAGTCCCGCCTGAGTCATCAGAATCATCAGTCCCACGGTTTTCAGCGTCACCGTCTTTCCGCCAGTATTGGGACCGGTGATGACGAGAGTCCGGTAATTTTTTCCCGCGCTGATATCGATCGGCACCGCTTTTTCCGGATCGATGAGAGGATGACGTCCTCTGCGGATATCCAGTATTCCTCCGGTATTGATCCGGGCGGAACATCCGTTGTACCGAACGGAAAGACGTCCTTTGGCAAAGATGACGTCCAACTTTGTCAGATATTTCTGATTATTGATCACCTGACGCACGGATTTTCCCGCTTCCGCCGACAACTCCGCCAGAATTCTGCGGATTTCATCCTGCTCTTTCATCTCCAGTTCCCGGATTTCATTGTTCATATTTACGACGGCCTGCGGCTCGATAAATAATGTCGCGCCGCTGGAAGACCTGTCGTGAATAATCCCCGGGAAACGCGATCTGTTCTCCTGCTTCACGGGTATGACGAAACGCCCGTCTCTCATGGTCACGATATCGTCCTGCAGCAGTCCTTTGTTAGCGGAAGACGAAATCATCGCATGGATCCGCATCCTGGCCGCTTCTGTCTGCTGGGAAATCTTTCTGCGGATATCCCGGAGCAGCGGACTGGCTCCGTCCGCCATCTCATCTTCAGAGAGGATACAGCGATCGATGTGATCGCAGAGACGCCTCTCTTCGCTGAGCATTTCCGCCAGTCCCGTCACCACCGGAAACTGCTTTCCTGCCAGCGGTCCTTCGGCGACAGTCACCAGAAGAAAATTCTTTACCTGAGAAGCGGTCTGCAGACTGGACTTAATATCCAATAACTCCCTCATGGACAGCACTCCGCCCTTTTCCGCATATCTCACGCTTCGCTTCACGTCGTACAGTCCCCCGAAAGGAGGCGCCCCTGCCGCTGAGACGATAGCCGCCGCCTCGTCTGTCTCTTTCAGAAGATCACGGATGAGAAAGTCGTCTGTCAGAGGCACAATTTCTCCGACAGCCTTTTTAGCCATCGGAGAGACTGCTTCCTGCGCGAGCAGGTCTTTTATTTTGTTAAATTCTAATACTTTTTCTGCTTTGTCATTCATAATTCACTTTCGAAAATTTAAATTTCCTGTTTCCTCAGCTTATCCAGTTCATTTTTCAGCTGAAGATTTTCCATTTGAATATCGAAAAAGCTGTTTTCAAGTTCTTTGTATTTTTTCATCAGTTCATCGGCATCTGCAGATTCCGCGGATTGAGATGCTTTTACTTTCTCGAGATCTTCTTTTGTGATATCGAGTTCCATCTCTTTTTCCTCCAGCTCTTCCCGCGCGTTGCTCAGAGCTTCTTCCGCCCGTTTCAGTCCGGCTCTCGCCTGGTTCGCCTGGGATTTCGCCTGCTCCATTTCCGCTTTCGCTCTGCTGTACTCCGACTTCGCCTGAAGCAGATCGGAGCGTACGCTTTCGTAACGGCCTTTCATCTCTTCCAGAGCGGAATTAGCTTTGCTCAGCTCCACATTTTTCATATTGTAGATCCGCTGCAGCTCCTGAAGCTGCTCGATACTGTTCTGCGCGTCTTCTTTGTACTGCTTAAAACTCTGCTTTGCGTCTTCCCACATCTGAATATAATGATTGGCGTCCTTTTTCAGATCAGTGATCACCGATTCCAGCTCTGCAGCCCGGTCTTTTTCCGCAAAATAATCGTCTGCGATATTCACTGCGGTGAGCACTGCCAGAGATGACACGGGAAGCGCCGGCAGCCCCGCGGCAAGCTCATGCATCAGAGTATCCACATGATTTGCCACCACGACAATCTGCTCTCCGGAGCTGTTTCCCGCGATCGTATATTCCTGATCATATATTTTGACTGTAACTCTGCTGCTGTCTCCCATGAGGTCTGCCTCCTTTTCTTTCAAATACAGCCGCGATAGCCTCTGCTACATTTCTCTCTGAACGGCGCCCAGCCGGTCCCTCAGCGCTTCCAGAACTTTCGAATGAACGGCGTTTACTTCTTCGTCGGTAAGTGTCTTTTCCGCATCTCTGTAAGTCAGTGCGAATGCGGCGCTCTTTTTGCCTTCGCCCACCTGTCTGCCGCGGTACACGTCGAAGAGTGCCACGTCTTCGAGAATCTTTTCCCCGTTTTCAAAGATTACATCCTCGATAGCGCCCACCGTGACGTCTTCGCTTACGATCAGAGAGATATCTCTCGTAACCGCAGGATACTTCGGCAGCGGCTTATAGACGACGTCTGACTTCGTATGAAGCATTATGATGGAGAACAACAGCTCGCAGGAGTAAACTCTCGTGCCGATGCCGTAGCGCTCGGAAACGTCCGGATGGATTTCGCCGATCGTTCCCAAAAGTTCCCCGTCATAAATGATGTTGGCACATCTGCCCGGATGATACATCGGCAGGTTTCTCTCCGCTTCGTATACCGGCTGTCCGAGACCCATCAGGGACATCGTTTGATCGATCATTCCCTTAAGAGTGAAAAAGTCTGCGTCTTCACCGTACATGCCGATGCACAGACCTTCCGCTTCCGCAGGCTGACCGTCGCAGTTAATCGCCACATTATTGAAAATTCTTCCGATTTCAAACAGCTTTACGTCTTTATTTCCTTTTGTATAATTCTTCGCGAGAACATCCATCATATTCGGCGTGAGCATCGTTCTCATCACGCTGCTGTCGTCTCCCAGAGGATTGATGAGCTTGACGAAGTTTCTCTTTGACAGATCTGTCTCAGAGATATTGACCTTCTCCACACTCCTCGGGCTGACGAAGGAATAGGTCAGAATTTCACTGACTCCCATCGCAGTGAGAATATTTCTGGCTTTTGCTCTCGCTTCTTCCTGTTTTGTCAGGCGTGCGACTTCGCTGCTCTTCGGCAGGGAGGTCGGCATCTTATCATAACCGAACATACGTGCGACTTCTTCCACGTAATCCTCTTCGATTTCCAGATCCTGACGCACCGTCGGAGGAGTGACGGTGATCGTATCTCCGCTGACTTCACACTTCATTTCCAGACTTTCAAAGATTTTTACCATATCTTCTCCCGGAATATCCGTTCCGAGAATGTGATTGACTCTGGAAACTCTTACATCCACCGGATTTGCTTTCTGCGCTTCAGGATATACGTCTACCGTACCGCCTGCGATCTTGCCGCAGCCCAGCAGTTCGATGAGATGGCAGACCCGCTCCGCAGCCTCTTCGCAGAGATTTGCGTCGATTCCTTTTTCATATCTGGAGGAGGCTTCCGTTCTCAGGGCCAGCTTCTTGGAAGTGCTCCGGATCGAATCCCCGTTAAAATTCGCCACTTCCAGAATTACCGTCTTCGTATCTTCTGTGATTTCAGAATTGAGACCGCCCATCACTCCCGCGATGCCGATCTGTTTTTCCGCATCGCAGATCATCAGAGCGCCTTCTGGCATGATTCTCTCCACGCCGTCCAGCGTCGTAAACTTATCGCCCTCTTTCGCCGCTTCTACGATAATCTTTCCGCCGGCAACCGCGGTGGCGTCGAAAGCGTGAATCGGCTGACCGTATTCCATCATGACGAAATTAGTAATATCCACGATATTATTGATCGGACGCATCCCCGCGTGCATGAGGCGTCTCTGCATCCACCAAGGGGACTGCTCCACCTTGATATCTGTGATTACGTGAGCTGTATAGCGAGGACAGAGATCCGGCCTCTTTATCTCCACTTCCACATAATCGCTTACATCGCCCTCCGTTTCCTTCACAGAAGTATCCGGATAGTTCAGCTCTGTGCCGAAGACCGCCGCCGCTTCTCTCGCCATACCGATCATGGACAGACAGTCCGGACGGTTCGGCGTGATTTCAAAATCCACCACGTGATCTTTGAGTTCCAGCGCTTCCGAAATATCCGTTCCCGGAGTAATACTATCATCGAGAATCCAGATGCCGTCTCTGATCAGAGTATTGATCACTTTATCCTCGTACCCCATCTCCGCCGCAGAGCAGAGCATTCCCTCCGACTCCACGCCTCTGAGCTTGCCTTTCTTGATTACAGTGCCGTCGGGCAGCTTTCCCCCGTGAAGAATAACGGGAACCATTGCCCCTTCAAAGACATTCTTCGCACCCGTGACGATCTGAAGCGTATTCTCCTGACCGGCGTCCAGTGTACAGACCACCAGCTTGTCCGCATCGGGATGCTTCTCTATTTTGAGGATTTTTCCTGCCACGATCTTCGTGAATTTTGTGCCGTAAGGTTCCACCGTCTCGATATTGGAGCCGGAGAGAATCATTCTGTCGCAGAATTCATCGACAGGCACATCGATGTCCGCATAATCTTTAAGCCAATTTATGGAAACTAACATGAAATTCTACCTCTCTGTCACATATATTAAAACGTCTTCCGACCTCCTTCCGAAAGTTTCAGATCCGCTTTCGAAAAAAGATTCCGGCCGTTCCATGTTTTCTATTTTTTGTTCCGGATCCCATTACTTGAACTGCTTTAGGAAACGTTCGTCGTTTTCGTAGAACAGCCGGATATCATCCACCGCGTATTTGAGCATAGCGATACGCTCCACACCGATTCCAAATGCGAAACCCGTATACCTCTCCGTATCTATGCCTCCTACTTTAAGGACGTTCGGATGCACCATACCGCAGCCGAGAATCTCAATCCAGCCGCTGCCCTTACATACGCTGCAGCCTTCGCCTCCGCATTTAAAACAGGATACATCGACTTCGGCGCTCGGTTCAGTAAACGGGAAGTGATGCGGCCGGAATTTCGTCAGTGTATCCGGACCGAACATCTGCCTGGCGAATTCGCCCAGAGTACCTTTCAGATCTGCCATAGTGATCCCTTCGCCGACGACGAGACCCTCCACCTGATGGAATACCGGAGAGTGCGTAGCGTCCGGCGTATCGCACCGGTACACGCGTCCCGGAGAAATCACCTTCATCGGAGGTTCCTTTGTGAGAAGCGTTCTCGCCTGTACCGGCGAGGTCTGCGTTCTCAGAATCGTATTGTCCGTGATATAGAAAGTATCCGTCAGATCTCTGGACGGATGGTTCGGACCTGCATTGAGAGCGTCGAAGTTCATGAAGACAGTTTCCACTTCAGGACCTTCCACGATCTCAAACCCCATATTCATAAAAATTTTAGACATCTCATCGATCGTCTGCGTAATCGGATGCTTTACACCCAGTTCCTTTATCCGGCCCGGTTCGGTCACATCGATGACTTCCGCAACTAATCTCGCCTGCTTTTTCTTTTCCTTGAGCTCCGTCATCTTCTCATCGAGAAGGTTCTCTATTTCCCCTCTGACTTCATTCGCTCTCTTTCCGACCTCTTTTCGCTCTTCCGCACCGAGGCTTCCCATGGAACGGAGAATTTCCGTCAGCTTTCCCTTTTTTCCGAGCACTTTGACTCTGATCTCTTCAGCCATTTCCGGGGAAGCCGCTTCGCTCAGCTGCTTTTTCGCTTCCTCCAAAATCGTCATAAGCTGTTTTTGCATGTATATTCCTCCATCTATTATTATTTATCCGATATCGTTTTGCTTTCGCCGCCGCAGATTTGCGGATGCTCCCGCTCTGCCGTCACCTGAGCCTCTGCCTCACCGATTCGTACATGATCACAGAAGCCGCCGTCCCTGCGTTCAGAGATTCGATGGAACCCTCCATCGGAATATTGATCAGCAGATCGGCGCCCTGCAGAAACACATCGCAGGCGCCGTTGGCCTCATTGCCTATAATCAGCGCCGTAGAACGTGAAATATCAGCGTCGAAATAATTTATTTCCGCTCTCGGCGAGGTACACACCGTCTGAAAGCCGTGGCTGCCGAGAAGCGAGAGAACCTCCTGCGGCTCATCCCCATAGGCGAACTTCATCCGATAAAGAGAACCCGCAGCCGCCCGGACAGTCTTCGGGGAAAAAAGATCTGCCGTTCCCTTCATGACGAGAATCCTGCGAAACCCGGCAGCATCCGCCGTCCGGATGATCGTTCCCAGATTTCCGGGATCCTGCAGACGGTCGAGAACAAGGATGTTTGACGGATCTCCTTCAAAGAAACGCCCGACATGACAGTCGGGCTGTTTCACCGCCGCCGCGATTCCCTGCGGCGTCTCCGTATTTACGGTACGGTCAAAAAGAACTCTGGAAAGAAGAAAAAGATCGCATCCCTGTCCGGTCAGGCGCTCTGTCAACGCCCTTCCTTCGGCCTCTTCGGCAAAGTCCTCCCGGATAAAAACACTGTCGAGTTCCGCTCCGTTTTTCAGTGCTTCTTCGATCAGATTGATTCCTTCTGCAACGTATCGATTTGTCTTCTCTCTGTATTTTCTTCGATAGAGCCTGGAGAAGCTTTTCAGCTTCTCGTTCTGCAACGATGTGATGCGCTGTAACATAAACATTCCCTAAGATATATTGAGACAAAAAGCCGGCTCATCACCGGCTTTTCTACTTTCCCTAAAATTTATTGTTTACCGCTTTCATCGCGTTCTTTAAAAATTCAGGAACTTCAATGTCATCGTCTGCAGGCAGTTCCGGCTGAGCTTCGCCGACTGTTTCGGCAGCCGCTTCCTCCACCTTCGCCGCAGAAGCGGACGGAGACGCATGATGAACGGAAGTCTCCGGTTCCTGCGGAGCTTCTTCTGCAGCGTCGTCATCGTCGAAGCCTGTAGCGATTACTGTGATCCGTATTTCATCTTCGAGATCTTCCTTAATGGATGCACCGAAGATGATATTCGCGTCTCTGGCAGCGGCCTTCTCGATGAGATCTGCGGCCTCGTTTGCCTCGAGCATTCCCAAGTCGTATCCGCCCATAATATTGAGCAAAATCGCCTTTGCACCGTCGATCGAAGTCTCCAAAAGCGGGCTTCCGATCGCTTCCTTGACCGCATCGATAACGCGGTTTTCGCCCTTTCCGACGCCGACGCCCATATGCGCGATGCCTCTGTCACTCATGACAGTCTTGACGTCCGCAAAATCCAGATTGATGACGCCGGATTCGGCGATCAGATCGGTAATGCCCTGGACGCCCTGTCTCAGAACATCATCCGCCATGCTGAACGCTTCCTGCATCGTGGTATTCTTTTCTGAAATCTGCAGTAATTTGTCGTTGGGAACGACAACGAGAGAATCCACATATTTTTTCAGATACTCGATTCCGAGTTCTGCATGGTCTCTTCTTCTCTTTCCTTCAAAGGTAAACGGCTTCGTCACAACACCCACCGTAAGGATGCCGCTTTCTTTGGCAGCTTTTGCGATGACGGGAGCCGCACCGGTTCCGGTGCCGCCGCCCATGCCGGCTGTGATAAAAACCATATCCACGCCGTCGAAATATTTCGTAATCTCTTCGAGGTTTTCTTCGGCTGCTTTCATGCCTGTCTCAGGATTTGCTCCGGCACCGAGTCCCCTGGTGAGTTTTTCGCCGATCTGGACCTTAGTCTCGGCTACCGATCGGTTCAGCGCCTGCTTGTCCGTATTTACAACGATATAGGAAACTCCCTTCAGTCCGGCCTCGATCATGCGATTTACGGCGTTTCCGCCGCCTCCGCCGACTCCTACTACCTTGATCTGGGCATTATCTTCAACATTCACTTCAAATTGTAACATTATGTAGTAACCTCCTGTTACTTAGATACAAAATATTTTATCATAACACTATACTTATCGCAACAACTACCATCAAAAATGAATCCTCTGTTTTTCCTGTCTGCCGAAAAACGGCGAAAGTGCGCGGAACGACTGCAGAACAGCCGCCTGATCGTTCTTGTGGCTCTAACGAATCACCGGATTAAAGGACGCATACCCATCGCCGCTGACATTGATCACCCCGCGGCTCACCTGTTTCTGTCCCAAGTCGTAGATCGCCGCTTTCAGTTCCTCCGTATTTTCCGCGATATTGATACATTCTCCCTGACACAGCAGTGTGTCCGTAATGTTCGCCTTGACCGAAGTGGCTGTGAGCATCTCGATCCGCTTGAAATACAGTCCCGATTCGTTCACCTTATTTATCATATTGAGGAGCGCTGTAAAATCGCACCCGTCGTTTACCGCGGGAATTTCGCCGATCTCATATTTTGAAACGCTGACCCCTGTGAGTACGGTCGCCCCCCTCACATCCTCCGCATAATCGATGGCTCTGCCCTCCTCGTCCAGGATTACATATTTCGATTTATATTTCACCGCTAAAGTCGGAATTTTTTCTTCTATTTTTATAACATAAGTATCCGGAATCTTCCTGTCGATTCCTGCCGAAGCGATATACGCATTTTTTTTCAGCTTCGCCTTCACTTTTCTGCTGCTGATACTGAAGAGATTGTCCCCTTCTTTTACGCCGGTCATTTCGATAATCTCACCGTCGCTCATCAGCTGATTGCCCTCCACCTCGATTACCGAAATATCGAAAAGAGGCGAGCGCAGCAGCAGGACAAAAGCTGCCGCCGCGGCCAGAATGAGCGCCAGCCGCAGCATATAATGTTTTTTCCTTCGCTTTTTTTTTCTTTTTTTCTTCGGTTCCGGAGCATTCCCGAATTCCGCATCCCCGCCGCCGGATTCAAAATCTTCCTCCGCGTCAAAGGGTATATACTGTGTATTGTAGTCGGTATCCATGCCGCCGTATATATCTGTCGATGTCCGGAAGCTGTCGTTTTCTCTGTCGTTATTCATTTCAGACCTCTTTAACACGTGCTATATCCGCTCCCAAATCTCTGAGTGTCATTTCTAATTTATCATACCCTCTGTCGATGAGGCAAACATTTTCAATTACAGTATCGCCTTCCGCCGCAAGTCCGGCGATGACAAGAGCCGCTCCCCCTCTCAGTTCTTCCGCTTTTACCCGCGCGCCGTGCAGCTTTTCCACTCCGTTGACGCAGGCCCTGTTTTCCGAAAGGGTGATATCAGCGCCCATAAGGCGCAGAGGCTTCAATACCTTAAACCGGTTTTCAAAGATATTTTCCTCTATCATGCTGACTCCCGAAGCCGCCGTCATCGCCGCCAGAAACTGGGACTGAAGATCGGTGGGAAATCCGGGATAAGGTTCCGTTTCAATTTTTCCGGATGCGGACAGTCTGGGCGGTGCGCTGACCCCGATTCCATCCGGCTGAATATCGATTTTTACGCCGCTTCGTCTGATGCATTGAAGAAAGGATTCCATGCTCGCCGACGGCGCGTTTTTCACAAAGATTTCTCCTCCCGTGACTGCCGCCGCCAGAATCAGCGTCCCAGCTTCAATCCGGTCTGACATGACAGTCCATTCCGCTCCGTGAAGCTGTTTCTTTCCGGAGATGATAATCACAGATGTCCCCGCTCCGCTGATTTCCGCTCCCATCGCATTCAAAAAATCCTGAAGTTCTATGATCTCCGGTTCCCGCGCCGCATTGCGGATCACGGTAACCCCTTCTGCCATCGCAGCCGCCATCATAATATTTTCCGTCGCTCCCACACTTGGAAACGGCAGTCTCACCGATGCGCCGCGGAGCTGTTTGACCGTACAGACGATTTTTCCATCCTTTTCCTCGATCTCCGCTCCCATTCTGCGCAGAGCCTCCAGATGAATGTCCACAGGCCGTTTACCGATGTCGCAGCCGCCGGGAAATCCCATATGAACCGAACGCTTCAGCGCCAGCATAGGTCCCAGAAGAAATACGGAAGAGCGCAGCTCTCTCACCAGATCCTCGTGAAGAAAAGCTTCTTCCGATATTCCGGGACAGACTCGCACTCGTCCCCCGTTGAAATCCGTCCGGCAGCCCGCCGCTTCGAGAATCCCCAGCATAGCGTATACGTCCGACAGAGCCGGACAATTGTGCAGAACCGTCTCGCCGCTTCCCATAATAGAAGCTGCCAGCAGCGGCAGCACCGCATTTTTGGCGCCAGCCGTATTCACCGTACCGCTGAGCCTTCTGCCGCCTGATATATGATATGTGTCCAAGACAGCACCTCCTCTGTTCTTCAGTATATGCAGAAGAAGTGCTCACTGTGCGCCTATATTCAGATTCCCATGATGTCGCACATGACATCGGCCGCATCCGTACGTCCGAGATTTCTCGAATTGTTCTCCATACGTTCCACCCGGGCTCTGTCGTTCATCAGTTTCCCGATCAGCTCGGAAATCATTCCCGGCTTGAGATCCTTCTCCTCGATGAGAATCGATGCTGCACGATCCGACGCCACTTTGGCATTGAAAAACTGGTGATTATTTGTCACATAAGGCGACGGAATCATCACGGACGCTCTGCCGCAGGCAGCGATCTCCGATACTGTGAGCGCCCCGGATCTGGTGATCGCCAGATTGCAGGCGCTGAGATATGCCGGCATATTGTCGATATATTTCAGATAAGTGACCCTGCTTTCCGCGGGATCAGCATTCTCCACGATCTCATCGTAATAACGCTTGCCTGTGACGAAAAAAATGCGCAGTCCCTTTCTGTCTTTCAGTTCCTCCGCAGCGATTTTCATCTCATCGTTTATTTTTTTTGCTCCCAGGCTTCCTCCGAAACTCAGAACGACAAAATCCTCCGGATCGATCCCCAGGAGTCTCCGCGCCTCCTCCCGTGACGTCTCGGCAAACGACTTTCTGACCGGATTTCCCACCACCACAGGTCTGTCCTTCGTCTTAAAATAACCGGCCGCATCTTCAAAAGCGATAAATACGCGATTTACTTTTCTGCTCAGAAGCTTATTAGTCAGACCCGGGAAAGCGTTCTGCTCATGGATATAAGTCCGAATCCCCATAGAAGCCGCAGTGCGGACCATCGGTCCGCATACGTAACCGCCGGTTCCGATCACCAGATCAGGCTGAAATTCCCTGATGACAGCTCTCGCCTCATTCGTTCCTTTTTTCAGATCTCTTACCGTCTGAACATTTTTCCAGAGTTTTTTGCGGTTGAGTCCGCTGACGGTAATAAACTTCAGCTCATAACCGTACCGGGGAACGATATCTTTTTCCATGCCGTGATTCGTTCCCACAAAAATGATCTCCGCATCTGTATCTCTTCTCTTTATCTCTTCTGCTATTGCGATGGCCGGATAAATATGGCCGCCCGTGCCTCCGCCTGTCATAATCACTTTCATAATTCGCTCTCCATTATTTTATCGAATGTCTTGAAATGTTTAACATTACCCCCATGCTGCCCATAAATACCAGCAGTGAGTTTCCTCCCCAGCTGACGAAAGGAAGTGAAATCCCCGTCGGCGGCATGAGAGATGTTACGATCATCACGTTGAGCACCACCTGAACGCCCAGCATAATTGTAATGCCCGATGCCAGGAGTGTACCGAACATATCCGGGGCATTGAGGGCGATATGAATGCATCTCCAGATCAGAAGGAGATAAACGATGAGAAGTATTAACAGACCGATAAATCCCAGCTCTTCCCCGATGATGGCGAGGATAAAATCGTTCTGCGGTTCCGGAAGGTAAAGCGTCTTCTGCATGCTCTTTCCCAGGCCCACGCCGGTCAGTCCGCCGGAACCCAGAGCCAGAAGAGACTGAACTACCTGATATCCCGTCCCCTGCGGATCGGCAAACGGATCGGTAAAACTCAGAATACGCTTCATACGATAGCCGCTGTCGTCCGTCACAATCAGCGCTGCGAAAGCCGCTATCGCCAGACCGAAAGCTCCGCCTACATAAGCCCAGCTCATACCGGCGATAAACATCATGCCGAAAACGATGATGATCAGCGTAGCCGCCGTGGTCGTGCTGGGCTGCATAGCGATCAGAACGCCCGCCACGCCCGCTACCAGAAGCGGCGGCAGAACACCTCTTACAAAACTCCGAATCGAATGACGCGGGTGACTGAGCCAGGCCGCGACAAACAAAATACAGGCCGGCTTCGCCAGTTCCCCCGGCATGATCGTAGCGCCGCCCACACCGATCCATCGGGTAGCGTTATTGATCGTCACTCCAAGAGGAGTGAATACCAGCAGCAGCAGCACGATAACGACGCCCAGTACGGGAATGGCCATCTTCTGGGTTTTATGATAATCAAAAACAGCCATAAACATCATGGCGGCAGTTCCGACCACAGCCCATATGATATCCCGGATCAGATAGTAATACGGCGTACCTTCCTTGCTGATCGCATAGTAGTAGCTGGCGCTGAATACCATGATCACGCCGAAAATTACCAGCATCATGACGAGAGCAGTCAGAGCAAAATCTCCCGGCTTAAGCGGGATGCTTTTTCTTCGGCTGCTCTTCAAACGCTCCGGCTTCTGTTCGGTCCCGTTATTTTCCGATGTTTTCCCGGCCTTTCCGGCCGACGCAAGTATTCTGCGCTTCATTTCTATTCCTCCGAACGCCGGTCTGATACCGGCTCATCTGTCTCTGTTCTCCTGTTCTGCCGTCAGAGTTCTCTGACACATTTTTTAAAATCATCTCCCCGGTCTTCAAAGTTAGCGTATCTGTCCCAGCTGGCGCAGGCAGGAGACAGGAGAACCGTATCCCCTGGAGCCGCAAGTGCAAAGGCAACGCGGACAGCCTGCTGCATATCAGATACGGTATGGATCTTCGAAAATCCCACTTTTTCAGCAGCTTCTCTGATCTTCGGCGCGGTGTCCCCCATCAGAACCAGCTCTTTGACATGGCCGTCAAAATTCCCGGTCAGCTCGCCGTATTCCGCACCCTTATCATACCCTCCGGCGATGAGAATGATATTTTTAAAAGAAAGAACCGCCTTCACCGCAGCGTCCGGATTCGTTCCCTTGGAATCATTGACGAAAAAAACGCCGTTTTTTTCACCGCAGCGTTCGATCCGGTGAGCCACGCCCCGAAAAGTCCGAAGAGTCCGCGCGATAGACTCCGCGCCGATTCCGGCGAAGTATGCCATCGCTGCAGCCGCCAGAGCATTCTCCAAATTATGCGGTCCCGGGATCAGAAGCTCTTTGACGCCGCAGATTTCAACGACGGAATTTCCGTCAGCGACGACGATGCTTCCGTCTTTTACGAATGCCCCGAATTTCAGCTCTTTTCTTCTGCTGAAAGGCACGGGCACGGCACGGCATAAAGATACCACGCCGGCGCAGATCTCATCATCTGCATTATAGATAAAATATTCGTTCTCACCCTGATTAGCGAAAATTTTCGCCTTGGCCAGAGTGTAATTTTCCATCGTTTTATGCCGGTCGAGATGATCCGGCGTCACATTGAGCAGTGCAGATACCAGCGGCCGGAAATTCCTTGTCGTCTCCAGCTGAAAGCTGCTGCATTCCGCTACCATATAAGTATCGTCGTCGCTGTCGAGCGCTTTCGACATGACCGCAACACCGATGTTGCCGACGACTTCTGTCTTTTTTCCTGCGTTTTTAAAAATTTCCCCCACCAGAGTCGTCGTGGTGGTCTTCCCGTTTGTACCGGTGATAGCGATATACTTTCCTTTTCCAAAGCGATAAGCCAGCTCCAGCTCACCGGTGATCTCAGCGCCGGCTCTTTCCGCTTCCCGTACGAAATCCGTATCCACAGGCACTCCCGGACTCAGCACCACCATGTCAAAATTCTCGACAGAATCCGGCCTCTCACCGAAACTGCAATGCCACTTATTTTTTTGCGCCCAGGAAGCTTTCGCGTCGCTGTAATGGCTGTCGAACACGCTTATATCCGCTTTCAGCCGTTTGAGCGCCTCCGCTACTGCGATTCCGGATTTTCCGAGTCCCACGATGAGCGCTCTGCCGTTTTCCGTATTCTCGTTTCGATTTTCGACCATGTGATTTGTTCCTCTTTTCCGCTGCCGTGTTCCGATGTTTCGCTATTTAAATTTTACAGCATAAATGTCGATAATATGCAGAGTAAAAGCGTGATCGTCCAGAATACGATTACGACTTTTGTCTCTTTCCAGCCGCCCAGCTCGAAGTGATGATGAAGCGGCGCCATGCGAAAAATCCGTTTGCCCCGCGTCTTGAAGCTGACCACCTGAATGATATCGGAAACCACCTCCGCCACGAAAATACCTCCCGCGACCGGAAGAATCAATTCGATATTCATCATAACCGCTGCGGCCGCCAACGCTCCTCCCAGAGCCAAAGATCCGGTATCTCCCATGAAGACTTTCGCCGGATAACGGTTAAACAACAGAAAACCGAAACACGCTCCCGCTATGGCCGCGCTGAAAATGCTGCTGCTGGTATAGCCGATTCCCGCGCCGGTAATCGCCAGAAACAGCGCCGTAATCGCAGTGCATCCGCCGGCGAGACCGTCAAGTCCGTCGGTAAGATTGACGGCATTCACCATAGCTACCAGAACAAAAGCCACAAACGGGATATAAAACCATCCGAGATCGATATATTCCTTCACGACAGGTACATAAATGCTCGTCCCGAAGGAGGACACTTTCGACTGGTATACCGCCAGAATGACAGCGATGACAATCTGAAAGATCAGTTTCTGAAGAGCGGTCAGACCGAGATTTCTCTTCTTTACCACCTTTATAAAATCATCGCAGAACCCGATGAGACCACACAGTACAAAGGATACCAGCAGAATGCCCATTTCCGACCCCACACCCTGACGAATCGTCATGGAAATACAGGTGATGACTACCGCCAGGATAATCATCAGCCCGCCCATCGTCGGAGTTCCAGCTTTCGTCTGATGCGCTTTCGGTCCGTCCTCTCGTATGCTCTGTCCCGCTTTGATCCTTCTCAGCACCGGGATGAATACCGGACCGAGAATCGTCGTAATAACAAATGCGACCAAGATCGTAATCAAAATACTATAATCCATTCCACTCTCCTGTCTCAGTCAGGAATTCGGCCACTCTGTCCATAGCCATCCCATGGGAGCCCTTCACGAGCACCGCGTCGCCTTTCCTGATTATCTCATGTGCTCTTTTCATAAAATCCTGTGAATTTTCAAAATAGAAGACCCGGTCTGCGACCATCTTCTCCGCCGCAGCCGCGGCGATATGACGGGCATGCTGTCCCACAGCCACGAGAAGATCCACGCCGCTCTCCGCCGCATAACATCCGATACTTCGGTGATATTCATCCGAGGCATCCCCCAACTCAAACATGTCTGCGAGAACCGCCACTCTTCGCCGGGCTTTTCGCTCTGTCAGCACGTCCAGAGCCGCTCTGACGGAATCCGGGCTGGCGTTGTAAGTATCATTGATCACCTGAATTCCATGGGTTTCCGTCACATTCAGACGTACTGCATTGCTCTCGATTCCGGCCAAAGCCCGGGCTGACTCTTTCAGCGAGATACCGTATTCGAGACCCGCCGCAGCCGCCAGCGCCGCGTTATAAGCATTGTGAATGCCGGGCAGCGGAAGGACAAACCGGCAGGACTCTTCTTTATGAGAGAGATGAAATTCGATTCCTTTCTCTCCGAGGCTGACAATTTCCGAAATCCTTATCCCCGCATTCCCGTCCGTATCCTTTCCCGCCGGAATTTTCCGGAAGGAAACGTTTCTTTCCTTCAATGCGGAAAGTTTGTCGTTATCCGCATTATAGACCAGCGCTGACGAGCCGTCCATAAAATCAGTGATTTCCATTTTCGCTTTCATTATGTTTTCGCGGCTTCCCAGATTTCCGATATGAGAAGTTCCGATATTCGTAACCGCTGCCGTCTGAGGACGGACGATATCCGCCAGGAGATGAATTTCCCCGCTGTGGTTCATCCCCATCTCAAAAATCCCCGCCTCCGTCTCCTCTTCCATGCGAAATGCGGTGAGAGGAACGCCGATATGATTATTGAAATTTTCAAAGTTACAGACGGTCCGGTATCTGGAAGAAAAGATCCGGTACATCATATCCTTCGTGGTTGTTTTCCCGACGCTTCCGGTGACCGCCACCCGGATCAGATCCAGGCCGGCGATATAATTTTTTGCCATCATCTGCATCGCCTTCAACGTATCTTCCGCAAAAATCACCGATGCGTCAGTATGATTTTCCCGCAAGTGAAGCGCCATTGCCTCCGAGGACAGCAGAAATATCCTGCACCCGTTAGCATATGCCGCGGGTGCGAAATCGTTCCCGTCATTTTTCTGCCCCGGAAGTCCGACAAAGATGCTCCTCTCCCCTGTCAGTCTGGAATCCCGTTCCACTGTCACAGCAATATTGTCCGCAGGACCGCAGAACAATACGCCGCCCGCATATGACGCCGCTTCCGCGGCTGTGATTTCTCTCATGATCAGATCTCCTGTTCGATAATCTGCTGCGCGGTCTCTCTGTCATCGAAATGCTGCTTTACAGTCCCGATAATCTGATAATCTTCGTGACCCTTTCCTGCGATGATGATCACGTCCCCCGGCTGATAGGCCTTTATCGCTTCTTTGATCGCCTTTCTCCGGTCTTCGATGACAATGTATTCGCAGCCGGTAGACTCGACTCCCGGAACGATGTCGTCCAGAATTGCGAAAGGACTTTCCGTACGCGGGTTATCGCTGGTGACTACACAGTAATCGGAATTCTTACCCGCGATCTCTCCCATCACCGGCCGCTTTGTGCGATCTCTGTCTCCGCCGCATCCAAACACGGTGATGATTCTCTTTTCTGCGAATTCGCGGGCAGTCTTCAGAACATTTTTTAAAGCATCCGGCGTATGAGCGTAGTCCACGATCACCGGGATCCCCTTGCTGTTCGGCACGCTTTCAAAACGTCCGGCTACCCCCCTGGTTTTTTCGATACCGCCCTTTACCGCTTCCCACGGGATTCCTGCTTCCAGAGCCGCACCTGCGGCGCCGACCGCATTTTCCACCGAAAAGGTTCCCGGCGTGTTGATCCGAAGTTCTCCCAGACTTTCACCGTCACGGAAAATCTCCGCTCTGGTACCGCTGACGGATTTTTCCCGCACCAGCGCCCGGTAATCCGCATTTTCGTCTTCCGCCGCACAGGACTTTACCGGCCGTCCTTCAGCTTTCAGCTCATCGAAAAGACGTTTCCCGTAAGGATCGTCGATATTGATGACACTGCACTTTGACGTCTGCAGAAACAGTTTTTTCTTGGCATTGTAATAATCTTCAAAGTCCTTGTGAAAATCCATATGATCCGGCGTGAGATTGGTAAATACGCTGTAATCGAAAGAGATATCCTCTGCGCGGGAAAGAGCCAGAGAGTGAGAAGAGACTTCCATCGCACAGATATGCGTATCATATTTCTGATGCATCTCCGCAAACATACGCTGCAGTTCAAAGGACTCCGGGGTCGTATTGATCGATTCGAAACGCTGTCCTCCGTATACATAAGCGATAGTACCCAGTACGCCGCACTCTTTTCCCCACTCGTCCGCAATCGCCTTCATCAGGTACGTAATCGTCGTTTTGCCGTTTGTCCCGGTCACGCCGAATACCAGCATCTGATCCGACGGACGGCCGAAGAAATTGGCGGAAACGGCCGACAGCGCCTTTCTTCCATCCTTCGTAAGGATCACGGGAATTCCGATATCCGGCAGCATCTCCTCTGCGACGATGACCGCGGCTCCCGCCTTCTGAGCCGCCGCGGCAAAAGCGTGGCCATCGCTCTGAAAACCTCTGACACAGACAAAGAGATCTCCCGGCTGCGTTTTTCTCGAGTCATAACTCACACCGGAAATTTCAATATTTTCCTGTCCGTTCTCACATGTGATATCCGTATTTTTCAACAATTCTAAAAGTTTCATATCATTTTACCTCGATTTCGGAATCTGATTTCCTCTGTTCCCCTTCGAAAAAGTTCCTTTTGCAAAAACCGGAAGAACCGCCGTCTCTGCTCCGCCGCAGTTTTGCTGACGGCCGCGCGGTTACTGACTGTACAGACAAACGGAGTTTCCTACGGTGATCTGATCTCCTGCTTTTGGATACTGGTCTATAACCTCGAACTCTTCATTTCCCGAAGGGCAGGCCACCGCTGTCAGTCCGAGCTTCCGCAGAGTCTCCGCGGCGGAAATGTAACTCGCTCCGACCAGATCCGGCACAGTCACCTTTTCCGCACCGGCTTCCGGAGCCTCGCCGTCCGCATAGATCGGTTCTACTTTGAGATATTTCAATGTATTGGTCAGAATCGATTTTACTCCCGGTCCGGCAGTCAGGTTTCCGTAATGTACGCCTTTCGGAGAGTCAACGATGACGAGAACCGCAACCTGAGGATCGTCCATCGGCGCCATTGCGAAGAAGGAGGAATACGTATATTCCGTATACTTGCCGTCTACCGCTTTCTGTGCTGTACCCGTCTTGCCGCCGACGCGGTATCCCGGCAGATAAGCCGCTTTACCGCCGCCGTCTTTTACCACGCCCTCCATCATCATGCAGATCTCACTGGCGGTCTGTTCCGACGCTACTTGGCGAACTACGGAAGGTTCAAATTCTTCAATAGTATTGCCATCGTCGTCCACCAGTTCTTTCACCAGACGCGGCTGCATCATCTTTCCATCATTTCCGAAAGAACTCAGCGCCGTTATCAGCTGAATCGGAGTACAAGCGATGCCCTGGCCGTAGGAAATAGTGGCCAGCCCCACCGGACCGGCGGACTGTTTCGACTGCAGAATGGACGTAGCCTCGCCCGGATAATCGATTCCGGTCGTACCGGTAAATCCGTAACTGTCCAGATGCTCATAAAATTTATCGATGCCGATTCTCTGTGACAGAGTTACAAATACCGGGTTGCACGAATTTTCAACGCCCTTCGCCAGATTTTCCGCACCGTGAGAGGCCGGATATTTATGGCACTTCAGCTTCTGACCCGCCACGTTCAGCCAGCCGCTGCAGTAAAAGCTGTCATTGACACTGGTAAGCCCTTCATCCAGCGCGATGGCTGTCGTTATAAGTTTGAACGGTGAACCGGGCTCATATGTATCGTTGATCAACGGATTTCTCCACATATTGTTCCAGTATTCGACTTTCTCCGTATCGCTGAGCCCCTCCAGCACCTCCTGTTCGGTTTCGAGAAGAGGAGTTCTCGGATCATTCAGATCGAAATCAGGATAGGAAGCCATCCCGAGAATATACCCGGTCTTCGGATCCATGACAATCGCCATGGCCCTGTCTGCATCGGTATCGAGAGTAACCTGCTCCAGTGCGTTTTCCACATAATGCTGAATAACCTCGTCGATAGTCATCACGATATTGAATCCGTTTTCCGCCGGATAATACTTTTCCACGCCGTTGGTCAGATTCCGTCCCGAAGCGTCGGCGTTTTTGATCCATCGTCCGTCGGTTCCATTGAGATACTGATCGTAGTAAAGCTCGATTCCGGACATACCGTTGTTATCGTCATTTGTACTGCCGATCACATGCGAAGCGAATGCTCCCATCGGATAATACCGCTTTACCGTCTCCGCGATCTGAAGGCCCGTGATTCGGCTCTCATCCCCGCCTTTGGCCATCTCTTCGCGGATCTTCGCTACTTTTTCGTCGTCCACATACTTTTTCAGTTTCTGCAGCGATGTATCGCCGGTGATAATCTCATAGACCTCATCTTCCGTCATGTCTCCGAGAATATCGGAAAGAACCGAGGCCATCTCTCTGGCATAACCCGATTTTTCTTTTTCCGCCGCTTTTACTTCTGACGGACGCACCCAGACAGTGCTCATCGACTGATTGATCGCCAGCGGTTTATTGTTCGTATCATATATATTACCCCGCTTGGCTGTAATCGGAACGTCTCTGGTCTGCTGTCTGAGAGCCTGAGATGAATAATCATCCGCTTTGATAATCTGGATTTGTCCCAGACGGAGAGCCAGAACGACAAACATGATAATGATCACGGAGAAAAAGAAAACGAGTCTCTTTTTGCTCGTCATCGCGGAGATTTTTTTTTGCTTCGCCATATTCCATACCTCTGCTGTTTTCTTAAATAAAGTATAAGACGCCCGATGTTCTGCTGTCATGAGGCGCCTTAAATAATCGCTATATTACTTTATGCGGCAACTTTACCGATTATGTTGCTGCGTCTTCAGGAAGCGACAGGTCCCGCCAGCAGATGCTTCGCCGCAGCCGAAACGTTCTTCTCCGCCGCTACCACCGCCGTACCCTTCTGTGACAGGGACAATTCTGCTATATACGATTCGACCTCCGCGCTGCCCACCAGTGCGTTCGTATAGACATACTGCTCGCTGGTCGGATAAATCATACCGAGATTTGTCTCGGCATATTCCTCTACATAGTCCAGCCCGCTGGAAGAATTCAGCTGAACGTGCAGATTGTCGATGTCCCCTTCGAGCACGCTGATCTCCTGATTCAGCGAATTGATGCTGTAATTGATGCTCGAAGCGCACGCCTGCAAAAATATAACCGCTATGCAGCAGATCCCAATCACAGCGATCACCAGAAGAATGTGCCCTTTTTCCTTTGCAGTGACTCGGATCACGGGCTCCTTGACAGGTTCACGCTTCGGGCGCTCTTTTTCCGGCTCCAGATCGATACCGTATTTTACATAGCTTTCCTGATATTTATGCCATTCATCAGCTGCTATCATTTTACACTACCCCCATCATTCATTCCTACTTCTCTCAACAAAAATTTCAATATATCATATCCTTTCCGCCACCCGGAGCTTCGCGCTGCGGGAACGCGGATTGTTTTCGATTTCTTCTGCCGACGGAAGAATCGGTTTTCCTGTAATCTTTCGTATCTCGGGTTTTTTGCCGCATACGCACGGAAGATTTTTGGGACAGGTACAGGGATTTGCCCGGTAGGCAAATTTTTCTTTCACGATGCGGTCCTCCAGAGAATGAAACGTGATGATACACAGACGCCCCTTCGGCGCCAGCACATCGATGAAGGAATCCACCGCTTCTTTCAGCTGTCCCAGCTCATCGTTGACTTCGATGCGGACAGCCTGAAACGTTCTCTTCGCCGGATGAGGTCCTTCTCTTCTCGCCGCCGCCGGCACCGCCGCCTTGATCACGTCCACCAGCTGATCCGTCGTCTCGATAGGATGTTCTTCCCTGGCTTTTACGATAAAATCGCTGATCCGGGAGGCCCATTTTTCCTCACCATAAGAGCTGATGATCCGCCTGAGCTCTTTTTTATCGTATTTATTGATCACATCATAAGCGGAAAATGGCTCCTCTGCATCCATACGCATGTCCAGCGGAGCGGACTGCATATAAGAAAATCCCCGTTCTCTGACATCGAGCTGATAGGAAGATACGCCGAGATCCAGCAATCCCCCGTCGATACGCCCGATACCGTATTGTTCAATAACCCTTTTGACAGCGGAATAATTGTCGTGCACGAAAATCTTCCTGCATGAGAATTCCCTGAGCCGCTCCTGTGCGGCGCGCAGTGCGTCTTTGTCGCGGTCGATGCCGATGAGAAGTCCGTTTTCATTCAGCTTTCCGCAGATTCCGGCCGCATGGCCTCCGCCTCCCAACGTCCCGTCTACGTAAACTCCGTCGGGACGGATATTCAGATTGTCAATCGCTTCCTCATAAAGCACAGATACATGTGAAAATTCCATATTTAAATTCCCAGACCTTCCATTTTTTCCGCGATCAACTCACTGTCCAGCTCAGGGCTCTCATTATAGCTTTCCCAATCCGCCTTGCTCCAGATTTCCACACGGCTGTCCACACCGATGGATACCACTTCTTTATCGATATGCGCGTGTCTGCGGAGATCGGATGAAATATTGAGCCTGCCCTGTTTGTCCATTTCACATTCCACCGCATTTGCGAAGAAATAACGTGTGAAAGCTCTGCCCTCTTTACTCGTCAGAGGCACTGCCTTCAGCTTATCCCGAAAATTGACCCATTCGCTCATCGGAAACAAAAAAAGACAATTATCCAGTCCCTTCGTCAAAACAAACCCCTCGTTCAGCTCTTCACGGAACTTAGACGGTATAATGATTCTCCCCTTTGAATCTATATTGTGATAATAAGTTCCGCTGAACATCTGCTTTTCTCCGATTCAGGGCGGCCCTTTTCCGCCGGCTTTCCCGTTTTATCCGCCGATCTCGTCCTGTCTGCACTCTGTCATCCTCCGCAGACCAACGGATCCGGCAAAAGCGGCAAAAAAAGATTCGCCTTCTCCACTATCGATTTTATACATCCACTATACTCCATTTCAAACCACTTTTCAATAACCGCTCCCCACCAAAAGGTATTTTTACATATATTTGCGCAAAAATATAATCCAGCCGTTTTTCAAACGCAGCAGATCATACAATATGTGGTATTTCATCGTCATTTATACCCATATATCGTCTACATTTGGTATTTCGACAAATTCCATTTCACACATATTTTTCCGCTGTTTTTTCGATATTTTTCCGCTGTTTTCAGGTCATTTTCTCGCTTTTTGTGCCCCTGCGCTCCACTCTTACCCGGCCGTAGAACTCCACCCGCACTCCACCGGAATCGGATAATGCAAAAATCCTCCACCTGAGAAAACAGCGAACAAACACCCGCGGAAAAGAAAAAAGCGGAAATGACGGAATCAAGCGGCCAACGCCGGCAAACACCGGAGCATTTTCGCACAAAACTCTCCGGCGGTCCGCAGGAACAAACCGCCGGAAGTTTTTCAGATTCCTATTTCCGCATGCCGTCCTCAAGAGGACGTTTTACAAATTACTTTCTCTGAAATTTCTCTGAAAACAGACAGATAAAACGATTAAAAAACATCCTTTCCTGTATTCCAGACCGGAACAGAGCGCCGATCGGCCCGCAGCATCAAAAATACGAATGTTTTCTGGCGAGATGAAGAAATGCTCATATAAAAAACCCTCAAAGCGGAACACTGTCCGCTTTGAGGGTAAAATACCTGGTATCCCGTAGGGGAGTCGAACCCCTGTTGCTACCGTGAGAGGGTAGAGTCTTGACCACTTGACCAACGGGACATAATAACTCATAACAGAATTATTATATCCCGGCTCGTTCTATATGTCAATATAATACAGACCATTTCTCACAAAATCTGTGGAAAGAATCCTTTCACTGCAAAAAAGATCACCGGTACTAACAGAGACGGCAATAAATTCATCGTTTTAAATGCTTTCAGATGGAGAATCGAAAGCCCGGAGCAGAGAATCAGAAAGCCGCCCACAAGAGAAATTTCTGTCATCATAGCATCCGACATAAAACTCTGCAGATACAGAGCTGCCAGATAAATACCTCCCTGCCACAGAAAAAGCACGGCGGCCGACAGGGCGATGCCGATTCCGTAAGTAGAAGCCAGAACCATGGAAGTGACCAGATCCAGAGTTCCGTTGGTAAACAGAAACGTATTATTTCCGCTGACAGCGCTTTCGATCGGACCAAGAATCGACAGGGTTCCGATACAAAACAGCAGAATCGCCGTGGAAAGTCCCTGGCCCAGATTCTGGTTTCCGGATTTTCCGGTGAGCCGGTTGAAAGCGCCGTCGATATCCAGCTTTGTTCCGATCAGGCTTCCCAGTGCGAGACTGATGATGAACAGCACCGGATACTCGCTGTCCGGCATATTTTTAGCAATGGCGTTGATGCCTACCCCTGCGGCGGCCAGCCCCATCGCGTCAAACAGCACCGCCCGGTACTTCTCTTTCAGTCCTCTGCGGAAAAAACTGCCGGCTGCGCTTCCCACCAGGATCATGGCGGTATTGTAGATCGTACCGATCATCGAATCCCCCCCGCTTTACACATTAAAGAGAAAGTGAATCACATCGCCGTCTTTTACGATATATTCTTTTCCTTCAGAGCGAATCAGCCCTTTCTCTCTCGCGGCGCCCAGATTTCCTCCGCACTCGACCAACTGATCGTAACCGATCGTCTCCGCCCGGATAAAGCCCTTCTCAAAATCAGAATGTATCTTCCCTGCCGCCTGCGGCGCCTTCGTTCCCTTTGTTATCGTCCAGGCTCTGACTTCCGGTTCCCCGGCGGTCAGGTAGGAAATCAGATTCAGCAGAGAATAAGAGGATTTTATCAGCTTATCCAGTCCGGATTCTTCGATTCCCAGGTCTTTCAAAAATTCCTCTTTCTCCTCGCCATCCAGTTCCGCGATTTCCGCTTCCAGCTGCGCGGAGACGACGATCACTTCGGACCCCTCACTGTCTGCAAACCGGCGTACCTGCTCCACATATTCGTTATTTTCCGCCGCCGCGTCATCCTCGGATACGTTGGCTACATATATAATCGGCTTATAAGAGAGGAGATTGAGAGACTTGACATAGTCCTTCTCCTCTTCTTCCAGCTCCAGTGTTCTCGCGGACAGACCCTGTGCCAGCGTATCGCTGATACGGTTCAGCAGATCCAGATCTTTCTGCAGGCTCTTATCCCCCTTGAGATTTTTCGTCGTACGCTGAATCGCCTTCTCGATCATTTCCATATCGGATAAAATCAGCTCCATATTGATGGTCTCGATATCGGAAAGAGGATCGATCTTTCCGTCCACATGAACGACATTGGGATCCTCAAAACAGCGAACTACGTGAACGATTGCCGCGACCTCGCGGATGTGTCCAAGAAACTTATTGCCCAGACCTTCTCCTTTCGACGCGCCCTTTACTAAACCCGCGATGTCGTAAAACTCGATCGTCGTATAAATCGTTTTCTTCGCCTTATAAATATCAGTCAGAACCTGAAGACGTTCATCCGGAACGGTGACCACGCCCACATTGGGCTCGATAGTACAGAAGGGATAATTTGCTGCCTCTGCGCCCGCCTTCGTAATCGCGTTAAAAAGTGTACTCTTTCCCACATTGGGAAGTCCGACGATTCCTAATTTCATATTTTCTTCCTCATACAGCCGCGCAGCCCGGCGCAGCCCTCTCCTTTCCTTCTTTGAAATCTGTTTCCGCGCACTTCTTCCCTCATTTCCGCAGGAAGAGAGCACTCACTCTACATCCGCAGTCCGGCGCAGCTTTCTTTTCCGATTCAGAACGATCAGCGCTGCGAGACAAATGACAAAAGCCGCAAGACTGACAAACTGCGCTGTTTTAAATGGAAATATCAAAAAATTTCCTATATGAATTACACCTTCCACCTGCGTCGGATCATATCCCGCCTCCATCAACGGATACACCAGTTCCTTCGGCCCTGTGAGAAGACTGTCCGTACGCAGCTGTTCCACAAAGAAACGTTCGAAAGAATAGAGAACACCGTACAGCAGCGCCACCTGGCCTTTAAATTTCCTCCGCTTGTCCACAGCGGAAAGCACAAAAAACAGAAACAGACACCAGACGGACTCATACAGAAAAGTAGGATGCACTTTCTGTCCGTCGATCAGAATCCCCCAGGGAAGATCTGTCGCAGAACCGTGCGCCTCTTGATTGAAATAATTTCCCCAGCGCCCGACAGCCTGCGCCAGAGCGATACACGGAAAAGCGAAGTCCAGAACATCCATAGGATGACATTTTTTCTTTCTGCACACGAGGATCGCCGCCAGCGATCCGAAAATCAAACCGCCGTGAATCGCCAGTCCGCCGGCCCGTATATTAATCACGTCAAAAAGACTGTCATAATACTCCAGATTAAATAAGACATACCACAATCTCGCCCCGACGATTCCCACTGGCACCGATACGAGAATGATATCCAGAGCGTCGTCAGAGCTGATTCCATGCGCCGGCGCCCGCCTCAGACCGATAAATCCGGCCAGCAGAATCCCCGTACAGATCAGCACCGCATACCAGCGGATATCCAGTCCGAAAACGGAAAAAGCCACCGGGTCAGGTGTAAAACTCATATATACTCGCCTCCTGATAATGTGTTAAAATCATGAATGACTTGTTTCCCGTTTCCGCACTTCAGGAATATCATTTCTATCCCGGCCATACCGGAAAGAAGTCATAACATTAATTATTGTACCACAAGCGCTAAACTCTGTCTGCATTTTTTCCGGCGCGGCTCCAATCCGCCGCCGGATCCCTGACAGAAGAAGTTCTCTGTTCCCGCGCCGTTTTGCCGCCGGATCCCCCGGCGTGACAGAAGATATCTCCATCCTACACTTTTATAAAGACACAGGAGCCGATCTATGATTTTAAAATTAATCGCAGGGCCGCTGATCGGAATGATCATCGGTTATTTCACAAACTGGCTGGCCGTAAAAATGCTCTTCCGCCCCCGCCGGGCGAAATACATCGCAGGCCGACGTCTCCCTTTTACGCCGGGCGTCATTCCCCGCGGAAAGGAACGCATCGCAGAATCTATGCGGGATATCATCAACGACCAGCTTCTGACAGAGGAAGCCGTGAAACAGCACCTCGCCTCCGAGGAGATCGCCGGCTCTATACGCCGGGCGGTAAGGGCATCTGTGAAAGACCTTTTTTCAGACAGCCGGACATGGAAACAATATCTCTCCGGCGTCGCTGGTGAAGAACGCTTTGAAAGAATCTCCCGGCAGAGCGAAGATCTCCTGACAGAAAAAATCTTTCATAAAATACAGGACATGCATCCGGGAAAAATCGCCGCAGATATGGTCTCCGAAAAGATTGACGCCGCGCTCGCAGATTCGTTTTTAGGAAAAATGTTCGGCGGCTCTGTGACGGCAAATCTGTCTCAGGCGGTGGAAAAGACCGTGAACGATTACGTCCGCGAAAATGGCCGCGAGATCATTCATAATCTGATCCTCGAGGAAAAGGAAAAACTGCTGAATAAAACGATCAGCGAAAGCGCCGCAGCACTGGAGCAGGCGGGAATTTCCATCGAAACTCGGATTCTCAAATTCTATACGGAGTTCGCCGTGGAAAAATCCGGCGCTCTCCTGCGCAGACTGAATATCGGAAGTATCGCGGAACAGGCCATCCGGGATATGAACAGTGAACAGTTAGAACTTCTGGTATTTTCTGCCATGAAAACCGAACTGAAATCCGTCGTCAATCTCGGCGCGCTGATTGGCTTTCTCTTGGGTCTGTTCAATCTTCTGATCTATGCGGTCTGACGTCTTTCTATTCCGAGAGTAATAGGTCATCATGCAAAGAGTCGCCCGGTTCTAAAAATTTTCGCAGAAAACCCCCGCCTCCTCACGGAGGAGGGGGTTTTCTGCGGTATTGCCCGTCTTATTCACCGCTCCGCATATCCGGATCGGTGAACGCAGCTCCATGCGATTTTACACATGATATGGAAAGCGTCTTATTCCGACGCTTTATCCGGCTGATAATCATTCTTTTTGACGACGGAACGGATAATAAACAATACAGCCACCATCAGGACTATTGTAACAGGCAGAGAGATCAGAGCGGATTTGGTAAAGCCCGCGATGATATAGCCCACGAACGATACCGCCACGACGGTGAGCGCATACGGCAGCTGTGTGGATACGTGATTGATATGGTTACACTGAGCGCCGGTGGAAGCCATGATCGTCGTATCGGAGATCGGCGAGCAGTGATCGCCGCTGACAGCGCCTGCGCAGCATGCAGAGATACCGATGATCAGCATCGGATCATCGGCAGGGAAAATACCTGTGATGATCGGAATCAGAATACCGAAAGTCCCCCAGGAAGTGCCCGTGGAGAAGCCCAGAAAAGCAGCTACGACAAATATGATCGCCGGCAGCATGATCTTCAGACCTGCCGCAGCATTATCCATTACACCCGCCACGAACACATCGGCGCCCAGGAGACCTGTAATGCCGCATAACGTCCATGCGAAAGTGAGGATGAGAATCGCAGGAACCATCGCTCTCACACCTTCGGGAATACAGGACATCGCTTCAGAAAAACTGATTCTTTTTCTCGCGATGTAATAGATGATCGTGATAATCATCGCGATACCGGAGCCCAGAGGTAAGCCGTAAGTCGCGTCGCTGCCTGCAAAAGCATCTACAAAACCGACGCCGTCAAAGAAGCCGCCTGTGTAAATCATTCCCAGAACACAGCAGATAATCAGGACGATAATCGGAAGAAGCAGATCGAATACGCTGCTCTTTTTATCACTTTCCTCTTCCTCGATTTCAAGATCCGCGTACGGCCTGTCCGGCGTCGTATATAAATCATCATGTAGAATAGCGTTTCTCTCATGCATGCGCATCGGACCGTAATCGAATTTCATGGCTGTAATAGCGATAATCATTACGATAGTCGCGAGAGAATAGAAATTATAAGGAATCGCTCTGATAAAAAGTTCGATACCATTGTAACCCTCAACAAAACCCGAAACCGCAGCCGCCCAGGAAGAAATCGGAGCGATCATGCAGATCGGAGCCGCTGTGGAATCGATAATATAAGCTAATTTCGCACGGGATACGTTGTGAGTATCCGTAATCGGTCTCATGACGCTGCCTACAGTCAGACAATTGAAATAGTCGTCGATAAAGATGAGAACACCGAGAGCGAAGGTCGCCAGAATCGAACTGTTTCTCGACTTGATCTTTCTCCGCGCCCACTCGCCGTAAGCTTTGGAAGCCCCGGTGGTGTTCATCAGAGCTACCATGATGCCCAAAATCGCGAGGAAGAGAATGATACCTACATTTCCTGCGTCAGACAGACTTCCGATAAATCCGTCTTTGAGGACCACGTCGATCGTACCGAGGATATTGAACTTCGTATAAAAAAGAGCCCCTACGACGATGCCCGCGAAGAGAGAACTGTGAACTTCCTTCGTTATGAGCGCGAGGGCGATTGCCACCACCGGCGGAATGAGCGACCAGAATGTTCCGACCATACTCGAACCGTAATCCGTACCGGCTTCTGCAGGCGCACAGGCTGACAGACCCATGACGATCGTCACGGAGACAACCAGCACCGCCAGCAGGTACTTGAGATTTTTTGAGATGCGTTGCATGATTTTGATTTTCCTCCTTTTCATCAACTCTCCTGATATAATCACACAGCGCCGAAATTCCCGCTTCTCGAGACAGCAATGCCCCATCTTCGATTTTCCGCAAGAGATCGCAGCTCTCGTGAATTCCGTAAGAGCGTACGCCTTCCAACACTGTGTAAAAACCGTTCGCATGCTCTGATCAGATGAACTCATCAGAACACTGCCCCGATTTTGCCCGGCGCTGCGCGCATTTTCAAACATTCCGCGAAACAGCAGCCGGAAAAACAAAAAACAGGCAATAGGGCATAGCCTATTGCCTGAAAATGTTTTCTCCATCAATAGCTCCACCACTTTTAATTCCCCGGCGCCGCCTGCGGCGCTTCCGAAAAGTGAGAGTGCATGTCCTGTTCGGATCATACCCCAACCCGACGCGGCTGTACCTCCGCATCCGTTTCGGCGAATCCGCCTTTCTTCTCTCTTCTCAGGCCGGTACAGCCTCAGAGAAAGTACTGATCAGAATTCGCTGCCTCTATTAATTTAAATTGCTAATTATAACTTATATTTAATATTAGCCGTATCATTTCGAAATGTCAATGAAATAATGCCAAGAAAGCTCGAAAGCTGTCGGAAGGCCGCAAGATACTGCAGAAACGGCCCCCTTTTAGAAAACACAAAACAACTCCGCACAAAATTATACTTTCTGCGTCCAGCAAATAGGAAGTTTGGGATTTTCCACCCTCACCGGCTCCGGGTAAGTTTTTCCATGAAGCTCCAGCTCTACCCGTTCGATAATTTCCGGTTTCAGCGGACGGTTGACCTCCACCCCTTCAATGGGAAAATCTACGGGTTCCGTTTCAACCTTTTCCAGACGATAAATTTCATCCATGCCTTCGATAACCCTGCCGAAAACCGGATAGATCCCTCTGTGTTCCGGACAGTCTCTCAGCGGGAAAAAAAACTCACATCCCGCCAGACCCGCTTCGCCGTATCCTCCCATACCTACCATGCCCGGATGAGAGTCCAGAGGCTCGATGCCGGGATTGAGAGTGAATTCATTCGGGATCAGATACTGCGCCTCTTTTTTTCCAAAAGAGGTGTATGTGACGTCTACCCAGTTCCCGGGTACGATACGCTGAATCGCATGGTGATCCATCAGCCCTCTGGAAGCCACGTAGATGAAGCTGTTGACTGTATTCGGCGCAGATTCGGGCAGAAGTTCGATGATGATCTTCTTTCCGTTTGCCATATGTAATGCCGCTGTCGGATTCATATTTTACCTCTCTTTCTGCATTGCTCCGCCATTTGATACTTTCTGCCTGTTGCCGTGAAAGGCGGACGTTATCACATTATATATTTATCTCAGCACCCGGAAGACGCCCCCTCTGCCAGTTCGGAGAGCGTGTCGCCGGAAATCCGATATACCGTCCATTCACTCATCGGTACCGCTCCCAGAGAGAGATAAAATTCTATGCTGGGTTGATTCCGGTCGAGGCACCACCATTCCAGACGACCGCAGCCCCTTTCCACCGCAATATGGGCGAGTTTTTCCATAGTGCTCTTTCCGTATCCCCGTCCGCGGAATTCCGGCTGAATATAGAGATCTTCCAGATAAATTCCCCCGCGTCCGAGAAATGTGGAAAAATTATGAAAAAACAGTGCAAATCCGATTTCACGACCGTTTTCCCGCGCGAAGATAACTTCGGCTTTCTGTTTATCGAACAGCCATTCTTCCAGCAATTCTTCCGTCGCCGTCACTTCATGTTTCAGCCCCTCATAATCGGCCAGCTCTGTAATATACCTCAATATGAGAGCTGTATCTCGACTCTCCGCATAGCGGAAAGAAAGCTGTTGTTCCACCGCCGCTCCTCCTATCTTCCTCCGTTTCCTCAATCAGTAAAATCAACCTATAATCTCCAATTCCTTCGGATAATGGTTCAGCACTTCGCAGCCGTCCTCTGTCACCAGCACCAGATCCTCGATTCGCACGCCGGTATCTCCCTGTATATAGATTCCCGGCTCGATGGAGAAAATCATCCCCGGCTCCGCTTTCTGCGTGTTAACCGAAGATACGTCGCCGTATTCATGCTCTCCCAGGCCGATAAAATGACCCAGACGATGATTGAAATTCGGTCCGAAACCTTCGCCGCCGATCAGATTTCTCGCTGTCAGATCCAGTTCACAGAGAGGAACGCCCGGCTTCACCTTCGCGATCGCTTCTTCATTTGCTCTGCGGACCGTCTCATAGATATGCCGGTGATCGTCGCTTACTTCTCCGAAATAAAATGTACGCGTCATGTCAGAACAATAATTGTCCTTGACACAGCCTACGTCAAATAATACACAGTCTCCTCTTTTCAGGACCGTATCGTCCGGTCCGTGATGCGGATCCGCCGCATTTGCTCCGAAAGCGACCAGCGGTTCAAAAGAAAAACCGTCCGCACCAAGCTTCAAATAGATCTTCAGCATCTGATCGGCGACCTCTCTTTCCGTGATCCCCTCCCGGATCAGTTTCTTGAATTCCGCCATAGCTCTGTCATTGAGATCGGAAGATACGCGCATTTTCTCCTGCTCTTCTTCATCCTTTACGCCTCTTGCGGTATCTACAGCCACAGAAGTATTTACAAAGCTCCGCGCCGCCTGCATTTCCATCAGGGGCAGCAGAAATCTCGCCTTCAGATCCTTATCCACTCCCAGCGGCGCGTCCCGGTCGATAAATTCCGCTACTCTGTCCATTACCGGATCGGTATCGTAAGACCATACCTGCTGTACTCCGGTGACTTCCGGTACAGAAAACAGATGATTCAGAAAAAATATATGATCGCCGTTCTCCTTCAGCAGAAGAGCGTAAAACCGCTCCATCGGCTGTACATAGACATCTGTGAGATAATAAACGGACATCGGATCCGTAATCAGCATCTGAGTCACACCTTGTTTTTTCAGTTCCGCTATAACGCGGTCCGCTCTGTTTTGTTTCATTTTCCCCTCCGTTTTCCACCGCGTCCAGGCGGCTATTTCTATCTGTACGGCGCGTTTTCCCCGGCAGTCATCTTTGCCTTTGCAGAAGCTGCTGCAGAAATTCCATCAGAACAAGACTCTGGACAGATCGCCTGATCAGAGAGCGCAGACGATTTCAGGGCAGCTCCGTGAGGTCGTTCGCTCCTGCGGATTTTCGCAAAAGACTGCGTCTCTCCTGAAAATCCGAACATCCCTCCCTTCTCCGACGGAGACGGGGATATAAGTATGATGTTATTATACCATGCCGGCTATAGCTCAGTCTTCGTCTTTTTCTTTCTGCCCGACTCGCCTGCTGCCAAGGGAGCAAGTATAAGTCTTTCTACGCTCTCGCGCTCTTCGATTGGCGGATCGCCGAGAAAGAGCTAAGATACCATGACGGCTACGGTTCAGTCCTCGTCTTTTTCTTCCTCGATCTCCCGTGAAAAAGACGCCGGCTCTGTTTTACCGTCCAATATACCAAACAGATAGATGCGTCTTCCTCTCAGAATATACGTCCGTCAGGCACATGAAAAAAGGAGAGAATTTTTTAATTCTCTCCTCGATTCTCTATTGATTCCTTTTCTCTTCCGGACAGAAGGAAAAAGACTGCTTATCTCCGCCGATCCGGCTAAAACTCCTTTCTCAGCTTCGGATCCAGCAGATCCCTCAGACCGTCGCCGATAAAGTTGGCCCCCACGGCCATAGTGAAGATCGCCAGCCCAGGGAAACCCGCAACCCAGAATTTATTGAAATAGTCCACGCCGTCGGATACCATCATACCCCATTCCGGCGTCGGCGGTGCGGATCCCAGGCCCAGGAAACTCAGCGTGGAGAACATCAGAATCTGATTTCCGATATCTGTCGTAGCCATGATCAGTACAGAACTGATACTGTTCGGAATAATCTCCTTTGTCAGAATTCTCAGTCTCGAGGAGCCCAAGGCTTCCGCCGCAGTGATATATTCGTTTTCTTTCACGCTCAGAACCACACTTCGCATGAGACGCGCATAATTCGGCCAGGCTACGATGACCAGCGCAAACATCGTGTTAAAGAGGTTGGAACCCATGATCGCATTGATAATCATCGCCAGGATCAGCGACGGAAATGAGAGGATCATTTCGGAAATACGCATCATGATCGTATCTACCTTTCCTCCCACATAACCTGCCACAGCTCCGTAAAATGTACCGATACATCCTGCGATAATCACCGTCAGACAGCCGGCGAGAAGAGAATATCTTCCCCCGTAGATCACCCGGCTGAAGATATCTCGGCCGAAGTTATCGGTACCGAACCAGTGCTCCGACGACGGCGCCGCCAGCTTTCCTGCCAGATCCTGAGCCACCGGATCATAAGGCGCCACCAGAGGCGCGATGACCGCCATAACAATCCAGAACAGACAGATAATGACGCCGAAAGTAAATAAATAATTTGACCGGAATAATTTTTTCAAAGAACGTATCATCAGCTGCACCTCACTCTTGGATCTATGATTCCGTACAGGATATCTACGATCGTGTTAATTACCATATAATTCAATGCGATGAGCAGAGCTACGCCGATGATCGACGGATAATCCGTAGACATAACCGACTGATAAGCGAACTGACCTACTCCCGGCCAGTTGAAAATCGTCTCTACGAGAACCATTCCTCCCAGCAGATTTCCGAAGCCCAGGCCGATCACCGTCAGTACCGGAATGATGGCATTTCCCAGGGCATGTTTCACGATGAGCCCCGCATTGGACAGACCTTTCGCTTTCGCTGTACGAATATAATCGGTAGACATGACGTCCAGCAGATTGGACCTGGTCGTTCTCGTGATCAAACCCATCGTAAAGGCCGCCAATACGATGCCCGGGAGAATCAGATGGCTCAGCGCATCCATCGCTTTCGCCGGATCTCCCTCGATCAGGCTGTCTATCACGTATAAACCGGTCACGGTCTCCGGCGGTGAAAACATGTTGCTCAGCCGCCCCGGTCCCGGAAGAATTCCTAATTTGTAGTAGAATAAATACAATACCAGAAGCGCAAACCAGAAGCTCGGTATGCTGACGCCGGTAACGGAAATCGCGCGCACCGCCTGATCTGCGATGCTGTTTCTTCGGATCGCGGAGATGATACCGAACAGAATACCGAAGATGGCAGCGAGGATGATCGCAAAGAGCGCCAGCTCGATTGTCGCAGGATAGCATCTTGCAAGTTCGGACAGCACCGGATTGTTCGTGCGTATCGATGTGCCCAGATCCAGCTGCAGCAGATTCTTTATATACAGAAAATACTGGACGATAATCGGCTCGTCGAGACCATACTTCGCCTCATAAGCGGCCACGATTTCAGGATCGCTGAGCGCTCTCTGGCTCAGATTGGCGGTCACCGGATTTCCCGGGACCAATTTGGTCAGTATAAAAACCAGCGTTGCAACGCCGAACAGCATGATAACCAGATATACCAGTCTCTTTCCTATAAATTTCAGCCGTTCCATACAACACCTCTCTCTAAATCATTTATCATTTCTATTGTCAGGGATGTTTCAACTTTTAAAGAATGAAAGCCGCAGAATGTTCCGCCCCTGTTTGCGGCGGAATGAAAACGCACGGCCCCGGTTGCTTTTCCGCAGATATTTCCGTCATCCGGCCTGCAGCAGATATCAGATCACGGAAATACCTGCATGTATAATTCTGCACCGGCTAAGACCGCTTCTTCCTGCCGGGCCTGTGCAAAAGCGGATATTTAAAAGATGACATAGTACCGGTAAAACTCGCCCCCTTAAGACGGGAGGGTTCCATTCCCGGGACTGCGCAAGAGCGGAAAACCCTCGCGCACCCCCGCGGGAACAGAAGTTTCCCGGCGCTATGCCAAAATCGTCGGCTCGCTCTAATCAGACTGACGCGTCAGAGCTTCGCCTTGATTTAAATATTTTATCAGTCTATTTAATATTGATCTGTGTCAGATCCAGGGTATACGGATCGGAAGCAGCCACGCCTTCCAGTCTCGTGTTGTAGCCGATATGAACCGGCGCCTGAGCGATGAAGAGGAATGGACCGTCGTCATACATCTTATCCTGGAGCTCTTCGAGAACGGCAATGCGCGCGTCCGTATCGGTCGCCGCCATAACCTTGTCATAATATGCGCCGATTTCCGGACTCATGTTTTCCGTCCATCCTGCTCTCGTGCCTACGGATGCTCCCGGCAGGAATTCTAACTGTACGTTAGGGTCATTGTAATCGGTCGCCCAGTACATTACGGTAAAAGGAATTTTACCGTCGCGGTAGTCGTCACCGTAGCCGGCAGCCCAAGCCTGCGTTACGATATTGACATTGATACCGATCTTGGAGAGGTCTTCCTTCACCTTCTGAGCCAGATCGGTCAGAAGAATACCCTCCATATCCAGATCGCAGACTGTCAGATCGATATCGAAACCGTCAGGGTAACCGGCTTCTGCCAGAAGAGCCTTTGCGTCTTCGATATTCGTATAATCGACAGATCTCTCTCCCTTGCTTCCCATAAATCCGGACTGGATTACGCTGTACGGCGTGATCGTGCCTTCACCGCAGATTTCATGAACACCTGCGTAGTCGATAGCCTTGCGGATCGCCTGCTGCACCTTAGGGTTTGCCACCGGTCCGCCGATGGACTCATTCGCATTCATGAGAACGAATCCGACTGTCTTCGACGGTGAATTGATTCCTTTTAAATTATCTTTTCCTTCTAATTCAGCCATCGTGTCATCCGTCAGATTCAACGCTACATCCAGGTCACCGCTGGACAGGGTCATCATCTGCGTATTCGCGTCCGGCTGAATCTTAATGATGTACTTATCAACATTTGTAGCCTCGCCCCAGTAATTCGGATTCTTTTCCAGAACGATTTCCTGGTCAGGCTTGTAGCTCGTCATGATAAACATGCCGGAACCTGCGCTCGTCGTATCGAGATAAGCCTGCGCTTTGTCCGCCGTAGATGCGTCCGCAGCGTCGGTACCACCGTTTTCTTTAACGACAGCGCTGTCCACGATGGCCAGAGAGCAGTAAGTCAACTTCGAGAGAATACCGCTGTCCGCCTGTGTCAGGTGGAATACGACAGTCTTGTCATCCGGAGCTTCCATACTCTCGATCGTATCGCAGATAAAAGAAGGATTTCCCTTCAGATTCTTTGTACGGTTGATGCTGAATAAAACGTCTGCAGAAGTCATCTCGTTTCCGCTGGCAAATTTAATATTGTCCTTTAACTTGACTGTCAGCGTCTTTCCGCCGTCGGAAAATTCATAAGTATCCGCCAGACAAGGCTCTGCCTCTCCGTCATTGGAATAGAACTTGAAGAGATTTTCGTAGCAGGCATTGATCACAACCGGCGGATTCTTTTCGTATACATATCCCGGGTCAAGGGAAGTAAAACCGCCGCCCATTGCCACGACTACCGTATTTGATCCCGAAGAATCAGCCGAGCCGCCGTCGTTATTTCCACCGCCGCAAGCGCCGAGAGTGAAAATGAGAGTCAGGCACAAAGCCAAGGCTAAAATTTTCTTTTTCATCAGATTTTCCTCCTAATGTTTTCCTCCTGATAAAATATTGAGACACCGGAAATCCGGCGATATCTCCTGATCAGTCGTACAGATGACAGGCTACAAAATGCCCCTTCTGTATCTCTTTCAGCTCCGGCGCTTCGCTCCTGCACCGTTCGCATACCTTAGGACATCTCGTATTGAAATGACATCCCTTCGGCGGATCGGAAGGACTCGGAACTTCTCCTTCCAGATGAATGCGCTGTCCGGTCTCCTCCGGATTCACCTGCGGAATCGCAGAAAGCAGCGCCTCCGTATACGGATGATATCTCTTTTCGTAAAGCTGCGCATAATCGGCAATTTCTACGATTCTTCCCAGATACATCACCGCAACCCGGTCACTCACCTGATAGACTACATTCAGATTGTGAGAAATAAAGAAATAAGTGAGTCCCAGCTTTTCTTTCAGCTCCTGAAGCAGATTGAGCACCTGCGCCTGCACGGATACGTCGAGAGCCGAGACCGCTTCATCGCAGATGATGAGTTTCGGATTCAGTGCCAGCGCTCTGGCAATGCCGATCCTCTGTTTCTGGCCTCCGGACAGTTCGTGAGGATAACGGCTGAGATGATAGGCGTCCAGACCGACCAGCTGCAACAGTTCCATAATCCGCGCCTCTACATCGATCTCTCCTTTCATCTTATGAATCTCGAAAGGCTCCATGAGGATCTGTTTCACCGTCCTCCTCGGATTGAGACAGGCGGAAGGATCCTGAAAGATAATCTGCGCCTCTTTTCTCATCTGCTTCAGATCATTTCCCTTCAGTTTCGAAATTTCCCGGTCTTCCAGAAAAATCTGACCCTCCGTAGGCTCCAGCAGCCGGATCAGCGTCTTGCCCAGAGTGCTCTTTCCGCATCCGCTTTCGCCTACAACACCGAAAGTTTCTCCCCGCATAATTTCAAAACTGACATCATCCACGGCTTTCACGCTGCCGGACTTTTTATTTTTACCTTTAAAATACACTTTGACATGGTCGGCTTTGACCAGCGCTTCCTGCGCACCTGCTGTCATATATCTAAGCCTCCTTTTTTTCCGCCGTTTCTCTGTCCGCTTCCTCCGCATACAGCCAGCATTTTACAGACCGTTCCCCGGTCAGCTGCTTTTGAGGCGCTTCCGCTCTTTTGCAGATCTCCGACGCGTGAGGACATCGAGGCCAGAACGTACATCCTTCGATTCTCTCCGTCGGATTGGGAACTGCGCCTTCGATGGTCAGCAGCGGTTTTCGCTCTTTGGTGATCCTCGGAATCGCGTGGAGAAGCCCCTCGGAATACGGATGTTTCGGATCGGCGAAAAGTTCGTCCACCGGCGCTTTTTCCACGATCTGCCCCGCATACATGACGATGACGGTGTCGCACAATTCGCTGACGACACCCAGATCATGAGTGATAAATAAGACCGAGGTATCCATAGTTTCGTTGAGCTGGCGGATCAGATCGAGGATCTGAGCCTGAATCGTCACATCCAGAGCGGTCGTCGGTTCATCTGCGATGAGAATCTGCGGGCTGCAGGCCAGCGCCATAGCGATCATAACTCTCTGGCGCATGCCGCCCGACATCTGGTGCGGATACTCATATGCTCTGACTTCCGGATTGGCAATGCCCACCGCATGCATCATGCGAACCGCTTCCTGCATTGCCGTCTTTTTATCCATACCGCGGTGCAGCCGCAGAGATTCTGCGATCTGTTTTCCGCATTTGACAATCGGATTGAGAGAGGTCATGGGTTCCTGAAAAATCATAGAAATCTCATTTCCCCGGATCTTCTGCATCTCTTTTTCCTCCGCTGTCACCAGATCCTTGTCCCTGTACAGGATACTTCCGTTTGTAATCTGACCCGGGGGATTGGGAATCAGCTGCATGATTCCCAGGGAGGAGACGCTCTTTCCACTGCCGCTCTCTCCTACGATACCCAGCTTTTCTCCTTTATGTAATGTATAACTGAGATTGTTTACGGCCTTTACCGTACCTTCCGCGGTTTTAAATTCCACGCATAAATCCCGTATATCTAAAATCGTTTCCATCTGTTTCATATTACCTTACATTCTTTCTTTCGGATATATGTATACAATATCAGTATAACGCTTTCGCATCATCACGTTCAAGTACAAAAGTGATAAAGTCATAAATATTTGTCAGAACTACAAATAATATATAGATTTATATTTTACCATAATTTACGGTTCCGCGCCACATAATCCTGCAGCCTCGCACGCAATGATTCGCAGAACATGTATTGATCCGCTGTTGCCCCCATCACAGATTATAAATTTTAAGCGCGGGACCCTGTTCTTCTGTCCGGTGTGTTACAAAATACAAAAAAGAGGCTGTCTGCCAGCCTCTTCTCTTTTATCGAATTAATACCGCGTGACCGGAAGAAAGCTCCCGGCGCCTGCCCTGCTTACGGCAGCCTATTTTTCGCCGGTATTTTCTGCGCCCGCACTGGAAAGCGGCGTTCCGAATCTCTTGATCTTCTTCGTACTCGTCTTTTCGAATTCCTCCTCACGAATGACGAAACGCTTTACCCTCTTGTAAGAAGGCATCTGATCGTTGGTGTCGTCGATGATCTTTTTGAAAAATTTCTTCATCTGTTCATTATCCAGATCTCCGACCTGTTCTTGAATCGTCTCCCTGTCCGGGACGATATGAGCCGTCACGATGAGTTCTCCGTCAGACTGCGGAACGCCCTCTACGATAACTTCGCTGATATACTGACTCTTGCCCAGATAATATTCCACCTCTTCCGGGAAGATATTTTTGCCGTTTTTTGTCACGATGACATTCTTTTTCCGCCCGGTGATGTAGAGGAAACCTCTGTCGTCGATATATCCGTAATCCCCTGTGTAGAGCCAGCCGTCTTTCAGAACTTTCGCCGTCTCTTCCGGATTGTCGTAATATCCCAGCATGACGGAATCACTCCTCGTCACGATCTCTCCCACGCCGTCCTCGTCCGGATTTACGATGCGTATCTCCGTGTTCGGCATCGCCGGGCCCACCGATGCGGAATCATAATACCGGTCTCTGTGAACAGCGATAATCGGACTGTTTTCCGTCATTCCGTATCCCTGGAACATCGTGATACCCATGCTGTTGAAGTCTTCGATAATCTCCGGATCCAGAGCCGCTGCGCCGGAGATAAACATGCGCATATTTCCGCCGAAAGCGTTGTGAACGTCTTTAAACAGTTTTCTCATCGCCTTGATATTAAAGCGGTCCAGCTTCTTAGCCACCGCGATGCCCTTCCTGAGCTTCGCCGCCTTTCCGGTCTTCTCCGCCTGTTTCCAGACTCTCTTGTGCATCATCTCGAATACGAGAGGCACGCCTACGATAATCGACGCTTTACATTCCTCCATATTTTTGATGATATATTTCAGTCCCTCGCACAGCGCTACCGTACCTCCCTGATAATGAACGGTCATGTGCAGGATCGTAAATTCATATGTATGATGTATGGGAAGAATCGAGAGGGCCACGTCCTCTTCAAATACCTTTACAAACATCGACATATTCATGACATTCGCCACGATATTTTTATGAGACAGCATGACACCTTTCGCCAGACCTGTCGTCCCTGAAGTAAAAAGCAGGATGCTCATCGCGTCCGGATCGATCTTTGCATCGATAAAACTGCGGTCGCCTGCGGCTACCAGCTTTCTTCCCTTCTTCAGCAGCGCAGAAAAAGACAGACGTTTTTCGTCGCTTTCCTCTGCATCCATACTGATGATATATTCCATGCTCTCGATGCCTTCGATGGCTTTCAGCACGGCCTTCTCCACTTTTCCGGAGTAGATAATAGCGGACATATTCGCCCGCTGGCAGAGATTCGTCAGCTCCGCCTGAGGAAGATCTTTATCGAGAGGCACCACCACGCCGGTACCATTGGCAACCCCCTGATTGCCGACAATCCACTCATAGCGCGTCTCTCCGATGACGCCCACATGCTTGCCCTTCAGGCCCAGGTCGATCAGAGCCGTACCGAAAGCATCGATATCCTCTTTCAGCTGTCTATAGGTAACCGGAACGAATTTGCCGCCCGGAACATTTTTCTTGAGATAAGCGGCATGATCCCCGTAAAGTTCCGCGGAACTGTTGATCAGATCCTTCATGTCCGTCACGGTTCTCACAGGATAATATGCGTCTTTATATTTTTTATTGCTGGCCATATTTCAACCTCTCTGTTCTCTTTTTATTTCACAATATATAATTGTAGGGAAAAAGCTGCCGAAAAGAAATTATCCGTCAGAAACGATTTCCGTCATTTACAGCTGAAATCCGCCTCTCACAGCCGTATTTACCGTACGGAACGGGGGATCCACTGTCCCCGTTCTCTTGCAACTAAAGATTTTATCATTATCGGTTTAAAATGGCAATGATTTTATCGCCGCAATATTTTTATCGTCAAACTAATTTGTGATTTACTTATCAGAATCTGCGTCATTTATTTCGTACGCATATCGTCTTATTCTTTAAATACATTGCAACGCCTCGTTTTGTGGTGAATTTTGTTGATTTTCAGGGAAGTTTGTTGTATACTTGATGCGCCTCAGACGGATCTTCTACGTATATTCTTATACGATTTCCGCATCGGTCCGCAGAGGACATATGATTCTGAAAACAGCGGTGATTCAGTAATATCATCCTGTTCAGACTGCAATAATAATTTTTTATGAAAGGGAGAGAGACATATGGGTTTATTTTCCAAGCATATGCACAGTATTCACGTCGGCCATCACAAAGATACCGCCGACTGTGAATCGGTTGTCATTCCTGTACCTGAAAAAGTCTACATCTCTATGTCACAGCACATCGGAAGGCCCTGTCAGCCCCTGGTAAAAAAGGGCGACCTGGTCAAAGTCGGTCAGCGGATCGGCGATGTCGATGCTCCTGTGAGCGCTCCGGTTCATGCGAGTGTTTCCGGCGAAGTAATATCCATAGAGGAAAGCCGTACGGCGATGGGCAGCACAGATACGTTTGTCGTCATCGCGTCCGACGGACGTCAGGAACCGTGGGAGGGACTTCAGATCCCGCACTGCGAGACAAAAGATGATTTTATCAAAGCTGTCAGAGACAGCGGCCTGGTAGGACTGGGCGGCGCATCCTTCCCTACCCATGTAAAATTTAATCCGGCGAATCTGGACGAATGCGATACGCTGATTGTCAACGGAGCGGAATGCGAACCGTTCATCACATCCGACCACAGAAATATGCTGGAACACACTGACGATATCATCTCCGGGATCCGGCTGACGATGAAATATCTCGGTCTTTCCAAATGTTACGTAGGCATCGAAAACAACAAACCCGATGCGATCGAAAAGATCCGAAACGGACTGAAAGAGATCAAAGGCGCGGAAGTCGTGGAACTGAGAAGCACATACCCCCAGGGGGCGGAAAGAGTCCTGATTCACGAAACCGCGGGAAAAACGCTGAAAGCAGGTCAGCTTCCGGCATCGGCGGGCTGTATTCTTTCCAATGTGACCACGATCATGTTCGTCGGTCAGTATTTCCGCACGGGAATGCCTCTGATTCAGCGAACGGTAACAGTGGCGGGAGATGCGGTGGCAAATCCGTCCAATGTCGTGGTTCCCGTCGGTACGAAATACTATGATCTGGCTGAATTCTGCGGGGGATACACCGCTCCGCCGAAAAAAATTATCGCCGGAGGTCCGATGATGGGTAAGGCGCAGAACAGCGACGGCAGTGTCGTCGTAAAAAACACGGGGGCTGTCCTGTTCTTCGATGAAAAACAGGCCCGTCTCAGCGAACCGACTCCCTGCATCAACTGCGGCAGATGTTATCGCGGATGTCCGGTGGGCCTCATGCCGAAAGAATTCGCCAAAGCATACGAGGCGAAAGACGCGAAGCGTCTCAGCGATCTCAAGATCATGGAATGTATGAGCTGCGGCAGCTGTTCTTATGTCTGTCCGGCGAAAAAGCCTCTGGCATTTGTCAATACACTTGCAAAGGAAATGGTAAAGGAGGCCGGTCTTTAATATGAAAACAGCGAAAAATGAAAATATGTTTGTGACCTCAAATCCTCATATCACAGATTCAATGAACACGCCGAAGATCATGTCGCTGGTAATTCTGGCGCTGCTTCCGTCCCTGATCGCTTCGATCTACATATTCGGCTTCCGGGCGCTGATGCTGGCCCTGGTCTGTGTGATTTCCGCCGTATTTTTCGAATGGGCCTTTGAAAAGATCACAAAAAAACCGAATACCGCAGGTGATATGAGTGCGGTGCTCACAGGTCTTCTCATCGCTATGAACGTTCCGGTCACCCTCCCTTACTGGCAGGGCGTTATCGGTTCTTTCGTAGCGATCGTCATCGTAAAGCAATTTTTCGGCGGTCTGGGACAGAACTTCGCCAATCCGGCGATTACCGCACGAATCGTTCTCTTCGTATCCTTCGCGACGGATATGACAACCTGGGCCGATCCGACAAAAGGCCGCGTGTTCAGCGCCTCCGACGCAGTTACCTCCGCGACTCCGCTGGGAGTATTTACGGAAGGCGGCGCTGCGGAAGCGGAAGCGGCATTCTCTCTGAAACAGCTCTTCTTCGGAACGGTCGGCGGCTCCATGGGTGAAGTATGCGCCCTTGCGCTGCTCATCGGCGGTCTCTTCCTCATCGTAATGAAGATCATTCCTTTCTCGACACCTGCTGCATTTCTCGGAACGGTAGCCGTCGTTTCACTGATCGCAGGTGTGGATCCGCTCTGGCAGATCTGTGCGGGCGGCGTCATGCTGGGAGCTTTCTTTATGGCTACCGACTACGCGACGACGCCTTCCACCACGACAGGCAAAATTATCTTCGGCGCAGGCTGCGGACTGATCACCATGATCATACGGCTTTTCGGCGCTTATCCGGAAGGCGTATCTTTCTCCATTCTCCTGATGAATATTCTGACGCCTCTGATCGACAGTTTCTGCGAAAAGAGACTCTACGGAAATCCGGATAAAAAAGCGAAAAAAGCCGCAAAGAGATCTGCTGCAGAAGGAGGTGCCGGTAAATAATGAGTAACGAAACTAAGAAAACTTCTTTCCGGGACGGCATGATCGGTCCTACGGTCATTCTGCTCATCATCTGCCTCGTCATCTCCGGCGCTCTGGCAGTGACATATCAGGTTACCGCCCCTCAGATCGAAAAAATCAACAAAGAAACCGCTGACGCCGCCCGGATGGAGGTTCTTCCCGGCGCAGGCTCCTTCACCGCCGCCGACGGCGACCTGCCGGAAGGCGTCACAGAATATTACACCGAAGACAGCGGTCTGGGCGTCGTCGTTACCGCGCAGAACAAATCCTTCGGCGGTACGATCACTGTCATGGTGGGTATCGATGCGAAAGGCGCCATCACAGGCGTAAAGGTGACGGACCATGCAGATACGCCGGGTCTGGGCACAAAAGCCATGGACAGCGGTTATCTGGCACAGTATCAGACGCTGACGCAGTTAGATGACGTCGACAACATTAAAAAAGACAGTCAGGTAGACGAAGTTACCGGCGCTACGGTATCGTCCAACGGAATTTATGGTTGCGTAAAATATGCGCTCGCCGCTTATGAAGAGATGGGAGGTTTAAAATAATGGAAAAAGAATCTAAGCTCACCATACTCACTAGAGGTCTGATCAAAGAAAATCCTACGCTGGTACTGCTTCTGGGTACCTGTCCTTTCCTCGCCACGTCCACATCTGCGCTCAACGGCGCAGGTATGGGACTCTCCACGACAGCGGTGCTCGTATGTTCAAATATCGTGATCGCTCTTCTTAAGAACGTAATTCCGGAAAAAGTGAGAATCCCGTGTTACATCGTAGTTATCGCCGGATTCGTAACCGTCGTTCAGTTTCTCCTGCAGGCATACCTGCCGAGCCTGAACGCTTCTCTGGGATTATATATTCCGCTCATCGTAGTAAACTGTATCATTCTCGGAAGAGCCGAGATGTTCGCCAGCAAACATTCTGTCATCGATTCCGCGCTGGACGGTATCGGAATGGGCCTCGGCTTTACTCTCGCTCTCTTCTTCATGGGCGCTATCCGTGAACTTCTCGGTGCAGGCACAATCCTGGGCTTTGAAGTCACTACAAACCTCATCACTCCGATGAGTCTCTTTATCCTGGCGCCCGGCGGCTTCTTCGTCTTCGGTATTCTGACCGCGATTGTCAATAAAATCACTGGAGGAAAACTCAACAGAGAGTTCAGCTGCTCCGGTTGCCCGGGCGATCCGGAAACTATCGCCGAACTGGAAGCGCAGGCCGCTAAGATCGCAGCTGCGAAAGCCGCTGCAGAAACGAAAAAAGCGGAAGCTCAGGAAGGAGGCGATAAATAATGGCAGCTATTTTAAGTATTATGCTGGGCGTCATTCTCGTCAACAACTACGTACTCGCTCAGTTCCTGGGAATCTGCCCGTTCCTGGGCGTCTCCAAAAAACTCGACTCCGCGGTGGGCATGTCCCTGGCCGTTACTTTCGTCATGGTGCTGGCGACACTGGCTACCTGGCCGATTCAGACGTTTCTCTTAGACCGCTTCGGCATCGGGTATATGCAGACGGTGGTTTTCATTCTCGTGATCGCCGCCCTGGTACAGTTAGTAGAGCTCACGCTGAAAAAATATATGCCGCCTCTCTACCGATCTCTGGGCGTGTATCTTCCGCTGATCACGACAAACTGCGCGGTTCTCGGCGTTACGGTAAACAATATCGACAACAGCTACGGATTTCTCGAATCTCTCGCTAACTCTTTCGGTGCGGGCATGGGCTTCCTGCTCGCAATGGTCTTATTCGCCGGCATCAGAGGAAAGATGGAGACATCGGACATACCGGAAGCGCTGAAAGGCGTTCCTTCGGTTCTCATCGCGGCTTCCATCCTGTCGGTTTCCTTTATGGGATTCAGCGGCGTCGTAGAAGGCATATTCGGTTAGGAGGTAACAATCTATGGCATATCTTATTCCTGTCATCATCGTATGCGTCGTCGGTATCGTCGCAGGCGTGCTCCTCACCATCGCAGCGAAGATCATGTATGTCCCTGTAGATGAAAGAGTGGAACAGCTCACGGAAGCTCTTCCCGGGGCCAACTGCGGCGGCTGCGGATTTGCCGGCTGTTCCGATTACGCAAACGCCATCGTGGAAAGCGGCGCGGACGTAACTCTGTGTCCGGTAGGCGGACCCTCGGTAAGTTCCGCGCTGGCCGCTGTCATGGGAATCGAAGCCGGTTCTGTGGAAGGCGAATACGCCGTCGTCCTGTGCGGCGGATACGACAACAAGACAGATAAAATTTTCGAATATCAGGATATCCCTACCTGCAAAGCTGTAAAATCTCTTTATGGCGGCGCCGGAGCCTGCGGACACGGCTGTCTGGGCTACGGCGACTGTGTGGAGGCCTGTAAATTTAACGCCATCGGCATCGTCAACGGCGTCGCCTGGGTGGATCGGACCAACTGTGTCGGCTGCACAGCCTGCGCGAAAGCATGTCCTAACGGTATCATCGCTATGGTTCCGAAGCACAGTCTGACCTATGTCGCATGCAGTTCCACCGACAAGGGCGCCGTCACGAGAAAAGCGTGCCAGGTGGGCTGTATCGGCTGCAGAAAGTGCGAAAAGATCTGTAAATTTGATGCCGTCAAGGTGGAAGACAATAAAGCGGTCATCGACCCACAAAAGTGTAAAAACTGCGGCATGTGCGTCAGGGAATGTCCGACCGGCGCTATCGTAAAACTGCCGAAACCCGCGAAATCCGCGGTTTCTCAGGTTCAGTAGACCTGCGGCTTCGCTGACCGGCAGTCCGCGGATCCTGAAAAATGCAGATGATGAAAAATCATTTGAAATGGATTTGTTTTTTATGATAAAATATGTTATAAGTTGAGTTGCTTAAAGGCGTAAGTCCAAACGGATTTACGCCTTTATTTTTTTGCCGGTATTTTCAGAACGACATATTTTTATCCGCATCCGGTTTCCCGAAAACAAATCAAAGGAGGTTTTTCACATGCAAAAATTACAAAATACGCGTAAGATGCTGGCGCCGAGTATTCTGTCCCTGTCCTTACTGACTGTAATGGCAGGAGCCGCGGTAGCGCCTGCTCTCGGCGTTATCCGAGATCACTTTTCTGACAGCAGCCCGATGTTTATTCAGATGATCATCAGTATTCCGGCGCTTTTTATCGTGATCACCAGCTTTTGTTTTCCCGCGCTGTGCCGCATCTTCCGTTCCAGAACCCTCGTTCTGACAGGGCTTTTGTTTTACACTGCCGGAGGCGTCGCTGCCGGCGTCTGCGGCAGTATCGCACTGCTCCTGATCACCCGGGCTCTGGTGGGAATCGGCGTGGGTATTATCATGCCGCTGTCTACCGGTCTGCTCTCCTTTTATTTCTCTCCGCAGCGTCAGGAGGCGCTGATGGGATATTCCTCCGCCATGAATCAGATGGGCGGCGTCATCGCCACGCTGCTGTCCGGCCTGTTGGCGAATATCGTCTGGAGGGCGAGTTTTCTGGTCTATCTGCTGGGACTGCTGAGCATCGTTTTGTGCGCAGTCTTTCTTCCCAGCGATAACATTGCGGAAACAGAGACAGACGCCGAAAAAAGGAAAAAGGGCGACGGGAAAGCTTTCGCTTCAGAAAACGTTTTATCTGAGGAAAAACCGAAAAATTCTGGAATTACAGCAATTTTCAAAGAAAACTATCCTTTTGTCATCGCCATGTTTCTGCTGATGACCATTTTCTTTATCTATCCGGCGAATTACGCAATGGAAACGGCGGCGGAAGGTCAGATCCCGCAGAAATATGTGGCTGCGATCATGGCGTGGGCGGATTTTATCGCTTTCTTCGGAGGTCTCGCTTTTGTCGCAATAAAAAGAATCTTCGGCAGATATATGAAATTTGCAGCGCCGGTGTGCTTTCTGACGGGTTATATCCTGCTCTCGCTTCATGGGGGATTCACAGGCGCTATAGCAGGCTCTTTCCTGATCGGTCTGGCCAACGGCACAGGTATTCCTTTCATCATATCAGCAGTTTCGATAAAAAACGGCAAAACCGCCGCCACCACAGTTATGCCGCTCATCTCCGCCGCGCTGTATCTGGCGCAGTTCCTCTGCCCGTTTCTCATGTCGGCAGTCACTTCCGTCTTCGGCGCTGAAACCTCTCATCTGCCTTACCGCACCGCCGCCATACTGTCGGTCGTATTTCTTTTGTGGTCCGCGCTCATTCGCGAAGCCGTCCCGGCGTCAGAAAAAGAATTCCGGCCGGACAATCTTTCAAAGCGCTGAAAACGATTCCGCCGCAAAATCATCTTCCTCTCTGCGGCGACAGGATCAAAACTCAGATTCGATTCCTTTCGGATCAAAAAATGCTGTCTTGTTCACAGAATTTTTCTCCTTAAGATACAGAAAAGTACGAAGATATTCTATCCTCGTACTTTTCCGGCCGTTCCTCTATGATGCAGCCTTCGTCATCCGGCTCAGCTCGAACCACTCGTCTCCGATCTGTATCTTTGTCACGTCCTCCGGAGTAATCGCCTGTTCCTGGAAATCCTTCATGAATACGACCATCCGCTCCTCCTCCGACTGCCTGCCGCTTCCTCTTCCGCGGACTTCGGTGCCATTCCACAAAACCGCGCTGATTTCCGCAGATTTATAAAACTCGTCATCTGCCTCCAGCGATTCCAGAGAAACGTCTTTGCCATACATTTCCGCCGAGATTCCGCTCATCGGATAAATGCGGACCTTCGTCAGCGTCAGCTCCTGGCCGCCCGCCGCGGTAAATGAAATATCGCCGGTATATTCCACCGGTTCCCCTTTCACCGGTATATCTGCCTCAAATTCGAACGGGACTTCGATTCCGCCGAATTTTTCCATATGGATCATAATTTTATCCGAAGTTCCGGAAGGCCAGTCCTGCTGTGCCAGAATTCCCTGACTGCCGTCTTCCGCCCTGAAAGCAGTGAGACTAAGACCCGTGTTTCCCCACGAATCTCCGCTTTCCCTCCGCTCTTTCATTTCCGTCAGATACGCTTCGATCTCTTGTTCACTCAAATCCGGCATCTGACTCTTCAGAAGTTCTTTGGCAAGAGGCGATTCCATCCAGGATCCGCTCTTGTCCAGCGGACCGATATCCGGCTGCAGCTCTTTCTCACCTTCTACCGTAAAAGACATGAAAATCCGCTGATCATCTCTCATGGCGGCGTTCAGCGTAACGGTCACGCCCTCCTCCGTCCGGCTCTCACCGATCACGATCAGCGTCTGATCTGCCAAAGACTCTACTTTATCATCCGGCATATCTTTCCTAATAGCCGGACCAAACCAGTTCCTCATCTGCGCAGCCGTCACCTCCCTGTCCGGATCCGAACTGACGTCCGCCGATCCGTCACCGGCAGCAGATCCGCAGCCTGCGGCAGAAATCGCCAGAGAAGCGATCAGACAGAAAGAAAACAGGATACGCAGAAAAGGCGAAGGACGCTTTCCCGCAGAAAAAAGGCGGCGTACCCCCTCTTTACGTTTCATAATTTTTTTCATTTTTTGCCTCCTTTCCACGGACATTTTTCATTTGAGAAAATCGAATGATTCTGATCGGATAATTTTACAAAAACAAATACTAAGATCTGCACTTTTCTTTGATCAATTTTATTTTAACATAATATAATCCATTTTTTAACAATAACTATACAAAATATATAAAACGCATAATAAAAACGGACGCTCCCGCCTGACAGCGGGAACATCCTCATCTCATCTGTGCCGCATTTGGAAAACCGCGGTGGGGATCGTTATTTTTCTAAGAATCTCTGCAGCATAGCCGCAGTTTCTCCGCGGGTGGCGCTGCCCAGCGGATCTAATCTGCCGTCTCCTTTGCCGCTGAGAATCCCCGCTCCTACAGCCCACTGCATATCGGCTTCTGCCCAGCCGCCCAAAAGCTTCCTTGTCTTCCTGCGTCCACCAGTCGGCGATGTTTCCGTTTTCGTCATACTGCGCACCGCCGGAATCAAAAGCGTGAGTCACCTCATGGCCGATTACGGTACCTATGCCGCCGAGGTTTTCTTCATATGAAGCCTCCGGATCATATATCGGCGCCTGTAAGAATGCAGCAGGGAAATTGACGGAATTAAAGCTCGGCATATAGAAAGCGTTTACTGTCTGCGGTGTGGTAATCCACTCTTCTCTGTCCACAGTTTCTTTGGAAAGCCGTGCACTTTCCATTCGTTCTGCTTTCGCGATCTCTATCCGGTTCTGATAATAGCTGCCCCCTTCGTCGCGGCTCTTCAGATCCGCACGATCGGCAGACGGCTTTACCTTGCTGTAATCCGGAGCGCCTACCTTGATCCGCATCGTATTTAACTTGCGAATCGCCTTTTGCTTTGTCACCTCACTCATCCAGCTGAGATTTGAAATTCTCTCACGGTATACTCCGATAATATCGTGCACCATATTTGTCACGTCGGATATGATCTCATCGGAACAATATCTTTCGGCATAGATCTGTCCCACATAGTCCGGAAGGACTTCTGCGATCACCTCTGCCGCCTCTTCATTCAAAGGCTTGCTCCCGCTTTTTCCCAGAGATTCTTCTTCATAAATCACCTTTGTATTGCGAAAATCTTCGCTGAGATATTCAGAACTCTCGACGATCAGACGAACCTTCAGATAATTTTTGACCGCCGCGAGATTTGCATCTGTCAGCATTCCTGCAAGCTCTGTCATATTTCCCCTGTCACTGACCTTGATTCTGCTGCTGTCACTCAGACCGGTCTCATCAAAAGCCCTTTGAATATCCACACCGGAAAATATTTTCTTCAGCTCGTTCAGGGTGTAGATATTATAAGTTTTTCCCGGATCATATTGTTCCGCAATGGTAAGTGAAGCATCGGAAAGCTGTTTTTCGAAGGCAAAAAAATCCTGTGCGTTTTTTTGCGCTTCTTCCTTCGCCTCTCCGCAGAGAGTCAGAAAGCTGGAGATATATTTTAAATAAGCCTTTTTCTGTACTTCCGATTCTCCGCTGTATACCTGCTTCGTCAGTTCTGCAGACGCAGGTTCAAAAAGTGTCAGATACCTTCCGCTGTCCATCTCGTCGATGGTGAGAGTAAAGTCTGTCAGAAGAGAGAGCCGATCTGGAATCCGCCTGTATCATAACATCATCCAATTCAGATACGCTTCTGACCGCATCAATTCTTCGGAGATCTTCGGCAATCGGCGCAATACCGGCAGCATTGCGCGCCTCCATATCCATAAAATTATCATACAATATTTTAATCTTTTCCTCCGGAGTGTCTTTTTCCGGAGTACTTCCGGAAATCTCGCCGATCAGACCCAAAACCTGCTGATTTGCCCTGTCGCGCACCGCATAAGCGGTACCCGTGATATTGCTGCCTTCCGGAATCTGCAGCGTATCGAGAGCTTTCTTATTTACAGAGGAATAGAAACTGTCCTTCGGATTTGTGCCGTAAATCGCATAGACGCGCTGAATAAACAGTCTCATCTGCTCTGTCGTCACTTTATGATCCGGAGAAAACAGCCCTTCGCCCGTACCTGCGACAATCCCCGCCTCAAAGGCAGGAGCGACCTCTTCCTCCGCCCACGCCGGAATATCTGTAAACGTCTCCTTCGGAATCGCCAGACGCAGATTATTCCCCTTCAATTCAGGAAAGCCTCCGAAAGCCCGATTCAGCATAATCACCGCCTGTGCCCGGGTAACCGCATCCTCCTCATGAAGCTTTCCGTCGCCATATCCCTTGATGATATCTGTCTTTTTAATCTGGGGATTATAATCATCTGCCGCTTCCATCAGCAGCTGCACGACTTCTCCCCGGGAAGCAAAATGACTTTCCTGCGCCGTTGCTGCCGATGGAACCGCTGTAATAACCATAACCGCGGCAAGCGCGGCTGCCAATCCTCTTCTCATAAACAAACTCCTCCTTTTATTTGTAACTATAACAGAGAAAGGACGACAAAAGGACAACAAGAAAATGATGAACCTGCCTTTTTCAATTTATCCCGCCGCTTTCCGCAGATTCCTTTTTCGTCAGCTTGCCATTTTTCCGTTTCTGGCCTATGATAAATATAGATTTTACAACTTTTTTGCTTTAAATAATCAGCAGAAAAGCTTTTCGCCGGAATAACAGCAGAGGAGATCCGGCTTCTCACCGATATTTTCTAATTGAGCAGACAAAAAACAGGAGAATGATACTTTATGAATCAAATGATAAACGCCAATATCGCGCTGGATATTATTAAGTATCATCCTGTCGCTGATTCCCATTGTCTATCTGATCGATCACCGCAGGTACCGTCAGAAACTCAACCGGTACTTTCTGGGCGTAGCGGTCTTCAATATTTTTATGATTGCGGGAGATCTGGCCGACTGGCTGATTCAGGATACCGCCGAACCGTCCATGAAAATTCTCCTCACCGCTTTCTCCGTCATATTTTACGTGTCCTCTGCTTTCGTTCTCTATTTCTTCGCCCGCTATCTGGAAGAATATCTGAAACTTTCCGGACGGATGAAAAAGCTGAGTCAGACGATTGTCACAGCCGTATGCGGCGCACAGATATTCTTTGCGGCGATCAGCCCTTTTACCGGATTTATTTTTTACATAAACGACAGCGGATATCAGCGGGGAGATCTTTTTCTCATCTCCCAGATCGTTCCTCTGATCTGCTATCTCTTGTTCACTGTTCTCGTCATCGCGCATCGAAAGCAGCTGACCCGACAGGAAGTTATATTCTTTCTGCTGTATATCTTTGTTCCTCTGGGAGGAGGAGCGCTGCAAATGTCTCTGAGGGGAATCGCGGTGGTGAATCTCGGCGTGGCCCTCGCGCTGCTGTTTATTCTGGTCAATATTCAGTTTGAACATGAGATAACCTTGCGGCGGCAGGAAAAAGAACTGGCGGAACTGCGCATCGACATCATGCTGAGTCAGATTCAGCCGCATTTCCTGTATAATGTACTCACAGCGATACGAAAACTCTGTGAAATCGATCCCGTTCGAGCCGGGGAATCTGTGAGCGCATTTTCAAAATTTCTGCGGGCAAATATGGACTCGCTGACCAATAAAGCACCCATTCCCTTCGAACAGGAACTGGAACACGTCCGCAGCTACCTGTATCTGGAGCAACAGAGATTTGGAGACCGGCTGCATGTGAGCTATGATATCCAGGCGATAAATTTCTGCATCCCGCCGCTGACTCTCCAGCCTATCGCAGAAAATGCGGTTCGCCATGGAATACGAAGAAAAGAAGACGGCGGAACTCTGACCATCCGCTCCGAAGAACGGGGAGACGCTTTTATCGTGACAGTGACAGACGACGGAGCGGGTTTTTCCCCGGAAAAGAAAAATAGACCGGCAGAGATCTCCGGCGAAGAAAAAGAAAAAAAGACACATGTCGGAATCAAAAATGTAAGAGACAGGCTGCTCGCTCTGTGCAAAGGGGAAATCGAAATACGAAGTATACCGGAAAAAGGAACGACAGTAACGATTTCCATTCCAAAGGAGAAAGAAAATGAACTTTTTAGTCGTAGATGACGAACCGCTGATTCTGCAGGATCTGGAGGACACTTTAAAACGGATCCGCCCGTCGTGCACAGTTCACAGCTTTACTTCGGCACGTCAGGCGCTTTCTGAGGCGGAAAGAGAGATCTATGATGCCGCTTTTTTGGACATCGAATTAGGCTATACCAACGGTATCCTTCTGGCAAAACAGCTGAAAGAACTGCAGCCGAACCTGCCCGTCGTATTTGTGACCAGTTATGAAAAATATGCGGTGGACGCTTTCTCCATCCATGCCGCCGGTTATCTCCTGAAACCGGTGGAAGAAGAACAGCTGGAAAGAGAACTGACCTTTTTAAAATTAAAGAACATAGCCAAAAGATGTGTCATCACCACCTTCGGCGGCTTCGATATCTCGGTAGACGGCAAGCCTCTCTCGTTTAAACGGGCAAAAGCCAAAGAACTCCTCGCCTATCTCGTGGACCGAAAAGGCTGCCGCGTGACGACGAAAGAAGCCTGCGCCGTGCTCTGGGAGGACCTGCCGTATAACAGCGCGCGTAAAAACTATTTTCAAACGCTCATGGTCGAATTGAAAAATACGCTGAAAGAGGCCGGCGCAGAAAATATTCTGCATAAATCCAGAAACAGCTACGCCGTAAACCCCCAGAATTTCGACTGTGATTATTATCGATTCCTGCAGGGAGATATCACAGCGATCAATCAATACCACGGCGATTATCTGATCTGCTACAGCTGGGCGGAATTCACCATCGGCAGGATCGAAAAGCGGCTCGAGTCCCCTTCCCGGTTTTGACCGATCATCCCGAAAATCCGGACTCCTTCCGGATTTTCGGGATGTTTTCAACTCAAAGCGTTTGCTGCGAAATAAACGAATATGCTCAATTTCGATAGAATCAGCGGAAACATGGCAAAAGCGTAAAAGGCAGATCTCACAGAGCGCTCCTTCGCCGCAGAATACGCCGTGACCGCCGCACTTGCGATCAAAGCGACCAGCAGAAGATCCGTTGCCGCCTCCCCCAGATAAAACAACTTATCGACGGCCGCTGCGGCGTCTGCTTCTGCAAACAGCATGACAGCGATTCCGACCGGCTGCAGAAATATTAGCAAAAAAGAGTAATACAGCAGAAAAATACAATAATTGATCACTGTGAAACAGAGCAGAAAACGCGGATCTGCAAACTTCTGCTTGATAGAAAAACCGAACCGGTTCCCTGACATTTTAATCCCCCTCGAAAACACGAAACCCCATCTTCATCGCAATTCGCCCCAACTTTCACTGTAAAATGATTCGATATCCGGCTGAAATATATCAAACATACTCTATAAGAAAAAGCAGCTGTTTTCCTGATCTTTCACTTTTTTCGCTCCTGCGATCTACCTATAGAATAGCTGCTTTTTGTTTTTATTTCAATACATGATATGCAACCGGTAAATTTATGGACGTGTTTGGTACTTGACAAGGCTATCGGACAGAATCCTTTCTGTCACCTTTCATCTTCACATACACGAATTTCTCCAGTATTGCCTTCTCTCCGGCATATTTCAGATCGACCTGCTGTACTTTCCCGGATTTCAGATCATACTGGTAAGTTTCCGAGTCACTGAGCTGTTCATAGTGAGAAGAAGATGTGAATGTCACCCTATGTGCATCCGCCGGCAACAGTGTTACATTGTTATAATGTTCCTCCGTATACGGGAAAATCACAGATACTCTACCGTTTTTCCTATCCAGATAATTGATATTGTCTCGAGATCCTTGGAATTCATACCAAGAGACAAAGGTCAGTCCGCTGTCATCATTCATCCAGTCAGTTCTTCCGATACAGCCGCCGTCTTTCTGAGTATAGATGATTTCTGTCTCTTCGGTTTCAAAATCGTATTCCCAAATCGAAGAAATCATCCAAAGCGGCGTATGAGTGCCGGGAGCACTGTTTCGCTTCAGAGAGGCGCTGTAGATCATTTTCTTTCCATCGGCAGAACAGCGTGGCGGTGCAAATTCCACACTCATCATATTGGGTACCAGCGAAATATCAAAGGATCCTTCTCCTCCGTAACGCTGATAAATCCGGTCGACATCTTTCTGAAGTAAATAATAGGCCCATTGCTGTTCTGTAATCTCTCCAGTAACATTATTTACAAAATCTTCCGTACGAATTTCCTGAACTTCTTGATATCGCCCCTCATCTTTCAGATAAAAACCCTCTTTTAAAACGTCTTCCGGCAGAGTTTTGACCCTCCATGTTCCGCCTTTGATCAAAGTCTTTTCTCTTCCGTCTTTTACATTTAAAGAACCGATCTCCTGATATGTTCCATAACGTTGATCATTATGTATATACAGCAAAGTCTCGTCATCCGGCATCCAGGAAATTTTGATGATCTCGTTTCGAGACGGCAAGTCTGTAAAATAATCCTTCGTCTTTCCTGTTTCTGTATTGTAAATCCTCAGATACCGCCGTGTATAGGCCTCACTCCAGTCAGTATACGCGATGTATTTTCCATCTGACGTCACCGCAGCATAATTGTCCGGCGTCACATCGGGCAAATCCATCAGATCCTGATAATTCCAGGTATCTGTATCATAAATCACCACACGGCTTCCCTGGTTTCCGTCAGGGAGCAGACCTACTGCACAGTCTGACATACGGGAAAGATCTGACTCTTTTAGATATTCCGCGTACTCTTCCTCTGTCAGAAGCGGAGGAACATTCCCCTTTTCAAGACAGACCGGTGTTTTCTCAGACAACCGCAGAAAAGAGACACAGCACTGCTCTCTCGTATAGATTCCCTGCGGTCGGAAACTGCCGTCTTCCATTCCGTGCATTACATCCCACCGCGTCATCATTTCTGCTCCTGCCGACGCCCACGTTCCGATATCTTTACCATCGGAATACTTTTCTGTGAGGAATGCCTTTTTCCGGCTTTCTTCTTCAGGCTCCTCTGACTGTCCGCTGCAGAATTCATACACATTAGCCAGCAGCACCGCAGCCTCCTGGCGTGTGATCAAATCCTCCGGCCGATACGTCCCATCGTCTCCGCCACGGACCATCCCTAACGTGTAAGCGATATTAGCCGCGGAATCTTTACGGGTGTCCGGAAATGACTTCAACCCGCCCTCTATATGTTTGCGGATATAATAATCATAAATTCCTGACATCGCAGGCTGCTGCATTTCAGACTGATACAGTACGAACCGCAGAGCGATATCTGCGAATTCTTCTCTTGTAATAGGCTCCTGAAAATCTCCTTTTTTCAAAACAATCCCAGCTTCCTGTGCTTTAAGGACATCCTCCCTCGCCCAGGAAGAGATGGTATTATTTTTTGCACAGACATCTGCGCTGCCGACACTCATTTGAATCAGCAACAAAATCAGCAGAAGCAGAGCCATTCGGCATATGAACTGATTTATCAAATTATTTCGTGCAAGTAATTTTTTCATTAATCCAATCTCTTTCAAAGCGCGCTTTCATCGAAACTCCAGGTTTTCCCCCCGTCCGAGCTTTTCAGATACACAGTCTGGATCTCATGGTTCTCCGCATCAAGGTCGTGTAATTCTACAGGATATACGCCGTCTTTTCCTCTGAAAGTCGGACTCAGCGCATTAAACCGGTAATTCGCACTCCTGTATTTTTCAGGCAATGAGACTTTCAGCTGTTTCCAGTCTACACCCCGATTCTCCGAAAACCATATATCCGGTCCCTGATCTTCATAGTATCGGTAACTCATAAACAAAATTCCCTCCGAAGACAGACCGGCGCCGGTAACTCCAAAACGATGTATCTGGTTCAGATTACCCGCTTCTGTCCAACTGCTGCCTAAATCCGATGTTAAAAAAATACGGGCATCTTGAGAACCCAAGGTCATACCTGTGGTCAGAACCAAGTATCCGCTGCCATCTTTATGAAACCCGATAAAACTGTCCTCATAACGAACATTATCATTTTCTTTTTCATTAGAAGGAATCCGCTCTGATCCCTGTACCGTATGGGTTTTCCACGTTTTTTCTCCGTTTGTAGAAATTAGAACCTTCACCGGAGATTCCTGCAGAACGACTACGGCCGTGATACCATCGCCCAAATCATATGCCTGTCCCTGATCGAGAAGTCTATGTGTCTTGTTGGAAATCAGACCTCCGGACTGATACAGATAGTTGATGCCGAAACAGAGAAAGATACATAAAATAATAAAAATAAATATGATGATTCTCACCTTTTTTTCCATAAATTTCTTTTTTATTTCCATATTCACCTCTCAATATGATTTGCAGACTATGAAGCACTACAATTTAAGTGGAAGAATAAAACAGAATAGTAGAGGTAAGAAACCGACCGTCTCTATACCTCTGCCATTATTACTATAAAATTTAGCTTCAATCTCAAACGGAATTAAATAATATGCTACATTAAAGTTTCCAACCACCACCACCATGTGATGAAGATTCATTATAGTCTACCACAATTTTTCCATTACCTGATCCCAAGCTCTTATTAAAGTTATATTGTCTCAAATTCCAATCAGTAAATTGTCCTGCCCAACTATTATCAACAACAAAAGTATAACGGTCTGTAGCCTCATATGTCCCTCTAATATATGCACATACCTTTTTCGAACCATATATGCCTAATCTATATGGCATATCTTGTCGCTTCAAAGTTCCTAATACACTTTGAAAATAAGGCACAATATTATTTTTAAGTTCACTGTCTAAAGCATCAAAATCTACGGCAAAATATATTGGTGTATTTTTAGGTTGACCAAGAGATTTTGCCAATGAAATAGCGTCTTTAGCATCTACTACTCCATTCGATGCAGTAAAATAACTTGCCTTATTAGTTCCATAATTTTGATATATAGAGACAATATATAATCCAGCATTGCTGATTCGTGATACTTCTTCACTAGTTAGTTTATCATGGTATCCACTTAAATAATTTAAATATCTTCCTACAAATTTCATGCCCGCATTTTTCAGAGTAGTAAGACGTGCACTTGTTACAATCGTTGCTGTATCGCATCCTAAAGCCATTAATTTTCTCCTATCCTTCTTAATTATATTTAGAATTTTTTTACTGAAATATCAATACACCCGTTCCGCGCTCACGACACTAAACGTGTCCACCACACTGCTTCCCTTATACACTTTGCCGTCCACTTTGACCCGGTATGTCCCGCGATCAAAGACGGTAAATCTGCGCTGGAATTTAATGTAGCCGGTGGCATCCGCACTGGCGCTCTCATCTCTCCAGTTTTTTACCGTGACATAGGTGCTTCCGGACTTTCTCTGGAGTTTAACGGACATAATCGCCTTTGTGACTTTGCTGGTGTCAGCTTTCATCGTTATGCCGCAGATGGCATCTGCACCATTGAAAGCAAATTCTGCCTGCATACGACTGATTCCGATCGTCATCGGCATGATCTCCGACTCTCCTGCGGAAGATACCTCGACCGGATCATAAGCCTCCGTATTCTCGCCGGCAAAACAGAATGATGTCGCGAGCAATACCATCAAAACGCCTGTTGTCAGCTGTACTAAAATTTTTCGAATCATTTCTTCATCTCCTTTCGCTGTAAGTAAAACGCAGATAAAAACAAAAAAGGGACACTTTTTAAAATATTTTTACAAAAAAATAAAAGATCAACTTACTACAACACAATCATAAAAAAGTTGATCTTTATCCAATCATTAATCTTCTATTGTTTCTTACTTCTCGTCATCGGCTCCCTGGCTTCTTTTCCTTAGTCCTGTACAAAGGCTTTACCCTCAGAGCATCCGCATCGATTGCCACGGCTGCCGCAGTAATCGCAAAGACCAGTAGGATGGAAGCACAGACTTTCGACAGCGATTTTGTCTGCCTGCAGCGCATTTCTTTTTTCTTTTCCGTTTTAAACTGCTCTGCCATCTCGTCCAATCTCGTTTTCAGAGACTCCGGTACTGCATCATCACAGCTGTTTTGACGAAGTTCAACGTACTCTCCGCGCTGTCTTTCACTGCAGTATTCCACAAATACTTTCAGAGATGCACCGGCACGTTCTCTGTTTCATCTCATTTTGTATTTCTCCTGCTTTCTACTAACCAGATTCTTCATTGAACTTTCAGAAACAGGCAGAAATTATATTTAATTTTTCACCCCATCGACGATTACATTAAAATTTATACGCTCCCCGCCTCCCGCAGGACGTCCTGTTCCGTGGAAAACATACACCGGAAATAGAAAAAAACCTTCCCTGTTCGGTTCGGCATCAGAATAATACGCCAGCAATACCTCCTCAAGTTTTACATCGAATAGTGGCTCTGTCGCGCTGGACGAAAAATTCCCTTCCTTCAGCGAATTTTTCGCATCCTGCTCGCTTTTCAGTTCTACCGACTTATATTCCTCCGCCGGATTATAATATGAGCTTATTCCTATAATTTCACCTTTCGAATCAAATGAAAGAATCAGACGATATACACCCAGTACCTCACGGCCATCGATCAGAGGATAAATATACGCGTTCTTCTCTAAGACCAACACCCCGGCATCGCCATTGCCCTGCATCGTCTCTACGATATCCACCGTATACTCATCCTTTTCAAAAATCCCCCGCTCTGATAAAAAAAACTTGACGTTATGTATAATTTCTTCGTCCGAGATAAATTCACTTTCTTTCTTCGCCTGAATCTCATCTGCTTCGTCAGAAACATATCGCCAGTATCCCGTAGACTTCTCAATCTCACATATGCCTCCCGGCACTTTATAAGAATCAAACATCGTCACCGCCGACTCCTCACGAAAAATAAAGTTGGATACGTCCAGATTCAAGAAAAGCGCTACCCTGCGCAGAGAATCTTTCCTGTCAATCCGGTTTTTATAAATCTGCATCGACAGTTCCTCGGGAAATACAAAATTCTCTCCATAGGAAATGTTGAACAAAAGCGTCTCACCCTCACTGCCTTCCGGCAGAAGATCCGGATGCGGACTATTTTGACCGAAAAAACAGCAGGCACATCCGATCAAAAGAATAATGCACGCCAGAGATATGGCTGCAAATCGTTTTCTACTACGTTTCTTCATCATTTTAATACCCCTTATCCCAATCTAAATACAATAATATATATATTTATAAACCAAATATGATTCACTAAATCAATATAAATGCACTTGCATAAGTCAATAAATAAAAAACCTATAACTCCTTTCTAAGTGCCTCTGTTTTCATTATAAATAAATTTTTGAACTAAAAAAGTACAAAGGTATTTTATCTTTGTACTTTTATGGAAAATTTTTACATTATTATATGAATAAGCTTTTACGGTCTCTGCAAAAACATCAAGCAATTGCATCTACAAATATGTCAAACGATTTCGATTGTCCGTCTATTGTCACACCATCCGCATTCAAGACATACACAGGATATATGTAAAATTCGCCTTTTTCATTTGGACTCGAATCTGCATAATATGCTATATCTATCGATTTAATATCCACTTTTTCCATAGAGGATTCTGCGTTAATTGAACATTCTCCCGTTTTTATCATACTTTCTAATTCCGCACTCTTTTTTAAAGGCACATTTTGATAAACAGCAGCAGGGTTAAAGAAACTCTTAATCGCAATAATCTCTCCATCCATATCATAAGATAAAACAAATCTATAAACCCCATATACCGGTGTATCATTTATATTGGGGAAAACATATACATCCTTCGCTAATATCTGCTCGTCCGAATTCCACCCGCCTGTCGTTGTCTCAGTGACATTCAAATTATAAGTATCATTTTGACAAATATTGTAGGTTTCAATGAAATCTCTCGTTTTTTTCAATAGCGTATTATCTGAAACAATAGCTTTTTCTTCGCTCTGTATTAGGCTGTCATATGCAGTAGATGTATAACTCCAATATCCTGTATCTTCTTCCACATATACTTCCCCTGTCGGTATCACATATTTTCTAATCGTTTCGTTGCCTGGAAGTTTTTTATAATCTTCCTTTAATAAATCATAGTTTAAACATTGGGAAGCCAAATCCAACGAGGATTGTAAATCGACAATATTCTTGTAAACTTTTTTTGTTGTATCTACCGGTTGCTTGATCTGTTTTGAAAATGTTATATTTTCTAATTTTATATCGTTTCCCGGACGTACAATATTAGGATGCGGATTATTTTTTTCAACAAATATGACTGAGAGTAAAATACCTATAGATAGGAAAAGTACTGCTATACTGATTATTATTATTCTTTTTTTATTCATTATTGTATTCATAATATCTCCTTCTATATTTTGTTACCATTACAAGAAATAGATACTGATTTTAAATTATCAAATGAACTTGGACTGGAAGTATACGATGGTGCATAGCTATATGACGAATTTAAGCGGTCATTAATCGCAGACCTATATCCTGCAACACGTGCAATCGTTGTCGAACCTGCTGAACGCTGAGGCTGATATCGCTCTGCAGCGATGATATATGCATTGGCAATTGTCTTTTCACCAAGCATACTGCCAAAATAACGGCCTTCGCGGGAATCCAAATACATAGTAGTTGCAAAACCTAACATTAAACGTGTTCCGTTCATCATTTTTAAGATATTTTGTTTTTTAGTCGTAGAACCGCCGTCCACCAATTGATTACAGGTGTATAAGATTACATATTTATGAGGAAAAGAAATTTCAGTTGTGTACAAATTAATGCTTGGTTCCTTTTCTTCTAATCTGTAATTAATATGGCTTATTGCACTTCCACTGGCAGGCTGGTTAAAATGCAATGCATTCTTGCTTGCATCATAATTTAATCCGTGGCCAGCATATGCAAATAACGTTACACGGTTTGCATTCATTACCGTAGTCTTCTTTGCAGCAGAGTTAGTATATGAATAACTTCGAGAATAAGTAATACCTGGATTGGCAGAGGCCACATGAAGAATCTCGTCCAATTCAGTAATATAATTCGCTCCTGCTCTACTGCCGTATGTACATTTACTATAGTCATTTATTCCTACATATCCTCCTGTAACACTTACAAGTGCAAATGTCTGAATAGGTATGAATATTAATAAAAGAATCAACAAAAAAATGCCGATTTTTCGAATATACTTTACATTTTTTCTCATCTTTTCAAATCTCCTTTCAATATTGCCGAAACCTTAAAAAATCCAGTTAACATTTTCTCTCCACGATATTCAGGCTAAATGAGTCTGCCAAACTATTTTTATAGATCTTTTCGTCTACTTTTACCTGATAAATAGCACGTTTAGACACGGTAAATCTCTGCTAAAATTTAAATCTCCCCTGTATCTGCACCGATGCTTTTACTTCTCCATGCTATACGATCTTTTGTTTTTTCTGTAGCTTTACTAATATAACAGCATTGTTGTCTTTATTTATACTGCATACTTATTTTTGAGATAAATCTGCAATATGGATTTCATCTATGCTACTGGACGAAAAAGTTATCACTACATTCTTAAAGATTCTCTTCATAACGATATGATATCATATCTGCCGTAGACATCTTGATCTCGTTATCAACTTAAAAAATAAACCATATTTTCTACACAGACAACTATATATCCCGCATCACTACCGTAATACGTCGAATCATATTATTTCATTAAACTCCTTCAATACACCCGTTCCGCGCTCACGACACTAAACGTGTCCACCACACTGCTTCCCTTATACACTTTGCCGTCCACTTTGACCCGGTATGTCCCGCGATCAAAGACGGTAAATCTGCGCTGGAATTTAATGTAGCCGGTGGCATCCGCACTGGCGCTCTCATCTCTCCAGTTTTTTACCGTGACATAGGTGCTTCCGGACTTTCTCTGGAGTTTAACGGACATAATCGCCTTTGTGACTTTGCTGGTGTCAGCTTTCATCGTTATGCCGCAGATGGCATCTGCACCATTGAAAGCAAATTCTGCCTGCATACGACTGATTCCGATCGTCATCGGCATGATCTCCGACTCTCCTGCGGAAGATACCTCGACCGGATCATAAGCCTCCGTATTCTCGCCGGCAAAACAGAATGATGTCGCGAGCAATACCATCAAAACGCCTGTTGTCAGCTGTACTAAAATTTTTCGAATCATTTCTTCATCTCCTTTCGCTGTAAGTAAAACGCAGATAAAAACAAAAAAGGGACACTTTTTAAAATATTTTTACAAAAAAATAAAAGATCAACTTACTACAACACAATCATAAAAAAGTTGATCTTTATCCAATCATTAATCTTCTATTGTTTCTTACTTCTCGTCATCGGCTCCCTGGCTTCTTTTCCTCAATCTTGCACAAAGACCTTCCGGTCGTACCATTGTACACTTTCCGCCATCTGAACCAATTCTTTTTTCGTGCAAAGCGATCTGCCTCCGTCCAGCATCAGCAGATAGTCATCTTTCGGCCAGTAGAGCACCAGTTCACCGGATTCCGTCTTCTGCAGGAGAGCTTCCTGACCGTTTACTTTCGTCTTTGAGTTGTCCGAATACTCCGTATCCACCTGCATCGCTGCATCGAGATTCATATACTCAAACAGAATATACGTCTCCTTCCCTTCATCCCAAAAGGTAAACATTATATGATCTCCGACGATATCCACTTCGGACAGCCGGTATCCCTCTTTCATGTCAGCGGGATAGAGAATCGTATGGAGCTCTTCCGGCAGCTCGACGGCGATGGGGATCCTGCTTTCAGAGTCGTCTGAATCCCCGCCCGGCGAATCATCGGGATCAGCCTCTTTAAATGAGATATACATGCCCTTTTCTTCCTGCTGAGAAAAAAACTCATAGAACTTTACCCGCAGAGCGTCCGCATCGATTGTCACGGCTGCGGCTGCAAAGACCAGCAGGATAGAAGCGCAGACTTTTGACAGCGATTTTGTCTTCCTGCGGCGCATTTCTTTTTTCTTTTCCGACTCAAATCGTTCTGCCATCTCGTCCAATCGCTCGGTCAGAGTTTCCGGTATCGCAGTATTACAGCTGCCTTGGCGAAGCTCGTCACACTCTGAACGCAGTCTTTCACTGCAGTATTCCGCAAATACTCTGAGAGACGCATCCGCACGCTCACTGTTCCATCTCAGTCGTCTCACATCCCGCATCTCGGCCGTTTCCTCTGTATCAGCGCTGTTCTCTGAACGGTTCGAAAACTCTGTCATTTCTTCTGAGAATCCGTCATCTCTATGATCTCTGTTTTCATTCATCCGAGGTTCCCCCTTTTTCCTGCGACAAAAGATTCGCTATTTTCCGTTTCAGCCGCTGTCCCCGTTTCTTGCACGCATCTTCACTCAGCCCCAGTTCCTCAGCGATCTGTGCATACGTCATATGATCCTGATACCTGCTGATCAGCATAGAGACCTCATCACCTCTCAATTTCAAAAATATCTCTTCAAAACGGTCGCTCCAGTCGCAGCCGCCGAGAATTTCATCTGTACGCTGTCTGTTTATGATGATTTCCAGATCCTCGCGCTCCATCGGTACGCACCGTCTCTCTTTGCGGAGGATATCAACGGCGCAGGAGCGGACTGTCTTGTAGAGGTAGCTGCAGATCTGCGCCTCGTTCAGCCCAAGGATTTTTTCGATATTGCGCAGAACTCTTTCAAAAGCAATCTGCACACAGTCTTCCGCCTGATCTGTGTCTTTCAGTATCTTAATGGCATTCGCATATACAAAGCCGCGGTATTGATACAGAAAGTCTCTGATATCGATGTCCTCTGCTTTTCTCTTTTCCTCTGACTTTCTCGTGACTATCGATCGTTTCATTGTCTTCATCCGGTTGAACAAATCCTTTAAATCGAGCAAAACTTCCGGTACTTTCAGCAGCGGCATGAATCACTCCGTACTGTTTGTTATAAACTATTTCTGTGTGAATATTATCGAGTTATATATAAGATATCTTTTTGCCGCGGTCTGTTTCATTTCTCTGAAACTTTTTCGTTGTTATTCTATCATTCAGTATAATTTCAGTATAGACAATTTTTTGTTTTTCCTTATCTTTATAAAACGATCTGCTGTTAAAAAAAGGGACACCTTCGAAAAAATTTTTTAATCAAAACAAAATTTTCCTCATGATGGATAAATATTTTATCCTCCTTTTACTGAAATGTAATAAAATAGAAAATGACAGGAGGGATTTTATGAACATTACCGCAAAAGCCTATACGGCTATCACACTTCAATCACTGATCACCGGCTTTTCCTTTCTTGCGCTGAAAATCGCGCTGCGAAGTGCGGACACTATGGATCTTCTGGCTCACCGGTTTACACTGGCGGCGCTCTCCGTACTGATTTTCACTTTGTTTCGCCGCAGCAGCCTGACGATCCATCTTCGGGATTTTCTGAGGATTCTGCCTTACGGCATCATATATCCCATCATCTTTTTTCTCTTCCAGACTCTGGGCATGACGCAGATTTCCTCTTCGGAGGCCGGGATTATCTACGCTGTCGTCCCTATTTTCACACTGATCATCGCGGGGCTTCTTCTAAAGGAAAGGATACAGAAAATACAGGCGGTCTTTATGCTGCTGTCTATCGGCGGCGTCATCTTCATCAATCTGATGAACGGATTTCAGCTCTCCGGGTACAGCTTTATCGGTTTTGGGCTGATCATCGTCTCCGCCGTCTCCCTGGCGCTGTATAATGTGCTGGTACGCAGACTTTCTGCCGATTACACCCCATTTACCATCGCCTGTGCCATGAGCATTATGGGATTTCTCTTTTTCAATGCGGTGGCAGCAGGGAGACATGCGGCGGCAGGTACGCTGACAGAATTCTTTCGACCTTTTACCGACGCCACCTTCCTGCTGTCGATCTTTTTCCTGGGAGTGCTTTCCTCCCTGATCACCTCTCTTCTCTCCGCCTATGCGCTGAAGGCGCTTCCGGCGGTGCACGTAGGGCTTTTCAACAATGTGGCCACCATCGTAAGCGTCTTGGCGGGCACCATATTTCTCAGCGAGCCGTTTTACTGGTATCATTTCATCGGCATCGCCGCGATTCTCGCCGGTACCGTCGCATTTAATCTGGTGAGTTCTAAAAAAGAACAGTAAAAAACAAAACATCCCCTCCGCGGATCTTTGCCGCGGAGGGGATGTTTTTATCCGGTCAATACATTCTTAAAATGGAACACAGATTTCCCTGCCGTCAATTTCGACGATATGAGCATCTATACGATAGATCCTCGACATATTTTCATCGTTAATCACATCCCTGGCATTTCCGGACGCGATAATTTCACCTTTGTCCAAGATTACGGTATCACAGCCGAGATAGAGTGCGTGATCGGGAAAGTGGGTCGTCATCAGAACACCGATGCCGAGAGCCTGAAGTTTTTCCACTAATTGAATAAATCGAAACTGATTTCCGAAATCCAGATGAGAAGTAGGTTCGTCCAGAATGATCAGTTCCGGTTCCTGCGCCATCGCCGAAGCGATCATCACCATCTGCCGTTCGCCGCCCGAAAGCGCGGTATACGGTTTTTCGGCCAGATGACCGATATGAAGGTAATTCAGCTTCTCCTCAGCTATTTTCCGATCTTCCTTTCCCGGGCTGGCGAAATATCCGATATGAGCGGTGCGCCCCATCATCACCACATCGATCACCGAAAAGGAAAAAGACGGCATGTGAGTCTGCGGCAGATAGGCGATCTTGCGGGCCAGTTCTCTCGGCCGGTAACGAGCCGCCTCTTTTCCGTCGATCCGGATACTGCCTTTCTGAATGCGGTTCTGATTGAGGAGACATTTGAGCAGCGTGCTCTTTCCTGTGCCGTTAGATCCCAGTATGCACATGATTCCAGGCGTCTCATAGGAAAACGTCAGATCTTTGAAAATCGTCCTGTCTTCGCTGTACTGAAAAGAGATATCCTTTACTTCTAATCTCATCACCAATCCACCTTTTTTTTCATGATAAAGTACATAAACAGCGGAGCGCCGATGATGCCCGTCACGACACCGATCGGGATTTCTGCGGTACTCACCGTGCGGCAGAAACCGTCGATCATCAGGAGATAACAGATTCCCAGCGACACGCTGACGGGGCAGATCTTTCTGAAATCCGGTCCTACGATCATCCTGGCCAGATGTGGCACGACGATTCCCACCCAGCTGATAATCCCGGAGATGCTCACCACCATAGAAGTGAGCACGCTGGCGGACAAAATGACGACGATACGGTCCAGCTTGACATTGACGCCATAGGAAGCCGCTTCCTGATCTCCCATACTCATGACATTGATCTTCCAGCGATACAGCCAGATCAGCACAAATGCTGCGATATATACCGGAAGGATATACAGCACCTTTTCCTGGCTGCTGCCGCTGAAACTGCCCATGAGCCAGAAAACGATCTGAGGAAGCTTTTCAAAGGGATCCGCCATAAACTTCAGCAGAGCCACCAGAGAAGAAAAAAGTGCGCTGACCAGCATCCCCGCTAAAATAAGTGTCGTCGATCCGCTCTTGCTTCTCGAAGCTAGAAGAAACGTAACTCCGATAGATACCAGGCCGAAACACGCCGACATTCCCTGTACGCCTATCGTACCCAGAGACAGGACAATGCCCAGAGCAGCGCCGAATCCCGCTCCGTTGGATACGCCCAGCGTATAAGGTGACGCCAGAGGATTTTTAAACATCGACTGAAATACGGCTCCGGAGAGTGAGAGCCCTGCGCCTGCCAGGCAGGCCGCCATTACCCGGGGAAACCGGATAGTCCAGAACAGATTGACTGTCTTTTCATCGACGCCCGCCGTCTCTCCTGTCATCTTACCGAGAATGATCCGGAAGATCTCTCCCGGCGTCGTATGATAAGAACCCATCATCATAGAGACGAGGATAAAAATCAGCGGCAGCAGAAACAGAACTGCGATAAACAGAAAACGTCTGCAAAAATTCCTGCTCATACGATTTATTCAACGCTTCCCGTAAAATCTGTTCCATAAAAATTCTTATAGAACTCCTGCGCTCTCTTTTCCACATAATCCGCACTGATCTTGTCCGGATAGAACTGATGCGCCATCCAGAGTTCACCCAGAGCGACCGAGTCGCTGTCCGGATTTCCGAACGGCTTAGTCCAGTAAGGCGCCAGGATCACTTTTCCATTTTTCACGGCGGACAGTTCCTTATATTTTTCATCTGTAGTGATCTCTTCATAGACCTGAGGATAACGGTCCTGTACGATAATGATCTCCGGATCCCAGTTGTAAAGCTGTTCGATACTGTACTCCTTGTAGCCGGAGATATCCTCGGCCGCCACATTGACGCCCCCTGCTCTGAGCAGCATACAGCCTACGTATTTGTCGTCCCCGTAAGTCTGATTATTTTCATTGGCGATAAAGACTCTGACGCGCTCGTCTTCCGAAATATCGCTCAGCTGCTCTTCGACATAAGATCTGGATTCCATAGCGAACTTCCAGAGTTCATCCGCTTTGTCCTCTCTGCCGGAAAGCATGCCAAGCGTCTCTACCGCCCACTGGAGTCCTTCCGTATAAGCTGCGTCCGCGTCGCTGAGATTCGGATTCTGCGCTTCCGCCTGCTTGCCTTCTCCTCTCAGACTTACGACGATCGCCGGGATTCCTAATTTTTCAAACTGAGCGACCGCATCTTCATTGCACTGAGCCGCTAAAATGACGAGATCGGGATCCAGCGCCGCGATCGCCTCTACGTTCGGATCGCTCAGAGTACCTGCGGTAGGGAGTTCCTCGATTCCCGGAAAAACGTCTTTCATGTAGCTTCCCAGATCGGTCATCCATTTATCTTCCGTACAAACGATCTGCTCCTGTGCTCCCAGCTGTGTCAGAATATCGAGAGAATGATGCTGCATACATGCGATCCGTTCCACAGGATACTCCACCGTCACAGTGCGTCCATTCTGATCGGTCAGTTCTACCGTCTTTTTTTCGGCGGATACCTGCTCCGCAGAAGAAGAAGCGTTCTTGCCGCCTTCCTGGGCACAGCCTGCAAACATGCAGACTGTCAGAATCAATACGAGAAATAAACAAATCTTTTTCTTCATCATGACCTCCATTTTTGCTGGAAATAGAATCCATCCTAAACTGCTTTGATCCGTATGTTTAATTCAATATAATACAAATAAAAATACTTCAAATATAATTATATCCTCTATATTCAATTTGTATTTTAAAACCAAATAAAAACAAACAGATATCAAATACACTGTATTATACTACTACATTTTTTCTAAGTCAATTTAATATCATATGATAATTATTTCTCTGCTATCAAACGCAGATCCGAGCGCCATAGTCACACGACGATAACTCCTTCTCATCATTCGGCATCTTTCAGATTCCACTTCACGACAGATACCCTTGCCGCAGGCTTACTCTTTCCCGCTGTCGGGCAGTTCAGGAACTTTTCCCCATCAGAATGCGCGCTCGCCATGCGCACACTTCAGGAAAAGTAGGATTAACCGGGCCGATCCTGCTTAATAGGTCAGGAAACTGCATTATAACACAAAAAAGGACAGAACCTTAAAAAAATCGGCTCTGTCCAGATAATGATTGCGTTATTCAAATTTCAATCCGTTAATTCACTTTTCCCATATCTTACGATACATTATATTTCGCTTCTATTTTCTTCCTATAACTCTCATCTTTAATATTTAACTCGACATTTTCCCAGTCCGGCTTATCGACGCCGTTTTCCTCACAATACTCTGAAATATTTTGTTCGATTAGAATATATGGCACCTCATATTTTGGCTGTATTATATCGAAGTATTCCGCTTCTGTCAGTCCCATGCTTTGAACAATCGACAGCATGATTTCCCGATTCTCAGGATCCGAGTTCGCCGCCTCCCTTATAGAATCACAATATTCTCTGATCTCCTGTTCGGAAGGAAGAAGACCGTGTTCCTCTGCAAAGCTCCATTGAACTGCCTGCTTTTTAATCAGATCTTCCGCATCTTTTACCGGATTCAAACTGTCACATGCAGAATACAGACTCACGCGATAGTCAAAATATGCTTTACCTACAGATTTTCCCATAATCGTCATAACGGCGTCTTCCCGTCTTGTCCCCGAGTCCGTTTCAAAAATTCCGCTGCTGTCAGAATTTTTCAATGCAATTGCCGCCGTTTTTACCGCCGCTCCCACTTCTGCCGCCGACTGTACGCTGCTTTTTTCTGTCTGCATGGAAGCATACACTCCGACGCCTATAAGGGAAATACACGCTATGATACCGCAAATAAATATCATCTTCTTTTTCATAATAGTCCCTCCTTTTATCCTTCCTACTATTTTCACGGAGTAATATTGACTGTAAAGCTATGATTTGGATTATGTACTACCCCATCTACGTATGTAAATGTATAATTCCCCGTTTCTTTCGCTTGATATTTAAATGTTTTTCCAAGATTACCCTGTTTATTAAAATATACATAAGCGCTTGTCGGCCAGATTCCCGTCGACTGAGACCAGAAAGACGTATTCAGATTTCTATTCGTAGAGGTTGCTGCATGATCAATGGTTTCTTTGACTGAGCCAAAAATAGAACCATTCCCTACTTGATCAACTCGTTTAGGATCAATATACCCAAAAGTGTTTAGTCTTGTCAATTTATATGAGCCAGATGATCCCGTATACGTTCCACTTATTTGAAAATTTACGCCCCAATTAATATATAGAGCCAACTCTGGAACTGTTGCGCTAAATATTTTATAACTATTTCCTGATTTTGTTGCGCCAAAACAAGTTACCCCTGATATTAAGGCAATCAATAAAATGCTTGTACTTAAAATTGTAATACATTTTTTAACAATATGTTTTCTAATTTTCATTTGTATGTCTCCTTTCTACATCATTCTATAAGTAAAACGAAAATTAATATAAAAAAGGAACATGTTTAAAATATTTTTTACAAAAAAATTGAGCTCCGTAAACACAGAGCTCAATTCTCCACAGTTATATCGATATTTTCTGATCGATATTTTCTGTCTGACTTTCTGAGGTCAGATCATTTTTACCGCCGGCAGAGGGAATTTTTTTGCTTTTCCCTTCTAATCCTATTCCTATGGCTGTGATCTGTTTCACAGAATCGACAGATCAATCTCATCCGCGTCGTTCAAGAGCATAATCTCCGACAGAAGTTCCTGCTGTCTTTCGTAGACCAGCAGCTCCTTATTGTGTTCAAAATACTTTTCACATCCGTAGCGGCTGATAAACTTCGCGGAATAATAGTTGACGGTGAGTTCCGTGACGACGACCAGCATCTCCTGTCCGCCGCCGAAGACATCCTCGATAAAGAGGAACATATTCTCCAGGGCAAACTGCGTATCTTCCAGATGCTGCTTCATTTCCGCCACAGTCTGTCCGAATGCCGCTTTGATAAACTCGAAGCCGTCGGTTAAATCTGCGATACCTTCCCTGAGCAGATCGTTTTTATATCCCTCAATAGCCAGAATCACTCTTCTTAAAATCGTCTCTCTCTCAGCGGAGAGAACGGTACTGCGCTTTTCTTCACGGTAGGAAGCGGTACGGGCCACGATATATTTGCCCAGAATCGTATCGATCGTCTCTCTGTTCGGATCGGCCCTCTGGCAGACGACCTTGAGTTCCTGCAGAAGCTTATGCAGCTCTGTCACATAGTCTTCCGTTTCGATATCCTGCTTTATGTTTTCGGTGACCGCCTCCAGCAGAAGGCCGATCAGCGTCAGCCTTTCATCAAATTTCGCGCTGGCAGCTCTGTCGCGTATTTCCTCCGAATAAGAGCCGTCCAGGATACTCTGAACCTGATAATCCGATTTATATTTATTATACAGATCATAATAAATCGCGAATTCTTTGGCCGCCTTTTCGTGCTGCAGGTACTGACTGATGAGATTTTCATCCACGGCGTAGCCCTGTTCTTCGTAGAGCTTGATCATCGTGGAAAGGTCTTCCCAACCTCTCGCCGTCATAAACTGAACGCCGTCGATAGTATTTTCGATGCGGTAGAAGTCATTTTTCTTGATCTCCAGATAGGTCGTAATGGCGGCATGAATACCTTTTTTATAAGCGTATTCTTTCCACACGCCGTAATCCGGTTCCACCACGATTTTCTTCACACGGTCCAGAGTTACTATATCGAATTCTCTCACGGATTTATTGTGTTCCGGCGGATTTCCGGCGGTGGCGATAATCCATCCTTCGGGGATCTCGTGTTTGCCGAAAGTCTTATACTGGAGGAACTGGAGCATCGCAGGCGCCAGCGTCTCGGACACACAGTTGATCTCATCCAGGAAGAGAATACCTTCCGCAAGACCGGTCTGCTCCATAAACTCATACACAGAGGAGATAATTTCACTCATCGTATATTCAGAGACCATATATTCCCGGCCTTCGTAAGTCCTCGTTTCGATCTTCGGCAGACCGATAGCGCTCTGACGGGTGTGATGAGTCATAGAATAAGAGACGAGACCGATACCCAGTTCCTGCGTAATCTGTTCCATGATCGCTGTCTTTCCGATGCCCGGATCCCCGATCAGCAGGATCGGTCTCTGCCTGACCCGGCTGATGCGATACTCACCGAATTCATCCTTCATCAGATACGATGTGATCGCACGCTGTATTTCGTCTTTTGCTTCTTTTATATTCATATCAGTACCTCCTGCATGATATCGCTGGTTTCGAGGACGAGCTTCATGGCCCAGCCCGGAACTTCATATTCGAACTCGTCGTCATCGACGAATACAAATGCCGTTTCGTAAGGCGGACGTTTTTTCGGATACGTCCCGTTGCCGTCCGTAAAATAAATCAGCCCCTTCAGATCGTCGAATTCTCTCTGCTCGATCATTTCGTTGACATATTCGAAAACCGGACGAAAATCCGTTCCGCCAAATCCCTTAAATTCCAGATCCCTGACATAGTCGTCAAATTCCTCTCTGGAAGTGATTTTCACATCGCTCTGAATCTGTGCGTCGCACTGGATGATATGCAGATTGATCTTCTTGAAAAAATTCTCCTGCTGCGTAAAGAGAGAATATGTCTTATCCAGAAATTTCTGCACCACCTCTCCCGCACAGGAACCGGAGGTATCGATAGCGATGACAAAATCCCTGACCTTCCTGACCTCCTTGTACTCCAACGGCTCGATCAGCGGAATATTTCCATAGCGTTCCATTCCGAAAGTATAGTAGACATAGTCGAACTCTTCCGGGTTGATCTGAATATCTTCCCGCATGGTGGCGAATTTTCTCAGGAAAGTAGAGTAATCGTACTTATCGCGATTGATCTTTTTGACGCCCTGCAGCATCGTATCCGATCTCTCGCCCCATTCTTTGGAAGACGTCTGCAGATCCACCAGAATCCGTTCGCTGAGATCTTTCCATTTGTCCTTCAGTTCTTCCTGCTCTTCGCCGCTGTGCATGTAGGACGGTTCTTTTTCCTCCCCGTCTCCATCCTCTTTGGAAGCTTCCGTAGGGACGGCTTCTTCTTTCGGAATATCGCCCTGAGACGCCTCCTGTTCGCTGTCCGGATTGGCTTCCCCCGAAAGCTGACGGCGTTCCTCATCCTTCTTTTCTCCGCCGTCTCTGCGGTTTGCGCCGCCGGACTCATGCTCCCAAGCGGACTGAGAGCCGTCGCCGCCCCCGCCGGTACCCGCGGAATGCTGTCCCTGCTGTCCGGTACCTTTCGTGTTGTTTCCGCCCTCTCCGAGCGCGCTGTTGTTCTGCTTCTGCTCGCCGGCAAAAGGATCTTCGCCCATAGAGTCGTCTCTCTGACCTTCCTCCGTGCTGCCCTCCAGCGAATCGGCTCCGTTATTTTTTCCCTCCGGCTTGTGATGATCGTCCTGACCTTCTAAGCCTTCTCCGGTCTGGTCGTTTTTTCTTGAGGTTCCTTCCTCATCTGACTGCTGCGGATCGTTTCCGTCCGGCTTTCCGCCTCCGCTGCCCTCTCCGTCGCTGTCGTTTCCGCTTTCCTGTGTATCAGAATCAGGATCGGCAAGATCATCAGGATTCTCGCGCTCCATCGACTGACCCGGCGTACTGCTGTACTCTTCTTCGTATTCGTCGAAATCATCTCCATTTCCATCGTCTTCGCTCTGTTCTGAGCCTTCCCGGTCATCGTCTTCGTCTTCTTCTGAATCTTCTCCGCCATCTTCTCCTGCTTCTTCAGAGCCTTCCTGGCCTTCCTCTTCATCTTCTTCATCGGAATCTCCGCCGCTTTCTCCAGCGTCTTCGCTTTCTTCCTCAGATTCTTCTCCGCTTTCTTCAGAGGTCTCGCTTTCCTGACCTTCTTCCTCATCTGTTCCGTCGTCTTCCCCATGTTCCTCCTCCTGATTTTCATCTTCCTCATCCCGAGGATCCTCCCGATTCTCCCGTTCACTTTCCGGCGGCTCGTCCTTTTTCGCTTCCTCTTCCTGACGCCGTTTCAGTTCTTCTGCGATCTGTCTGGCGATCTCCCACCAGACCCGGTGATCGTCCCGGTAAAACAGTTTTCTCCACCGCTCGATATCTTTCTGCGCGACGGAGCCGGACAGCAGCATCTGATAGACCTGTTCCGCGGTGACGTGACGCATCATCTTTTTGATGCGCGCCACCTCTTCCCTCACTTCATCACAGTCGTTTGTAGAAGTCTGCTTCAGATCCAGTTCGTCGATTATCGTCTCCACCGCGATATCCGCCGCCAGATTCCAGTATTCTTCATGAAGATTTTCCGAGACGAAAGGATGGCGGAAGACACAGTGAAGAACCATATGCAGATAATCCCGGGACAGAGACTGACGATCTTTCATGTAGCTCTCGATCACATACTGACTGTTGTAGACGATATGCTGTCCCGTAGTGGCGATCCCCCTGATCTTTTCCGAGTTGATATATTCGAACTGGCAGAGCGCCAGATCCAGGAAACGGAGAGAGACGAAAAGACCGTTTCGCGTAAGCGTCAGAATCTGCGAAGCGATTCTGTCGGCTTCCGCTCTGACAGCTTCCGCCCGCTCTGCGGCACCGTTTTTCATCTCCGTCCTGTTCTTTTCGTTGATAATTTTTGCATCAGACATATTTCTCACCATTTTCCGCATCTTTTAAAACCGGAGCTATAATTCCGCCGCCCGCATCCATTCCGCGCGCGGCGGAAAATTTTACTTTTTCCGCAAAGCCGCCGTCCCCTCGGGGTTGAAACAAGACGCAGGAACCCGCATTACAGAGAAAAATCATATCCCGTATTTTTCCCGATTCTGTGTTTATAATCCAGGAGATATGCGATGCATCCGCCGCCGATACGGCTGGCCGTATGGATATATTCTTCGAGGGCATCCTCTCTGATACATCCCAGCTCGCCGATGGCGGTGAGCTGATCCACCCGGTCCTGCCGGATAATCTGAGGCACTGCGCCGCTCAGGGCGTTTTCGTAAATCTTTCTTCGCTCCGGCGAAAGATCTACCGGATTGCGTAGCCTCGATACCGCGATATTATATACGTCATACGCTCCCTTGATCTCAAGAAAAGTCGCGTCGTATTTATCCATATAGGCGTCGTGAGGAGCCGTAGCGCTCATCACCCCCCGCAGATACAGCCAGATCGCCGCCTCCTCTTCAGAAGAGACCGCAAAGGACATGTACTGCTGCTTCTCCCGGTGCCAGATGACGATCTCTCTCAGTTCTGTACAGTCCCGGAAGGAATTCATCTCGAAACGCTCCAGGCAGTTTCCCATCGTCACTCGTTTCAGCTTCGAACAGCCCGCGAAACTCAGAGCGCCGATCGTTCTGAGGTCTTTGGACAATACCGCGTCCACCAGATTGCCGCAGCCCCGGAAAGCCGCGTTTTCGATGACCGTCACCGTATCGGGAAGAACGACTCTCCGCATTTCGTGACAGAACGTAAACGCCCCGTTTCCGATTCCCGTCACCGGCTGACCGTCGATGAGAGGCGGTATGCGTATCTCCCGGGACTCTTTGTCCCCGCAGGCCGTAATCACCATGGATTTGCCGTCATAACTCACATTAAAATCAGATTCAGGAGAATATTCCATCTGTCTCATCAGAATGGCCTCCTTTCAAAATTTTCCTTCGTTTATTATACCAATCCGTCACTTTTTTATCAATGAATTGACGCCAAGTCACGGCGATAATCCGGCAAGAACAAAAAACTCCTTTCAGTTTTGCAGCGCCGCCAGCATATCCGCCGCATTTTCCGCCGCCTTCACATTTCCGTAAGCTCCCGTGATCACACCGTTTTCATCGATCAGATACGAGGAGCGCACCGCGGAACGGACGACCTTTCCGCCGTTCTTTTTGTCTTTTAACACATCGTAAAGTTCCAGTACCTCTCTCTGAGGATCTGACAGAAGAGTAAATCTGAGCCCCTTTTTTTCCGCAAACCGGCTGTGAGATTCCCAGGAATCTTTGCTCACACCGATCACTTCCGCTCCCGCCCCGGCAAACTCCGGCAGCAGCTCGTTATATGCGCATGCCTGGGCTGAACAGCCCAAAGTATTGTCCTTGCTGTAAAAATACAACACGACCTTTTTGCCGCGGTAGTCCGATAGTCTGACATCGTCTCCCGCCTGATTTTTCAATGAAAAATCAGGCGCTTTCTTTCCGGTTTCCAGCATATTTTTCTCTCCTATATTTTTCATAAAATAATTTTTTACAAAGCGAATTCAGTACAAAGTGACAGTTAGCAAACACATCCTATCTGATCTCCACGGTCTTCGTGGCGATATTTTCACAAAAAGCGCTGTCGTGTTCAACAAACAGAAGGGTGGGCCGGTATTTCAGAAGGAGTTCCTCGATCTGCATCCGCGAAATCACGTCGATGAAATTCAGCGGCTCGTCCCAGACATACAGATGAGCCCTCTCGCAGAGACTGGCAGTAATCAGAACTTTCTTTTTCTGCCCGCTGCTGAAGTTTTCCATATTCTGATCAAACTGCTCTCTGGAAAAGCCCATTTTTCTGAGGCCGGATTTCAGCAGAGATTCCTCGATTCCCCGGCTTCGGGCATACTCTCTGAGAGTTCCCTTCAGAAAATCGCCGCTCTGGGGAACACTGGAAATGATCAGCCGCCGGTTGATCCTCAGTTCGCCGCTGTGAGAGATATCCTCCCCGCAGATCAGTTTTAAAATACTCGACTTTCCCGATCCGTTTTTGCCTTTGAGCGCGATGCGCTCCCCCTGCCTGACGGAAAAGCTGACACCGGAGCAGACGGCCTGCCCTGTGCCGTAATCCACGGACACATTCCGTAGCTCTGCCACCGGATCTGAGTGAAAGACGAGAGGAAGAATTTTCAATTCCTTCTGCGATTCTACGTTTTTTAAAAGCTGCCTCTTTTCTTCCGCCGCTTTTATTTTTCTGTTTTCGATGGATTTTGACCGGCTCATCATCTTGGCCGCTTTATGCCCCACATATCCCTTATCCTGCTTGAGTCCGGAATTGAGTGTTCCGTTTTTGCTGCTCTCCACCCGATCCGACCATTCCGAAGTCCGCCGGGCGGAATTTTCCAGACGGCGGATGTCCTTTTTCAGCCGCTCATTTTCCGCAATTTCGGAGTTATCCTGCATCTCTTTGACAGCATACCAGGAAGAAAAATTTCCCTTCTGCACTTCGATATTTTTCTTATTGATCGCCAGAATGTGGTCGATACACCCGTCGAGAAAAGCCCTGTCGTGAGAGACGAGGATAAAGCCCTTTTTCTTTTTCAGATAAGAGGCCAGAAGCCTGCGCCCTTCCTCATCCAGATGATTCGTCGGCTCGTCGATGAGCAGAAAGAGATTTTCTCGAAGAAACAGCGCCGTCAGCAGAATCTTCGTCTGTTCTCCGAAAGAAAGCTGGGCAAATGGCCGATAAAGCGCCTCCTCCGCGCCGAGAACTGAAAGTTCCCTGTGAATTCGCCAGTCCTCCGCCGCCGGAGCAATTTCCCGTATCACATCCACAGCAAAGTCCTCCGGATTTTGTACGCTGTATGGAAAATACTCAAAATCCACACTGGCGTCGATAGATCCGCTGTATTGCATCTGCCCCGTCAGCAGTTTCAGAAACGTCGTCTTTCCCCGGCCGTTTCTTCCGGTAAACCCCAGTTTCCAGTCAGTATCCATCTGAAAATTCACATTTTCAAAAACGTTCTCGTAACTTCCTTCATACCCGAAAGTCAGGTTTTTTACTCGTATCATTGACATATTTATCCGCCCCTTTCGCAACCGCCCGGCTTCCTGCACCGCAAAAATAACAAAAGCCGCAGGGAAGTCTCATCCCTGCGGCTCAAAAGCGCTTTTCACCGGAGAATATTTCCCGACTTTCGCCGTATAATCGGCATCCCTCGCGGTTACAGCGAAATGCGCGGTGCCGGAGCGGAAAATCGAATCGCCGGATTCGATCTGAAAAACCGGAAATAAACTGCCTGCGAAATGTGCGAAGAGCGGCAAAAAACAGCTTCCCTGCTCATCTACAAAACAGAAAAGCGGCGCGCCGGCGTCTCACCCGGATCTCTCCCCGTAAAACGAAGCTCTGCGGAATTTTAAATCACCGAAACCTCTGACAATTTCTCCGGTCAGAATGGGGAAGCGATTTTTCCGCAGCATGAACCCTCCGTTTTATACAGCAGTCAGACTGCGCGTTCTTTTCCGTTCTGTAAATAGTAATTAGCAAGTGAAGCTGAACATCATCTCTCCTCTTATACAATCGTTTTCATATTATTTTTCCGGCGCCGGAGTTATTCCCGCAAGCCGCTCAAGACCGCGGTTCTGTGCCGAAAGATCGAACGATCGGCAGACTCCGCATAACCGGTAAACCACAGGTAGAATAACATTCAAAAGGACCTGCGTCAACAGCCGGGCCGAAATCGGAAAAGGAATTTTTCGCGAAAACCGCAGTTCCGGGAAGGAACCGCCGCAGACTCTCGCAGCTTCAGAAAAACTGAAATTTCTGAGAATCATGACATAATCCGGAGGAGCAGACATGCCGCCCCTCCTCGTCTCACATTGACGAACCTTCGATGTGAAAGGTCTCCGCCGCCAGGATCCAGTTCGCCCGAAAGAGCCGCATCAGCTGCCAGTACCCCGCCCCCAGCAGACCGAACTCTTCGATCAGAGCAAATTTGGAGGAAATGCTCCTCACATCTTCAAACCAGACTTCGTGAGTCACGCCGTCTTCCACGTAAAAATAGTAAGGAGCCTGAGCGGTTTCGTCAAAATAAATTTCCGCGCCCTTTTCCACCGCCTGCTGCACAGCCTCGATGTTTCCGATGGTCCGGGCCCGGGGAGCCCCTTCTGTAAACGGCAGCGTCCAGTCATACCCGTAATTTGGAATTCCCAGATTGATCTTGGCCGGATCGATCCTCGAGACAGCATATTCCACCACGCGGCGCACCTGATCCACAGGAGCCACCGCCATCGGAGGACTGTAGGCGTGGCCCCATTCATAGGTCATCAGAAGCACGCTGTCCGCTGCGGCGCCCAGTCCGGCGTAATCTTTTCCCTCATAGAGAAGTCCCGGCTGATCGTCCGACGTCTTCGGAGCCAGCGCCACAGAAACCGTACGTCCGGACTCATTCATTCGCCCCCGGAGCTCCGCGACGAAAGCGGTGAACAGATCCCGATCCGAGGCTATAATATACTCGAAATCCACGTCTACACCGGCAAACTGTTTCTGCACTACAGTATTCAGAAGATTTTGAATCAGATTTTCTCTGGCCGGCGGATTGTGAAGCAGCGACGTAATCAGCAGATTGTTAAACCGGCCTTCCGTATCAAAAGGCGTCAGTGTCAGGATCGGCCGGACACCTCTGTCCAAAGCCCGCTGAATCATTCTGGTGTCATCTATCTGCGGAGCCACCAGCGTACCGTCGGCCCGGAATCCGTAAGAAAATACATAGATTGACGTGAGATAATTCAGCGTCTCTGCGAGGGTCGCTTCATCGATAAAAGGATACGCATAACCTCCCATGACGGCCGCTCTCCCGTCGGCATCTGCGGATCCCCCTTCCAGAGGCGGCAGCAAAAGCGCCTGCCCCGGCGCCAGCAGATAAGGATAGGCGATCTGATTGATATAGACGAGTTCCTCTTCCGCCGCTCCTGTCACCGCCGCGATACTGCTGACAGTATCTCCCGGATTTACAATGTATATATTCATAATCCACCCCATTTCTTGCACACCTGATATTGTCCTTTCACCGAAATTTTCAGCCCGCGGATTTACGGGCCGGCAGAAAGGCAGATTGACACGGATTTACACGGGAGATGACGAATCCCGCAGAAACTCGGAAACACTGTCCGCCTCCTTGCCTGAGCGGTGGACATCAGCACTATGTTATGAATATATGCCGCTTCTGCGCGCCGCAGACCTGTGAACTCTTATCTTTAAACCGGCGGCGCGTCGAACAGAATAAGACCGCCTCTTTTCGCAAACCCGGTATCCCAGAGTCTTTCGAAGTCGATCCAGCGGTATTCGCCGTAAGTCACCGCTTTTACCTTCATCGCTGAAAAAACTGTTTCCGTCGAATATTCTCCGCGGGATCCGCTTTCCGTCGTTTTCGTCTGCCTGTTTCGCGCTTCGTACGCATCAGTACTCTCCCCGTCTCTGCCGTCGGAATCCGCACAATCGTAACCCGTCAGCAAAAACCAGTGCCACACGTAGTCCTCCATCTGAGGATCGCTGTGGCGAAGCGTGAGACAGGGTACCGGCAGTCCGCTCTCGATCTGCTTCCGCACCGCCCTGGCCGCCTCTCTATAACTGCAGTTTCCCGAAAGCCCCTGCAAGGAAATTCTCTCCTCGCCGACACTGCGGAGATATTCGGAAAAACCGTCAATATACAGCTCCAGCGTATCGATGCCGCCCTTTCTCGGACGCAGATAAGGCTTCATAACTTTGGCAAAACGTATGAAATCCCGCCGCGTCACCTTCCGTGCATTTGCCGGATACAGATTTTCCATCCCGCGATACCTGGCGAAATAAATACAGCAATCGCAGGCCGTCACCGCACCGCAGCCTCCGATGCGCATCATGAAGTCAAAAAACCAGCTCTGATTTCCTCCCCAGGATCCACCGATTCTGAAATATTCCAGTTCTCTTTTCATATTGACCTCCCGTCTCTTCCTCGCACCCTGCATATACCGGCCCGCCGCAAAATTAATACCTTACAGTCCGTCGCACTTCTGAAGATTCCGCAGAAAAAGCGAATCTCCGGAAAAATCGTTATAAAATGAAATTTTCGATGGCTTTCGTCACTCCTTCCGTCTCATTGCTGTCTGTCACATAATCCGCAATCTCTTTCATCTCATCGGAGGAGTTTTTCATCACGATCCCCAGACCCGCCAGCCGAATCATCGCTGCGTCGTTCTGACTGTCCCCGCAGGCCATGAGCTGCGCGGGTTTTATACCCGTCTCTTTCATGAGAAAACGCAGCGCTTCCGCCTTGCTGACAGTCGTTCCTCCGATTTCCAGATTATAGGGAAGAGACGTGGTCAGCGTCACTTCCGGAAGAACGCTCAGCCGCTGTTTCCAGACCGGCCGCAGAGATACATCCGGAAAATTCAGGCAGATATTTTCGATCCGGTCCCTGTGCGCCAGCATAAAATTCAAAATCCCCTCCGCAGGTTTTCTCGTGGTGGATACATAGAGAGCATTTCGGTAGGAAGAACCGTTTTTTCTGATATCGTCCAGCTCTGCCTTTTCCAGATATGCGTTCCCCTCTGTAAAAACTTCTACACTGATTTCTGAAAAGGCTTTCGCAGGCTCCCCACAGCCGCCGTTCTCACTGCAAATCGCCGGATCACTGCAGCTGAACCGCCCTTTCAGAATCTCAGCCGCCTGTTCCACCGCCGCAGCCGGGATACAGTTTCTGTAAATGACTTTCCCCGTCTTCAGTTCGTTTATCACAGCGCCGTTTGATGTCACGGCGTACTTCAATCCGTCGATTTCAAAAAGCTGCTCCGGCAGCGTATGATACGTCCTGCCGGTGGCGATGATTACCTGAATGCCGCGCCGGGCCGCTTCCTCTAAAGCTTCTGCGGTCCGTTCCGTCACTTTCATCTCCTTATTCAGCGCGGTTCCGTCCAGATCGAGAGCGATCATCCTTATGTCCCGTCTCCTCGGTTTACCTTCCCACACGTCTTTTTCTCTGACCGTATTCTTCATATAACCGTCCGTTTTCTCCCTGATGCTGCAAGCACTGTTCGATATTGTCTCATCCTGTAATTTCCATCTGTTTCCATATTTATGACTTCATTGTCGCTCACATGGCCGTTTCTGCGTCCTTACGCACGCTCCGGCCTTCCGCCGATACTATATCTATTTTATCATAATCATCCGTTTCTTCCACAGCTTTTCGGCTTCTGCAAGAGAATGGAATCTGTGATTGTATCTATACGATCCGGCGTTTCCTAATAAAAACACCGCCGCAGAACCTGACATTCTGCGGCGGTGTCTTCCGGTACGAATCGCTGCCTTCATTTTTTTGTTTCTCACCCGCCCGACGCATCGCTGGCATTTCGGATTCCGCTGCCGGACAGCATTTTATCATAAGTGCCGTCGTCGATCTTCAGTCCCAGAATCTCATCGTAAAATTGCGTCACCTCTTTTTTCAGATCGAAGTCTGCATAATATTCGGGATAAATCGTGACGCCGAGCCAGATCATAGCAAAAAAAGTCTCCAGACTGCCCCTTTGCCCCCACCGGGTGGCGCCTACGGGGATATTATAAATCTGTTTTTCTTTTACCGCCCGCAGACCGGACCATTTGCCGTCCGAAAGAAGATACTTTTTTGTCTCCGCCTCATTGCAGATCACCACATCGGGATCCCAGACGAAAATCTGCTCGATGCCGGCATAATAATCTCCGCCGTCCGCCTGCAGAGATTCCGTATGCTGCGCCGAAACATTTTCCGCACCGGCGCATGAGATCCAATCGTTGCCGAGACTGTTCTCACCGTCCGTCCTCACCGCCTCGTTGATGGAATGATATACTGTTTTTCGCTCAGCCTCCGGAATTTTTTCTGCAGCGACACAAACCCTGCGAATGACGTCACAATAATAAGCGATTATTTTTTCCGCGTTTTCACGATATTGCCCGCCGGCCGCTGCACCGATCATGCGGATAGCATACATCTGTTCCGCCATATTCCCGTATGTCGACACCAGATACGGAATCCCCAGCTTGTCCAGCTTAGCTTTTTCTTCCTCAGAAGAGAGAATCCCTTCTTTGATGATAATAACGTCCGGGGAGAGAGTCAGAAGAGCTTCCGCATTAAACGATCCCCCCGACATGACGACGGATACATCTTTGAGAGACGGACAGATTTCACACAGAAGGCTGTCACTCTTTACACCGTTGGGACAGGTGACCATCCGTTCCCCCGCGCCGATCATCACCGCCGCTTCGCCCGCAAAAGAATCGAGCACCGCAATTCTTTCCGGATCCGCAGGGATCTCCGTCTCTCTGCCCGCACAGTCCCGTATCGTCAGCATCCCCTCCGAAGAACCCGCCATCGGATCGGGAATCGAATCCTCCGAGAAATCCGCGCTGTAACCCACTTTTAAAAAACCGTTTTCCTGCGAATCCGCACGGCCTTCATTTCCCGCAGCGCTTTTCGTACCGCCGCAGCCGGCCAAAGAAAACAGCGCTGACCAGATCAACAAAATCGAGACGACCGCCGAAAGGTATCGTCCCTTTTTCTCATATCTCATATCACTTCGCGCCTCCTTTTTCTTTCTCTCCTGTCCTGCAAACGCCCTTCTCTCCGCTCCCCGGCGATTTAAATGGTTTTCAGCGGTACAATCTGACGTATTTCGCCTGTCTCCGGCGCATTCTCACATAACAGTCTGGATTTCACCTGGTAAATTTCAGCGATATTTTTCTCCGTCAGCACCTCTGACGGAGCGCCTTCAAAAGAAAGAGTCCTTCCGCAGACGGCCAGCACTTTTACGCGAATCCCCGCCCGCTCAAAGAAAAACGGCTGATTCGGCGAATGGGTAGCCATGATGACCGACGCGGACTGCTCCCGTATCAGCCGTGCCGCATTTTCCAGAAAAATCAGTTCATTGCGGAAATCCAGGTGAGCCGAAGGTTCATCCATGATAATGACCGACGTATGCTGTACCAGAGCTCTGGCCAGCATCACCAGCTGCATCTCTCCTCCGCTGATACGAGTATACGGACGCTGCGACAGATGCGCGATACCGGTGCGCTCCAGCACCTCTTTTACCATCTTCCGGTCGCTGGCCTCCGGCCCCGACAGGGCCCTGCTGTACGCATTTCGTCCCATCAGCACCACCTGCTCCACCGTATAAGGAAAAGTCCGCTCGTGAACCTGCGGTACAAAAGCGACTCTCTTTGCCAGTTCCTTAGGCCGGTATTCGGAAACCGGTCTGCCGCCGATCCGAATCTCGCCTCTGTCCGGTTCGTGCATCCCCAGAATACAGTTGATCAGCGTACTCTTTCCGCATCCGTTGGCTCCCATGAGACAATACAGGGTTTCCGGCTCGATTTTGAAATGGATATCGTTCAGAAGCGGCTCCCCTCCGTCGTAAGACAGAGAAACAGCCTCCGCCTCGATCAGTGGCTCCCTGCTTTCCGCCGGGTGAATCCGTTCCGTTTTTTCTCTCCGCTGACCGGAGATTCCTTCGGCATGTCTCCGACATCTGTACGGCTTCTCTCTCACTGCCATCCTCCCCCTTTCGTCCGCTTCAGCAAAAGCACGAAAAACGGAGCGCCGATCAGAGAGGTAAGAATACTGAGAGGAAGCTCGGAAGCTGTAAGAGATCTGCTGACAGTATCGATGATCACCATAAACGCCGCGCCGATAGAAATCGATACGGGAATCAGCCGCCGGTTATCGTGTCCCGCGATCATCCGCGAGATATGCGGGATAACCAGACCTACCCATCCTACGACGCCGCACATGCACACAGCTCCGGCGGTAGTCAGCGTAGCCCCTGCGATGACAATGCGCTTCACCGATCTGACATCGACGCCCAGCGTACGGGCTTCTCTTTCTCCCATGGAGAGCACATTGATCCGCCAGCCGCAGCAGACCAGCACGACGAGACCGATGCCCACCGGAATTATCGCCCAGATACTGTTCCAGCCTACAGAAGCCAGACTTCCCATAAGCCAGTAGACAATAGCCGGCAGTTGACTGTCCGTGTCCGCCACATATTTCAGCAGCGAAACGAGAGCGTTAAACACCGAGGTCACGATCGTTCCTCCCAGTACCAGCATGATCGCTGGAACCGATTTGTAAATACCGGCAATCCAGTAACTCAGAAGCACTGCGCCGACGCCGAAAGCAAAAGCGAAAAAATAGGACGCCGATCCTCCTCCGAAGAGAAGAATCGCCAGCGCCGCACCGAATCCCGCTCCGGCGCTGACTCCAAGAAGTCCGGGACTCACCAGCGGATTGCGAAAAACACCCTGATATGCCGCACCGCTGGCGGAAAGCGCCGCGCCGACAAAAGCAGCCGCAATCAGGCGGGGAAGACGTAGTTCCGTCACCACAGCGTAGCATTCCGCACTGACGCCGGAATCCGCGGACACGCCTGCGGCGCCTTCCCCTCCTGCAATCGACATGACACCGGAGCGGACAAATTCCATCAGCGCGCCTGTCACCTCTGTCAGGCCTAACTCATATCTCCCTGCGAACAGCCCGATAAAGACAGCCGCCGGCGGCAGAAGTATGAACAGTATAATCCAAATTTTTTTCATAACATCTCTTTCTCCACGGATTCCAATCCTTCTTATGTCAGAGGCAGTCCCTGCCTCGGATCATCCTCTCCCCGGGTGTTCTTTCTGAGACATCTCCTCTGAAACCGCAGTTTTAAAAATCTCCGCCGCTCCATGTACCGCAGTGTTTCGGGCAGATCTCCGCGGCAGCGGCTTCATCTATATCCATACAGGCGATGAGGTCCACACGCTCCCTTCGCACTCTGCTGCCGCATTTGCCAGTACGGGCGGTGAAATTGCCCTCTTCGAAAGCGCTGTCCTCTGATGAGCGCAGACCCGTTCCTCCTGCGCCTCCCTCGTTCCTCCCGCGTCCCAGCAGATCGCTCTTTATGACGTCCCCCGCCGATACGGGAAGAACCGCTTTTATTCTTCTGCACATTTTCAGAATACGTTCCACGTCGCATTTCTCCACCGCAACGTTCGTCTTTACCGGAAGGAGAAGATTCTCTCTTCCCCGCACCGCCACCGTCGCCGTCACTATCCGCTTCGGCGCCGTCGTCTCCTGCAGAGCATAAGCTTTTCCTGTCTCACATCCGAAACCGCTGATTTCACCGCCGCCCCCTGCTGAAATTTCACTTTTGTCCCGGACTTTCATTCGGCAGCCCCGGGGACAGCAGATACAGTACACAATCTTTGCACTGCTCTCTTCTGTCGAAGAACTGGACGACAGATAGTCGAGATCCTTCTCCGTCATAACATGTTTCGGAATCTTTCCGCCCTCTTCCTTCAGCTCGCACGGCGGATTCTGCCTCCCGGAAAGATCCGGCAAAACCTCCGTGTCTTCTGCCTGCAAAAGGTTTCGATTCCTGCCGGCATCAGAATCAAAACCGGAAGTAAACTCCCTGAATTTTTCCAAATACCGCGCCGCCGACCGACCGGCTCTTCTGCCTGATGCGGAAACCTCGTCCGCCGTATCGTATTGCCTCACCACGTTTCCGCAGACGAACACCCCTGACCGCTGAGTGGAAATTTCATCCTCGGATTTTATTTCACAGGGAACCTTTCCCTCCGAAAAATATATTTTTTTCCACAGTTCTGTCTCTGGAATCAGACCCGCCGCTACCACAAGCAGATCGCACCGTATGTACTGAGAACCCTCCAGATCCGGCGAGCCGTCTTTCGCTACCGGAGCGACAGTGACACCGGTGATGCGCTTTCTGCCGTGAATCTGCACTACGGTATGGGAAAAACGGATCGGAATATCCCAGTCTTTTATACACTGGATATAATTTCGCAGCAGACCGCTGGCCCGCTCACCGAGAACCATCTTCACATCGATGCCTTCCCATTTCATCCGTCGGGCCATGATGAGCCCGATATCGCCGGAACCGAGTACGACAGCGCTCCTTCCCGGCAGATAATTCTGAACATTCATCATATATTGAACAGCGCCGGCGGTATAGACCCCCGCCGGCCGGCCTCCCGGAATCCTCAGCTGGCCCCGCGTGCGCTCTCTGCATCCCGATGCGAGAACCAGAGCACGGCAGAATACGGATTCCACACCGCAGGACGGTGAAGAAATCTTCAGACGATATCCCGCAGGCGCTGTTTCCGAAGATCTTTCCTGCGGCGTCTCCCGGCGGGAAACCGTCGCCGCATCGAAAACTGCGGTATCCGTATGATATTCGATTCCGGCCTCTTCCACTCTTTTTATCCATTCCAGAGCGTATTCCGGTCCGGTCATCGTACGGCCGAATTCCTCCAGACCGAATCCGTCGTGAATACACTGAGGAAGAATCCCTCCCAGACGGGAGTTCCGCTCGAGGAGAATGATCCTCTCTACGCCCTCTTTCCGCGCTTGCACGGCGGCGGCCATACCCGCCGGGCCGCCGCCGGCGATCGCCAGATCATAAGTCTTTTCCATCACTTCAACCTGCCCTTTACCAGAGGGCTTCCCTTTGAACTTTTCATAAATTCTTCCGGTCTGCACCCCGTTTCTCTGCACACGATCTCCAGAATTCTCGACGTGCAGAAAGCGCCCTGGCACCGTCCCATCCCCGTCCTCAGACGTTTTTTAAAACCGTTGAGACTCTTCGGAGGCAGAGGAGAGCGAAGAACACGAAGAATATCTCCTTCTGTGATTTCCTCACATCTGCATATCACCCTGGCATACCGGGGATCTTCCTTCAGCATCTGTCTCTGCTCCTGAGGCGTACACTGCAGAAAAGGCTTTTTCCGCTTCAGCCTCGGCTGAAAGTCCTGCCGCTTGCGGGTCTCCAGCCCCTCGTCACGGAGAAGATCTGTCATCCTTTCCACGAGATAAGGCGCTGCAGTCATCCCCGGGTTTTTAATGCCGAGAGCGCTGACCATGCGCCTTCCGCTCATTCGGATCACGAAATCCTTCTGTTCCTTGTCTATATTTGTGATATTCGCCCGGATTCCCGCAAAATTCGTAATGACCTTTCCCATATCCAGATCGGGAAGAATTTTTTTTGCTACCCGTTCCACATGATCCAGACCCGCTCTGGTCGTGTCCGTATTCTCATAAGAACTCACATTTTCCGATGTCGGTCCCGCGATCAGATTTCCCTCCACCGTAGGAGCGATCAGAGTACCCTTTTCATCGTTTTCCTGCACCTGATAAATCACATGAGAAAGCTCCGCGCCTTCCTGCTTATCGAAGATGTAAAACTGCCCCCGGCGCGGCCGGATCACGAGATTCTGCGGACGCACACAGCTTTCTATCCGCGCTGCGTTGTCTCCCGCAGTATTGATGATAAAGCGGGTGGTAATCGTCCCTTTCGATGTCACGACCCGCGCCGGTTCTTCCGTATCGCCGCGTTTTTCTTTCCGCTCCCTCCCCGCCATACCGGAATCCGGTACCCGGCTTTCCGGCAGCAGAACATCTTTCGCTTCACAGCCGAAAAGAAATCTGACGCCGTTCTGCGCGGCGGCTTCTGCCAGCGACGTGATAAGCGCAAATGGCGATATGATACCTGTGGTCGGCGCATAGAGAGCCTTTCTGACTCGTTTGCTCAGCAGAGGTTCCATTCGCCTCGCTTCCGTTCCGGACAGGATTTCCATACCCGGAGTTCCGTTTTCCAGACCTCTTTGATATTTTTTCATCATCTCCTCGTCGCCTTCCTCATGAAAAGTGACGTACAGAGAGCCGATGCGCTTCATCGGTATCTCCAGATCGCTGCAGATCGCATCGTACATCGCTCCGCCCCGGACGCAGGAAATCCCCTTCAGACTGCCGCCTCTCGGCTGAAAGCCCGGGTAGAGAATGCCGCTGTTGGCTTTCGCCGCGCCCTCTCCCAGATCATAAGCTCTGTCGATCAGAAGAATCCGGAGGTCATACCGGGAGAGCCTCCAGGCCGCCATAGCTCCCAGAATACCTCCCCCGATGACAGTCACGTCATATGACCGCCCTGTGATATCCCGCTCCGCTCCTGTCAGACCATCAGCTGCTCCACGGTGTTTTACAGTGATTCCCATTTTATTCCTCCGCTTTCATACAGCGAAAACCGCAGTCCAGCCATCTGCGGTACAGACAGTTAAAACAGGACTGTGCTCCCTGCGGTATGCCGAATTCCTCTTCATCATTGTCCGGTACAAAATCGGCGCATACCGCCTGCCCTGTAATTTCCATAAACTTTTCTCTCTCCTGATGCTGATGGATTGTCACATATGTCCCATCCTCTTCCCGTCGGACGATGCAGCACTTATGTCCGTCAAAATACATCAGTTTTATGAATTTATCGATCCGTACGGGTACCGCTTCTCCCAGAACCGCACCGTCTCTTGTGATGACGAGTTCTGCGCCGAAACGCCTGCAGATCTCGCCGGCTCTCATAAATTCCCCGGAAAATTCGCTCCCCGTCTTTCCCCGAAGAGATCCGTCGCTGCGGCTCAGCCGCAGTCCGATACCGGCCAAAGCGCCGATGACGCCGCCTCCGGTTCCGCCCAGCTCTTTCAAAATGACGCCCTCAATCCCCGAAGCCAGCGCATACGCCTCATCCTTTTTCTTCACTTTCCTCTTGGCTTCAAAGCCGAATTCGATCAGACGATCCGGATCGGAAAGACGGTCGAGACAGCATACCGCAAACCCCGGGTCCGACACCCGGGCCATATTCTGCCGGATTACTTCTTCGCAGATCGATGCGATTTCACCGCTGTCCGCCTCCTCGAATTCCACATCGATACACATGGAACTGTTGTGGGAAGTATAGGCGATCTCATCACTGAGCAGCAGCTGATGCCTGGAGATGCCGTCTCCTACTTTTCCGCCTGCCTCCGTCAGACGCCGGCCGATGATTTCTGCGATCTGTCCGGTACTCACACGTTTTGTCACATCATCGGTATCATCTATGCTGATTAAATAATTTTTCATCTCTCCATTTCTCTCTGACATTTTTGAAAACCGCGGCGCCGGTTTTTATTCCGGCGGTCCGCACAGAACCGAAAAAATTTCGTCTCATTCCCCGTCTGTCACCATGTACATCCTGCCGGTCTCCGGATCCTGATAAACGGTTCCCATTTTTTTGTAATCCTGATTTTCATCGATCTCGGATTCCGATTTATTTTCGTTAAGCTGCGTCTCCGTAATCTCCTGCCCGCTGACATAATCCACTTCCTGACCGCCGAGATCCACATTCCAGTTGACGATGAGAGCCAGCATCAGACCGCAGGCAAAGACCAGCATAACGTCCATCAGATTTGCCATCATCTCCAGAGGGTTTTCATCCTGGTGCACTTTCTTTCTCCGAAGATTATACTTCATCGAGCTGATCTTCATCCTGTACCGCATCCTTTCTCTCCGTGTCCGCCGTCTTCTTTACGCAGGCTTTTTCCGTCTCCTGCATCTCTGCAGAGGCATCCTGATCCGGTTTTTCCGCCTTCCTCTCTCCGGAAGAAACCTCCTCCAGCACCGCATCCATCAGAGTTTCCAGAGAAACCATATAATCGTCGTACCAGCGCCTTCTGATCTTTGCGATAACATAGCACACTGCCGCCGTTACGAGACCTGCTACCGTCGTGTCAAAAGCGATCAGAAGAGAATCCGCCAGAGACATGGTATCCCCTTGCCCCAGAGCCATCAGGCCGGGCCCGAGAGGAATCAGAGTTCCCATGAGGCCGAACATCGGCGCGATGCGAGAAGCCATCTCTGTGAGCGACGCCCTCTTCTCAAACCTGGATTCCTCATCTGAAATCATCTTCCTCGCCGCTGCGATCAACAGTTCTTCCGGCTTGTCCCGATTATCGAGAATCGTGAAAAACGCATCTTTATGGCGGGTATAAATCCGGCTTTCTCCGATCATCGACCGGATATCAGACGGATTCTTCCCGTGGATATTCAAGATCAGATTTGTCTCGTTTTCTTTGACGACGGAACGTTCCCTCACCGCCTCCATGATAATCCCGCCGATGCAGGCCACGGTGCCGAGAATCAGAAGAAGCAGAATCGCCATGGTCGGGATCAGCAGCCACTGAGATACCGTATGTAATGAATCTTTTAAAAAATCTGTCATATTTTCTCCCTTCACCTCATCCGCCGCCGATAAGCGTAAAAACTGGCGCCGCCGCCTAATAAAAAGGCGGCTCCGAAGATCGCGGCGATATAGATGCGGTAATCCTTTCTTTCACTGCCGAGACTGTAAGATACGGAACCTCCCGCAATCTCATAAACATGCTTCCCGGCGGCGTCGATCTTTTCCAAAGAATTGTCATTTTTTTTGAATTTCTCTGGTTCCGTCTCTGCCGCTTCGCCGGATGTCCCGTCCGGTTCTGATTCAGAAGCGGAGCTACCGGCGCCGCTTCCTCCGATCCCCGCACCATTGCCTTCGCCGCTTCCCACGACCTTGCCGAGATACTCATCCACCCAGTTTTCATCGGACGGCGAACCGTACAATTGAACCTTTATCGTGTCGATCCACAGGAGAGACTTATCCAGATTGTTGGATTTTACGGAAGTCTGTCCATAGACCAGATGGTACCGGTGTGTGCCGTCCATCCGGAAAAAATCCGGCACGGTGGATTTTTCATCCCAGTAATCCTTCAGCGCGATCACAGTGTCGACGCGCACCGCACTGCGGGCCGCTCCTTTTCCTCCCGTCGTATAATTCCAAGCCGCGGTAAGATTCGGATAATAATACCGGTTCATGTCGATGAGATAAGCCTTCGACGCAGTGACGCCGGGAGAACCTTCTTCGGCGCCCTGGTAAAAACCGATCTTCTCCACCGAATCCATATCAATGCCCGAAGCCGTGATCAAATCCACCAGGCGTACCCCCATCGCAGTCAGAATTCCGTTTGTTCCATCGGAAGAGACGGAAGAATAGGCCTGGCGTGTCAGAGGCATTGACGCAATTTCATCAAACGTGAATTTTTTTATCGTATAATACTCTGTACCGAAGTAACCTACCTGAACCGTCAGTTCATCAGGAAGATGATCTGTCACCGCTCCCGTAAAAGGATCGGTATACGGTCCCTCTACCTCCGCGCTCCCCGCAGAATCAGCCCCGCCGGAAGTCATCTTCTTATTTCCTTCGGTATCCTTCATGCCCATCTTTTCCGCAAACTCTCCCGCCGCAGTCACCTTGATATCGATTGCCTGCAAATTGTAGCCGTACATCAGATAAGAACCGTCGGAAGGATTCAGCTGGCCGAAACAGAAACGATATCCTCCGATCGCAGAAAGCGATGACCAAGGTGCGTCGTCCTGCAGCTGCGAAGTGGCTGAACGCAGAGCGAGCATAGGTTCGGTACTCTCCGGATCCTTTTTCTTCAGCGCCTCCGGATCTTCACCGGATTCACCTTGGAGCGCAGCATCCCCCTCTGTATCATCACTCTGGCCCGCAGAATCTGTCGCCTCCGCATCGTTCTGTCCGGAACCGGAAGAATCCGTTCCGTTTTCAAGGAGGTAAGCTTCCGACAAATGCGGATAACGGTATCTGTCTACACCATACAGATAATTATTCGTCATATTTCTCGTCCACTTTCCTGCCCCGTAAATACTGACACTCTCGATCTCCGAAGGATCCACGCCCTGTGCTTCAGCCAGATCACTCAATAAAATCCCTTCCGCTGCAGTAGTACACGGAAATTCATCTTCATTGATACCCGAATACACCTGCCGTGTCTGTTTCATGGCTCTCAGCTGAGCGTCCGTATATACCTTCTCGGACACGACTTCATCGCCGATCTTCAGCCGCACCGTAAATCCTTCCGGCGCCGAAGCGTAAGAATCCGGCGGCGCCGCTGACAGAATACCGTTTACAGCCGTCACGAAAATCAGCAGCATAGACAGACGTTTTGCCGTTCTCTTTTTCTTTCCTATATTTTTACCGGTTTTCTCCTCCGGAAGTTCCCCGCCCGGTGACCTTTTCGCGGAATCAGACAATTCAGACCTCCGGCTTTTCAAAATTCCTTCGGGGCATTTTATTTTCCTCATCCAGACGGAGGAAACAAGACCGCCGCCAACCGCTGTCAGCAGAACGAGAAGGAGGATCAGCACCGCCTGAAACCTCGAAGATGAAAAAAATGATAAAATATCCTGCCGTACGGATTCGCCGGAAGACAGATCCTCTCCTGTATCATCTCCTCGCGTCTCTCCGGGCGCAGCGCTGTCTGCCGGCCCATGCGAAATTTTTTCACCGCCGTCCGCAGAGGAATCCGCTGTCACTGATTCTCCTCCGCCATTTTGCTTTGCCGTCCCACCGGCGGCGTCAGTTCCCAGGGCTTGTAAATCCGTGCTGTCTCCGGAATCTGCCGCGGCTAAATCATTCTCTACAGGCGGTGTCACCAGCGGCGCATTAAAAGAAGATCTGCCATATTCTGTGGTAAACGTCACGGTTTGTTCTTCGTCCGTAGCCATATTATTTTTCGCCTGAATCCCCTCGTGAAGCGTCAGAATATATTTTGTACCGTAGCTGAGAGGCTTCACAGGAGAAACATACAGAAACTGCCGTTTGTCGAACTGCAGCTGCGCGTCAGCGACAAAAACCGTGATATCTACATTCGTTCCGTCCGCTTTCTTCAGCGTAATCAGCGTCTTGTTCCGATCCGATACATTATACTGCGCCACATTATGACTGAATTTACATTGAATCACCGGAGTAACGCTGACTCCGGAAGCGCCGTCGGCAGGATAAGACCAATCCATGTACAGCGGAACAACCGCGCCCGCTCCGCCGCCGCTACCGTCTCCTGCAGCGAAAGATACGGGACAGAACCATGCTGCCGCCGCGAGGAGAAGACATAAAACGATACCGAACCTCCGGCCGTACGCTTTTCCTTTCCGATAAATCATGCTGCCTCCTGCTGCAGATTTATCAGATTTACGATCATATGACAGGCTTCGGCACGGGTGATTTTAGCCGAAGGGCGGAAAGTGCCGTCCGGATAGCCGCTTATCACTCCATTCTGAAATACAGAAGTAACCGCACTCAAAGCCCAGGATGAAATACGGTCTTTATCGGTGAAAGGCACCGGATTTCCGCCGGAAGTATCTTCCTGAAGCTCTGCGATTCTCGCCGTCATGACCGCCATCTGTTCTCTCGTCAGCTGATCGTCTGGTCCGAAATGCTTCGCATCAAAACCGTTGACGTATCCCAGAGACGCCGCAATCGAAATGTACCCGCTCGCCCAGTGATCTTTTGTGTCGTCAAAAAGGACCATATCATCGCTGTTCAGATCGTACAGCCTCACGAGAATCGCTACGATCTCGGCTCTCGTAATCTGACTGTCCGGCCGAAACGTTCCGTCAGGTTTTCCCGTCACCACACCCAGATCAGCCAGCAGATTGATATCCTCTGCTGCCCAGTTTGATGCGATATCAGAATAATAGTTTTCGACCGGCTTGTCCTCTTCAAATACGACTTCCAGTTTTGCTTTCCCTTCCGGCATTATGAAATTATATTTGCCGTTGGAATCTTCAGTGAGCTCGATTTCACCGCCCTCTTCATCTGTCACTCTAAGAGACTTCAACAAATAACCCTCATCCGGCGTCACGGTAATCAGCACCTTTTCTCCAGCCTTCGGTTCCTGAGGATCTACTGCGACAGAGCCGTTTTCTGCACCCGCAACGGTGAGATTCCCCTTTGTTTCATCCGGTGTTTCCGATCCGCCGCCGGAGCCGCCTCCGCTACCAGAGCCCTGTCCGCTTCCTTCCGTCGAAAAAAAGATATTTAAAGGACTGGAAAGTTCCATTCCATTCCTTGACATCAACTTTTTCTCAATAATTAATTTATATTCTGTTTTATTTTCCAGTAAATTTTCTGGTACTACGATTAGTTCTTGAACCTCCTGTCCAGAAGAAATAGATATCGGAATCTTTTTCGTTTCATCCGACACTTTTACCAAAGAAATATACTTTGTATTGTATTCTAATACTTCTGGACCTGAAACATTAAACGAAAATTTAAGGTTTATTCTAATATCTACAGGTACATTTTCCTGATGATTATCAATGTTTACCTCATCTAATGTCAAAGGAGCCTGCACTATTTCATCTGGCGGAAGTTCTCCCACTGGGCGAACTTCACAATAATTTGATGCGATATTAAAATCTACTATGTAAGGAACACCTAAACTATTTCCCATATTAGCATAAAGATCCTCATCTATTTGTATTTGATAATCTTTTCCTTCATCGAGATTCTTCACATAAATATAAAAATATTTCGATTCATCCATATGCTTCTCAGCATTAGGATGAGGAGACACATACCAGTTTTCTGCATTGACATCCATTCCTGTCTGCAGATCAATCAGATGAAATTTTGTCAGATTTCGCTCATTTGCACCTTTCATATAATCAGGGTTCTCTTCATTTACCGCATCCCTGATCTGCTCTTCATCAATAGCTCCCACATTATTCGAAAACCTGATATGTATTTCTGCCTGCCACTCTTCGTCTTCTGCATTCTTTATGATTTCCACATCCGTCACCTTGGGATACTGTTTTGTCGGAACTGAATTATATGCCGCATAACAGAATACCTGTGTAAACATCATTGCAGCACAGACCGCCGCGGAAATCAGTACGGCTCTTCGTCTTCCGCATTTTCGCCTCCAGTTTGTTCTCACCCTTGTTTTCCTCCCTCTTTTTTTACTCTTCCCTGATCTCTGTCTGATATGATAAAATTGACACTCATTTCCCGGTACAGATCTGCTTTTCATACACGGATATTACAGACAGCCGGGATAAAATAAAACTTAGCGCCGACGCCCTCCTGCAGATGCAGGCAGCAGAACTTATTTCCGATTAAAATGCGCCCCGAATACCGGATACTGTCACCGTACACTTTGACAAAATGATAATATGAATCCTATCGGTCTGCCGGAATTCCGGTATCCGGGCCACATTTTACAATAGAAACCGCAGCCTTTGTGTCTCTTTGCAAAATCACGAAGAGACGACGACACCGCGCCGCCTCTTCGCAATTTTTTATCTCATTACAGAAGCATTTCTAAATTTACAGCAAAATCTCACCTTTCTCAGATCAAACTCTGCCATATACCGCGCTGAATATTATTTGAGAAGCATAGCACAGTAACGCATCAGAATTGTTGCTACCTGAGCCCGGGTTGCATCGCTTCCCGGAAGCAGCTGATTCTCGTCGGTTCCCTCAATCAGGCCCTGGGAAATCGCCCATACCATCGCATCATGCGCATAAGAGGACACCGCCGCCCTGTCGCTGAAGCTTCCGAGATCCCCGGAAATTTCCGGTCTTCCCGCCGCTCTGTAAAGCATCGTCACAAGCTGCTCCCTGGAGATCTTCTGCTCCGGATTTGTACCGTCAGAAATTCCCTGTTCCACCGCCCAGAGGAGACCTTTCTCATACCAAGTACTTCCGCCTTCGGTATCCACATCATTCATTCGTGCCAGAACGGTCATCAGCATGCCTCTCGTCATCGGACGGTTCGGCGAGAATGTATTAGCTCCGGTACCGTTAAACAATTCTCTTGCAGCGGCAAAATCAATCGCATCTGCTGCCCAGTGATCTGTACAGTCGCTAAATATTTTGCTATTATCTATGATTTTCACTTTCTGTCCGTCTCTGACGCTGAAAACGAGTCCCTGTTCCGTCACTTCGGAAATCTTCACGACCGCTTCCGTACCGTCTTCCTCTACGATTACAGCCACAATACCCGGCTTTATATCAGCCACCGGAATCTCGACGACCGCCTCTTCACATGGCAGATCGATCGTCAGTTCCGGCGCCTTTGCAGTGTCTTTTTCCGCTTCAGCTTCCGGCATCGCAACATTCACAGGATTTCCGCCGTCCTTTGCAGTTTTTACCGCTTCCTCGGATACGACTGCTTCCCTCTGTACTTTTCCGTCTGCAGACGTAATCTGCGTAAATTTGGATCCGTCTTTGTATTCTGTTGTTTCTGTCACAGAACCGGTTGTCTCATCTTTTGTCGTCGTCGTCACAGAACCGTCCGGATTGGTAACCGTTTCACCTTTACCGTCGTCAGGCTTGGCTGAAGAACCACCCCCGCCGCCTGATCCACCGGAGGAAGTCTTTTCTTTGACATTTACTGTAATTGTCGGTAATACTGCTTCATTACTCAAGACATATTTTTCCGGCAATATTGGAGTAAATACATAGGTACCTGATGTGTTTCCATCATATTCCGGTTCTGAGCTCCATGTAATATCGCTGACCTCAAAAGATTCCGCATCCTCCGATATTGCAGAAAGAGTTTTTGGTAAATCTAAAGAAGAAAAATCTGTCCCGTATCTCACATTTTTCTCAGCATCGGATGGATCCAGTAAGCTTATTTCTTCAATATAATCTGAATTTTTAATCGTAAAATATACTCTTCCGTCCATACCGATTATCGGCATTCCGTTTTGTGCTGCAGACTGTCCTGAACCACCTGTCATACCCGCAATCATATTGACATAAATATTCATATCTTCGTCGATAGAAAAATCTTCAACGACAGGTACCTCATACATGAGCCACATCGGTGCCGGATTCTCTACATCCATTCTGCTGTCACCACTATAATTGATTACATATTTATTATTTATCAACTGATACTTTGTACTTGGATTATCTCCGCCTCCATTCAAAATTTTATCTTCTACTTTAGCCCACTGTTCGTCGTCTTTTGGCGTATAAATATCATCACTATTTCCACCATAACCGGTCGCATCAACAGCCGTTCTAAAACAATTGGAATAGAATGTGCTCATATTCTTCGTACTCGCCCACTGAGCAGGCCCTACACGAACATCCATTACAATCCGTATCAACTTGTCACCGGTTCCGTTAGGTCCCATCTCACCTCCGGTACGAATATCATCTTCCGTAAGAACATCATTGTCTACGCGTTTAATATAATATGACTTATCGTATGACGTAGATGTTTGAACATTATTATCAGTCCCGTCGATTTTGTTATCGAAAGATAACACGCCTATTTCGTCTTTTCTGGACTCATCCACATATTCCCAAATCTCGGTATGATATTTCATCTCCTGAATAGTAAAATAACTACCCGCTTTTGTCGAAATAGAAATATTCTGTTGGATAATATCTGATGGCAATTCTGCAGACAGAACGATATCACACAGAGCAATTTGTATTCCGCCATTGCACACCTGCACACTGTTAGTAAAATCATCAAAATAAGCACTGTTACAAGTGATCACTAAATTTCCATCAGCGTTAAAAAATAATTCAGCTTCTGATTTTAACGCATCTGTAATTCCCTTTTTTACGCCTGGATATTTTAATTTCAGTTCTTCTGAAGGTTCTACCGCATATTCTCCAGAAAATTGGCTGCTTGGACCCGGATCTGATAATCCTACGAATCTATCATAAGTTGTAACCCATGCATCCTCGTATTCTTCTAAATAAGAGAAATAGCCTGATACTCCATATCTACTCAACCCGTTAGTCACAAAATTATCATAAGAAACCACTTCATATTTTTGTTCCGTCCGATTAAACTGTAATCCTTGAAAGATTAGCCCATCTACTATCTGGTCTTTGTAATCATTTAAGTCGATATCTGTCTTAAAATCATATTCATCATCGAGAGCAATTTCGAGAGTAATACTGCCGCTCTCCTTTACATCCCACTCTGTAACAGTGTTTTCGCCTATAAATTCTGCAGCTTCGACAGATCCCACCACAGTTTCATCAGTCTCAACAAATTCCCCAGCAAAGGATTTCACAGGTAAAAAACAGGTAAAAATAAGTACCGCGGTAAGAAATATACACAAAATCTTTTTGCTTTGCCGCATTTCAACTATAGTCTGCTTCAAAATAACCTCCTTACATTTTTGCGCAAAACGATAAAAAATAACTGTGTCCTCTATTTTCTATCTATCTTTTTATAAATTTCTACCTGTAAAACCATTTCTTTCATGGTAAAATAATAAATAGAAAATCCTATTATCGGGACACTTTCTAAAACTGCAGATACACACGATACTGTTAATACGCCAATATCACTACTTTCGTGTGTTATCTGCTTTTTCTATATTCAGCGGCGCCGCTTCTCCGGGAGACAACGTCTCCTCCGTCTCCGAAGCTCGTCCCTTTATATAGCTCATCTGCTGCAGCTCCTATCTGTCTGCACCGGTCTATTTCTCGCCTGAAGATTCCCGGCCGTATCCGTCGTTTCGGCTGCGCTTCTCTTTCTGCCTCCGGTAAAAACTGATTACCGCCTCATCGTCCGGAAGATCTTTTTCCATCGACTTGATCCCCGATACGATCCTGTCGCACATCTCGCAGAATAACGCCCGCTCATCTTCGCTCAGACACTCCTTTACCCGTTTCTGAAAACATTCCTGTCCGAATTTTCGTCTGGTCAGAGCCATCGCTCCGTCCGGAGTCAGATAAATATGAGTTCTGCGCCGATCCTTCCGGTCCCGTTCCCGGTAAATCAGACCGTCCCGTTCCAAACCGGAAAGTTTTTCCGAAACGACAGGCGGTGCGATGTCCATTTTTAAGGCCAGTTCGACGCCGGAAATTCCTTCATTTTCTGAAATTGTTCTCAGCAGCTTTCCATGCCCCTTCCCGTTAGAATCCGGAGACATGATTCCCTGCTGGCGACGAATCACCTCATGAAGCCCTTTTACAGCTTCAATGACATTATTCTTCTCCATAATCGATTCATTCCTTTCCTCCTCAATTTGCTGCAGCAGCGTCTCTCCATTCCGCCGCGCCTTCGGACGAAAAACACCGCTCGGCGCGCAGACCAGAAGATATTGCAGCGATTTCATCCCATGAATTTACAGAAATATTCCATCGGTACAGCGAAATTTCCGCATGATCTGATCGTGTGAACGATTTCAGCACAGCGCAGGTTTATCCTGCTTCTCCGTTTCAAAGAGAATCCTGTCTTTCAGGAGAAATCCGAAGCGGAATTCTACCTCCGATAAAAAAGGGAAAACATTTTCACTGTGTCATATTTCAGAATTCCGTCCTGCGAAATCAAAAGATCTCCGTCGTCTGCAAAACAAATTTAATTATTATATCAATGATTAGGTGGTTTTAATTATAATTCAATTTTAATCATTATGCAAGTTTTAATTATTTTTAATCTTATTTTATATATTTAATATCATATTCATGAATTAAATTAGTTTTAATTCGCTTTAAATTCATTTTAATTTCTTACATATCAATTTATACCACCGTATATTATATTTGTTTTTTTGCTCTCCATCGGAACAGATTTTATCCATCTCTCCAGATCAAGACTGTTCGAAAGATTTCAGCAGCGCAGGAAGAATCTGTTTCTCCGATTTTCACGAAAATGTCCGCGGCTGCTTTATAAAACCGAATTAATCCGTCGTTCATTCTCCTTGAGAGCTTTGGCACATAATCAACCCTTTCAGAAACCGGCCGGCCTTCCAAAAATACAATTCACAGTTTCCGAAAATAAAAAAACAGGCTGCAAGACAGCCTGTTCCTTCTTCGTGCCATAAGTATAATCTGCGGATATTGCAGTTTCCGGATTCTGATGTGAATCTGAAGACAATCCTCCCGCGGGATTTTGCTCAGTGATCTTCCGGAACCCAGACCTCATCGCATTCCATCGTCCGGTTTTCCTCCAGCAGTTTTTCATATTCCTCCTGAGTAATCGCTCCTTCCAGAAGATATTTATCCAAAAGAGCATTTCCTCTGTTTACCGCATCCTCTCCGAAAAACATATGGGCGGTCTTTAAACGGGCCCGTATCTCATCATAATGGTTCATTTTCTCTATCTCATCCTTTCTTTTCCATGATAAAAAACTCCGGCAGCAGCCGCACCCGCCGCACGTCTGCGGAGACGGAAAATGCCGCCGTTGCGTGATATAATTATACCATGGCGACTACGGCTCAGTCTTCGTCTTTTTCCGTTACGACTCGTCTGTCGCCGAGGGCCAGGTATGAGTCTTTCTATGCTCCCGCTCTCTCTTCGTTCGGCGGATCGCTGAGAAAGAGCTAAGATACCATGGCGACTACGGCTCAGTCTTCGTCTTTTTTCCGTTACGACTCGTCTGTCGCCGAGGGCCAAAACAGAACGCGGCATTGCCTGCCTTTAGCGGAATGAAACCCAACGTACAGAATAAAAAGCGCGATACAGCGGCTGCGTCCAAATTTACCCGATCAAACACGCGGATAATTTCAGTGCGGTACCGGATATGCAGCGCTATGTTATAATGTCATCGAGGTGATTTATAAATGGATAAAAATATAATTCCAAAAAAGACATACCGGGCAATCTACCGCCTGCTCGACAGCGTATCTCCTGCAGATTTCGACTGCGGCCAGTTATGCGGCGCTGTCTGCTGTCTGTCGGAGAGTGACGATATGGGAATCTACCTGCTGCCCGGTGAAGAAGCTGTCTTCGAGGACGGCAGAGACTGGCTCGAATGGAGTACACAGAATGCGGAAGAATGCGGTTTTCCGGAATCCTGGGAAGGACCGGTCTTTTTTATAAAATGCAAAACGCCTCCCTACTGCGTCCGGGATAAGCGTCCCATTCAATGCCGCACATTTCCGCTCATGCCGTATCTCACGGAAGACGGCGAACTGCAGATGCTTTACAATGATAATGAACTGCCGTACCTCTGCCCGCTCATCGAAGAGGAAATCCCGCTCAACGACAGCTTTGTAAAAGCGACACACACTGCATGGAAACATCTGCTCCGTAATCCCGGGATTTATGATCTGATATGGGCCGATTCGGAAGAACTCCGTGAAATTCTGAGATAGAATCTCTGATCCGCAGAAGCACTTTTTCTTCCCCCCGCCGCGCAAAATATTCCCTGTTTATATATTCAAAAAACAGAGCGAAAAACAATGCTGTTTTTCGCTCTGTTAAAAATTTCGGATTACAGAAGTCAGGACAGCGCGCCCTGTCTCAAGATCATCCCAGATAAGATGCCGGGGTTATCCGATGCTGATATGCTGAAGAAGAATGACAAGATCCTGAATATCGATCTTTCCATTTCCGTCAAGATCGCATTTTTCAGCGTCCGCCCAGCGATCGGAACCTTCGCTGACCTTATAGTACAGCTGAGCATAAGCGATATCCAGAAGATCTACTTTGCCGTCGCCGTTCAGGTCATACGTTTTCTTTTCCGCCAGCGTCACGCTGGCGCTGCTGTCGCCGATTCCCGCTGTCAGGCGAACCGCCTTTCCTTCGGAATCATATCCCGCCGCTTCGATGCCGGTCAGGCGAATGCCCACCACGCCGCTGTCTCTTTCTGTCTCGAACTGAATCCTGGCGATGTCCGTCAGCGCTTTCTGCGTCAGACTGCCGCCTGCGCCATCTTTCAGATAGCTCAGGGCTGCAGTTCCCGTATTACCGTCCCATTTGACGCCCAGAGATGAGAAACCGCTTTTTCCCGCGATATCTTTATACTCCAGATCCGTGTCTTTTTCAAAAGTAAACACTACTGTCGCCACTTTTTCCATATTTTCCAGCTGGAAATCAAATGGAATCAAATCGCCCGGCGACACCGTTCCCATCGGCGCGCGGAGCGAAGCCGTAAGGCTGGTTACGGAGCTCTGTTTTTCTTTTACCTCTACCCTGCATTCCGCAGTCAGACCATTTACCGTTTCCGCAGTAATCACCGCGTTTCCCGCTTTTACAGCGTGAACCCTGCCTTTACTGTCCACCTCTGCGACAGTGCTGTCAGAACTCTTCCAATCAACGTTTCTGTTCGATGCGTTCTCCGGAAGTACCTCGGCGGAAAGCTGCGTATCGCTTCCTTCCTCCATGAGAATCTCCACTTTGTCCAGAGACACCGACTCCGGATCGATCACGACTTTATCGGAGAGAGAATAATAATCGGAAACAAACTGATTCTCCGCATAATCGATCATCGCGACCTTCGCCTGATCCAGATCCCGCAGAGCCGGATCGGACAAGTCGAAGACAACCTCAGCCGTACCGCCCGCTTCCGAAGTTTCCGGCTCGATATATTCCGTCACCGGTGTACTGCCCGTAGCGGTAATACAGAGCGCCTGGATATAATGATTATCCCTCACCTGTATGGTCCACTTGGATCCTTCCACTGTACTGGAAATCACCTCCGGCTTTTGCGTATCTATGACCAGAGGAAAAGAAATTGACTGCGTACTGTCTCCTGTCGTAGAGGAAACCTTATAGGTATACTCTCCATCCGGCAGAGGCTGGTTCCAGGTATCGTACGGTGTAAATCCCTTGTCCGCCATCGGCGTGTAGAAAGCTTCCGTATTGAAATAGGTCTTCTGTACGTCGCCCATCGTTTCTTCGTAAACCTTATCCCCATCGCTGTCCTCCACAGAAAATTCCAGCTCGTCTGAATTTCGCAGCATGGACAGGACAGCCGTGACATTCTTCGTATTCACGCCGCCTTTGATCGCGATCTTATCCTCGTCATACGCTTCATAATTTTCTTTCACATAAATATTATGTCCGAGAATATATCCGCTTCCGTTGGAATTATTAAACTGGCCCAGCTGAATTTCATACAGCGAAGCATTCTCTTCGTCATAAATATCCGAATCGAAAACCGGAATATCCGCCTGATCTCCGTAATATCCCATAAACGGATAGGACAGCGTCACTTCTCCGTCTGTTCTCGGAGTCAGCGTAACGAACCCCTCTACATAAATGCCGTTCGGAAATTCCTCCTCTAAATTGGATTTCCCCTCTTCTGTCAGCTGTATTTCCACCGAAATACTTTGCTTTCCTCCAGAGGAAAGAGTGACTTCCGACGGAACGCTGACATTCACTTCATCGCCGGTCAGCTCCCTCGCATATTGCGCCATATATGTCACACCGTCTTCTGTCACAGTATCTTCAGTCAGCACGGTGACATCGACATCATACGTGATCGATTGATCGCGCAGAGATACCGCCTGAAAATCAAAATGATAGTTTCCTGCTTCGCTCGCTCCCAGCTCCGCCTTCGGGCGGTCTCCGGTATCGCTCAGAAGATAAGCCCCGCTCTTTGTGGCATTTTGGAGCTGGATCAGACCGGCTCCCTGCTTCCGCGGCGAATACAGGATACCGTTAGCGTCTTTCAATGGCGAAGCCGTGCTCATCATCAGCGCGTTAGAAAGTTCGGTCTTTTCCGCCGCTGTCATGCCGATGCCGCCCTCGACCGACTCCCGGATATACTGATTCATGACAGCCGCAGCGCCGGCCAGATGAGGCGAAGCCATAGAAGTCCCGCTCATATTTCCGTAAAGATTATTCGGCAGCGTAGAATAAATATCCCCGCCGGGAGCCGTAATTTCCGGTTTCAGCTTCAGATCTGATGTCGTGCCCCAGGAGGAGAAATCACTCATTCTGCCGCTGGAAGAATCCTGAAACAGATCGATGAAATCTTCGCTGATCGTGACTTTTTTCTCCGCTGCATCCGTCAGAAGCTTTCCGCTCTCTCTGCTGATAAATACCGAAGGAATGAGATTTGCGGTCTGCATGCTGACCAGATCTCCATAGATATTATCATAGATGATAGCTGCAACAGCGCCGTTTTTCTGAGCATTAGTCTCCTTTTGTATGAAACTCAGCGGTTCTCCGTTTTCCTCTCCGCCGCGCTGAATCAGCGCGATCTTACCTTTCAGATTTTTTCCTGAGAAATCGGCGGAAGCTCCGACACCGCAGTCCACGTATTCATACGTTCCCTCCAGAGAGGTTAACTGTAGATTCTTGCTCTCCGCCGTATCATTATAGCGGATCTTCTGCTCTCCCACGGTAAAATAAGGCGACGTGCTCTTTACATTATTCATGCTGGCTACAGAAAGCGCGGCTTCATAGGTGGACGGAGAACCGACGATGCCGTTGTCCACCTCAGTAGCTTTCGCAAGATCGTTTCCCGCGATATTCTTGTATGCCGCACTGTATTCATTACCCGCCGCACAATACAGTCCGATGCCGGCATCCTCGATCCGGTTGTATACCTCGCGCATCGACTTGTTGGAATCCTCAGAAAAACCGGCCGGAGAACCAAGGCTCATGTTGATGGCATCCGCTCCTAATTTTACAGAATCATCCAGCGCCGACAGAATATCGTCGTCATACGCTCCGCCGGAACTGTCGCCGAATACTTTCATAATAAACAGCTGTGCATCCGGCGCCACACCCCGCACGGCAGAACTGTTATTCGCTCCGACGATGCCGGCCACGTGTGTGCCGTGAGATTCGCCGCCGGATACATTATAATCCATATCCGCATAATCGTAAGCAAAAGGTACCTTTTCATTCTTATACAGCACGTTGATATCCAGTGTGCCGACAGTGAGTTTATTGTCCTTCTGCAGCTGGGCGATATCGTCCTTGTCATATTTCGGGGAATTGACGCTTCCGAAAGCCTCATGAGACATATCGAGACCTGTATCCAGAATCGCCACAACCGTTCCTTTTCCGGTGTATCCCTCCGCGCTTACCGCGTCCCCTCCGATCGAAGGAACGCTCTCCGTGGTTTTCGTCTCATTTTCCGGAGGTTCCACATACTCGTGAAAACCTGAGACAAACGCATTTTTTACACCGTCCATCTCTTTTATCGTCTCAAGATCGCCGTAATCAGCGCTCAGAGAAAATCCGTTTAACACGACAGAATATTCTTTTTCAATTTCCGCATCCATATCGCTGCGGGTCAGCGTCTTTTGGAAGCTCTTTCTGCTCTCCGAAGCCGCCTTCTGAAGTTCCTTAGCCCGGTCAGACTCAAAGAAATCCGTTACAGACGCATATTTTGCAGCATATGAAATCAGCGGTTTATCCTCGAGTTCGACGATAATTCTGACTCGGTCATCCGACTGATATTCCGTCTGTCTTTGAATTTCTTCCTCTACAGGCTGAAATAAAGATTCACTGCCTTCTGCCTCCCCGGGCTGCAGACTCTTATCCGCAGCGTAAGACAGCTGCACTGCGGAAAACAGCAGGCAGCAGGATAAAGACAATGCGGTGAATCGCCTCAAATATTTTCTTAACATTTCTTTGGTTTATTCTTTCCTTTCTCAGTAACTCCCGACGATAAACGGATGATATGTTCATTTAAGTTAGTCTAAGTTAACCTTAGGATTTTTTTAGTATATCAGAGATTTCCGATTTGTAAAATAATTTTTACGGTTATTTTCAATATTGATAAAAAATATTCTTAAAGGCATTTCCTTTCTTCCTTTTATTGACAATCCCCTTCTTTTATGTAAGGATTAAAACGTTCATTTAAGTTAAGAAAACCGGCAGAAAAAGATATCTTTTTCCGCCTATTTTTTAGTCTTAAAGTTAGATTAAACTAACTCGCTGTGACAGACGCTTCTGGAAATTTTACGACGGTATTCCGGAAATAATTTTGTCCAGCGATACCCCAGCGATAAAATAATTATCCCGAAATCTCAGGTTACTTTAGGACTCGGATCAGAGAATCTGTATTCTCTCGGTTCCGATAAAAATTCATCCGCATTTTCTCAAGGTCCGCTGTCTTCGGATTCTGACAGCAGAAAACAAAATCCACAGGCGAGCTCTTCTTTCAATGTCAGGAATCTGAAAAAACAGGACAAAGAGAAAATACGAAGCAGAAAACAGCAAAATTTTAAGGAGGTTTTATGACAAAACAGCAGACCACTAACGCTGGCCGAAATCGTATCATGATCTTTCTTTCGGCAGTTACAGCCGTTATGCTACTCCTGTGCACCGGCGTTCCGCAGGTTTACGCAGCTTCGGAATCTCTGGCGGTTAGCGGTACGGTAACGGTAGGTGACTTTACAGTGACGTCCCGTTCCGGAAATGCCACCATCACAGGCTACTCAGGCAGCGGCGGAGAAATCACCCTGCCGCAGCAGGTAGAAATCCAGGGAGAGATGCTCACTGTAACCGGCATGAGCGCCAACACCAGCGTATTTAAAGGAAATAAAAAAATTACAAAAGTCACGATCCCAGACGGATATGTCTCTATCGAAGGCGGAGCCTTTCAGGGCTGCACCGCGCTGACGGAAGTCAACATTCCGGGCTCGGTCTCTTCCGTCGGCTTCAGCGCTTTCGAAGAATGCACCTCGCTGAACAGCGTGACATTTCAGGAAGGCAGCGCCTCCGGTTTATCCATCGGAATGAGCGCTTTTAAAAACTGTAATCTCTCTTCCGTCACACTGCCTTCCAGACTGAACAGTCTGCATGGTCTCGCATTCGCCGGCAATGACAATCTGGCGGATCTCAATCTGGCCGGGGAATCGGTAACCTTCGCGGCAGCGGACGGAGCCGTATACGATCTCACCGGGGAGAGCGGTGCAGAATTAGTCGCCTATGCGCCAGGCAGAACTGTAGCTGAATTTACCGTTCCGGATACGATCGCAAATAAGCCGGTGACGAGCATTGGACTGAGCGCATTCCGTTATCATAAAAATCTGCAGAAAGTAACACTGCCTGCATCGGTAACGGAAATCAATTCCTACGCCTTTGAGGCGATGGCTGCTCTGAAGGAACTGGCTCTCAAGACGGAAACGCCTCCGACACTCGCTGCAAACGCGTGTACGAATCTGCCGGAAGGCAGCAAAATCATCGTCGAAAACCAGGAGGTAGCCGACGCTTTTGCGTGCCCGAATCCGGAAGAGTTATGGCCGACATACTATTACACAGAGGATCGAACCACCGTTGAAATCCGTGGCGGGGGAACAGAAAATCCGGACAATGTAAGCGCCGTTGTTTCGATCGAAGCGCAGCCCGCTCTGTCAGAAGGCAGCGCAGTTTATGAAATCTATCTGAATGAGGCGGAAAATATTACCACGGTTCTTCTGAAAATCGCTTTCGACCCGAGTCAGGTAAATCAAGGTACTCTGAGTTGTGTTTCCGATCAGTTCGACGTTTCCTCGTCTTCCTGGAATGAGGAAGACGGCCGTCTGGTATTGAAGGCCTATCTGGGAAAAACCGGGGATACCGGCTATACCTCGGAAGAAAAGACAAAGATCGCAGAAATCCGAGTGCCGATAAAGGAAAATATATCTGGAAAAATCACCGCGGAGCTGACCAAAGCAGCCTGCGCAGGCATTACTACAGAAGATGAAAGCGCTATGGAAGGAGCGACTGAAATCCTGCCTCCTTCTTCCGCCTTCATCGTAGTGGAAAATTGCGACGTCAACGGCGACGGTGAAATTGATATCGTGGACATCGCCGAAGCGCAGCGACACTACCGTCTCACTTCCGAAAATGAAAACTGGGAAACAGCGAAAAAATGCGACGTAAACAGCGACGGAAAAATCGATATCGAAGACTTTATCGCTATTTTCCTCGCCATCAGCGATTTCTAACAGAACTTACAAGAGGTGTAATTTATGAACACAACATATAAACAAAGCAGAAGCAGAAATTTCCTTTTCGCTTTTGCACTGATGCTCGCCGTCTCTGTTCTCTTTCTTTGCAGCCCAGAGGCCCATGCCGCAGGCAACAACGGAGGACTGATCGGCGCCCACATCGAAGACGGTGTGCTGAAAGGTTATTACGGAGACGGAGGAGATATTGTCATTCCAAATACCGTAACCGCCATCGACGGAGAAGCATTCAAGGGAAACGATAATGTGACCAGTATTACGATCCCCGGAAGCGTTCAGCTCATCGGATATTATGCGTTCGACGGCTGCACGGAATTAGAGAGAGTCATATTTTCCGATCCGGTCGACGGTGCGGAGATGACGATCCGTCTGGACGCGTTCTCCAACTGCCCAAAACTCTCTGATATCGAAATTCCAGCTACCGCTACCTACGTAACCGGAAATATTTTCAAGAACTGCACCAGTCTCAAAAAAATCCGGGTACACGAAGATAACCCGTATTATTTTACTGATGAAAACGGCGTTCTCTTCGGACCTTGGGTAGATTATGGCGAACCGCAGTACGAAGACAGTAATTACGCTCTTACCGCATATCCTTGCGGCCGTACGGGCGGATACACTGTTCCTGATACCGTGAACGGAAAAACGATCAATCAGGTTTGGGCCAGTGCTTTTCGGACGGCAAAAGGACTGACCTCCATCGATTTTGCCGATGGCATCACGATTCTCGGAGGAAACGCCTTTGAAGAAACGGGATTGACAGAAGTTACGATCCCGGAGACCGTAAAATCAATCGGCGCATCTCTCTTTGAAAATTGTACGGATCTGGAGGAAGCCACTCTGCCGGAAAGTATCACTTCTGTCCCGATGTCCTGCTTCCAAGGCTGCAGCAGTCTCAGCAGATTAAATCTGCCGGACAGCATCACAACTTTTGAAATGTATGCCTTCAAGGACTGCACATCCCTCACGTCACTGATCACACCGAAAAAACTGACCGGTATCACGCTGGCGTCCTTTGAAGGATGCACAAATCTGCAGAGAGTCGTCATCTCGCCAGCTGTCATCAATTTCCCGAGCGACGAATATGTGGGGTACTACGATCCTTTTGAAGACGCTCCAAGATCGCTGGTCGTCTATGTTCAGAAAGGCTCTGCGGCAGAAAAGTGGGCGTACAATAACATTTCCGACTGGGGATACAGCTATGTCGTCCTCGACGATGTATACGACCTGAGCAGTGTCGGAAAAGTTCCGTTTTATCTGATGGATATGGGAAATAAAATCAGATTAGACGGAAATTTCGAAATCGGTACGACGCTGAAAGTTACCTCTGTGTCCTCAGGAGAAGAATATGACACGTTTAAGGCAGCTGCAGATGGCAGCGCGCTGAAGGTATATCAGGTATCTCTCCTGCCTTCGGGTGCCGACGTACAGGGGGAAATGTCTCTCAGCGTCGGAATTCCTTCCGGATTTACAAAAAAAGCCCTTCTCTACAGTTACGAAGACGGCAGTGCTGCACAGCTCAACACATCGGTAAACGCTACAACCGCCACTGCGAAGATCAGCGGCCTCGGCTGCTTCGCCCTGATTGACAGCTCTGTGGAAGGAGGAGACGATGACGGCTCCGTGACCTCCGTAGAGCTGAACCGCAGTTCCGCTGAAATGGAGATCGGCGATCAGATACAGCTCTCTTCCTCTGTAAAACCGACTAATGCGACAGATAAATCGATTACCTGGAGCAGTTCCAATTCCAAGGTAGCGACGGTAAACAACAAGGGTGTGGTCACCGCTGTCTCCGCAGGCTCTGCTGAAATCAAAGCGACAGCACACAACGGAGTCTACGCGACCTGCAGCATCACGGTAAACGGCGAGGAAACACCCGAGCCTGATGACGATATGATCCAGACAGACGCGTCGCTGCGCGCAAACGGCAGCTCTTCTGACGAAAAAAAATCCGCCTTTTCTCTATCTTTGACAAATGCTTCGAGAATCTCTACCGTACAGGTGACATTCCAGACGTCTACCGACAACGTCACCTTCACCGGACAGAACGGTTTTACGACAATTGGAGGTATTCAGGGTGAATGGAAGGATCAGATTTATACCGGAACAGCGGTACTCGCCTATCTGAACGGAAGTAAAGAACTCTTCTCCAATACGGGAAGTCAGGTCATCGCCCAGATTGAAGCCGGAGCAGAAAAAGCTACCCTGAAAATCACAGAGATAAAGGTTGCAGGATGGGATAAAGACGAAACCGTGCGTTACGGTACCGTCAACGGCATCGATCCTGATGAGGCTACCTTCACAGGTACTCTGAGCTACGATATCAACAGCGACGGCAAAGTCGATCTTCTCGATCTGGCGGAAGCTCAGAAATATTACCGTGCCGCATCCGGCAGTGCAGAATGGCAGAATGCCTCCCGCTGCGACTTTGTAGCGGACGGCGTGATCTCCATCGACGACTTCATCGAAATCTGGATGAACTTTACGAAATAACCCGCGTTTATCGAAGATAAACAGATATATAGACACAAAAACAACAGGGGCATCCGCCACAGACAAACAACCGTCTCACAAACGGCCGGATGTCCCGTTAAGGGAGAAACTATGCGCAAGAAAATAAAAAAGACGATGCTGACACTCTTGTCCTCACTGATATTGTCGGGCATCTTCTGTACCTCCGCCTTTGCGGCGGTGATTACTCCGTCCCGTACGGAAATTACCGTACCTAAGGGGACCGATACTTTCAGCTTTGACGTGATTCTGCAGGCGGACAAAGATTTTGCCGGCGCGGAATTCGGACTGCTTCCTTCTTCCTCCGATGTGACACTGGAAAAAATTTCTTTTTCCGATTCTCTAACCGGCGAATCTACAGTGAACACGGTGAAAGACGGATGCCTGTACTTCGGTTTCTTCGCGGGCACAAATAAATTCAAAGCCGGCGAATATACCGTCGCCTCGGTAACCTATCGATATACCGGCACAGCTGCGAGAACCGTCCGTCTGGCCGAATCAAAAATCGTCACCATCGATGAATCGACAAATAAAACTTCCGGAGATACCACCTCCGATCCTTTCACAGTAACCGTCAGGCGCTCCGATAATTCCGGAGGCGGCGGAAGCACCGGCACAGACAAGTATGCCGTCTCCATAGAAAATACTATCGGTGGAACGATTCAGGCAGACCCCGTCTCTGCTTCTTCCGGAGAAACAATCCGCCTTACCCTCATACCGGAAACGGGATACGAGCCTGATAAAATTACAGTAACCGACTCTGCCGGAAACTCCGTCGACCTGACAGGCAGCGGCAGCAGTTACAGCTTTACCATGCCAGCCGCTTCTGTCACGGTAAAAGCAACCTTCCAGAAAGTCACTGATCCTGACACAAAAGAGTTGCCTTTTACCGATGTAACCTCCGAAGTCTGGTATGAAGACGCCGTAAAATATGTCTATGAGAACGGTCTGATGAGCGGTACTACAGACACCCTGTTTCGGCCGGATTCCACAACCACCCGCGGCATGATCGTCACCGTTCTCCACCGACTGGAAGGAAAACCTTCTTCCGCAGCTTCTTCCTTCACAGATGTAAAATTGGACCAGTATTACGCGGAAGCAGTCAGCTGGGCAGCCTCCAACAATATTGTAAATGGCTACGATAACAGCCGCTTCGGACCTGACGATCCGATCACACGGGAACAGATGGCATCCATATTGTATCGCTATGCTGCCTATAAAGGTTACGATACCACCGCTCCTGACAATCTGTCCGGTTTTACCGACGCCGCGCAGATCAGCTCCTACGCAAAAACTGCAATGCAGTGGGCAAATGAAAAGGGTCTTGTTACCGGTGTCGGCAGCTCCACACTGCAGCCGAAAGGCAACGCTACCCGCGCTCAAATCGCTACGATTTTGATGCGTTTCTGCGAAAATATCGCTAAATAAAAAACTCACAGATAAAAACAGCTCATTTTCATGAGCTGTTTTCTTTTATACTTTTCTCGCCTCGTAGCTTACGATTTTCTATATGAAAAAATCCTCCGACAGCGAAAATCAGCGGTTCTATTCGATAAAAAAACGGCTTTCAGACCCCCTTCTTTTCATGATCTATTCTCCTTCACAATCTATTCTCTCTATTCCCCGCAGCTGAGAATTTTCCTCCGCCACATGCTGTCCTCCCCCTTCCTCTGCGGCTGAAGCCTCGTAAATTGTTTGAACCGAAAGCCGCGTAAAATGCGCAGTCTCCCCGCTTGACGGGAGACTCCCCCTCCCATTCGGAAATCTCCGACACAATAAAAAATGGAACCGCAAACGCGATTCCATTTTTTTCAAACCGGCAACGCGCACTCTCCTCCTTGGCAAACTTTCCTGCCTGCAGTGCGCTCCTTCGGTCACTTCGCTCTTTTTCTTTTTTCCGATCGCTCCAATCATTTCACATACAGACAGCTGACGCGAAGCTCCCTTCGCTGTCCCGTTTTGGACGCTCGCACTTCCCGCTCACGAAAAAAGCAGTCCACTTTCGTGAACTGCTTTTCTCTCAAAACCGGCAATGACCTATTTTCCCAGGCAGTCTCCCGCCAAGTATCTT